>Ga0081539_10000625_pt1 | contig 71667 bp, 52 predicted proteins | sample TabmetS4T2R2_FD_71023 | JGI IMG/M metagenome (GOLD analysis project Ga0081539, IMG submission 71023) | Tabebuia heterophylla rhizosphere microbial communities from the University of Puerto Rico - S4T2R2 | ecosystem: Host-associated > Plants > Roots > Rhizosphere ...
GCCTCATCTTCACCCCCACGGCCTCCTCCCTCTCCCTGCCGTTGCTCCCGGAGGTATCGGCCGGCATCCTCGAGCCTCGCCGGGTGACGGTGTCGCTGGCCGCGGCGTTGCCCGGCGTGCGGGTGATCCTCGGCGAGGTGGAGTCCGCCGACCTCGACCGGCGCACCGTCACGTATCAGGACCCGGAGGGCGGGAAGAGCACGATCGGATACCACCGGCTGGTCATCGCCGCCGGTAGCGTCAACAAGCTGCTTCCGGTGCCGGGCGTCACCGAATATGCGCACGGCTTCCGCGGCATCCCCGAGGCGCTGTACCTGCGCGACCACATCATCCGGCAGATCGAGATGGCGATCACCTCGGAGGATCATGACGAGCAGCGGGCGCGCACCACGTTCGTCGTGGTCGGTGCCGGCTACACCGGTACCGAGGTGGCCGCGCAGGGCGTGCTCTACACCGCTTCGCTGGTACGGCGGCGGCCCGGCCTGGAGCCGAAGTGGCTGCTCATCGACACCGCGGACCGCATCCTGCCGTCCCTCGACGAGCGACTGGCGAAGGCAGCCGACACGGTGCTGCGCGAACGCGGTGTCGAAGTGCTGCTGAAGACCAGCGTCAAGGAGGCGACCGCTGCGGGCGTACACCTGAACACCGGCGAGTACGTGCCGACCAGATCGCTGATCTGGTGTGTCGGCGTACGCCCGGACCCGCTGGTCGACGGCATGGGCCTGGCCACCGAGCAGGGCCGTCTGGTGGTTGACGAATTCCTCAACGTGCCGGGCCACCCCGACGTGTACGCGTGTGGCGACGTGGCCGCCGTCCCGGACCTGACCCGTCCCGGCGAGATCACCGGCATGACCGCTCAGCACGCGACCCGGCAGGGCACCACGGTCGCGCAGAACATCGCCGCCTCGTACGCGCACGGCCGGCGCCGCGCGTACAAGCATCACGATCTCGGATTCGTGGTGGACCTGGGCGGCCTGGACGCGGCGGCGAACCCGATCGGGGTGCCGCTCAAGGGCTTTCCGGCCAAGGCGGTCACCCGCGGGTACCACCTGCTGTCCATGCCCGGCAACCGGATCCGGGTGGCGGCGGACTGGCTGCTCGACCTGCTGCTGCCGCGGCAAGGCGTCCAGCTGGGCCTGGTTCCGGGCAGCGCGGTGCCGCTGGACAGCGCGGTGCCGAACGGCATGCCGGACACCGGGGTCACGACAGCGAGACGACAGCCGTGACGTGCTCGGCGCAGAGCACGCGCGCGTGAGGTGTCGCCGGCCTGACCGGTTTCGGGCGTAGTGACGGATTCGGCCGATCGGCTGCCATGATCAACCGACCGGCTGGCTCGTTCCGACGGACGCGAATGCCCTCACAAGTAATAATTCGGTCATGCGATCAAAAGCCGCCGTCGCCGTCGTGTCCGCCATGCTCGCCGCAGGTGTCACCGCGCCGGCCGCCGCTGCGAGCCCGGCCACGGTCGCCAGGTACGACTTCGACAGCCGGTCCGGCACGCTGATCGATGACACCGGCCGCGGACACACCTTGCGCCTGGTCACCACGCGGGGTGGGACCGTCCGCCCGGTGGTGCACGGTGCCGGACGCGCGTTGCAGTTCCCGGCCAGATGCACCGGCCGCACGTGCCCGACCGCCGTGTTGCAGAGCCGGCCCTCCGCCGACCTCAACCCGGGCACCCGGCCGCTGACGTTCGGCGCCACCATCCGCCTCGCCCGCAGCCAGACCACCGACGGACAGAACGTGGTGCAGAAGGGCTACTCCGCGACCAGCAGCCAGTACAAGCTGCAGGTCGACGGCCGGGAAGGCCGGCCCAGCTGTGTGCTCGTGGGTGGCAGGAAGCGGGGCATCAAGCTGGTCCGCAGCACGATCAGCGTGGCCGACGGCACCTGGCACCGGGTGCAGTGCCGCCGTGTCGGCGCGGCGTTCCGGGTCCTGGTGGACGGCGTGGTCCGAGGGGTCGCCAGGGTGCCCACCGGACTGTCGGTGGTCAACAAGCATCCGTTGAGCATCGGCGGCAAGGGTGCCTACACGGACAACGACCAGTTTCACGGCGCGGTCGACGACGTCTACGTCAGCATCGGCTAGCGCGCCGATCCGAGCGATGTCGTAGCCGGCTGTCACCGCAGGCCGGCGGCCATCGCCCTGACCAGCACCGCATCCTCGGTGTCGCCACTCAACTCCCACGCGAACGCACCGCCGAGCGCCTTCGTACGGGCGTACTCCATCTTGGTCCTGATGGTGTCCGGGGTGTCGTAGCTCCACCACTGGGACCCGCACGCGGCGTAAGCGGTGCCGCCGACAGTGCCGGTGGGCGGGCACTTCTCCTGGAGCACCCGGTAGTCCTCGATGCCGTCCTGGTATGTGCCGGACGCCGGGCCGGTCGCGGACGCGCCGGGCTCGGCGGAACGCACACCGGCCCAGCCGCGGCCGTAGAAGCCGACTCCTAGCAGGATCTTGCCGGCCGGGACGCCCGCCGAGAGCAGCTTGTCCACCGCACTGGCCGTGGTGCCGGTCGATCGCGGAATGCCGGGATAAGCGGTCAGCGGCGAATGCGCGGCGGTGGGCCCGGGCTTGCCGCCGGTGCCGAAGAAGTCGTACGTCATCGCGTTCAACCAGTCCGCGTGCCGTGCGGCCGACGCGTAGTCGGTGGCAGACAACTTCACTACGTCGCCCGCGACCGCCGCGCTCACCAGGCCGAACCGAGGCCGGAGCGCGGCGAGCAGGCGGGGCAGCGCCGACGCGCCGCTGGCGTCGCAGCGCAGCCCGCAGGCGTTCGGATATTCCCAGTCGACATCGATGCCGTCGAAGACGCCTGCCCAGCGCGGGTCGTTCAGCAGTTCATGGCAGCTCGCCGCGAACGCCTCCGGATCCCGTGCGGCCTGGGTGAATCCGGCCGAGCCGGTCCAGCCGCCGAACGACCAGAGGATCTTGAGTCGAGGGTGCAGGATCTTGAGCTTCCGCAACTGGCCGATGTTGCCGCCCAGCCCGTCGTCGCCCGGTAGGCCGTCCGGCATCGGCTTCCGATAGTCGGCGAACGCGTCGCCCACGGCGCAGCGGCCGTTCGTCACCCTGCCGAACGCGTACAGCAGGTGTGTGAGCCGGCCGGCGGCTCCGCTTCTCTCCAAGTCGTGGACCTGGAAGGCACGTGAGTGCCCGCCCCAGCTGCTGAAGTACCCGACAACACGTTTCGGCACGTGCTTGGTCGTCCCGCGGGACGGGGCGGAACCGGACGGCCCGGTGGAGGAACCGCAGGCAGCGGTCACGAGCAGGCTGATGATCAGGGCGATCCGCGGTAGCACCCGCGCGAAGCTACCGGCTCGGCGACGGACCGGGTCCCTGGCGTAGCCCGATCGTGTCGCAGTGTCAATGTCTTCGGCTACGTCAAGGGGCGGGACGCAGCGGGGCTGTGCGATCGTTTCCGGGTGGCGATGCGCACGACAGGTCCGCGCGATCCCGTCCGGGATTGGCGCGGTGAGCTGCGGATGCTCTTCAGCGGGCGGCGCATCCTCAGCCGGCTCCGGGCCGTGTTTCGCAGCGCCCTGGTCACTTTCGTCGTCCTCACCGTCACGCTGTGGCTGATGCCGGGCGTGGCCAGCGCCGACATCCTGGACACCTTGGGCCTGGTGGTGCTGGTGGCCGCCACCGGCGCGGTGCTGCGCCCACTGCTGCTGGTCGGCATCACCGTCCTGGGCGGGTGGGGCGCGATGCTCTTCGGGGTGGTCGCCCAGGTGGCCGTCATGGTGATCGCGCTCGAACTGGATCCGGCGAACCGGATCAGCGGGCTGCCCACGCTGGTGGTCGCCGCGATCCTGGCCGTGGTGTTCGCCGCGATCTTGGACTGGATGGCGGACAGCGGCACCGACGACACCTTCGTCAAGGAGGCGAAACGCCTGATGCGCGGCGTACGGCGACGTCAGGCGCGGCAGGCCGGTGGCCGGGTCCTCATGCTGCGGCGCCCGCGTCCGGGCAACGAGCCGGGCATGCTGATCGTGCAGCTCGACGGCGTCGCAGAACCGGTGCTGCGCTGGGCGATCCGGGCCGGCAACCTGCCCGTTCTCGGGCATTGGCTGCGCTCGGGCAGCCACGATCTGCGCGGCTGGCACACCGGCCTGCCGTCCACCACGCCCGCCTCGCAGGCCGGCATCCTGCACGGCGCCTCCCGGCAGATCCCCGGCTTCCGGTGGTTCGAAAAGGAGTCCGGCCGGCTGATGGTCTCGAACCGCCCGCGCGACGCGGCGGTGATCGAGCCCCGGCTCAGCGACGGCCGCGGCCTGTTACGCGACGGGGGCGTGAGCATCGGCAACGCCTTCAGCGGCGATGCCGCCACCAGCCTCCTGACGGTGAGCCGGGCCGCGCTTCCGGGCCGCTCCGCGCGCGGCTGGGCCGCATTCATGGCATCGCCCTACGGCTTCACGCGGGCGCTCGTGCTGGGTGTGGGGGAGGTGTTCACCGAGCTTCATCAGGCGCGGCTGCAGCGGCGGCGCAACCTTGTGCCCCGGGTGAGCCGCTCGGGTGCCTTCCTCGCCCTGCGTCCGGCCTCGATGCTGTTGCGGGACGTGAACGTCTCGCTGGTGGCCGAGCAGATGGCCCGCGGTGCCCCGGTGATCTACTGCGACCTGGTCGACTACGACGAGGTTGCGCACCATGCCGGCCCGGCCCGTCCGGAATCGATGCGGCAGCTGGAAAGCCTCGACCGGATGCTCGGCGTGCTGCAGCGGCTCACGCCCGAGGCGGCCCGCCGCTATCACCTGGTGGTCCTCTCCGACCATGGGCAGAGCCAGGGCGCCACGTTCCGGCAGCGGTGGGGCGAGACGCTGGACGAGGTGGTGGAGCGGTTCGCCGCTCCGGACGTTGCGGACGCCCCGGTGGCGCCGGCCGAATCGGAGGCCACCCAGGAGCCGGCGTTCCCGGTGCCCCCGATCGCGCCGCTGCTCGTGGTCTCCTCCGGCAACCTGGCGATGCTGTACCTCACCCGGGAGAAGGGCCGTCCGGACCGGGCGCGGATCGACCGGGCCTACCCACGGCTGATCTCCGGGCTCGCCATGCACCCGGGCATCGGCCTGGTGGTCGTCCAGGATGTGAGCGGGCCGGTTGCGTACGGCACGGCCGGCCGTAATCGGCTGCGGGACGGCAAGGTCGACGGCATCGACCCGCTGATCCCGTACGGGCCGCACGCCCGTGCCGATCTGCTGCGTCACCAGGAGACCGCGCACGTCGGAGACCTGGTGCTGATCAGCACGGTGGACCCGGTGACCGACGAGGTCGCGGCGTTCGAGGAACTGGTCGGCTCGCACGGCGGCCTGGGCGGCTGGCAGACCGACGCGCTGCTCGTCTATCCCTCGGACTGGCCGATCACCGATACCGACCTGGACGGCCCGGACGCGGTGCACCGGCAACTCGTTGAATGGCTGGCCATGCTCGATCTCCGGACCCAGACCCCGGCCGATGACGAGCTGGCCGCTATCGAGGCCGGCGAGCCGGTCCGGTTCTCATAGACCCTTGCGGCCGAGGATCCGTCCGGTGACGTCCCAGTACCGGGTGGGCGCCAGCCGGGCCAGCCGGTCCGCCACCTTGGCCGGCCGGGTGATCACAAGCCTCGGCTTGCGCGCCTGGACGGCCGCAACGATGAGCTCGGCGGCCTTCTCGGGTGGCATGGTCAACGCCGCCTCGGTGAACCTGCGGGCCCGTGCAGCCTGCTCACCGTCGGCGTCCGGGCCGCTACGCCGGGCGTTGACGGCGATGTTGGTACGGACCCCACCGGGGTAGACGGCGGTCACCCCGACGCCGCGCGGCGCCAGTTCGTGCCGCAACGCCTCGGTGAAGCCGCGTACGCCGTACTTGCTGGTCACGTAGGCGACCTGACCGGGCGGTGCGATCAGTCCGAACAGGCTGGAGATGTTCACCAGGTGCGAGCCGGGTCGGTTGAGCAGCTGCGGCAGGAACGCCTTCGTCATCCGGATGACGGCGTGCAGGTTGATCTCCAGCAGCCAGTCGACGTCCTTCGGATCGTTCTGCTCGAAGGTGCCGGACAGTGCCACGCCGGCGTTGTTGACGAGCAGGTCGGCGCCCCCATGCCGGGATGCGACGTCGGCCGCCAGGCCGATCCGGTCGCCACCATCGGACAGGTCAATCACATACGTGTCCACAGCGGACGCACCGGATTCCCGGGCCGATTCGGCGACCTTGGCCAGGCCGTCCGCGTCCCGGTCGATCAGCACCAGAACGGCCTTGCGCCGGGCCAGATTCAGCGCGAGGGCCGCCCCGATTCCACCGGCCGCGCCGGTCAGCACACAGGTTCGTCCAGCGAAGGTGAAACGCGGCATCTGCACCCGTCCAGTATCGGCTCTTCGCCGACGTCCGGCCCTCGCCGTGGCGAGGGCCGGTGCAGCGTGAATCAGCGCGTGCGTCGAGTACGTGGTACCCGGACGCCGGCGTCCGCAGCGGTCTTGCGTGCCGCCGTCCGTACCGCGATCGCGGTGCTGGCGTCGGTCGGCTCCGGCGGTGGGTTGGCGCTTGTGGCCTTGGCCGTCCTCGTTCGAGTCGAAGCGGACGCGGCCACGACGGGCGAGCGTTCCGGCACGGGCTCCAGCGTCTTGCCGGTGGTCGAGGCGGAACGAGCGGCCGCCCGGTCCCGCTCCTTCTCTCGCTTGACCAACTCGGCGAGCACCACCTTTTCGTACTTCTCCTCGGCCGTCTTCGCCTTGGCTTGGGCCTTGTCGGCCCGGACGACCGCCTTCTTGCGCTCCTTGGTGAGCCGCGCACGCTCCTTGGCGGTGCCCTTCAGGGCGCGCTTGAGCCGGTTCGCTTCAGCGGTGGCGTTGCGCAGCGCCTGATTCTGCTGCTTGGTCTGGTCGGCGTTCCTCTGCAGCCGGTTGTCCAGCGCGGTGACGCCCGCCCGAGCCTTTTCTGCGTTGGCGTTGGCGGTCGTGGATTTGTCCCGGCGGCTGTCCAGCGCTGTGGTGGCGGGTCCGGTCACGGTCATCACTCCTTTCCTCCACCTCTGACCTACCCGGACCTGAGGCGCGTAATCGTGAGTGATGAACCGGTGGCATCACCTCACGGTGGTCCGCCGTCAATTGGTGGGCGGGTCCGTGGGGGCTGCTCCTTGGTCAGGTGCAGTAGCCAGTCCTTGCCGCCGGTGTGAATCAGGGCGTACCGGCGGGGCTCCCGGTTGCCGTGCAAGGTGAAGACCAGGCGCTTGTCGTTCCGGTCGTTCTCCTCCCACCAACCGATGTCCGCGATGAACTTGTCCGCGTCGGTGTAGGTCAAATGATCAAGAGCGTGATCCGGTACGGCCACCGCGAGGCGATCGCCGGTCGACTCGGTCGGCAGCCCGCGCGGCACCGCCCAGCTCCGCAGCGTGCCGGCCTCCTCGAGGCGCAGGTCGAAGTGCGGTCGCGGCTTCCGGTGGTCGTGCAGAACGAACGACGGTCGGTCGGTCATCGCGCGGAAGGGATGCCTTGCGGTCGCGCCGCTACAGCCCGGCCGCCAACTGCGTACGCAACTTGCTCAACGCCTTGGTCAGCAGCCGCGACACGTGCATCTGCGAGATACCCACCTGCTCGGCGATCTGCGACTGCGTCAGATTCCCGTAAAAACGCAACGTCAGAATCTTCTGCTCCCGCTCATCCAAGCTGGCCAACGCCGGACCCAACGCGACCCGGGTCTCGGCCAACTCGTACTCATGATCCTCACCACCCAGCGTGTCACCCAACTCGGTGGTGCCATCGGCACTGATCGGCGTCGACAACGACGTGGCGTTGTACGCCCGGGCTCCCTCCAACCCCTCCAGCACGTCTTCCTCGCTGACCCCCAGATGCCCGGCGATGTCGGCCACCGTCGGCGAGCGGCCCAGGCCATGCGTCAACGTGGAGTTCGCCTCGGTGATCGCCAACCGCAACTCCTGCAACCGCCGGGGCACCCGCACCGACCAGGTGCGGTCCCGGAAATGCCGCTTGATCTCCCCGATGATGGTCGGGATGGCGTACCCGGCGAAGTCCACCCCGCGATCGGGATCGAACTTGTCCACCGCCTTGATCAACCCCACCGTCGCGGTCTGCACCAGATCATCGGTGGGCTCACCGCGACCGGAATACCGATGCGCCAGATGCCGGGCCAGCGGCAACCACGCCTCGATCGCGCGGTCACGCAGAGAGGCTCGGGACGGATGGTCGGCGGGCATTGCGGCTAGCGCGTTGAGCAGATCGGTGGCGCTGTCCTCGGGGGCCGTGACGGTAAGCGTCTCGGACTCGGTCGACTGCGTGGTGACGGTCATGCTGAGGTCCTCCCTGGCACCTATCCGGAGAGCCGGCCCGATCGTGCTGGGCCCGGGCGGGTCAGGTGTTTCGCTTTGCGCCGACGTGCCGGTGGTGTTCTGATCGATCACCGTTCGGCACGCAGACTTGTCCGTTCGGATATGACGACCCTAGCCGAGAGGGCCAATTCTGACTAGCCGAAAGTATGAGTCACTTTTGGTAATCATTCGGTCACAGAGGACATCGTGCCGGCTTGCGCGCCGCGCTCGTCGTCGACCTCGCCGATGAGCTCCCCGACCGCGATCGAGCCGCGCGTGAATGCGGCGATCGACGAGTTGTCGAGGACCAGCCGCAGGCAGACTGACTCCATGCGCGACATCGTCGTGGTTGCCCTTGCGCTGCGGTATGCGGGGCGCCAGGTGCCGCGAGATGTGCTGCTGGCCGCGTGGCCGGGTGAGCGACGGATCATCGAGCGCCTGCTGGGGCCGCCGTCGGCCGGAGCCGCTAATCGTTGCCGGGGCTCGCGAAAACTCGTGTTCAGGGCTTCAGGACAACCTTGATGCAGCCGTCCTCCTTCTTCTTGAAGATGTCGTACCCGCGCGGCGCCTCCTCGAGCGGGATGCGGTGGGTGACCAGATCGTCCACGCCGAGCGGGTCGTCGTCGCCGGTGAGCAAGGGCAGGATGTCGTCGACCCAGCGCTTCACGTGCGCCTGACCCATCCGCAGCGTCAGGCCTTTGTCGAAGAGGTCCATCATCGGGAACGGGTCGGCCTCGCCGCCGTAGACGCCGATGATCGACACCGTGCCGGCCCGCCGGACCGACGCGAACGCGGTGCGCAGCGCCGCCATCCGGTCCACGCCGAACGTCTCGGTGGCCTTGCGCGCCAGCGCGTCGGGAAGCATTCCGGCCGCCTTCATCGCGGCGGACTGGAACGGCGTGCCGTGTGCCTCCATGCCGACCGCCTCGATGACGCCGTCCGCCCCCCGTCCGTCGGTCGCGTCGTGCACCGCCGCGGGGATGTCGTCGACCTCGTCGAAGTTCAGCGTCTCGATACCGTTGCGCCGGGCCATCGCCAAGCGCTCGGGTACGTTGTCGACCGCGATCACGTGCTCGGCGCCCAGGTGCCGGGCGATCCGGGCGCTCATCTGGCCGATCGGGCCCAGGCCGGTGACCAGGACCGTGCAGCCGGGCGTGATGTCCGCGTACTTCGCGGCCTGCCACGAGGTGGTGAGTACGTCGGAGAGGAAGAGGTAGCGCTCGTCGGGATGGCCGTCCGGCACCTTGATCGGGCCGAACTGCGCCTGCGGGACCCGCAGGTACTCGGCCTGAGCGCCGGGAACCTGCCCGTACAGCTTGGTGTAGCCGAACAGCGAGGCACCCTTGTTCTGCGACTTGACCTGGGTCGTCTCGCACTGGGCGTAGAGACCCCGCGAGCACATCCAGCAGTGCCCGCAACTGATGTTGAACGGGATGACCACCCGATCACCGGGCCTGATGTGCGTCACCGATGAGCCGACTTCCTCGACGATGCCCATCGGCTCGTGCCCGAGCACGTCACCCTTCTCCAGGTACATGCCGAGCACGTCGTACAGGTGAAGGTCCGAGCCGCAGATCGCGGTGGAGGTCATCCGTACTATCGCATCGGTGGGTTCTTGGATCTTGGGGTCCGGTACCGTCTCCACGGACACCTTTTCCGTACCTTGCCAGGTGAGGGCTCTCATCAACCCGGGATGCCCGGCGGCCGGCGCATTATTCCTGGGTTGATCCGCCCGCCGGGTTCCCACCCGACGTCAACCGGCGGACAACCTGCAGACCTGACCAGACGGGCATAGGTTCGAGTGCATGGAATATCGCAGTCTTGGACGCACCGGCATGCAAGTCAGCCCGCTCTGCCTCGGCGCGATGATGTTCGGGGCCTGGGGCGAGTCGGACCACGACACCTCGATCCGGATCATCAACCGCGCGCTGGACGCCGGGATCAACTTCATCGACACTGCCGACGTCTACTCGCAGGGCGAGTCGGAGGTCATCGTCGGCAAGGCGCTCGCCGGCAAGCGGGACGACGTCATCCTCGCCACCAAGGTGCACGGGCAGATGGGCGTACCGGTGGACTCGCCGGTCGGCACCAAAGGCGACCCGAACACGACGGGCAACTCCCGGCGCTGGATCTTCCGCGAGGTGGAGGAAAGCCTGCGCCGGCTGGACACCGACTGGATCGATCTCTACCAGATCCACCGCCCGGACCGGGACACCGACGACGAGGAAACCTTGTCCGCGCTCACCGACCTCCAGCGGCAGGGCAAGATCCGGGCGTTCGGCTCGTCCACGTACCCGGCGCACCACATCGTCGAGGCACAGTGGACGGCGCAGCGGCGTGGACTGGGCCGCTTCGTGACCGAGCAGCCGCCGTACTCGATGCTGGTCCGCGGTATCGAGGCGGACGTGCTGCCGACCACCGAGAAGTACGGGATGGGCGTCATTCCGTGGAGCCCGCTCGCCGGCGGCTGGCTGAGCGGCAAGTACCGCAAAGGTACGGACGCGCCACAATCCAGCCGAAGCAGCCGGATACCGGGCCGCTTCGACATATCGGTACCGGAGAACCAGCGCAAACTCGACGCCGCCGACGCCCTCGGCAAGCTGGCCGACGAGGCCGGGATGTCGCTTGTCCACCTGGCCATCGCGTTCGTCATGCAGCACCCGGCGGTGACCGCGCCGATCATCGGCCCGCGCACGATGGAACACCTGGAATCCCAGCTGGGCGCCGCCGACGTGAAGCTGAGCGCCGACCTTCTGGACAAGATCGACGAGATCGTCCCGCCCGGCACCACGATAAACCCGGCGGATCGGGGCTACCTGCCGCCGCCGCTGACCGACCCGTTCGCTCGTCGGCGCCGCATCGCTTGAATGGCAGTGCGGCCGTCGGGCCGCACGGCTACCCGCATCGCTTGAATAGCGGTGCGGCCGTCGGGCCGCACCGCTATCCGCGGACAGCGCGGTCACTGCGGAACAAGATCGAATTCGATGCGCCGAACGGAATACCGTACGCCCTTCCCGCGCTGGGCCGTGAAGTCCCGGCTCCCGCCGGTCGCAACCTGGACGAAGAAGTCCTCGAGCGGGGAGGCGTGGCGCCTGGCGTCCCGGCGCACGCCCGCCTGCTCGAGCGGGCTCACGTCCTGCGGTGCCGAGGTGAACAGCGCCAGGATCGTCTCCGGGCGCGCCTGCGCGCGATCCAGGCCGTCCGGCCAGGTGGGCTGTGCGCCGGTCACCTTGTTGTCGAGATCGTTCCTGCCGAATACGTAGTCGGCACCGGGTTCCAGGAGATGCCCGGAGGGCGACAACGAGGTCAGCACGGTGATCTTCGACGACACGCCGATGTCGATGAGCGACACGTACACCGGCACGTCGCCGTCATTGCGAGCCCGGATGAAGACCGCGTCGCCGAGCCGAATTGTCGCACCGGAGCTGATCAACGGCTCCGTCCGGCCGGCGACGATCCGGCCCCACTCGAGAGAGACCGGGGTCCGCAACGCCCAGGCGGGGTCGTCCTCGAGGCCGCGCATGGCCTCGGCCCGGGCAACGCGTTCGAGGTCGCGTACCACCTGATGGATGGTGCCGGGACCGGCGGGTCGCGGGTCGTGCAGCGGTCCGATGTGGTCGTGCACGGTCAGTGCGTCGGCCTCGTCGACCCGCACCGCGATCCGGTGGGGTTCGCCCGGCTCGGCCGGCCGGACCAATGTGCTACCAGCCATGGCGGCGAGCAGATCGTCGGGCGCCGGCTCGGGCAGGTGTACCGGAGTGGCGCGGGCGACCGCCTTGGTGCGGTGTGCGCGGGCGCCGAGCGGTAGCGTCGCCCAGTCCGGAACCAGCGGGCCGACCGCCGCCATCGGCTCGCAGCCGGTGATCCGCATCTGGGCGATCCTGACCGCCGGGTCCGGGCCCGGAGCGTCCGCCGGCATGATCCAGAACTCGTCGCCGACCTGGACGCCCAGCAGTGGACCACCCTCGATCCGGGCCCGGCCGGTGCCGGTCGCGGCGACCGGCAAGGAGCCGGTTGGATCCGACACGGTGAGCTCGAACAACAGTCGCCGGGACGGCCCTTCCGCCTCCGGTCGTTGCTGCGATATGACCGTCCAGCGGACCAGATCCCGGACCCGTCTGATCAGCGTGGACCAGGTCACCGGGGAGGTTCCGGCCTCGTTCAGAGCCTTCGCCAGCGCGTCGGTGAGTGCGCCACCCCAGCCCAGACGCGCCCGGTCGGTCTCGTAGGCGGACTGCTCCGGGGCGCAGGCGACGATGCGTACCGCGTCGGGGTTTCCCCTGGGATCGATGAGATCGACCCGCAACCCGTCGGCGATCCGCCTCTCGAAGTGCGCCGCCAGATCGTGGTATGCGGTGTCGCGCAGCGACTTCGCCCGCAGGCCCCGCGACATGTGCGCCGCGTGGCAGCAGTCGAGCGCGACCACGACGTTGCGCGTCCGCGAGGTCAGCCGGGCCTGCAGCACGGACAGTTCGGCCGATGTGATGCCCCGGAAGTCCTTTGGCGTGGACTGGTAGTCGACCGGGACGATGAATTGCATGACATCCGGCGCGCGTCCGGACTCGCCGGTCGACCGGACGTATCCGCCGTGGCCGCTGAAGTAGACGAACACCGCGTCGTCGCGGCCGGTGCCCTCGATCAGGCGCTCGTACGCGTGCATGATCCCGTCGCGGGTGGCGTTGTCCTTCTCGCAGGGCGTCACCTCGAAGCCCCGTCTGTCGAGCGCCTCGGTCATCACCGCGAGGTCGTTACCCACGCCCTTCAGGTCGTCGTACTGTGCCCCGATCAGCAGTGCCCTTCGTGCCACGCTTCCTCCCGCAGATAGCTTTCACAGCCAACTGACGGACCGGGGCGTATTCATGGATCGAGATTCGCCGACATGACGTAGTGACGCTGTAACAGAAGAGTGACGGGGAGCCCGCACCGTTGTGGGCCAGTGGCTCGGCAGGGTACTGATTGTCGGCACCCAGATCGGAACCCCGTCCCCGGTGGAGGCTGCATGGCGCCGCTGTCCCGTCGCCACTTTCTGGCGCTCGGCGGGGCGCTCGCGATCCCGGTCCCCCGGTTGTCCACCCCGCGCCCGAGCGGTCTGCCCTGGGCGCACCCGGCTGACGACCCGGTCGCGGACATCTACCGCCGGCTTCTGCACCTGCACACCCGCTGGGTCGAGCGGCAGTGGGATCCGAACGCCGGCGCGTATCAAGCGGCCGACTTCCGGTTCGCGGCGGTTCTCGGCAACGCGGTGCTGATCAGGGTTCAGGACTACGACGCCGACCTGGCCGGGGTCGAGCAGGCGAAGCTGCGGTCGCGTACGCTCGCCACGATCAAGCGGTTCGCCGCCACCAACCGGCTGGCCGGCGGCGACGACTGGGGCAAGCAGCTGTTCTGGGACTCGACGTTCGAGCTGTACTTCGTTCTGGCCGCCCGGATTCTCTGGGACGACCTCGACGAGGCGACCCGGGTCAATGTGCAGAAGATCGCGACTGGGCAGGCCGCGTACGCCTATGGCCTGGCGTTCGCCGACGACCCGCTGAGCGGCGACCGGACGCCGAACGGCTCGCAGGGCGGCTGGCTCGGCGATACCAAGCTGGCGGAGATGGGGGTCTACGCTCAAGCCATCGCGCCGGGGCTCGCCTGGGGACGAGACGACGCCGCATTGCGCGACCGGTTCCGGTTCTGGATGGCCAACGCGAGCGCGTTGCCGGCGGCCGACCGGGCCAACCTGGCCCGGTTGGACGGGGCCACGGTCAGGGAGCGCAGTACGGCGCACAACCTGCACGACGGCTTCATCGTGGAGAACCACGGGTCGGCGAACCCGCACCTCCAGGCAGAACTCTGGCGGACGGCGGGTCGCGCCGCCATCCACTTCCTGGCCGCCGGTAAGCCCCTGCCCGACCTGCTGCTACGCCAACCGAACGGGCAGCAGCTGTGGCAGACGCTGAAGTTGTTGGCCAGCGACGCCGGCGAGCCGGTCATGCCGATGGCGGCGGACTCCTATCACCAGTACGGACGCGATGTGTTGCCGCTGGCGTACCTGGCGCAGGTACAGGGTGACCGGGACGCCGCGCGCGCCGAGGCCGACCTGGCCGCTCGCCTCGAGCCGTTCCTGCGTTACCGTCCTGAGTTCCGGCTGACCAAGGTCAGCGGCGAGCAGAGGCACGAGCCGGAGGCCCGCGCGGAGCTGGCGATCTCGTACCTCTTCCACCGCCGCCGCGGCACGCCGACCCGGCCCACCACACCGCAGGTGTTCTTCGCCGGGGCGAGTGGGACGCGCGACTTCGGCGACGACATCGGCCTCACCGTCCAGCAGTCACCGAGAGCGTTCGCCGGCGCCGCCACCAAGACCGGCCAGGTGCGCCTGCTCTGGCAACCCGGCCATGACAACTGGTTGATCGACACGCGCGCCGCCGCGTTCCTGCCGGCCGGCACCAACGCGCCTTCCGGGACCTGGACGACCGCATACCGCAAGTGCCGCGACGGCTTGGACGCGACGGTGACGGTCCTCGCCTTCGGGGACCGCTACGCGGGTTTCGCGACGCTGCCGACCGGCAACGTGGTCTACGTCAGTAGCGGTGTCGCCACCGACGAAGGCTCGCTGTCGCTGTTCAACCTGGAGATGCCCGGCGTGCCCGGGCTGACCGGCTCGCGCACCTATACCAGCGAGACCGGAACTCTGACGTTGAGCGGAGCCGCCGGCGGCGGCGGTGACGGCGGCATCGACGAGCACGCCTTCGATCCCCGCGAGGCACGCTACGTGCGCATGCTCGGGCGCAGCGCCGCGAACGAGCACGGCTACTCGCTCTGGACGTTCAGTGTCCTCGACACGGCCGGCGCGGACCTTGCCCAGGGTGCTCTGGTCGGTGCGTCGTCGTCTGACCCGACGTATCCGGCGCACAACGTGACCGACGGCAATCCCGGCACACGGTGGGCGGTGGACCGCAGCGAGCGCGGCCGCCAGGACAGCTGGGTGGCGGTCGACCTGGGCTCCACGGTCACTGTCGCCGGCGTGCGCCTGCTCTGGCAGGCCGCATATGGCACCCGGTACGTCATCCAGACCTCGGTGGACGCGCTGGTCTGGTCCGACGCCGTCGAAGTGCCGTCCGCATACGAGTTGACCGGCGGCTGGGTGCAGATCGACGGCCGCGCCGGCCTGGTCACGCTGGCGTCGGACCGCAAGATCACGGTGACTGCGACGGGCGTGATCGCGGCCGCCGGCCCAGCGGCGCCGACCACCATCGAGGGGTACGCGGACAGCACGGCCGACTTGGCCGCGCTCGCCCGCCGCCGGGTTCCGGCCGCACCCCCAGGCCTGCGGGTCGCCGACACCGACGGTTATCTCAGTGTCTTCAACCTCAGCCCCGACCCGGTCACCGGTGCGATCGTCACCATACCGTCCGCGAAGCGCCTATACCGCGGCCTGCAGACGGTCGTCGACGAGGGCCTCGCCTGGAACGTCACCCAGCCTTCCGGCACTGCACGGGTCGAGCCGCCGCGTTTCACGGTGGAGAATCCCGTCCCGATCGGCACCAGCTTCACCGTCGCCGATTCCCACCACGTCACGGTGAAAGCACCGGCATCTCGGGCGGCTGCGGTGACCCTGCGTGCGGGTGCGTGGTCATCCACGGTACGGGTGCCGCCCGGCCGGTCCCGGTCTATCACCGTTGCCGGCGGTCCCGTGACACCGACGGCCGACCTGGCCCGCGGCCGCACCACCTTCCCGACGTCACCTCTGCCGGTGGGCATGACGTCCCCCGGGCGCGCGGTCGACGGCTCTCCCGCGACCCGTTGGCGTCCCGGACCGACCGGGCGGATGGTGGTCGATCTCGGCGCGGTCCACAGCGTGAGCATGGTCAGGCTGACGTGGGGGAACGGCCGCCGGCACCGACTGCGGCTGGAGCGGTCCACGGACGGCCTGACGTACACCACCGCGGCCCTTGTCATGCAGCCGCGTCGGCTGACTGAGATCCCGGTGCAGACCTCGGCGCGTTACGTGGCGCTGGTCGTCGACGGCTGGCAGCCCGGTGACGCCGAGCTGATCGAGTTGGCGGTGTTCGGCTGACCGGTGGGCCGCTGAACAGGCGGACCGGTGGACCCGAGTGGTCCTGGCCGTGCTGATCCCACTACGGCTGGCCCCGCACCCTGGTCACCGACCACGGGCCGCCACCGCTGCCCGCCCACGCCCTGACACCCGGCGAGTTGCGGCATCTACCCCGGCCGGCTGGCCCGGACCACACCCGACGTCGCCCGGGACGATGGCCGCTGCTGAATCAGGAACCGGGGTCGCATTCGTAGCAGGACGGGGTGCCGTTCACCCAGTGGTAGACGACCAGGTGCGGGTAGTCGTCACCGTTGACGCCGCGGTCGACCGTCCGGCGATGGCCAGCAGCAGGTTCAGACCCTCCTGCGACTCCGCGAAAGCATCCTTTCCGCGCCGGCGACACACGTCACCCTGCCATCAAGGAGTCCCAGTCAAGACCACGAACGGCGCCGCTATTTCGCCGGCGCTACCGGAGCGGATTTCGGCGGCGCACGGACAACCGATGAGAAGTTGTTCGAGGCGCCGCGGAATGGTGTTTCGCAATCCCGGGAAAGGTTGCTAGGCGGAGAATGGTCAGAAATTGCGTTCTGCCGTACGCGGCGGTTACCGGGCTTCGGCTGCGGCGTGCGGCGCTTTCCCCTCGTCTGTGCGGGCGCTGGACGGCAGGGGTGTGCCGGCCGTTGTGCCGCGGGTGGTTTCGCGGGCCCGCTGACGGTCTTCGTGCTGCCGGTGATGGGCGCTGTCGCCGACCGGGCCCCGCGCAAGAAGCGATTGTCCGGCCGATCGGGGGCTTGAGTGCGGTGCCCGGTCTGTCCGGCGTTCATGGAAAGAGGGCCGCGGCGGGCCGGCATGGCTCTCGTGTCCGACCTCGACGGACGCTTCACCTTCGTGCTCACCGGCTCCGGAGCACGGGGCCGGTTCTGCGCGCGGTGTAGGCGTTCGGCATGGCGGCGGGCCAGGCCCCAGCGGCGCTGACGCTCGTGGGTGCGGCGGAACTCGTCACCCGCCGGAGAATAGTTGCGGGATGCGGTCCGGTCGCGCATTCCGGCCAGTTCGGCCGTCGTGAACAACTGCAGCTGACGCACGCGATTATTATCGCGCTGTTCCGGCCGATCGGTAATGCCCGATCAGAGTTCGATCATGCCATATTTCAACGATGGCATGGTCTTCTTCTCCGCCGCGACGGGCCCGCGGGCCATATGACACGCTGAAACGCGCGAGACTCGATATGACACTTAGACGCGCGGGCCTGGATATGACACTTAAACGCGCGGGACTGGACGGCGCGATGGCGGGAAGGTTTGCGCCTACTCGCCGACCCGAAAGTAGTTTGGCCCTTCGAATCCGCGCGGCGTTGAGTAGCGATGTGCATATCCGCGAAGGGAGGCGAGAGTGATGGTGAAGAAACCGTTGGAGTGGCCGCGGTCCTGGCGCCGCGGGTGTGGAGACGTCGGTTCGGGGTGCGAAGGCCCGTAACCGTCGCGGGAGTTGCGGGCGAGGGCGAGCAGGCACGACGGACCGTAACGACAGGGCCCGCCCTGTGTGGCGACGGATCCGGGGCCGTCGGACCGTCACGACAGGGCCCGCCCTGTGTGGCGACGGATCCGGGGCCGTCGGACGGACCGACTTTCGGTATGCTTGCCCGCGGGCCGTGACTGGCGTGTTCGGATGGGTCAACCATCGTGGAGCGGCCTCGCCCCGCGGAGCAGACCGGTTCCCGGGGTGACCTGCCGTGCGCCTGGGCCTCTGCCACCTGTGATAGGGAGGTCCGATGCCTGAATTGAACTCCGAGTCGACCGCTTTCCGCTCCGCTCTCGAAGTGGTGCGTTCCGTCGAGCCCCGGATCGCTGATGCAATCGCCAAGGAACTCCACGACCAGCGCGAGTCGCTCAAGCTCATCGCCAGCGAGAACTACGCCTCTCCCGCCGTACTGCTCGCCATGGGCAACTGGCTCAGCGACAAGTACGCCGAGGGAACCATAGGCCGCCGCTTCTACGCCGGCTGCCAGAACGTCGACACCGTCGAGTCGGTGGCCGCGGAGCACGCCCGCGAGCTGTTCGGTACCCCCCACGCGTACGTGCAGCCGCACTCGGGCATAGATGCGAACCTGGTCGCGTATTGGGCCGTCCTGGCCGACCGGGTCGAGGCGCCGACCCTGCGCCGGCTCGAGAAGCGGCAGGTCAACGACCTCACCGACGCCGAGTGGTCGGAATTGCGGGCGGCCTTCGGCAACCAGCGGATGCTGGGCATGAGCCTGGACGCCGGCGGCCACCTCACCCACGGCTTCCGTCCCAACATCAGTGGGAAGATGTTCGACCAGCGCAGCTACGGCGTCGACCCGGCCACCGGTCAGATCGACTATGCGGCGCTGCGGGAGACCGCCAAGGACTTCCGTCCGCTGATCATCGTCGGCGGTTACTCGGCTTATCCCCGCAAGGTGAACTTCCGGGTCATGAGGGAGATCGCCGATGAGGTGGGTGCCACCTTCATGGTGGACATGGCACACTTCGCCGGACTCGTCGCGGGCAAGGTCTTCACCGGTGACTTCGACCCGATCCCCCATGCGCACATCGTCACAACCACCACGCACAAGAGCCTCCGGGGTCCCCGCGGCGGTGCCGTGTTCTGCCGGCCGGAGCTCGCCGACCAGGTGGACCGCGGCTGCCCGATGGTGCTCGGCGGACCGCTCGGCCACGTGATGGCGGCCAAGGCGATCGCCTTCGCCGAGGCACGCCGTCCCGAGTTCGCGGGCTACGCCCGGCGCATCGTCGACAACAGCCAGGCGCTCGCCGCCGGTCTGCTCAAGCGCGGCGCCACCTTGGTCAGCGGCGGTACCGACAACCATCTGGTGCTGGTCGACGTGGACAAGTTCGGGCTCACCGGCCGCCAGGCCGAGCAGGCGTTGCTGGACAGCGGCATCGTGACCAACCGCAATGCGATCCCGCAGGACCCGAACGGCGCCTGGTATACCTCCGGCATCCGGATCGGTACGCCGGCACTGACGTCGCGTGGGCTGGGTACGGCCGAGATGGATCAGATCGCCGACCTGATGCACACGGTCATGACGCAGACGACGCCGGCCGAAGGCTCGAAGGCCAAGTACCACCTGGATCCGGCGGTCGCGGACCGGATCGCCAAGCAGGCCACCGAGCTGCTTGCCGACTATCCGCTCTACCCCTTCGTCGACCTGGGATGATGTTCAAGGTCTAGGCGGGCGCCGGCGGTATCTCCCCGGAACCACGAAGGATCAGCCTGGTCGGTATCCAGAACTCGCGGGGCGGGCCGTCTGCCCCGTCGATGCGTTCGAACAGCGCGCGTGCCGCCGTGCGTCCCATGGTGGTCGGGTCTTGGGCCACCACGGTGACCGCCGGCTCCAGCAGGTCTGCCAGCGGAAAGTCGTCGAAGCCGATCAGCGCTATCCGGTGCTGCAGGCGTAACCGCCGCAATGCGCGGAAGGCACCGATGGTGATCAGGTTCTGACTGGTGAACAGCGCGGTCGGCGGGTCCGGCCGGTCGAAGAGCCCCAGTGTGGTGCTCTCCGCATACGACGAGTGCCGCAGCCGGCGCTCGGCGAACGGCGTCAGACCGGCCGCGACCAGGGCGGTGAGATAACCACGGTGCCGTTCCCGCGAGGTCGGGATGCGGGCCCGATCACCGATGTACGCGATGCGCTTGTGGCCCTGGGCGACCAGGTGGCGCACCGCGTCACCGGAGCCGGATACGTTGGTGGTGAGCACCGAGTCGCCCGCGAAGCCGGTGCCCGGCCGGTCGACGAACACCACCGGGATGTCCGAAAGTAATCCCAGGTAAGCCTGATCCGCGCCGGTCGGGGCGATGATCAGACCGTCGGTGTGCCGCTGGACGAACGCACCGGCCAATTCGCGTTCACGCTGCGGGTCCTCGTCGAGGCTGCCGGTCAGCACCTGCACTCCGCGCAGCCGGGCCTCGTCCTCGACCGCACGGTGCACCGCGGCGGAGAACGGGTTGGCGACGTCCTCGAGCATCAGGCCGATCGTCCAAGTACGACGGTCGTTGCGGCGCAGCATGCTGGCACCGATGTGCGGGCGATAGTTGAGTGACTCCACGGCCGCGTGCACCCGCGCGGCCAGGTCGGGCGCGACCGTGGTCTCGCCGTTGACTACCCGGGACACGGTCTTTAGGCTCACGCCGGCGGTCCGCGCCACATCGTTCATGGTCGGCCGCGATGCCCCCAGCACGGCGACTCCCTTCGGTCGCAGCCGTTAGAAGTTGATCACCACTTGCAACATCTTGGAAACTTATCGTTGACAGTAGTTGACTCCGGTCGTCTAGTAGAGACAACGTTGTCTCGCGATGGCTGCGCTTCTGGACGCTGGGCTAAATCGATTTGGAGGAGACATGCGCCACCCCTATCCATTCAGGTCCGCGCTGGCCGCGGGCTGCGCTGCGACCTTGGCGTTCGGGGCGGCTGCCTGCGGCGGCGACTCCGGCGGCTCGGGCGACTCGGGCGGCTCCGGCGGTGACAAGCCGATTGTCGGGCTGATCACCAAAACCGACACGAACCCGTTCTTTGTCAAGATGAAGGAGGGTGCCCAGAAGGCGGCCGCCGAGCAGGGCGTGGAACTCCAGACGTTCGCCGGCAAGCAGGACGGCGACAACGAGGCTCAGGTCCAGGCGATCGAGAGCCTGATCTCGGCCGGTGCCAAGGGAATCCTGATCACGCCGAGCGACTCCAAGGCCATCGTTCCGTCGATCGACAAGGCCAAGCAGTCTGACATGCTGGTCATCGCGCTGGACACGCCGACCGACCCGGCGGACGCGGCGGACGCCACGTTCGCGACCGACAACCGCCAGGCCGGCAAGCTGATCGGGCAGTGGGCCAAGGCCAAGTTCGAGAAGGACGGCAAGCAGGCGAAGATCGCCCTGCTGGACCTCAACGCCAACCAGGTCTCCGTGGACGTGCAGCGCGACCAGGGTTTCCTCGAGGGCTTCGGTATCGACGTCGGCGACAACAACAAGATCGGTGACGAGAACGACCCGCGGATCGTCGGACACGACGTGACCGACGGCGCCGAGGACGGCGGGCGTACGGCGATGGAGAACCTGCTGCAGAAGGACCCGTCGATCAACCTGGTCTACACGATCAACGAGCCGGCCGCGGCCGGTGCGTACCAGGCGATCAAGGCGGCCGGCAAGGAGAAGGACGTCACCATCGTCTCGGTCGACGGCGGGTGCCCGGGCGTCGACAACGTCAAGGGCGGGGTCATCGGCGCCACCTCGATGCAGTTCCCGCTGAAGATGGCGCAGGACGGCGTCGCCGCGGTGGCCGCGTTCGCCAAGGACGGCACCAAGCCACAGGCCACCGCTGGCAAGACCTTCGTGGACACCGGCGTCACGCTGATCACCGATCAGCCGCAGGACGGCGTCGAGGCGAAGGACTCGGCCTGGGGCAAAGAGAACTGCTGGGGCTGACCGATGACAACTGTCACCAAGGAACCCCCGGCCGGATCCGGCGCTGACTTCGAGGCACGCCACCATGATTCGTTCGGCTTGCGGATCCAGCACCTGCTGCACGCCAACCCCGTGCTGGGCCCGCTCGCTGTTCTGATCGTGGCGATCATCGCGTTCTCGATCGTCAACCCGCGCTTCTTCTCGGCGGCCAACCTTTCCCTGGTCCTGGCTCAGGTCACCGTCATCGCGGTACTCGCGCTGGGGCAGACGCTGATCATTCTGACAGCCGGCATCGACCTGTCGGCCGGAGCGATCGCGGTGTTCTCCGGGATCCTGATGGCGACGTTCGCCACCGACATGGGCATGCCAGGCATTCTGGCCCTGATCCTCGGGCTGCTCTGCGGCACGGCGATGGGCGCGATCAACGGTTTCCTGGTCACCCGGATCAAGCTGCCACCGTTCATCGTCACGCTGGGCACGCTGACCATCTTCTTCTCGCTCAATGCGGTGGTCTCCAAGAGCGAGACGGTCCGCGGCTCGGACATGCCCGACCTCATGACCTGGACCGGGACCACGATCCCGATCGGCGGCTTCCGGCTCACCTACGGGTCGATCATCATGCTGCTGCTGTTCGCGTACTTCTACTACGCGCTGAGCCGCACCGCTTGGGGCAAGCACGTCTACGCCACCGGCGACGACGTCGAGGCGGCCCGGCTGGCGGGTATCCGGACCGACCGCGTGCTGTTCTCGGTCTACACGGTGGCCGGCCTGTTGTACGCGGTCGGCGCCTGGATCCTGATCGGGCGGCTCGCCTCGGCCAGCCCGAACGTCGGCACCGAGTACAACCTGGACTCCATCACGGCCGTGGTGCTGGGTGGAACAAGCCTGTTCGGCGGCCGCGGCGGCGTCCTGGGCACGCTGATCGGCGCGCTCATCGTCGGTGTGTTCCGCAACGGCCTGCAGTTGGCCGGTGTCGAGGTGGTCTGGCAGGGCTTCGCGATCGGCTTGCTCGTCCTGATCGCGGTCTCGCTGGACCAGTGGATCAGGAAGGTGAAGACATGACCGACTGCACCGAGCGGCACTCAGCCGCACCGCACAACGGCCTCGCAGGCGAGGGCCAGGAGGGCATGTCGAAGGAGGCCCAGACATGACCGACTGCACCGAGCGGCACTCAGCCGCACCGCACAACGGCCTCGCAGGCGAGGGCCAGGAGGGCATGTCGAAGGAGGCTCAGCCGTGACGACGGCAACAATGACACCGGTGCTGCAGGCGAAGGGCCTCACCAAGCGGTACGGGCGGGTGGTCGCCATCGACGGCAGCGACCTCGAGCTGTACCCCGGCGAGATCCTCGCGGTCATCGGGGACAACGGCGCCGGCAAGTCCAGCCTGATCAAGGCGTTGTCCGGGGCGCTGGTGCCGGACGAGGGCGAGATCTTCCTGGATGGTCAACAGGTGCACTTCCGCAATCCGATGGACGCCCGCGCGTCCGGTATCGAGACGGTGTACCAGACCCTGGCCGTGGCGCCCGGCCTGGACATCGCCGACAACCTGTTCCTCGGCCGCGAGGAGCGCAAGAAGGGTGTGCTCGGCTCGGTGTTCCGGATGCTGGACCGCGGCCACATGCGGTCCGAGGCGAAACGGCACATGTCCGAGCTCGGTGTGGCCACGCTGCAGAACATCGGCCAGGCCGTCGAGTCGCTGTCCGGCGGTCAGCGGCAGGCGGTCGCGGTGGCGCGGTCGGCCGCGTTCGGCAGCAAGGTGGTCATCCTGGACGAGCCCACCGCGGCGCTCGGCGTCAAGGAGGGCAACCGGGTGCTGCAGCTGATCCGGGACGTCCGGGACCGCGGTCTGCCGGTCATTCTGATCAGCCACAACATGCCGCACGTGTTCGAGGTCGCGGACCGGATCCACATCCAGCGGCTGGGCCGGCGTGCCACGGTGATCACCCCGCAATCACATTCCATGTCCGAGGCGGTGGCCATCATGACCGGCGCGGCTCCACCGCCAGCACATTCCGCCTGAGTTCCGCACCGATGCGGGAAGGTACGCAGAGTGTTCTGTATACCTTCCCGCATCGACGTGTTACGGGCTTGACGTGGGGTACGTCATACCGGAGTATCGGAATCGGCAACTATTGAATCGATTCAATCCGGTTTAGGAGCGCGATGTCCCAGGACGCCGTACCCACCGCCCCCCGATTCGAGCACCATGACACCGGTCCGGTCCTCGGCATCGGCACCGCCACGCCGAGACTCTCCTGGACCGTGCCGACCGCCGACCCGGATTACGTGCAGCGCAGTTACCGGGTCGAGATCCGGGTGGGTGACGCGGAACCGGAGGTCATCACGGTCGGCTCCGGTGAGCAAGTGCTCACCGACTGGCCCGGGTCTCCACTGCGCTCGCGGGAACGCGCGACGGTCCGAGTGGCCGTGAACGACGGCGAATGGAGTGAGCCGGCGATCGTCGAGGTGGGATTGCTGAACGCCGACGATTGGTCGGCTCGCTTCATCAGCCCGACCGAGATCGGCGGGCTGGAGCAACCCGCTCCGATCCTCCGTGGCCGGATCACCATACCGGGAGAGGTCGTCAGCGCCCGGCTCTATGCCACGGCACACGGTCTCTACGAGGCCGAACTGAACGGCACGCGAGTCGGTGACCATCAGCTCACGCCCGGCTGGACCACCTACGATCACCGGTTGCGCTATCAGACGTACGACGTGACCGACCTCGTGCGTGGCGGTGACAACAGTCTCGAAGTGCTGCTCGGCAACGGCTGGTTCCGTGGACGGCTCGGCTTCCGCGGGCGGCGGGCGGTCTATGGCGATCGGCTGGCGTTGCTGGCCCAACTGGAGGTGACCACCGCGGACGGGCAGACTCACCTCCTGCGGACGGACGGCAGCTGGACCGCGCGGGAGAGCCAGATCGTCGCCGACGACCTGTACGACGGCCAGCACGTCGATCTTCAGCGAACCGGGACCACCGAAACGCCGGTGGAGGAGATCCCGGCCGACCTGGGCCGCCTCGTCGCCCCGGACGGCCCGCCAGTCCGGGTCACGGATGTCCTGCCGGCCCGGGACGTCACGGTCCGTGACGACAAGACCCTGGTGGACTTCGGGCAGAACCTGGTCGGCCACGTCCGCCTGCGAGTCCGGGGACAGAAGGGGCAAGAGGTCACCGTACGCCACGCCGAAGTGCTGGAGAACGGCGAGTTGGGCGTACGGCCGCTGCGGACCGCCAAAGCCACCGACTCCTGGATTCTCGGCTCCGACCACGAAGTGACCTTGGAGCCGACGCTGACCTTCCACGGCTTCCGCTACGCCGAGATCAGTGGCGCCGCCGTGGGCAAGGAGGACATCCAGGCCGTGGTGGTCGGCTCGGATCTGACCCGCACCGGGTGGTTCGAGAGTTCACACGACCTGCTCAACCGGTTCCACGAAAACGTCGTCTGGGGCATGCGCGGCAATTTCGTGGACGTGCCCACGGACTGCCCGCAGCGTGACGAGCGGCTCGGCTGGACCGGCGACATCCAGGTCTTCTCGCCGACCGCGTCGTTCCTCTTCAACTCCGCCGGGTTCCTCACCAACTGGCTCGCCGACCTGGCCGTCGAACAGCAGAAGGACGGCTCGGTCCCGTTCGTCATCCCGGACGTGTTGCGCCAGAGCGCCCCGGCCACCGCCGCATGGGGCGACGCCGCAACCCTGGTCCCGTGGGTGATCTATCAGCGCACCGGCGACCTCGCCCTGCTCACGCGGCAGTTGCCCAGCATGCGTTGCTGGGTGGACAAGATGGCCGAGCTGGCCGGACCGGACCACCTGTGGAACGGCGGTTTCCAGTTCGGTGACTGGCTCGATCCGACCGCGCCGCCGGAGAGCCCGTTCGACGCCAAGGCCGACCCGGACGTGATCGCCACCGCGCACTTCGCCCGTTCGGCGCAGGTGCTCGCGGAGGCCGCTTCGCTCGTCGGTGACACCGATGCCGCGACCCGTTACGCGGATGTCGCCGCCCAGGTGAGAAGGGCTTTTGCCCGGGAGTACGTCACCGGCAGCGGGCGCGTGCTCTCCGACTCGGCAACCGCCTACGGCCTGGCGCTGCAGTGGGCCTTGCTGCCCGACGAGGAGCAACGCTCCCATGCCGGTCAGCGGCTCGCGGATCTGGTCAGAAAGGCCGGCTTCCGGATCAGCACCGGCTTCGTCGGTACGCCGCTGATGACCGATGCGCTCACCGACGCCGGTGAGCACGAACTGGCGTACCGCCTGCTGTTGCAGACCGGCTGCCCGTCCTGGCTGTACTCAGTGACCATGGGCGCGACCACGGTCTGGGAGCGCTGGGACAGCATGTTGCCGGACGGCAGCATCAACCCGGGCGAGATGACGTCGTTCAACCACTACGCGCTGGGCGCGGTGGCGGACTGGATGCACCGTCGGGTAGCCGGTCTGGCAGCCGCCGCCCCGGGGTATCGCGAGCTGGAGGTTCGTCCGGTTCCCGGGCGTGCCTTGACCTCCGCGTCGGCGAGGCACCTCACGCCGTACGGCGAAGCGAAGGTTTCCTGGCACCGTCGCGACGGACAACTCACGCTCGCGGTCACGGTGCCCGTGGGTGCGTCCGCCACCGTGCATGTGCCCGGCCGGGCCGAACCGGTATCCGTCCGGCACGGCGACCACGAGTGGGTGGTGGCCGACCCGGTGGTGGACAACCTATTGCCGGCTGACCCGTCGATCCGCCAGGTGCTCGACCACGAGCCCACCTGGGTGAAGGTTGCGGAGGCGGCCATCGGCGTAGGAGTGGCGCAATCCGACGCCGAACTCGCCCTCCGGCTCGCGCCATACTTCGATGCTCCGGCGAGTCGACTGGTGGATGCCGCGACCGCCAGCGGGTTCGCGCGGGGTCGCGACGAGCTTCGGGCTCGACTCGCCCACGTGTTGCCTCTTGACAGGTCTTGACGAGCCTGTAAAGGGGCGTTTACAGTCATCCACATCACACTGAAACGATTCAAATAAATCACGGTTCGTGTCCCCTCCCCCGGCTAGGAGCATCCATGCGACTTCGACACCCCAGCGTCATGGCCGTGGCGGCCGTGGCCACCCTCGTGTTGTCGGCTTGCAGCGCCGGCGATCTCGGCTCCAGTGACAGCGACAGCAAAGGCGGCGGCAAGGTCTCGCTGACCTACCTCGTCGGCAACAGCGAAGCCAGCGTCAGAAGCGCTGAGCAGGTCACCAAGGACTTCATGGCGCAGAACCCAGACATCACCGTCAAGATCGAGCCACGGCCGGAAGGCGGCGAAGGCGACAACCTGGTGAAGACCCGGCTGTCCACCGGCGAGATGTCGGAGGTGTTCGGCTACAACACCGGCTCCCTGTTCCAGCAGATCGCGCCGGAGAAGAACCTCCTGCCGCTGGACGACCAGCCGTGGGTCGGTCAGCTCGACGAGAACTTCAAGAAGACCGTGACGGCCGGCGGCAAGGTCTACGGCGCGCCGTCGGGCGCGTTCATGGCCGGCGCGGTCATGTACAACAAGTCCGTTTACGCCAAGCTGAACCTGCAGGTCCCGAAGACCTGGGCCGAGTTCATGGCGAACAACGCCAAGATCAAGGCGGCCGGGATCGACCCGATCGTCCAGACCTACGGGGAGACCTGGACCTCGCAGCTGTTCGTGCTGGGCGACTTCCACAACGTGCTCATCAACGAGCCGGACTTCCCGGAAAAGTACACGAAGAACCAGGCCAAGTACGCCACCGACCCGTACGCCATCAAGGGGTTCCAGCACCAGGAAGAGGCGCACAAAGCCGGTTACTTCAACAAGGACTTCGCTTCGGCCAAGCTCGACGACGGAGTGAAGAAGATCGCCAACGGCGACGGTGCGCACTGGCCGATCCTGTCCGCGGTCGCGTCGAACATCGTCGCCAACTACCCGGACAAGGCCAAGGACGTCGGCATGTTCCCGCTGCCCGGCGACGACGCCGCCGATAACGGGATGACCGTCTGGACGCCGGGTGGCCTCTACATCCCCAAGACCGTCGAGGGCGCGAAGCTCGACGCGGCCAAGAAGTTCATCGCCTTCATGGCCAGCCCCGAGGGCTGCGACTCGCAGACCAAGGGCAGCGCGCCGACCGGCCCATACGCCATCAAGAGTTGCAAGCTGCCCGCCGACGTGCCCCAGGTGGCCAAGGACATCGAGACATGGGTCAACAAGCCTGGCGCGTCCAGCCTGGCGCTGGAGTTCCTGTCGCCGATCAAGGGCCCGGCGCTGGAGCAGATCACCGTCGAGGTGGGCTCCGGTATCCGTAGCGCGAAAGCCGGCGCGGAGCTGTACGACCAGGACGTGAAGAAGCAGGCCCAGCAGCTCGGCCTGGACGGCTGGTAGGCCGCTGATCGCATCCGGTCCCGCGGCGCGGTGCCCGTGCAGTTGGGCCGCGGGATCGGATCGACCCAGGCCGGAGGAGGCCCGCTTATGGCAACGACAACTACCCCCGCCCTCGCGTCGGGTACCGGTCGCCGCACCGCTCCGGCGGCGGGGAAACGCCCGAAGAACCGACTCGACCACCAGTATCCGTACTGGTTCTACCTACCCGCCGCGATCGTCTATTCGGTGCTGTTCCTGGTTCCGACGTTCGCGTCGTTCTACTTCAGCCTGACCCGGTGGACACTGTTCGACGTCGAGTTCATCGGCCTGGACAACTTCGTCGCGTTCTTCCAGGAACCGGCCCTGGTCAAAGGTCTGGTCAATACGGTGATCTACGGCGTGATCACCTCAGGGCTCAAGGTCGTGCTCGGCATGCTGCTGGCCGTGCTGCTCACCTCGCAGATCATCGCCCGTGGCTATCTGCGCTCGGTGGTGTTCTTCCCGGTGCTGCTGTCGGGCATCGGCGTCGGGATCATGTTCCAGGTCATGATGAATCCGGAAGGCCTGATCAACGACGCGCTCGGCCTCTTCGGCATCGACGGTCCGGGCTGGCTGACCAACCCTAGCCTGGCGCTGTACTCGGTCGCGTTGATCGACGTCTGGAAGGGCGTCGGTCTGGCCACGCTGATCTACATAGCGGGCATCGTGTCCATCCCCCGGGAGTACTTCGAGGCGGCCAAGGTCGACGGCGCGAGCTCCACCTCCAGCTTCTTCCACATCGTGCTCCCGCTGGCCCGGCCGGCCACCGTCACGGTGATCATCCTGTCGCTGATCGGTGGTCTGCGCTCGTTCGACCTGATCTGGGCGACCACGCGGGGCGGCCCCGGCTTCAGCTCCGACGTCATCGCCTCGGTGATCTACAAGCAGTACCAGGCCGGCTTCTACGGCATCTCCACCGCGGGCAACGTGATCCTGTTCATCCTGGTCACGGCGATCGTGGTCCCGCTGTTCATGTTCCTCAGCCGTAAGGAGGTGGACCTGTGAGCGCCGTTGCGGTCGCCGCCCCGCGCCGGAAGCCGCGGCGGAAGAATGTCACGCTCAGCGTGATCGCCATCGTGGTGTCGGTGGTGATCTTCATCGTGCCGTTCCTGTTCATGGCCGTGATGGCCGGCAAGACCCGCCAGGAGGCATCGGAGCTCTCCTTCTCCTGGCCGTCGCAACTGCAGTTCGCGGAGAACTTCAAGGAGGTCATCACCTCCCGCGATTACACGCTGATCATCGCTTTCATCAACAGCGCGATCCTCACCGTCGGCAGCGTGGCGATCCTGGTGGTGCTCTCGGCGATGGTCGCCTACGTCCTGCAGCGCCGCCGGAGCCGGTGGAACCCGCTGATCAACCTGCTGGTGTTGTCCGGTCTGATCATCCCGCCGGCGGTGGTTCCGACGATCTGGGTGCTGCAGGGGCTCGGCATGTTCCGTACCATGCCGGGGTTGATCCTGGTCGAGGTGGCGTTCGGCATCTCGTTCTGCATCCTGCTGTTCCGGGCCTTCATCGCCAGCATCCCCCGGGACATCGACGAGGCCGCCACGATCGACGGGGCCAGCCCGATGAAGCTGTTCTTCAGGGTGATCTTCCCGCTGCTGCGCTCGGTCGCGGTCACGGTGATCGTGATCCAGTCGGTGAACATCTTCAACGACTTTCAGACGCCGCTGTACTTCCTGCCCGGCGACCCCACCGTCCAGCTGACCGTCTACAACTTCTCCGGCCAGTTCACCAGCCAGTACAACCTGCTGTTCATGGACATCCTGCTGATCACGATCCCGCCGCTGATCATGTTCCTGTTCTTCAACCGGCAGATCGTGGCAGGCATGACCGCCGGTGGGGTCAAGGGATGAGCGCCTGCCGCGACGACTGGCGGACCACCAGCTCCGGTTGGAAGACCACGTGCCGGTGCTGGTGATCGGCTCCGTCGCGGGTCTCCTCGAGGAGCAGCTCGGCCGCGGTACGGCCGAGCTGCTCACGGGGCTGGCGCACGGACGACAGCGGTACCGCCGCCGCACCGGCGAACTCGATGTCGTCGTATCCGACGATCGCCATGTCGTCCGGCACGCGGAGGCCGCGGGTGGTGACCTCCTGCAACACGCCGAGGGCCAGCAGATCGTTGGCGCAGAAGATCGCGGTCGGCCGCTTGCCCATCGGCCTGGTCACCAGCCTCCGTGCGGCGTCGCGCCCGGAGGCGACGGTCAGGTTCGGCGTCTCGGCGACGATGAGATCGGCGTCTGGAATGCCGGCCACTGCGGCGGAGGCGCCCGCGTGCCGGTCCGCCACCTGGGCGATCCCGAACGGACCGCCGACGTAGGCGATCCGCCGGTGTCCCCGCTCCAGCAGGTGATCCACGGCGAGCCGGCCGCCGAGCTCGTCGTCCACCGCCACCGAGCAGCGGTTGGCCGTACCCGCACCGCGGTCGACCAGGACAACCGGAATGCCGCGATCGATGAGCCGTTTGAGAACCGGCTGCCGATCGTCCGCGACCGGGGTGATCAGGATGCCGCCGACCCGTTGCTCCTCGAGCAGCTCGAGATGCCGGTCCTCGCGGGCGGCGTTCTCCCCGGAGTTGCACACCACCAGCATCGAGCCGGCCGCTTCGATCACTTGCTCGGCGCCCCTGACGACGTCCGTGAAGAATGGGTTCGCCACGTCCAGGACCACGATGGCGATGGTCCGGCTGCGCCCGGCGCGCAACTGGCGGGCCGAGTCGTTGCGGACGTAGCCGAGCTCGGCGATGGCGTCCAGGACGCGCCGCCGGGTCGCCTCGGCCACCATCTCGGGACGGTTCAGCACGTTACTGACCGTGCCCAGGGAAACACCCGCGTGCTGGGCGACTTCCTTGATGCTCGCCGGCGGCATCCGCGCTCCCATCGTTTCAATGAAGCCTCCGAAGCTAAACCAGTTTGGCATCCGCCAGCCATGGCCGTAACCGGCTTCCCCTCGGAGACCCTGATCCATGAAACGTTTCATGCCCGGGCTCGTATCAAGCCTATCGGGAAACGGGCAATCATTGAAACGTCTCAGTACATGCTGGTCCTTCCCCTCTCCGGAGGTGTATTCGAGGTGGGACGATCGATGCGGCCGACCCCTTGACCGGGCGCTCGCGAGCTCGTAACTTGAACGATGTCGGTATGAAACGTTTCAGAAGACCTTGACGGCAGCGCACGTGTTCACCGCCCTGCTCAACGGATAGACAAACCGACGGTACGGCGGCTCGCGATGAGCGCGCCCGCCGCGGAAAGGAGCACCATGACCTTCGACGAGCTCGACGACTTCACCGTCGAGGTGCCCAGCTGGGCGTACGGAAACTCCGGCACCCGATTCAAGGTCTTCACCACACCCGGCGTGCCGCGCGACCCGTACGAGAAGATCGCGGACGCCGCTCAGGTCAACCGGTACACCGGGCTGGCGCCCCGCGTGTCGCTGCACATCCCGTGGGACAAGGTGGACGACTTCGGCGCACTCGACGCGTACGCCAAGGAACAGGGGGTGAGCATCGGGGCGATCAACTCGAATGTCTTCCAGGACGACGATTATCGGTTGGGCTCACTGGTGCACCCCGACGCGGCGGTGCGGGACAAGGCGGTCGCCCATCACCTCGACTGCATCGAGGTGATGCGGGCGACCGGGTCGAAGGACCTGAAGATCTGGCTGCCGGACGGGACGAACTACGCCGGGCAGGACTCGCTGCGCGCCCGGCAGGACCGCCTCGCGGAGAGCTTGCAGCGCGTCTACTCCGCGATGGACGACGACCAGCGGCTGCTGCTGGAGTACAAGTTCTTCGAGCCGTACTTCTACAGCATGGACATCCCGGACTGGGGTACGTCGTTGCTGCACTGCCTCGCGCTGGGGGAGCGGGCCCAGGTGGTGCTGGACACCGGCCACCACGCACCGGGCACCAACATCGAGTTCATCGTCATGCAGCTGCTGCGGCAGAACCGGCTCGGCGCGTTCGATTTCAACTCCCGTTTCTACGCCGATGACGACCTGATCGTGGGCTCCGCCGACCCGTTCCAGCTGTTCCGGATCATGTGGGAGATCGTGGCGGTCGGCGCCCACCGGCCCTCGTCCCGCGTCAACTTCATGCTCGACCAGTGTCACAACATCGAGGAGAAGATTCCAGGCCAGATCCGTTCCGTGCTCAACGTCGAGCAGGCCCTCGCCAAAGCGCTGCTGGTGGACGCGGACGCGCTCGCGGCCGCCCAGCAGGCCGGCGACGTCCTCGGCGCGCACGCGGTGCTGATGGACGCTTACGAGACCGACGTACGCGGCCCGCTCGCCGACCGGCGCGAAGCCCGCGGCCTACCCCGTGACCCCGTCGCCGCCTTCGCCGCCTCCGGCTACGCCGCTCATGTCGCCGCCGCTCGGGTGGGCGGCAGGCAGGCCGGCTGGGGCGCCTGATCCGGCCCGCGATCGTGACTTCTCGAGGAGTGACAACGTCATGACCAACATCCCCGCCGAACTCATCGCCCGCTCCAACCGGCTGGGCGCCGACCCGCGCAACACCAACTACGCCGGCGGCAACACCTCGGCCAAGGGCGAGACCGTCGATCCGGTGACCAACCAGCCCACCACGCTGGTCTGGGTCAAGGGATCCGGGGGCGACCTCGGCACGCTCACCGAGAAGGGCCTGGCCGTGCTGCGGCTGGACCGGCTGCGCTCGCTGGTCGACGTCTACCCGGGGGTGGACCGCGAGGACGAGATGGTCGCCGCGTTCGACTACTGCCTGCACGGCCGTGGCGGTGCCGCGCCGTCCATCGACACCGCGATGCACGGCCTCGTGGACGCGGCGCACGTCGACCACCTGCACCCGGACTCCGGCATCGCCATCGCCACCGCCGCGGACGGGTCCGCCCTGACCAAAGAGATCTTCGGCGATCGGGTGGTGTGGGTACCGTGGCGCCGTCCCGGCTTCCAGCTGGGCCTGGACATCGCGTCCGTCAAGCGCGCCAACCCGCAGGCCATCGGCGTCGTCCTGGGTGGGCACGGCATCACCGCCTGGGGCAACACCAGCGACGAGTGCGAGGCTCACTCGCTGGAGATCATCGAGACGGCCGCCGCGTACCTGGCAGAGCACGGCCGGCCGGACCCGTTCGGGTCGGTGGTGCACGAGCCGCTGCCCGAAGCCGAGCGCCGCGAGCGGGCCGCAGCGCTCTTCCCGTTGCTGCGCGGCCTCGCGTCGACGGACCGGCCACAGGTCGGCCACTACAACGACAGCGAGGCGGTGCTGGACTTCGTCGCCCGCGAGCGGCACCCGGACCTGGCCGCACTCGGCACCTCCTGCCCGGACCACTTCCTGCGCACCAAGGTCCGCCCGATGGTGCTCGACCTGCCGCCCACCGCGCCTCTCGACGAGACCATCGCGCGGCTCAAGGAGCTGCACGCCGCCTACCGCGACGACTACCGGGCCTACTACGAGCGGCACGCCACTGCGGACAGCCCGCCGATGCGCGGCGCCGACCCGGCCATCGTCCTGGTGCCGGGCGTGGGCATGTTCTCCTTCGGGGCGAACAAGCAGACTGCCCGGGTGGCCGGTGAGTTCTACGTCAACGCGATAAACGTGATGCGCGGCGCCGAGTCGGTGTCCACTTACACGCCGATCGACGAGGCCGAGAAGTTCCGCATCGAGTACTGGGCCCTCGAGGAGGCGAAGCTCGCGCGGATGCCGAAACCGGCGCCCCTGGCCACCCGGATCGCCTTCGTCACCGGCGGCGGCTCGGGCATCGGGCGGGCGATCGCGCTGCGCCTGGCCGCCGAGGGCGCCTGCGTCGTGGTGGCCGACCGCAACGCCGAGACGGCCGCCGCGGTGGCCGGGGAGATCGGCGGGCCGGACCGGGCGGTCGCCGTCGCCGCCGATGTCACCTCCGCCGACGCGGTCGCCGCCGCCCTGCGTGAGGCCGTGCTCGCCTTCGGCGGCGTGGACCTGGTCGTCAACAACGCCGGGCTGTCCGTCTCCAAGCCGCTGCTGGAGACCACCGAGGCCGACTGGGACCTGCAGCACGACGTCATGGCGAAGGGATCGTTCCTGGTGTCGCGGGAGGCGACCCGGGCGATGATCGCGCAGGGGATGGGCGGCGACATCGTCTACATCTCCAGCAAGAACTCGCTGTTCGCCGGCCCCAACAACGTCGCGTACGGCGCCACCAAGGCCGACCAGGCGCACCAGGTCCGGCTGCTGGCCGCCGAGTTGGGCGGCCACGGCATCCGGGTCAACGGCATCAACCCCGATGGCGTGGTACGCGGCTCCGGCATCTTCGCCGGCGGCTGGGGGGCGAAGCGTGCCGCCGTCTACGGCGTCGAGGAGGAGAAGCTCGGCGAGTACTACGCGCAGCGCACCCTGCTCAAGCGGGAAGTGCTGCCCGAGCACGTGGCCAACGCGGTGTTCGTGCTGACCGGCGGGGAGCTGTCCCACACCACCGGGCTGCACATCCCGGTGGACGCCGGCGTCGCCGCGGCATTCCTCCGATGACCGCCGACGTCTTCGCCGCGGTCGACCTCGGCGCGTCCAGCGGGCGCGTCATGGTCGGCCGCTTCGACGGCGGATCGCTGGCGCTGACCCAGGTCAACCGCTTCGCGAACGAACCGGTCCGGGTGCGGGGGACGCTCTACTGGGACATCCTCGCGCTGTACCGGGGCGTGCTGGCCGGCCTGGCGGCCGCCGGCCCGGTGGACGGCATCGGAATCGACACGTGGGCAGTCGACTACGGGTTGATCGACGCCGGTGGCCGGTTGCTCGGCAACCCGGTGCACTACCGCGACGGACGCACCGACGGCGTACCGGACCGGGTTGCCACCGTCATCGGGGAGGACAAGCTCTACGCGCAGACCGGCTTGCAGAAGCAGCCGTTCAACACGATCTACCAGCTGCTGGCCGAGCCTCTGGCCGAGTCCGCCGATCGCATGCTGCTCATTCCCGACCTGCTGGCCTACTGGCTGACCGGCGTCGCGGGTGCGGAATTCACCAACGCCTCCACGACGCAGTTGCTGGACCTGCGCACCGGCGAGTGGAGCACGTCGCTGATGACAGCGCTGGGCATTTCTCCGGCGCTGTTCCCGCCACTGCGGGCGCCGGGCGCCGTCATCGGTACCGCCGACATCGCGGGTGGTGCGCAGGTCATCGCGGTCGGGTCGCACGACACCGCGTCGGCCGTGGTGGGTGTGCCCGCCGACGGACCCGACTTCGCGTACATCTCCTGCGGGACCTGGTCACTGGTCGGGGTGGAGCTGGACGCGCCGGTGCTCACCGAGCAGTCGCGCCGGGCGAACTTCACCAACGAGGGCGGCGTCGACGGAACGATCCGGTACCTGCGGAACGTGATGGGTCTCTGGCTGCTTCAGGAGTGCCAGCGGTCCTGGAACGAATCCGACGTGTCGGGGCTGATCCGGGCCGCCGCCGAACTGCCCGCGCTGCAGGCGGTCTTCGACGTGGACAAACCGGAATTCCTGCCGCCGGGCGACATGCCCACGCGGATCGCGTCGGAGCTGGACCGGTCCGGCCAGCCGGTGCCGGCTACGCCCGCGGGCTTCGTCCGGTGCATCGTGGACAGCCTCGCCCTGGCACACCGGCGCGCCGTACGGCAGGCCGCCGAGCTGTCCGGCCGTGCCGTGGACGTGGTCCACGTCGTCGGCGGGGGAGCGCGCAACGAGTTGCTGTGCCAGCTGACCGCCGACGCCTGCGGCCTTCCGGTGCTGGCCGGTCCGGTCGAGGCGACCGCGCTCGGCAACGTGCTGGTGCAGGCGCGCGCGACCGGCACGATCTCCGGTGACCTCTCGGCATTGCGGGCCGTTCTGCGCGAGACTCAGGAGATCCAGCGGTACGAACCGCGGGGGAGCGCAGCCGACTGGCAGGCGCTGGAGTCCCGGCTGTGGGGATGAGAGCGGAAGGGGTGTGGCGATGCGGATAGCGTTGTTCGCCACCTGCCTCGCCGACACCCTGTTTCCGGCGGCGGCCAAGTCGACAGTGCTGCTGCTGGAACGGCTGGGTCACGAGGTGGTCTTCCCGGAGGCGCAGAGTTGCTGCGGCCAGATGCACGTCAACACCGGATACCAGAAGGACGCGCTGCCGCTTATCCGCCGGCATGTCCGCACGTTCGAGCCGTACGAAGTGGTGGTGGCGCCGTCCGGGTCGTGCGTCGGGTCGATCCGGCATCAACACGCGACAGTGGCCGCGGCGGCCGGTGACGCCTCGCTGGCGGCGCGCGCCGAGGCCGTGGCCTCACGCACGTACGAGTTGTCCGAGCTGCTGATCGACGTGCTCGGGGTGGAGGACGTGGGTGCGTACTTCCCGCACCGCGTCACTTACCACCCGACCTGCCATTCGCTGCGCGTCCTACGGGTGGGTGACAGACCGCTGCGGCTCCTCCGGCAGGTACGCGGGCTCGATCTGGTCGAGCTGCCGGATGCCGAGCAGTGCTGCGGGTTCGGCGGGACGTTCGCGGTGAAGAACGCGGAGACGTCCACCGCCATGCTGGCCGACAAGATGCGGCACGTGCTGGATACCGGCGCCGACGTCTGCACGGCCGGCGACGCCTCCTGCCTGATGCACATCGGCGGCGGTCTGGCCCGGCTGCAGGCCGGCGTGCGGACCGTGCACCTGGCCGAGATTTTGGCGTCGACATGACCACCTTCCTCGGGATGCCGGCCACCGCGCCGCCGGGCGTGGGGCACCTGCGCGGCGAGGTGCCCTTTCCGGCCGCCGCGCACGAGGCGCTGGCGAATCCGCAGCTGCGCCGCAACCTGCACCACGCCACCAGTACGATCCGCGCCAAGTCCGGCGGGGTGATCGCGGAGCTGCCGGACTGGCAGGAGCTGCGGTCGGCCGGTGCGGCCCTCAAGGCGGACACCATGGCCCGCCTCCCGGCCCTGCTGGAACAACTGGAAGAGCAGGTCGCCGCGGCCGGAGGCGTCGTGCACTGGGCGGCCGACGCGAACGAGGCCAACCAGATCGTCACCGACCTGGTCCGGCAGACCGGGCACGATAGGGTCATCAAGGTCAAGTCGATGGCCACCCAGGAGATCGGGCTCAACGAGGCGCTGGAATCCGCCGGGATCACGGCGGTCGAGACCGACCTGGCCGAACTGATCGTGCAGCTCGGCGACGACCGGCCCAGCCACATCCTGGTGCCGGCGATCCATCGCAACCGCGCCGAGATCCGGGAGATCTTCCTTCGGGCGATGCCGGGCGTCGACGCCGGGCTGACCGACGAGCCAGCGGTGCTGGCCGCGGCGGCGCGGCGCTACCTGCGGGAGACCTTCCTCAGCACCAAGGTCGCGATCTCCGGCGCCAACTTCGGGGTGGCCGAGACCGGGACCCTCGCCGTGGTGGAGTCGGAGGGCAACGGCCGGATGTGCCTGACGCTGCCCGACACGCTGATCACCGTGATGGGCATCGAGAAGGTCGTGCCGACGTGGCAGGACCTCGAGGTGTTCCTTCAGTTGCTGCCGCGGGCATCAACCGGCGAGCGGATGAACCCGTACACGTCGATGTGGACGGGGGTGACACCCGGCGACGGTCCACAGGACTTCCATCTGGTGCTGCTGGACAACGGGCGCACCGCCGTGCTCGCGGATGAGGTGGGCCGGCAGGCGTTGCACTGCATCCGTTGTTCGGCCTGCCTGAACGTGTGCCCGGTCTACGAGCGGACCGGCGGGCACGCCTACGGGTCGGTCTATCCCGGTCCGATCGGCGCCGTCCTGTCCCCGCAGCTCACCGGCCTGCCGGACAACGCCTCGCTGCCGTACGCCTCGTCGCTGTGCGGTGCCTGCTTCGACGCCTGTCCGGTGAAGATCGACATTCCGTCCATCCTCGTGCATCTCCGAAATCAGGGGCCGCATCCGAGGGCTGAGGCCGCCGTGATGGCCGCGGCCGCGTACACGATGGACCATCCGCGGCTGTACGCGACGGCCCAGCGTGCCGCTCGCCTGAGCCGGCTCGCCGGACGCCGCGGACGGGGACTGCCGCCACCACTGAACGGCTGGTCGGCGAGCCGGGATCTGCCGGCCCCACCGCGGCAGACGTTCCGGGATTGGTGGGCGAAGCGATGAACTCCCGAGACGTCGTGCTGGGCCGCATCCGGGCGGCGCTCGGTGCGGGTGGCGTCGGCGTGGAGGTGCCCCGGTCGTATCGGCGCGGGGGCACGCCGGCCGACCTGGATCTGCTCGTCGATCGGCTGATCGACTACCGGGCCGAGGTGCATCGGTGCGCCTCCGCGGACATCGCGGACACGATCGCCAAGATCCTGCCCGGGAACGGCACCTTGGTCGTACCGCCGGAACTGCCGAAGTCCTGGCTGCCGCCGTCGGTCGAGGCCGTGGCTGATGATGGCCTGGAGGCCGCCCGTATCGCGGCGGCCGACGGGGTGGTCACGGCGGCCACCGTCGCGATCGCCGAGACCGGCACGATCGTGCTCGACGGCTCACCCGACCAGGGCCGGCGGATCATCTCGCTGTTGCCCGACCTGCACGTGTGCGTGGTCCGGCCGGATCAGGTGGTGGCTTCGGTGCCGGAGGCGATTGCCCGGCTGGATCCCCGACGGCCGCTGACCTGGATCAGCGGACCGTCGGCCACCAGCGACATCGAATTGAACCGGGTGGAGGGTGTGCACGGCCCCCGCAATCTGCACGTGATCCTGCTGACCGGATCGTCCGGTCACTGATCTTTACCGGAATCGTCGGTCCGCGCCGCGAGCAGGCGCAGCAGTCGCCGTGCCTCAGCACGACGAGCCGGTTTCCGGGACCACAGGCTGACGGCGGCGGTACCCATGAAGACCACAGATTTCGCGACCGGCCAGGCCAGCAGGGCCAAGGAGATCAGCGAGGGGTCGAATTGCTCGTTCACGGGTTCTCCATAGTGTCTGCGGACAAGTGAAAGACCGTGAATCCAGCTTGATATGATGCGAGCGCTTCGCGAAGACGACTGACTCAACACCCGCACGACTTGACGAAATCAAATGCGGATCGCCTTTTTCTGACAATCCCTGGCGTCGATCCGCGTCCGCCTTACGGCATGCGCTACTCGGCCGGAGCCACGTCAAGATCCGAGCGCACGGCTCCGATCGAGCGGTTGATGTGAGTTCGCCGACCGTGACATCCTTAGTGGTCTGACATTACTTGACGGAGTCTTGGCGCGGTTCGGAGCGTGCTGCGTGGCGATCGCACTACCGGGGCCGGACCGGTTGCCTCCTGGTCCCGTCCGCGACTTCGTCGTCGCCCTGCACAACCTTTACGACCTCGCCGGACGCCTGGCCGCGCGGCAGATCAGTCGCCAGATCTACGACGACCGGAACCTCGAGGCGGTCTCGCACGAGACCGTTAGCGCGGCTCTGCGCGGAAGCTCGGTGCCGTCCTGGCACAAAGTGCTGTCGATCATCACGGTGCTCGCCCGTCACTCGATCCGGCCGCTGAACACCGATCAGCTTGTCGTTGAGTTCCATGCACTGTGGATCTTGGCCTCCGCCACACCGGCGCAACCGGCCCGCACGGACTTTCGCGTGCGGGCTGCACGACCGGAACCGCCCGCACTGCCCACGCAATCGTTCCGGGCGCCGGATACCGTCCTTACCGCGACCGAACTGGTCGTCGGCGACCTGCCCGAACGAAATTCGTTTTTCACCGGCCGTCAGGATCTTCTCGACCAGATGTCCCGGCGGTCCGGTCCGCGCAATGCGCCCATTGTGCTGTACGGGTTGGCCGGAGTCGGAAAGACGCAACTCGCGAGTGAGTACATCCATCGGCATGCGGACCGCTACGCCGTTCGATGGTGGATCAGGGCCGAAGAACTGGACCGCGCCAGGGCGTCGCTGGTGAACCTTGCGAAACGGCTCGGTGTGCCGACCGACCAGAGTGAAAGCGAGATCATCGCGAGTCTGCGGGGCCGCCTGGAATCCCACCAGATCGATTACCTGATCGTGTTCGACGGCGCCGACAGCGATCAGATCCGCCAACTGATTCCGTCGATCGGCGGAACGGTCATCGTGACGAGCCGCGACCCGTCGTGGGCGCACGACAGTGCCAATGTCGGCATCGAGGTCATGGATTTCGACATCGGGGAATCGGTGCAGTTTCTCCGCAAACGGGACTCCCGGATGACCGGTGATCAGGCCCGCGAGCTGATCGGCCGAGTCGGTCGTTCCCCTCTCGCCTTGGAGCAGATGATCAAATTGCGGGCGGCCGACGGGCGGCAATGGTCCGACCTGCTGCGCGACTTCGACGAACGGGCAGGGTGGTCGCTGGCCGCTGTCACCAGACCGCGGCAGTATCCCTACACGGCCACGGCCCTGATCGAGGCCGCACTGGCTCGTCTGGCCGTTCTCAATCGGGCCGCCATGCCGCTGGCCCATCTCGTCGCCGCCTTCAGCTCGGAGCCGATCTCCGTTGCCATGTTGCGCTTCGGTGCGCAGGCCGCGGTTTCGCCGGCACTCAAGGACCTGCTGGCCAATCCGCTCGCCCTCTCGCGTGCGGTGGCGGACCTCAACCGGTGCGGGCTGGCCCGGCTGCGCACTGCCGACCAGCACATCGAGGTGCCGCCGCTGATCCGGCTCGCCATGCGCGAGGTCTTCGGCGCTGACGCCCTGCGGCAGGCCGGGCGGGACGTCGCGGAGATCCTGATCGCAGCGGATCCCGGTCCGCCCGCCGATATCGGACCGTGGGAGCGGCACCACGCGCTGGCTCCGCACGTACGGGCGGCCGGCCTCGTGACGGCCAGGCAGCCGGGCGCGCAGGCCGTCGTGCAGCACCAGATTCGGTTCCGGCTCCTGACCGGTGACCATGTGGGCGCGGCCGAGCTGGCCAAGGCCGCCGTCACCGCCTGGCGGGAGCCGGGTTTCCTGGGCCCGGATCACGAGCGGGTGCTGCTCGCCACCCGCGACTGGGCAGACGCGCGGCGTGCGCTCGGCGAGTATGCGGAGTCGGCAGAGTTGACCGGCGAAGCGATGCGCCGGTTGGAAGCCGTACCCGGATACGCCGAGGACCATGACGCCGCCCTTGGCCTGGCCCAGAGCCGCACTCACGACCTGCGCATAAGCGGTGCCTACACGGAGGCACTAGAGCTTGCGAGGACCACTTACGAACGATGGGCGGGGCTGCATGGCACGGACGACGACCGAGCGGTCACCTGTCATCGCCAGATGGGCGCGGGCTTGCGCCTCGTCGGCGATTTCGACGCGGCCGCGGCCGTCGACAACGCCGATGTGGACTGTTTGCACAGGAAATACGGCGTCGGCGACAGCAGAGCGTTGCCCTCGCTGAGCGCGCTGGCCGAGGATCTGTACGGTCTCGGCCGGTACCAGGAGGTGATCGAGCTCTGGCCGCTGCTGCGGGATCCCGAGCGTTGGCCGATGTGCTGCGGTCGCCGCGGATATCTGCAGGCCCGGCGCATCGTCGCGCTGGCTCGGCGTCGTCTCGGCGATGTCGCCCGCGCGGCTTACCGACTCGGTGCGTGCCACCACGACTGTCTCATCGAGTTCGGCGCCGACGACGAGATCACACTCGCGGCCACGATGAGCTACGGCAACGCCCTCCGTGATCTGCGGCAACCGGAGCGGGCCTACGATCACGCGGTCCGCGCCACGGAAGGTTACGAGGACCGGTTCGGCACGGAGAATCCGCTCACCCTGGCGGCCCGCGTCAATCAGGCGGCCGCGATGCGTGCCAGGGGAGAACGGCGCCGGGCTCGGCAACTCGACGAAGCAACCTGTCAAGCGCTGGCAAACACCGTGGGAGACCGGCATCCGTTCACCATCGCGGCCCTGGTTAACCTGGGTGCAGACATGGCCTGGACCGGCGACCGCGACGGTGCGCTGGAGATGTCCGGCCGGGCGTACGCCGCCGCTCTACAGGCGTACGGCCCGGTGCACTACTCCACGCTGGCGGCGGCGGCCAACCTGACACTCGACACTGCCGGGGCGATGGCTGCGCCGGTGACCGGCCTGTCGCTGGACAGCGTGCTGGCCGACCTGCGGCGCACGATCGGCTCGGGTCATCCAGTGGTGGCGGACGTCGCGGGCGGCGCACGACTCGAGCTGGACCTCGACCCCCCGTCGATCGGAGCGTAAACCGGACGTCTTCTGACGGAACTTGACGACCCTAGTCACCAGTAAGCCCACGCGCGGCCGCGCCCGCTGACTAAAGTGGGCTTCCTGCGCGCACGGTCGCCTCCTGCCGGGCGCGCGGATGACAACTGACGTGTTCTGACATATTCCCCGGCATGTCAGGGCCCACTTCATGGGGGTGCACGCGTGGACGACGCGCCGAAGATGAACGCCGCTGCACCGCCACGCTGGTTGCCTGTGGTCGATGCCTCCGACCTGCCGGTCATGGCGCTGGAGGTGCGCGCGGATACGACGCTCGGGCAATCGCTACGTCAGCAGATCGCAAGCCTGGACGATCCGGACGGGGTCATCTCGGCGTTCGGGTCCTTCATAGCGGACCGATGACCGGCACGGCCGGAACCGCGACGTCCGAGGTGATCCGGGCAGTTCATCGCCGTTCCGCGCCGTGGCCCTACGCCGGGCTCGATGTGGCCGCCATGGTTCGCCGGGGGTGGCGGCCGACCCCGATCCACGACGTGGTGCTGAAGGTGCACCAGCGCTGCAACCTCGCGTGCGACTACTGCTACGTGTACGAACATGCCGACCAGAGCTGGCGGCGTCGCCCCGCGGTGATGGCTCCGGAGATCTGGCGGGCGGCCGTGTCCCGGATCCGGGCCCACGTCTGTACCCACGAGCTGGCCAGTATCCGGGTCGTCCTGCACGGCGGCGAGCCGCTGCTCTACGGCCCGGCCCGGCTGGGTGAGCTGGCCGACGCGATCCGGGCGGCCATGCCGGACTTCTGTGCGGTTCAGATCGGTCTGCAGACCAACGGGGTGCGGCTCGACGCCGCCATGGCCGAGGTACTGATCCGGCACGGCATCCGGGCCGGGGTCAGCGTCGACGGCGTGGCGGAGAACCACGACCGGCACCGCCGGACCCGCTCCGGCCGGGGCAGTTTCGATGCTGTCGCCGGGGCGTTGGAACTAATGCGCGCGCAGTATCGCGCGGCGTACGCGGGCATCCTCTGCACGGTGGCGCCGGACACCGACCCGATCGAGTGCTATGAGCAACTGGCCAAGTTCGACCCGCCGATGATCGATTTCCTGCTGCCGCATGCCAACTGGGACCAGCCGCCGCCCGGCCGGGATGGCGGCCACCGGTCGTACGCCGGCTGGTTGATCGCCGCCTTCGACCACTGGTACGGCCCCGGGTCAAGGGTGCGGGTGCGCCTGTTCGAGGACGTGATGAGCCTGGTACTCGGCGGGCGGAGTCACGGCGAACAAGTCGGCTTGAGCCCGTCCGGCGTGCTGGTCGTCGAGTCCGACGGTGCGATCGAACAGGTCGACGCGCTCAAGTCGGCGTACGAGGGCGCCTGTGCGACCGGCCTCGACGTGCGGCACGACGACTTCGACTCCGCGCTGCTGGATCCCGGGATCGTGGCACGCCAGATCGGGGTGGAGGCGTTGCCCGAGGAATGCCATCGCTGCGAACTTGTTGAGTTCTGCGGCGGCGGACACTACGCCCACCGCTATCGGGGAGGAGCCGGCTTCCGCAACCCGTCGGTCTACTGCCCCGATCTCAAGGCGTTCATCCGGCACGTCTACCTGCGTGTGCAGTCGGACCTCCGGCAACTGGCGTCGATGGGAGAACCATGACCATCTTTCACCACCTGCCCCCCGCGCTGTTCGACCGGATCGCGGGTGGCGGCGGTGGACCCGACGTGATTCGCCGGTTGCACGCGGTGCAGATCAGCAAGCACCGACTCCTCATCGGCCACTTGTTGGCCCGGTGGCCCGGCGACGTGACCGGCCGGGATGAAGTCGCCGAAGCACTGGAACGCGTTCGTCTGGCCGCGCCGGATACCTTCCGTGAGGTGATCGGCGCACCCCTCGTCGGGGCGTGGACGGCGATCACCACGCGCGCGGTGATGTACAACCGTGCCGTTCCGGCCGACTTCATGCACCTGGGCGCGATCGCGGTGACCGCCTGTGCCGCTGCCGGTCTCGACGGCTCGGCGGAGGTGCCGGTGCACGATGGGTCGGCAGTCCTGCCGGGACTCGGCGCCGCCGATCTCGCGCACGACACCATGGCGGTGGCGGAGAGCAGGGATGGCCGCATCACGGTGCGCGGGGCGGGTCCACGTGGCGGTACCGAGGTCGCGGTGCCGGCGGATCCCACAGCCGAAGCGCCCGGCTGGCGCCCGGTGCGCCGGCTTCGGGCTGCCGCGGCCGGCCGGGCGCTCGACGTGAGCCTGGACGACCTGCACCCGTACCGGCACGGTCATCACGTGCCGCCGGCCCTTCGCCTACCGGACGCCGAGGTGACCGCCTGGCAACGAGTCTTCCGGGAGAGCTGGACGCTGCTCGCCGAGCGGCTGCCGGAACGGGCCGACGAGTTGACAGCCGGCCTGCGCACGCTGATCCCCCTGCAGCAGGCCGACCCCCGTTCGGCGCGTAGCGCCACCATCCGGCACGCGTTCGGCGTCTTCGGGCTCACCCGCCCGCCGTCCGCAGCCGAATTCGCGGTGACGATGGTGCACGAGTTCCAGCATTCCAAGCTGAGCGCCCTGTTCGACCTCGTACCGCTGATCGACCCGGACGACACCGGCCGCTACTTCGCGCCCTGGCGCACCGATCCCCGTCCCCTCTCCGGGCTGGTGCAGGGGGTGTACGCGTTCACCGGGGTGGCGGATACCTGGCGGGCGCTGCGCACCGCGCATCCGTCTGCCGAGTTTCGCTTCGCGGAGGCGCGCCTGCAGGTCGACCGCGGACTGACCGCGATGGAACGATCCGGCGCGCTGACCTCCGAGGGTGCGAAGTTCGCGGCCGGCCTGCGCCGGACGGTCGACGTCATGCTCGCCGAGCCGGTGCGTCCCGAGGTCGCGCGGACGGCCAGGAACGCGCTCGAGCAGACGCGCCGTGCCTGGATGACGCGCAACGACATGGCCGGTTGACCGGCCGGTTCAGGTCGGCGGGGGCTCGATGTCTCCTTCCAGGCGTTGCAGTTGCTCGGCGGCGGCCACCTCGGGATGGTCGTTGCCGAGCGCGTGCCGAAGTCCGGCAAGTGACTCCTGGAACAACGACTTGCCCTCCTCGACCGACCCCGTGGCGCGCAGGTCGTGGGAAAGGTTGATCGCGCGCGAGAGCAGGTACGGGTGCTCCGCGCCGTCGCGGGCGGCATGGCCACCGTGGTACGACGACCCGCTCAGCTCTCGCATCGACCGGGACAGCTCCAGCGCGGCCTCGTGCTCGCCCGCCCGCGACAGGTCGGTGGCGAGCGACGTGCCGGCACAGATCGTGTACGGGTGCTGCGGCCCCAGCACAGTGGACAGATGCCGGTGGCAGTGCTCGTCGAGGACGCGCGCCTCCGGGAGTTCGCCGCGGGCACGCCGGATGATCGCCTCGTTCGTGTGTGCTACGAGGGTGAGCGGGTGCCGGGCACCGAAGTCGGTCTCGTACCGGCCCACTGCGGCGCTGATCTGATCGAGCGCCTCGTCCAGCTCTCCGGTCTCGCGCAGCAGGTTCGCGTAGCTCATGGCGACCGCCACCGAGAACTCGTGATGCGGCCCGAATCGCGTCATCGTCCGGTGGTAGTTGTCGCGTATCACCGCGGCCGCCTCGGCCAGGCGCCCGGCCTTGCGCAGGGTGATCGCGTACGTTCGCTCAGCGAGCAGCACCTGGCCGTGCCGCGGCCCGAGGAGTTCCAGCTGCACCGATCGCCAGCGCTCCAGTTGGGTGAGCGCGGCCGCGTATGCCCCCAGCCCGTAGTAGTCCCGGGCCATGTTCATGTACGCCCGCAGCGCGCTGGCGTCGATGCCGCCGACGTCCTCCCAGTGACTGGCGATCTCCTCATCGAGGGCCAGCGCATCGGCGAACTGGCCGATCAGCCGATGATCCACGGCGAGGTTGCCCAGCGCCCGGAGCGTGTACGTCTCACCGGCGCCGAACACCACACGGTGCAGCGCCACGTTCTCCCTGTCGAACTCGAGTGCCTCGCTGTACCGGCCGCCGATCCGCATGTCGTGGCTGACCTGGTTGCCGGTGATCAGCGTGAACTCATGCCGAGGGCCGAGCAGCGGGCTGCGCTGGAACCGCTGGTAGGTGTCATGGATGATGTTCCCGGCGACGCTGCTGTCGCCGAGCATCCGCGTGGCGTTGGCGACCTGAGCGCGGGCCAGCAGGGTGAGCTCGCCGTCCGGGCCCAGCCGACTGTTCGAGGTGTCCTGTTCCCACGCCGTCGCCGCCAGCTGGGCGAGATACCGGCTGTTCTCGTAGTCGCCGCTGAGATACAGGTATCGCGCGTGGTCGAGCACGGCCTGCCGCGAGGCGAGATTCTCGGCGTGGACCAGGTCGGCAGGCTCGATGTGCGGTCCCATCTCCCGCTGACGCTCAAGTTCGCCCAGCTCGTCCGGGTCGCCGGGGTTGGCGGCGGCGAGCAGATTCTGCGCGTTGCGCAGCGTCTCCTGCCGCTGTTCGGGAGTGAGCGTGTCGCGCAGCACCCGCTGAACCAGCCGGTGCACCTGTACGCGCTGGGTCGGGTCCACCTTGGCCAGGCCGTACCGGCTCAGGTCCCGGACGAGGCGGCTGGTCGGGATGGCGGCACCCAGCACCGTACGGAGGGGCTCGGAGATCTCGGCGTTGCTGCCCTGTCGCAACAGCGATTGCCGGACAGGCTCGCCTCCCAGGTAGGCGAACAGGCTGAACAGTTGGGCCGTAGCCGGCTCGGTGGCGCGCAGCTTCTCGATGGCGAGCCCGACGAACGCGGCGACGGTGAGCGGGTAGTTGGCCGGCTTGCCCTCGTCGAGCAATTCCTTGATGTGGTTGTCCAGCAGGTCGATGTACTCCCGAATGGGCATCGCCGTGGCCAGATACCAAGCCGCGGCCTGCTCCAGGGCGAGCGGGAGGTCGCCCAGCTTGTCGGCCAGCTCGTCGGCCTCGTCCGCGCTGATGCGAACGTTGCCCTGGTCGTCGCGGCTGCGGTTGCTGAGCAACTCGACGCTTTCCTCACGCTGGAAGACGTCGACCTCGATGGACACACCGACCTTGCTCCACTCCTGGATGCGGGTCGTGACGATGACGTGCCCTCCGGTGGAGGGCAGGAATTGCTGCAGGGTCGCCGGGTCGTCGGCGTTGTCGTACACCAGCAGCCAGGCCAGGTCGCTGCCGGCCAGGGCATCGAGCACGGTTCGCGCCGTCTCCTGGCGGTCCTCGGCCGTGGGCAGACCGAGCCGCTCGGCGAGCTGGGACAGCGAGGTGAGAACCGTCGCGGTCTGCTCGGCCGGGATCCACCACACCAGGTCGTATTGGTCGAGATGCCGGTAGACGAACTCGATGACCAGTTGCGTCTTGCCGACACCGCCCAGCCCGTGCAGCGTCTGTGGCAGTACGGAGGTGGTCGAGCCGGTCCGCAACGCCTCGGCGAGCCGGTCGAGCAGGGCTCCCCGTCCGGTGAAGTTGCGGTTGCGGATCGGCACGCCGCTCCAGATCAGGCCCGGCTCCTCCGCGCGCCGGGCGCGTTGCTGACCGAGCTCCCTCGGGCCGGTGAACGCCGGCGCGGCCGGTGCGACGGAGGGCCCGCGCAGCGGAGCGTTGGTCTGCGTGATGCCGCCCGCCACGGTGCCCAGCCAGGCCCGCAGCTCGGCGGCCTCCGGACCGGTTTCGATAATGGCCAGCCGCTCGGCGAAGGCGAGTAGCGGCGCCACACCCGACTCGGGAAGCGCAAGACGTTCCATTACGCGGATCGCCGCCGGAATGTCGCGCCAGATCTGCAGCGTCCGCAATTCCGGGACGTCGCCGAGCACGCTGACGGCTTCGGCGACTTCCACGATGGAGATCTGCACGAGGATCCGCCGGAGAGCCTCCCGGTCCGGCGGCGAGAGCAGCGCCGGACCGACGATGTCGTTCGTCAACGCGACCAGGCGAGCCGACGCCTCACCGGGATGATGTCGGTGGACGATTCGCGCAAACGTCCGTAAGCCACCTGAGGAGGACGCGCACAACGCCACGATCGACGAGAGATCATCGCGGGCGGAGGCGTGCCGGGCCGGGTCGAACGGTCGCCGGAGCGTGGACCGCAATTCCGACACACGGGCGTCGCGCACGTCGCGATCGGCCAGTTCAGGAACCTGCAACAAGGACTCGATCAAACTGTCGAGCTGGCTACGGCCGAAATGCGTATCTGACACGGGTACTCATTTCCGATGCACCGCGAACCCCTGAAGTCCGAGAATATCCGAGTTCAACACTTCGGGGAGTGCGCAATCTTTCGGCCGGATGACCCGCTGTCCGGATCAGAGATCCAGTGACCTTCCGCACCTTGCAGCAGCTGGACAGGACTACACGCATGTGTAGTAAGCTACACACGTGAGTAGTGAGGACCTGACCGCGCGCGCACGGATCCGCGACGCCGCGATCGACCTCTTCGCCGAGCGGGGCATCGGGCCCGCCACCATCCGCGACATCGCGCAGGCGGCCGGGGTGTCCTCCGGGTTGCTGCGGCACCATTTCGGGTCGAAGGAGGGCTTGCGGGACGCATGCGACGAGCATGCTCTGGCGCGCCTCGCCACCGTCCGCCAGCAGATGTTGCGCGGCGGTGGCCTCGCCGACCAGTCGTTTCTCGCCGCCATCCGGCCGGAGGCGATGCGCCTGCAGTCCTACCTGGTGCGGTCCATGATGGACGGCTCCCGCGGCGCCGAGGCGATGTTCCTTCGCATGGTCGAGGCGGGTGAGGACTGGCTGGCCGGAACGGACATCGAGACCGCCGACCCGCGTGCCTACTCGGCCGTCCTGGTCGCCATGCAGATGGGCATGTTCCTGATGCACGACCAGATCGCCAAGGCGATCGGGATGAGGGTCGACCCGCCGTTCTCGTTCGGGCACGCGCGTGTCCTGCGCGCCGCTGTGGAGATCTTCGGCCACCCGCTGCTCGCCCCAGAACAGGCCGATCAGGCACTCAAGGCACTGGATCGGCTGACCGAACCCGAGGAGAAACGATGACCGAGGCCATCGATGCCGAAGGACTCGTCAAGTCGTTCGGGCGTACCCTCGCCCTGGACGGCCTGAACCTGACCGTGCAGACCGGGGAGGTGCACGGCTTCCTGGGCCCGAACGGATCCGGGAAGACCACCACCATCCGCATTCTGCTCGGCCTGATGCGACCGGACCGCGGCCGGGCGCGGCTGCTCGGCGGCGATCCCTGGGGCGACGCGACCAGGTTGCACAAGCGGCTCGCGTACGTACCGGGCGACGTGACGCTGTGGCCCAACCTCACCGGCGGCGAGGTCATCGACCTGCTCGGCCGGCTCCGCGGCGGGCTGGACACCAGGCGGCGCGACCAGCTGCTCCACCGGTTCGAGCTGGACCCACGGAAGAAGGGTCGCGCGTACTCCAAAGGCAATCGGCAGAAGGTGGCGCTCGTCGCCGCACTGGCGTCCGATGTGGAACTGCTCGTCCTGGACGAGCCGACCTCCGGCCTGGATCCGCTGATGGAGCAGGTGTTCCGCGAAGTGATCCGGGAGGAGCAACGGCGCGGTGACCGTACCGTGCTGCTCTCCAGTCACATCCTTTCCGAGGTGGAAGCGCTCTGCGACCGGCTGACGATCATCCGCGACGGCCGCACGGTGGAGACCGGCACGCTTGCCGACATGCGGCACCTGACCCGTACCTCGATCCAGGCCGAGCTGGCCGGATCGCCGGACGGGCTGGCACACCTGGCCGGCGTGCACGACCTGCGCACCGACGGCAGCAGGGTGGCGTTCGATGTGGACACCGACGCGCTGGAACCCGCCCTGCAGAAGATGATCAAGGTCGGGGTCAGAAGTCTGGTCAGCCAGCCGCCCACGCTCGAGGAGCTGTTCCTGCGGCAATACCAGGGATCCTCGAAATGACCGGCACCGGCAAGCTCGTCCGGCTGATCCTGCGCCGGGACCGACTTCTGTTGCCGCTCTGGGTGATCCTGCTCGGGATCGTCCCGGCCGGGTACATCTCCAGCTTCGTCAGCCTCTTCCCGACCGACGCCGACCGCGTCGAGTACGCCCGGGTCAGCGCCGGAAACGCCGGTTTCGTCGCGCTCTACGGTCCGCTCGAGGGCCACAGCCTGGGCGAGCTGGTCGCCTGGCGGGCCGGCTTCCTACCCGTGATGATCGGTCTGTGCGCGTTGCTGACCGTCATCCGGCACACCCGGACCGATGAGGAACAGGGGCGTACCGAGCTGATCGGCGCAGCGGCGGTGGGCCGGCACGCCCAACTCGCCGCCGCGCTGATCACCACCTGTGCCGCCGGCCTGGTGCTCGGGGTCATCACCGCCACGGCAATGGTCGCCGAAGGGCTTCCGGTCGACGGATCGGTTTGGTTCGGTACCCAGTTCGTGCTTTCCACCTGGGTGTTCGCCGCCGTCGCCTCGGTCGCCGCTCAACTGACCAGCAGCGCGCGCAGCGCTCGATCCATCGCTGTCGGCGTGTTGGGCGCGGCATACGTGCTGCGGCTCGCCGGTGACATCTCCGACCTCGGCAGCCGTGCGCTCTCCTGGCTGTCCTGGCTCTCCCCGATCGGCTGGGTGCAGCACATCTTCCCGTACGGCGGAAACGCCTGGTGGCCCGCCGTACTGACACTGTTCTTCGCCGCGGCCGCGACCGGGCTCGGCGTGGTCCTGCTCGGCCGCCGCGATTTCGGCGATGGCCTCCTTCCGGCCCGGCTCGGTCCGGCGACCGCCGCGCCGCGGCTGCGTTCGCCGCTAGCGCTGGCCTGGCGGCTGCATCGTGGTCTGCTGGCCGGCTGGATCGTCGCCTTCGCGGCCCTCGGCCTGGTCTTCGGCGCCGTCGGGAACAGCGTGGTCGACCTGGCCCGCAGCAGCTCCGGGCTGGACGAGATCTTCGCCCGGATGGGCGGTGGCACGGTTCTGGTGGACACCTACTTCGCGTCGATCGCCGGGCTCATCGGGGTGATCGCCGCCTGCTACGCGGTCCAGGCGACCCTGCGGTTGCGCGACGAGGAGTCCACCGGGCGGGCCGAGGTGCTGCTGGGCACGCCGGTGAGCCGGCTGGCCTGGGCCGGCAGCCACCTGACGTTCTCGCTGCTCGGGCCGGCCGTGATCCTGGCCGCCGAGGGCCTGGCGGCCGGGCTGACGTACGGCTCGATCGCGAAGGACGTGCCCGGGCGACTACCCGCGATCTTGGGTGGGACGATGGCTCAGCTGCCGGCGGTCTGGATGCTGGCGGCGGTCGCGGTCCTGCTGTTCGGTGTGCTGCCGCGCCTCGCCGCGGTGACCTGGGGCGCGCTGGCCACGTGCGTTCTGCTGATGCTGGTCGGGACCACGCTGCAATTCGACCAGTGGGTGCTCGACCTCTCGCCGTTCACCCACGTACCGCACTTGCCCGGCGGCCACCTCGGCTGGACACCTCTGGTGGTTCTGACCGTGGTGGCGGTCGTCGTGTCCGCCGCAGGCTTGGCCGGCTTCCGCCGCCGCGACCTGCCCAGCTAGCCGACGGCGGACACCCCACCCGCCAACCTCGATGAGCCGGTTTGAACCGGGCTGATCGGGGCATGCGTCCGCATCATGAGGAGGGAGATCGAGGCAGCCTGGGACGCCGTCATCGTCGACCTGCTGCGGCGGGCCAAGTTGGTCCGGCCCGATGCCCTGGCCGCGGAGATCAACGCGGCGACGGGCCCGGTGGGCGTCGAGGTCACCGTTTACGTGGTCGACCACGAACAGGAACGGCTGTGGGCGCTGCCCGAGCGTGGCAAACCGACGCCGCCCCCGCTGGCGCTGGACGGGAGCGCGGCCGGCCGTGCCTTCACCCTGATACGCACCGAGGAGCCGACGCCGGGGGAGACTCCGTACCGGCTGTGGGTCGCGATGATCGACGGCAGCGAGCGGCTCGGGGTGGCCGAGGTGGTCGCACGCCGGCCGCCGGACGACCCGGAGGCATTCCGGTCCCGCTGCGAGGTGATGATCGGTCTGGTCGGTCACCTGTTGACCGCCAAGCTCCCGTACGGCGACGCCCTGCATGTCGCCCGCCGGACCCGGCCCATGTCACCGGCCGGGGAGCTGCTCCTGCACTTGCTGCCGCCGCTCACCTTCAGCTGCCACGGGTTGGTGGTCAGTGCGGTTCTGGAACCCTGCTACGACGTGGGCGGCGATGCATACGACTATGCGGTTGACGGCTCGCTCGCCCGGGTGATGGTGCTTGATGCCATGGGGCGCGGACTGTCGGCCGGGCTTACCAGCGCGGCTGCGATCGCGTCGATCCGCGCCGCCCGGCGCAACGGGGGCCAGCTGCCGGTGCTGGCCCGGGCCGCCGACGACGCGCTGCTCGAGCAGTTCCCGGACGTCCGGTTCGTCACCGGGGTTCTGGCCGAGCTGGAGATGACCAGTGGCGTCCTGCACTACCTCAATGCCGGTCATCCGCCGCCTCTGCTGATCCGGGATGGACGGGTGGTGAAGTCTCTGACCGGCGGCCGGCGACGGCCGCTCGGACTCGAAGACGACTCGACCGAGGTCGGCGCGGAGACCCTCCAGCCGGGCGACTGGGTGCTGATCTACACCGACGGTGTCACCGAGGCGTACGACCCGAGCGGCGAGCGGTTCGGCGTGTCGCGCCTCACCGAAGTCATCGAGCGCAGCATGGCCGATCGGCTTCCCGTTCCGGAGACACTGCGACGGCTGAGTCACACCGTGCTCGAGCACCAGGGCGGGCGTCCCACCGACGACGCCACGATCCTGCTCGTCGTGTGGTCCGAGGTGGCGGCGGAACGAACTCAGCTCTGATCTGTCAGCAGAGTCCAGACGTTGGTGATCTCCATGACGGTACGAACCATCGGGCTGGCGCCATGCGCGATGAACGTGGCTCCGCTGCGCTCGGCGAGTCGATGCCCGTAGAGCAGGGCACCGATGCCCGACGAATCCAGGAAGGTCACGTGCCGTAGGTCGACCTCGATCCGGCCCGCCCCCGCGCGGCCGGCAGCGTCGTCCAGCACCTCCCGCAGCCGCGGAGCGGTGTCGCGGTCGATCTCGCCGAACGGCGTCACCACCACGACATCGCCCCGCTGCTCGCTGGTGCATTCGAAGTGCATGATCCCTCCTTGGCGGAGAGCCTGGCACCGCTAGTACCGATACGCAACGACCCCGAGCTTGAGCAGGTGTTCTTCAGTAGCGGTAGTGGTCGGGCTTGAACGGCCCCTCGATCGAGACACCCAGGTACTCGGCCTGCTTCTTGGTCAGCGTGGTGAGGCGGACGCCCAGCGCCTCCAGATGCAGGCGGGCCACCTTCTCGTCGAGGTGCTTGGGCAGCACGTAGACCCGTTCGGCGTACTGGCCCGGCTTGGTCCACAGCTCGATCTGGGCCATCACCTGATTGGTGAACGAGTTCGACATCACGAAGCTCGGGTGGCCGGTTGCGTTGCCCAGGTTCATCAGCCGGCCCTCGGACAGGACGAGCACCGAGTGGCCGTCCGGGAACCGCCACTCGTGCACCTGCGGCTTGATCTCAATCTTCTCGATGCCCGGCACCTTGGCCAGCCCGGCCATGTCGATCTCGTCGTCGAAGTGGCCGACGTTGCCGACGACCGCGTTGTGCTTCATCGCGGCCAGGTGGTCCACGGTGATGATGTCGGTGCCGCCGGTGGTGGTGATGAAGACGTCCGCCTCGCCGACGACATCCTCCAGCCGTACCACCTGCATGCCGTCCATGGCCGCTTGCAGGGCGCAGATCGGGTCGATCTCGGTGACCACCACCCGGGCGCCCTGTCCGCGCAGCGTCTCGGCGGAACCCTTTCCGACGTCGCCGTATCCGCAGACCACGGCCAGCTTGCCGCCGAGCATCACGTCGGTGGCCCGATTCAGGCCGTCCACAAGGGAGTGACGGATGCCGTACTTGTTGTCGAACTTGCTCTTGGTGACCGAGTCGTTGACGTTGATCGCGGGGAACAGCAGCGTGCCCTCCGCGGCCAGCTTGTAGAGCCGCGCCACACCGGTCGTGGTCTCCTCGGTGACCCCGCGCATCTCGGCGGCGACCTTGGTGAACCGCCGGCTGTCGGCGGCGAGGCTGTCGGTCAGTGTACGCAGAATGATCCGGTACTCGTGGTGGTCGTCCTCGGTTGCCAGCGGTACCGCACCCGCCGCCTCGAACTCGACGCCCTTGTGCACCAGCAGCGTGGCGTCACCGCCGTCGTCGACGATCATGTTGGGACCCCGGCCGTTGCCGAAGTCGAACAGCTGCATCGTGCACCACCAGTACTCCTCGAGCGTCTCGCCCTTCCAGGCGAACACCGGGGTACCGGCCGGCCGTTCCACCGTTCCAGCAGGTCCGACCACCACCGCGGCGGCCGCCTCGTCCTGGGTGGAGAAGATGTTGCAGGACACCCAGCGCACCTCGGCGCCGAGCGCGACGAGCGTCTCGATCAGCACGGCGGTCTGCACGGTCATGTGCAGCGAGCCGGCGATCCGGGCGCCGCGCAGCGGCTGGGCCCCGGCGAACTCGGCGCGGATGGCCATCAGGCCGGGCATCTCGTGCTCGGCCAGGCGGATCTGGTGGCGGCCGGACTCGGCCAGCGACAGGTCTGCCACGGCGAATTCGACGCCGTTGACGGATTGGGTCGATACGGACATGAAGAAGGGCACCCCCTCGTCAGGAGGCGCCCTTTCCGATGTCATCGTCCGGCCGAGCGTGGCGGATCAATGAATCCGTCGCAGCGCCTCTCGGCCGGCCGCACCACCTTAACGCAATCAACCTCGCCGGCGCACCTGCTGGTCGTGCAGTGCCTTCTCGAAGGTCGCCGAGTCCCACTTCTCCTCCAGCGCCTGAGCCACCAGTTCGGCCTGGGTCTGTGGGGCCAGGCCACCGATCGGCTGGTCACGGTCCAGGTTGGTGGGGAAGGCGTACCCTTCGGCGGAGGCGGCGATCACGTTTGCCACGTTGCCGTCGAAGGCCTGCAGCACCGGGTAGAGGGCGATGCTCATCGCGGTCCGGTCCACGCTCTCCATCGCCCGGCCGAATGCCGACGACACCTGCAGGAGGTTGGCCATCCGCCGGACGTCGGCGGACCGGTTGGTGCCGGCGCCGTGGAACAGGGCGGGGTTGAAGAATGCCGCGTCGCCCTTCGCCAGCGGCAGCTGCACGTGGTTCGCCTCGAAATACGCGGTGAACTCGCTCTGGTGGAAGGCGATGTAGCCGGGCGGGAACTTCTGCGAGTGTGGCAGGTAGAGCGTCGGCCCGGTCTCCACCGGCATGTCCACGTGCGCGACCGCACCCTGCAGCGTCAATGCGGGCGACAGCATGTGAACGTGTGCCGGATAGCGCGAGGCCTGTTCCTGTGACATGAAGCCGAGGTGGTAGTCGCGGTGAGCCACCTGGGCTTGGCCGCCGGGGTTGACCACATTGATCTGTGACGTGAGCTGGTACCCAGCGCCCAGCCAGGCCGTGGAGATCAGCGCGAGGACGTCATTCTGGTAGTAGTCCGCGAAAGCCGAAGGGTCGCGTACGGCGAACTTGTCGAGCGCGCCCCACACCCGGTCGTTGGCGCCCGGCTTGGCGAAGTGGTCGCCGCCCACCATGCCCGCCTGCTTCTGCTCGGCGATCATGTCGAAGAACACCGCGGTGGCGCGGTCCACCACGTCGTGGCGGAACGCGTCGCGGAAGACCACGATGCCGGGGCCGTCCATCAGCGCGCGGGCCAGCTCGGACTGCAGCTCTGGCGTGTTCGCCAACGCCGGTGCGTCGTAGACGAGCACGTTCTGCACGACGTCGGAAGCGTTCGGGTAGTCGTTCGGATCGGTCTTCTGCTCGACCAGTGCCCGGAAGTCCTCCAAGCGGCAGTCGGCGGCGGTGAACCATGTCATGACGTCAGGCTAGGGGGGTAAAGAACATCAACGGCCATTGAAAAGGCCTCAAAAACCCATCATCCTGAGCTACCTGAGCTACCTGAGCTACCTGAGCTACCTGGCGGCTTCGCCGCACTGCACCGGAGAAACTGAGCCACCTGAGGCGGCTTCGCCGCACTGCACCGGAGAAACTGAGCCAACTGAGGCGGCTTCGCCGCACTGCACAGGAGACAGTACGCCGTGAAGCATCCGTACCGGATTCGTGAGATCGCCGCCCAGTCCGGCCTCTCGGCCGCCACCGTCGATCGAGTGCTGCACGAGCGCGGCGGCGTTCGGGAGAGCACGATCCGCGAGGTCCGGCAGGCCATCACCGATCTTGACCGGCAGCGGAGCCAGGTGCGGCTCGGCGGGCGGACGTTCATGCTCGACGTCGTCGTACAGGCACCGACCCGCTTCTCCGCGACGGTCAAGGCGGCCCTCGAGGCGGAACTGCCCGCGCTGCGCCCGGCGATCATCCGATCCCGGTTCCACCTGCTCGACAGTCCCGGCGTTTCGGACCTGGTGTCGGTGCTGGATCGAGTGGCGCGTACCAAGTCGCACGGGGTGATCCTCAAGGCGCCGGACGCCCCGGAGATCGTCGCCGCGGTGGCCCGGCTGGGCGTGCCGGTGGTGACCCTGGTGACCGACCTGCCCACCAGCAGCCGGGCCGCGTACGTGGGTATCGACAACCGGGCCGCCGGTGCGACCGCGGCGTACCTGGTCGAGCAGTGGCTGGCCGACCGGGCCGGCGACGTCCTGGTGGTCCGCGGGCACGGATCGTTTCGCGGAGAGGACGAGCGGGAGATGGGATTCCGTGCGGAGATGCGCGTACGGGCACCCGGCCGCCGGCTGCTCGAGGTGGTCGACGAGGAGGACCGCGCGGACGCCGTTCACGTGCGCATCCGCGACGTCCTGGCGGAGAACCCGTCGGTTCGCGCGGTCTACTCCCTCTACGCCGGCGCCGGTGGCAACGCCGCGGTCGTCGACGCGTTCCGAGCCGAGCGCCGGCCATACGACGTGTTCGTCGCGCACGACCTGGATGGCGAGAACACGGCGTTGCTGCGAGACCGCAAGCTCTCCGCCGTCCTGCACCACGACCTGCGGCAGGACATGCGCCGGGCCTGCCAGGCAGTGATGCAGGCCCGAGGCGCCCTACCGGGGCGGGTCCGCGCCAACCCGTCGGCGATCCAGGTGATCACTCCGCACAACGCGCCGCCGGTGGAGTTCTGAAACCGGTTGTCAGGCCAGGATGCTTCGCAAGTGCTCGGCGCTGCGGCGGACGTCGGCGACCGGGCCCTCACCCGCCGGCTCCCCGGTCAGGATGGTGTCCTGCTCCAGCACCCACCAGCCGGCATAGCCGTGCTTGGCCAGGGACGCACCGACGGCGGCGAAGTCGACGTCACCATCGCCGATGGGCCGGTACATCCGCCGGGCCACCGCCTCGGTGTAGGTCAGATCGCCGGACTGCACCCGGCGGGCCAGGCCGTGATCGACGTCCTTGGCATGCACGTGGGCGATCCGGTCGCCGGCGTGCTCGGCGAGCACGACCGGATCGGTGCCGCCGATCAGCACGTGGCCGGTGTCCAGGCAGAGCGCGATGGCCGAACCCTCGAGCACGCGTTCCACCTCCGGTCCCTGCTCGATCATCGTGCCGACGTGCGGGTGCAGTACGGCGTTGATGCCGTTCGCCGCGGCGATTTCGTCCAGCCGGTCGAGGTTTCGTAACAGTCGACGCCAGCCCGCTGGGTCCAATTCCGGTCGCTCGTCATAGCCGTCCCGCCCGGTCGCGGCGGCCAGGACGAGGGTGTCCGCGCCGACGGTCCGGAAATGCTCGATGACCGCCTGCACGCCGGGCACCGGATCGGAATCGTCGGCATGCAGGACGACCGGAACGAATCCACCGAGTGCGGTGAGATCGTAGTTCTCGAGTAGCGGCCGCGGATCGGGGGGCAGGAAGCCCTCCGGCCCGAACTCCGTCGCGGTCAGCCCCACCTCACGCATCTCACGCAGGACCCGCTCGGCGGGCAGCTGGTAACCCCAGCCCGGCACCTCGCAGACGCCCCACGAGATGGGTGCTCCGGCGATCTTCACAGCCTTACCTCGCTCACCTTGACGGGCCGGTGCTCGTGCAGCGACAGCGTGCAGGCCTCGGCGATCCAGCCGGCCTCGACCGCGTCCGCGATCGTGCACGGTGACTCGCGCGTGCCGGCCACCAACTCGGTGAACGCGGCCAGCTCCCGCCGGTACGCCTCGGCGAAGCGGTCCATGAAGAACTGGTGCGGCGGCCCACCCGGGAAGCTGACCCCCGGCTCGACCGAGCGCAGCGGCAGCTTCTCCTCCAGGCCGACGGCGATGCTGTCCGCAGATCCGTGCAGCTCCAGCCGTACGTCGTAGCCTCGGGCGTTGTATCGCGTGTTGGAGACGACGACCAGCGTCCCGTCGTCCAGCGTCAAGATCGCGGCCGCGGTGGCGACGTCGCCGTACTCGGCGAAGACCCCGTCCCCCCGGGCGCTGCCGTTCGCATACACCTCGGTGACCTCGCGGCCGGTGACGAACCGGATGATGTCGAAGTCGTGCACGCTGCAGTCGCGGAAGATTCCGCCGGACCCGGCGATGTACGCGGCCGGCGGCGGCGCCGGGTCCATCGTGGTGGATCGCACGGTGTGCAACCAGCCGAGCGCACCACTGCGCACGGCCGCGCGGGCCGCGACGAATCCCGGATCGAAGCGCCGGTTGTATCCGATCTGCACCTTGGCATCGACGCAGTGCCGCAACACCTCCACCGCCTCGGGCGCGCCCTTCGCCACCGGTTTCTCGCAGAACACCGGCAGGCCCGACTCGACACCGGCGAGGATCAGCTGGGGATGGGCGTCCGTGGCCGCCGCGATGACCAGGCCGTCGATGCCGCTCTGCAGCACGGCCGCCGGCGAGGAGGCCGCTGTGACGCCGAACTTCTCCGCCACCCGGTCGGTCACCGACGGCACCGCGTCGTTGACCACCAACTCGACACCCAGCCCGATCAGTGTCTCGGCGTGAAACGCGCCGATCCGGCCCAGCCCGATGAGTCCGAGACGCATCTCAGTCCATCCCTCCGAACACGTGCTGGTCCCAGTCGAGGACCGAGCCGGTGACGACGCCGCTGCGGTCGGACAGCAGGAACACCACGAAGTCGGCGATCTCGTCGACCTGCCCGAGCTTGCCCATCGGCAGGTCCTTGGCCGCGCGCTCGCGCCAATCGTCGCCAGCGTTGTGGAAACGACGCTGGATGCCGTCCTCGCCCGCGGTGTCGGTCCAGCCGATGTCCAGACCGTTGATCCGGATCCGGTCGAAGCGGTGCGCGTGAGCGGCGTTGCGGGTGACGCCGGCCAGGCCGGCCTTGGCTGCGACATATGGCGCGAGGTAGGGCTGACCGCCCAACTCCGCCGAGGAGATGACGTTGACGATCGTGCCCGGCTCTCCGCGGCGCACCATGTCGCGGATCGCGGCCTGCATGAGGAAGAACGGCGCGCGCAGATTCACCGCGATGTGCGCGTCGAATAGCTCCGGCGTGGTGTCCAGCACGGTGCCGCGTGTGGTGAGGCCGGCCGCATTCACCAGGCAATCGATCCGCCCGCACCGGTCCACGACAGCGGCCACCGAGGCTTGCGCTCGACCTACATCCGATATATCGGCTTGGATGTAGGTTGCCCCGATCTCGTCTGCCAACGCGTTACCGACCTCCAAACGGCGGCCGGTCACCGCGACGGCGGCCCCTTCCCGCACGGCGGCTCGCGCGATGCCGGCGCCGATGCCCTGTGTGCCGCCGCTGACGAGCACCACCTTGTCGCTCAAAAGGCCCACGACCTGAGGATCGCGGGGATCACCGGGTCGTAACAAGACCGCGTCGCCATCAAAAAGACCTCAGGGCTGGGCTGTGGTCACCCCTTACCAGTTGCGTCGATTGCTGAGTCGGTTTACGGTGGCATACGTCAGCGCTACTCACTAGGGGGCAGGCTTGCCAACCATCACGGACGGCGCGGCGACGAGCGCCGACGATTTGATCAAGACGATGGCGCGCACGCCGGCAGGTCACCCCGGCCGGGCCACGCTGCGGGACCGTGCCATCGAGGCCTGGCTGCCCTTGGCGCGCCATCTGGCGGCTCGCTACCAGGGCCGTGGCGAGCCGGCCGACGACCTGCTGCAGACCGCTGTGGTGGGTCTGATCAAGGCCGTCGACCGGTACGACCCGGATCGCGGTGTCGAGTTCTCCGGCTTCGCGATCCCGACCGTCCTGGGCGAGATCAAGCGGCACTTCCGGGACCGTACGTGGTCGGTTCGGGTGCCGCGACGCACCCAGGAATTACGGATGGCCATCACGGATGCGAGCAACCGGCTCGCGCACACGCTGAGTCGTTCGCCGACGGTGGCCGACATCGCCGCGCACCTCGAGATCACCGAGGAAGAGGTGTTGGAAGGGCTGGAGGGTGCCCGCGCGTACGCCGCCACCAGCCTCTCCACCCCGGTCTCCGCCGACGACAGCATGTCGCTGGGCGACACCCTCGGGGAGGACGACCGCGAGTTCGAGATGACCGAACTCCGGATGGTCCTCGGCACCGCGATGGCACATCTGGACGAGCGCGAACAGAGGATCCTGTCATACCGCTTCTACGGCAACATGACGCAATCCGACATCGCCGAGCGGATCGGCGTCTCACAGATGCACGTGTCCCGCCTGCTCGCTCGTGCCCTCGCCAAACTCCGCACCGAGCTCACCGCCGACTGAAGACTCGTGCCGCGGTAGCCGGCTTTGGACTCTCTACATCGGACCGCGGCGCGGCGTGTCTCAACGAGATCGCAGAACGACGCAGGCGACCGATTGCCACCTAGCCGGTTCTCATTCATGGACCACCCATACGGATGTATCGCGTGTGGTCATTTCCGGTTACGTTGGCGGAATGCGCATTGCGGTCACGTCCACCGGCGACCTCGCCCTGAACAGCCTGTACGACTGGTTCACGATGGACGACGACGTCGTACGCACGGCCGACGTCTCGATGGGAGCGTCCGGCACCCGTCCCGGCTCGCAGAGCCCACTTGATTACATCGATGTCATCGTCAGTAATGCCACGGCCATCGCAAATTTGATCATCGCATATAAGACGTGGCGGCTCGCCACCGTGCCGGATCGGGACACGGAGGTCAAATTTAAGATCGGCGAGATAGAAGCGGTGGCCAAGGACGCGGACGATGAGACGATCGAACGGATCATTGCCGCCCTGATCGACGCGCAGGAGCAGAAGAAGGTCGAGGCGAAGCCCCCACCTGAGGTGGATCCTCAGCCGTGAGTCTTCCGGACCCCCGGCGCTCGCGGGCAGTTCTGTTCGGCACGGCCTCCTATCACTACGCGAAGTTCACCGACCTCCCGGCCGTAGCGAACAACCTCACCCGGCTGGCTGAGCTGTTGACCGACCACAAGATCTGGGGCCTGCCCATAGAGAATTGTGTGGTAATCCGGGAGGCGGAGTCGCCACTGATCGTGCTGAATGCAATCCATGACGCCGTGCAGCATGCGACTGACACGTTGCTGGTCTACTACGCCGGGCACGGCCTGCTCGACCAGTCCGATCTTCTGCTCCTGCTGCCTGACTCTGAGCCGGACAAGCCTTACCTGTCCGTCGAATACGACCAGGTCCGGAAGCTCGTCTTCAAGGCGCGCCGATGTCCGTCCAGGATCGTCATCCTGGACTGCTGCTACAGCGGTCGCGCGATGGTCGGTGGCATGGCTGCCGGGGTGACTGCCCTCGCTGATCGAGCCGCGGTCGAAGGGAGTTGGCTGGTCACGGCTGCCGCGGAGACCAAGGAGGCATTGGCGCCGCCCGGGGAGACCTACACCGCTTTCACCGGCGAGCTCGTGAGTCTGCTGGAGCAAGGCGTCGCCGACGGACCGGAGTTTCTCACGGTCGACTCCCTGTACTGGAAGATGCATGCCGAGTTGCTGGCCAAGGGCCGCCCGGAACCACAACAACGAGCTCGCAACAACGGGGCAAGAATCGTGCTGGCCCGCAATCGATGGCGTCTGTCGGGACCGGTGGGTGACAAAGAGGCCGCCGTCGCACCGTTGTGCGGCTGGGTGGACGACCTGCCTTCATCACCAGCAGAGTTGATCGCTGAGATCGACCGGCGCCGCGATGCCGGCAACGGCCGCGACGACATTCCGGCGACGATCGGCCGGCATCGTTCAGTTCAGCAGGTAGCGGCATTCCTCCATGCGCTCGACAGCGCCGGTCGAATTGGGGAGGTGTACGCCACGCTCACCGGAGTGCAGGATCGGAACTTGCAGGACGTGCGCAGCATCGTGCAGATCCTGCTGCTTCTGGATCTTACCGAGATCGTCCATGTGCTGCTCACCGTCTTCGCTGATGACATGCCCGAACGCATCGCTCAACTTGCGTCTCTGCTCCAGAACACCAGTGACATAGGCACCTCTAGGTACGCCGAGGTGCTGCTTGACCTGACCGTGACCGCAGGTCGTAACAAACCCAGAAGGATCATCGATCTGGTGACAAATCTGCTCATACGCGACTTGCAGGCCGCGGCGGAACACGTCCTCGAGAAGGTGGCGAAACAGGTCTCCGGCACGGAGGCCATGCAGGTCGCCGACGCGCTCCGAGAGGCAGGCCGGGATGCCGCGGCCTACCACTTGTACTCGCTTGCCGTCGAAGCGGTGGCCGACCGTGAAGCTACCGAACTCGCCAGTATCGCCGACGGTCTGCGCAGCCACGGAATGACTGAGGCATCGCGAACTCTGATCCGTACCGCGTTGGCGCGGCGGGATATGCCATCCGCCTATGTCGATATCATCGCCGCCCTGGCCGCGACCCATTCTTTCTCCGACGAGATGCGCCAGGTGCTGGACGACCTTTCGGTGCGCCTCGATCCAGATTCGATCATCCAGCTCGTCGGCATGCTATGGCACCGTCGACTGGATGACCAGCCGGTTCACCTGCTGACCGCGGCGGCAGCGCGAGAGCCGATCGCCGTCGCGGTGCGCTTCATCAACCACCTCGTCAACCAGGGCCGCCCCGTAGACGCACTCGAGCTGCTGAGCGTGGTGGCCGTCGGCCGGACGGCCGCCGAGATCGACACGCTGATCCGGCAGATCGCCGACACGCCGCGGCGCAGTCTTGGCCGTCACCTCCTGGCGTGCGTCCCGGCTGATCCTCCGGCAACCGCGGCCGAGCTGTATCGGCTGCTACACGAAGTCGACGACGGGCGGCTGGCGCTCTGGCAATCGGAGCTCGCGAGAAGACCGCTGCCGCAGGTCGTTGCAGTGATCCGGGAGCAGGTACTCGCCGGGGCGACAGCGTTCGGCGTCGATCTGCTTGAGGCCACGATTCAGGGCGATCGGCACCTCGATCCGGCGGAAGTATGTGCGATCGCCGCACGGCTCGGTCCTGATGCGACGAGTGCCATGGTTCTTGTCGCTGCTCAGGCACCCGTCGGAGGCGAAATACTCGAGGCGCTCCTGGTCGGACTCACGAATTTGCCGGCCGACCGGGTGGCCGGGATCATCGAGAGGCTGATAGACGAGGGTCTGCGTGGGACATGCCGGCAGGTGCTGACCGCGGTCGTCCAAGGATCCGCCCGTTACGTCGACGCTGTCCTGCAGAACTTGCGGGACCCGCCATCGGCGATGGCGGTCACCGAGATTCTTAACGGCTTCCGGGCTCTGCACAGCCAGGACCTTGACGTGTTCGACCTCGCCGCGCGCCTACGCGTGCGTGGGGCGATCCAGCAGAGCGAGGATCTGCTCCAGGGCCGCAGCTGGCTGCCGCTGCAGGAGACCGACGACGCACTCGCGACCGCCGTGGCGGAGATTCTGCACGATGCGCGGATCCAGATGAAACGGGTCTACCGCTATCCCGTCGATGCGTCCAAGGTGAGCGAGCTTCGCGGAGCCGGGTTGGTTACCGACCGAGAAGTCTGCCTCCTGGTCCTGCGGTGGTCGACTCCGAACCATCGGCAAGGCATCGTTTTCACGCAGCGGGCGGCGCTGCATTGGACCGGCAGCCGTTTGGACTACCGCGAGCTCACGGAGGTTGAAAGCATCGTCGAGGTAGCCGGTGAATTGTCGCTGGTTCGACGGGGGGACGACGTCGGCAACCGGATGATCCGCTGGAACCTGAGTGGTTCCGAGGAAGCCGCCGTGGTCGTCCGCCTGTTACGAGCCATTCAGGCGGCGGCCCATCATCTGGCACGAACCGGAGCCATCCCTTAGCACCGGTACGGCTCGGATACGCAACGGTCGGATGGACGATAGCGGGCGTGGATTCGGTGATCGATGCTTTAACCACACTATTCTCCGCGCGGGAGGACGTTTGGAATCGTCCGGCTGGCTGGCCCGGGTCGAGGTTCCCGGTGATGCCGCTGTCCTGAGCGGCTTCCTCATCGATCGTGACAAGGTCTTGAGCTGGGGCTCCTTTCAGGATGCCCAACGAGTGCAGGTGACGCTGGACGGCGACGGAGTGCCGCAGGCGGCGATCGTCGTGGCTCGCGGCGTGGCGCGGGCCGGCGAGAATGGTGCCCTGGTAGTGCTGGAGCTCGCCGAGGCAACCACCATCGCACCCGCTGTGCTTGCGCCCCATTCGGCGCTGGAGATCTATGACGGCAAACCCTTGTTGGCAGTGGGCTTCGGGACGGACGACACTCCACGGCGCGTCGCGTGCACTGCGGACGCGGCGATGTGGGTACGGGGGCACGGCTTCGGCGTGACGGCTGGGGCCGGCAACGGTGCCTGGCGGCACGACGGCTTCCGCGGCGCACCCGTCGTCACGAGATATACGAGTCTGGTGATCGGAATGCTCAATGATCCGTTCACCGACGACATGATGCCCGTGTGGGAGCTGGTCGAGCGTTGGCGACCGCTGGATCGTCTGATCCGGCTCGGTCCGTTCACAGCGGAGGCCTATCGCGAGCTCCGTGACATCCTGGCGTCGATCCAGCCCCTCGTACCGGACTTTCCGGCAATGCTGAGGACGGTCAATCAGCACCGCGAGGTCTCCGACGGGTTGAGCTGCCTGTCCGCGATCGCCGAGGACCTCGTTGTTGAGTCGGTCGTGAAGTCCAAGGCTGAGTTGCACAGCATCCTGGCGTGGTTCCTTACTTGGGTGGCCTTCCGGTATCCATCGCCGGCCGCGGACGACCTGCGTCGGTGGCAGGCGGAGTATCTGCTCGATGCCTCCCCGAGTGTTCCGGCGAAACCCACGCCGATTGCCGAGCCTCGGGAAGGCGCGATCGTGGTGCAGATCGAGCCGATCGCCGCGCCGGGTGAGTCAGATGCCTTCGCGATGACGGTTTGGACGGCGACCGATGCGGACGGATCACTGACCGAGCAGATCACCGCGAAAGCCGGCTTGGACGCCCAGCATCTGCGGGACGAGGTAGAGCATGCCCTCCAGCACGCAATGGCCAGGATCCCGCTCGAGGTGGATCCCGTCATCATCGAGTTCGTGCTGGCCAGCGACTGGTTGTCGCATCCGGTCGATGAGTGGACGGCGCTTTTCGACGGCGGTACCCCACTCGGCCTGTCCAAAGCTGTGGTCGTGCGCGATCTCGACTGGGCTGGGGAAAACACGCGAGAACTGGTACGCCGCGTGGTTGCGATCCGGCGGGAAAGCCGAGGCCTGGGCGAGTTTCTGCAGTGGCGCGACTGCAGAGACGCGCTCTTCGCGGAGGAACGCGCCTATCAGGGGTGGCTACGGCAAACCGGCGGCCCACTTGGCCTGGGCTTGACGGGCGGCTGGACTGCGGCGGAGCTCGTGTCGGTCGCAGTGCGCAGCGGCATGCCGCTGATCGTGTGGCAACGCGGCAGCTGCCGTAGTGCGGAACACGCGAACGGCCGGGAATGCCAAGGTGTGCGCTTCCGCCAGGAGATCGTTACACGTCTGGCGGACGTCAGCTTCGACACCGTGGCACACCGTGTACGAGACATGCGCATCGAATCGGCGGTGGCACAGGACGCTCAGCATTGCGGCAGCAGCATCACACTGCTGCGTGACGACGGACGGCGGCGGCCGATGTCGTTGGAGCTGCAAGCCGCCCCGGAAGCCGATTGAAGGAGGGCACGTGTCCGAGTCGAAGGCGTGGTACATCTACCGCGGCACCGGCAAGCCGCACGACGGCATCGACCGGCTGCCGCCCCCGCCGCCGTGGCGCCCGTTCGACTCGGCGATGGTGGCGACGTCGCCCCTAGTCAACGGCACCGACAAGGAAGCCGCCGCCGGTACCAACTATCGGCCCGACGACGACATCGTCGAGTTGGTCAACGCCGCGATCTACCTGCGCCGTCCGCTTCTGGTCACCGGCAGGCCGGGCACCGGCAAGTCCACCTTGGCCGCGGCGATCGCGCATGAGCTGAGGCTGGGCAAGGTCCTGCGCTGGAACATCACCAGCAGGGTGACACGGCGCGAGGGACTGTATGAATACGATGCGCTTGCCCGCCTGTACGCGGCAAGTCGCCGGAAGGACCGCAGCGACCGCGACGAGGCGCGCGACGAGGACCTTGGTCAGTACATCAGACTGGGTCCGCTGGGCACGGCGCTTCTGCCGAAAGACAAACCTCGCGTGTTGTTGATCGACGAGATCGACAAGAGTGACCTCGACCTGCCGAATGAGCTGCTCACCATCTTCGAAGAGGGCGAATTCGAGATCCCTGAGCTGATGCGGCAGTCGGAGCGCTTTCCGGACGCTCGGGTCAACACCTACGACAGCACGGAACGGGTGACGATCACTCTCGGACGTGTGCTCTGCAAGCAATTTCCGATTGTGGTGATGACCAGCAACGAGGAGCGTGAGTTCCCGCCCGCGTTCCTGCGACGCTGCATCACCGTGCGAATCGAGCAGCCCGGCCGGGAAAAGCTCGAGGAGATCGTGTCGGCACACCTACCCCACCTGGCGCCGAGCAGTGATGACTTGATCGGCAAGTTCTTGGAAGCGGCCAGGGACCCGGCAAGCCTGGCCACCGATCAACTCCTGAACGCGATCTACCTGGTGAATGCCGCGGCCCGGGCGGGCAACGTCAACCGGCTGGAGCTCGCCGAGAAGGTGATGCCGGCACTGGTACGGCATCCGGCATGAGGCTGGAACCGCTGCAGGCAACGCTGAGGGCGATCGGCGTCGGCGAGCCGACCGCACGCGAGCTGGCAGAGACACTCTGGCTCGCCGCGCAGATGCAGCGCCACATGCATCCGAATCGTCCTGATCCACCGACTGAGCGGCGTCCTTCTGGCCCGGCCGTCGCGTCCGATGAGCCCGACCCGGAGTCACCGGAGCAAACTGAGCAACCACCGCCCCAGGCGTCGGTCACGCCGCAGGAGTTGTCTGAATCTGTATCCGCACCACTCGAACCCCTCTCGCCCAAGATCGAGATCCACTCGTACTCGAAGTCCATCCCTCCCGTGCGCGGGCTCGCAATATCCGCCGACGCCGTGCAGGTGCCAAAGGCGATCGCGCTCCACGAGCGGCTGGCGTTTCAACAGGCGCTCCGTCCGCTGCTGCGACGGGTTCCGGTCCAGGGCATCGGGACGCTGGACGAGGAGGCCACTGCCCGGCTAGCCGGTGACCATCCAGTCGGCTGGCCTTGGCCACCCGTACTAAAGCCGCCGGTGGAGCTGTGGCTCGATGCCGTCGTGGTGATCGACCGCGGCGCCTCTATGGCGATCTGGCAGGACCTTGCGGCCGAAGTGGTCGCCGCGCTGACCGAGTCCGGGGTGTTCCGTCAGGTGTTCAGGTACTCGATGGAAAGCGCCGACCGTGGTGCCCGGGCTCGTGTGTCGGACTGGCGCGGAGAGCAGCGCCCGCGCGCCGAGCTGATCGATCCCGGCAACCGGCGGGCGATCCTTTTGATCAGCGATTGCGTCGGCCGGATCTGGCATTCCGGCGCCGCCGGCGCGATGGTGTCGGAATGGGCCCGGTGCGGTCCGGTCGCCATCCTTCAACCGCTCCCCGAGCGGCTCTGGGCACGGTCCGGCGCCCGCACCATCGCGGGCCGATTGTCTGCCCCGCGCGCGTGCTCGCCGAACACGGGATTGAAATTCACGGCGTCGGGGGGCAGGCGCATGCCGGCCGGCACGCTGGTGCCCGTGCTTGAGATGTCCGCAGCGTGGCTGCGGCGGTGGACACGTCTGGTCGCGGGCGGGCCACCGGAGCGGGCCGCGGTCACCGTGGTAGCGGCGGACGGACGAAGCCAGGAACGGCCTACCGTCCACGGTGGGCCACCGACCCCGAACCAGCGGATACGGCGATTCCGCGCGGTCGCCTCGCCGGAGGCGTACCAACTGGTGCGCTACGTCGCGATGAGTGAGCCAGTCATCGAAGTGATCCGGCATGTCCAGGCAGCCATGTTTCCTCGCGCACAGCCCACTCATCTGGCCGAAGTTCTCCTCAGCGGCCTGCTGCAGGTGGTAAGCAGCAGCACTGGGAGGTACCGATTCGTCGACGGGGTATCCGCCGAGCTGATGGAGACGCTGTCCCTGACTGAAACCCTGCAGGCCGGTGACATACTTCTGCGAGTATCCGACTCGGTGCGTCGCGAGATCGCCGCGACGCATGGGGTCTTCCCCGGACTTTCACCCGGGCCGGGGAGGTTCGGCATCAGCCCCGACAGCAAGCCGTTCGCCATCAGCGTCCTCGGTAGCCGGCGGCTGGACCTTGCGCGGCGCCAAGCGGCGGCGGTGGTGCCGGCAGCTCCGGCGGTGGACGCGGCAGATCCTGAGCAGACGGCGCTGGTTCCGCTCGGCCCGATTGGGCTCGCCGACCTGCTCGCGCCGGACAACGCCGTCATGCGGTTCCTTGGCCGTCAGGCGGACCTTGCAGCTCTGGCCGAGTGGAGCCAGGGCCACGGTGACTCGGTACTTCTGCTCACCGGCGCGCCCGGCATCGGCAAATCACGGCTCGCGACGGTGTTCGCAGATCAGCAGCGATCGGCAGGCTGGGCAGTCGCCGACCTCCGTCGCGATCCCGCCGTGCTGGAGGCCCGGCGCGCGGTGCGCCCGCCCGGTCTGTTGATCGTCATTGATCAGGCCGATGTGCATCTCGATCTGATTAGCGCATTGATGACCCACGAGCCGGGCCCGCATCCCGTGCGGATCCTGCTCGTCGCCCGCACTAGGGGGGAGTGGTGGCGAGGGCTTGAGCGACAGGACGAGCGAAGGTTACTTTTTGCCGCCACGGTCCGCCCGCTTGGCGGCGAGGACGACGAAACGGGCCGGGTCGCCTTCCTCCATAACGCGATCAGCGACATCGCGCGGCGGGTCTCCGCGAATCCTGAGGTGGCCGACGCCGTGGCGCGGGAGATCGTCGGATCGCCCACGATGAGCCTGGCGTCGCCCCTCGAGGTTGGGCTTGCCGCCGCGCAGGCGTTGTTCGGGTCTGGTGTTGCACGTGTCGTGGACGGCGTTGTGGAGCGGGAACGCCGGTACGTCGAGCGCTCCGCTGTGCGCGCGGAGATAGCGTATGCCTCCCCTGACTTGCTGGACCAATACGTCGCGTCCGCGCAGTTGTACGGCGCCGAGTCGGCGGCGGTGGCACGAGATGTCGTCCAGTTGGTGGCCGGCTCGGACGGCCGTAACCCGGCGATGATCCGACACATCGCCACCTGGCTGCACGAGCTTTATCCGGGCCAGGACGGCGTCTACTGGCGACCGCTGCCCTCGCAGGTCCGCGACCGGCTCGTGCTGTCCGCCGTGCTCCGCACGCCGGAGATTGTGTCCATCCTTCCCTCGGTTTCGGCCACGCAGGCGAGCTGGGCGCTGAGGTCGCTGGTGCCCGCCTGCCGGTCCCAACCCGACCTTGCGGTGTTGATCTGGGCGACGGCGGCCACCAGCACGGCGCTGTGCACCACGCTGTTCGCGGTTGCACGCGCGAGTGGCGGGCCCGCGTCCGCGCTGCTCGATCAGGCGCGGCAGACAGTCGCCGCGCCGGGCACTCCGGCTGCGATCCTTCGTGCGGTGGCGGACGGCTTGGGCGACATCGAGCCGCTTTTCGCAGGCCAGGACCCGGACACCGCCGCCGCGCTGGCCGAGGCATTCGGCCGGCTTGCCGCGTTGAGCGCGCCGCACCTGTCCATATATGCCGATGCCGTTCACCACACTGGGTCGATCATTGAGGGGAAAGGTCGGTTGGCGGCGGCCCTGGCTGCGGCCAGCGATGAGGTCGACCTGCGCCGGCGGGTCGTGGCCGCCCAGCCTGGCGACGAGGGCGCTATGACGGCTCTGGCTCGGGCACTGGTGGTGTGGGGGCGTCGATTGCGGCTGGGTGGCAGTCCGGTACGGGGACAGACCGCCATCTCGGAGGCGATCCAGCTCTACCGCCGGGTCGGCGGTGACGCTGTCGATGATGCCGGGCTGGCCGTCGCGCTCGCCGAACAGGCCCGCCTCTTGGACCGCCTGGACCGGCACCACGAGGCGGGCGAGGCCGCGCGCGAGGCGGTGGCCCGCTACCGCGAGATCGCACGCGAACAGCCGGACCGCTATTCGGCCGACCTGGCTGCCACCCTGCTGATCGAGGCGTCTCAGTTGCGCATCGGGGGGCAGCAGTCGGCCGCCGTCGCTGCCGGGGCGGACGCGGTCGCGATCTACGAAGCAGTAGACCGACGCGTCTACGCGGCCGACCTGGCATATGCCTGTCTCATACACGGCATGGATCTGGCCGACTTCGGACTACACCGCAAGGGACTGGATCGCCTGGACCGCGCGGTAACGCTCTACCGACCACTGGTAAGCCGTGACGCACGCTTCCGCTCCGCGCTGGCCTCTGCCCACCTCGGTCAGAGCATCCTGCTCGCTGAGACCGGCCAGTCTGACGATGCCCTGTTGGCGTTAACCGCCACGGTGCGGATCCTCCGGGATCTCAGCGGCGAGGATCCTGTCCGGTATGCCCGTGCGCTGGCGGGCGCCATGACCTTCCTGGCGGAGATGCTCGTGGACCTTGGCCGAACTGGCGCCGCCACGGCCCATCTAGTCGAAGCCTGCGACATCCGGGAGCGGCTGCTCCTTACGGATCCACAGGATTCCACTCTGCAAGCCGACTTGCTCACGGCACGTGAGTTGCTGGAGCGAACTCGCCGGCCGGCGCCCGAATGAGTCAGAACGGGTTCAACCTGTCGGCCCCTTCACCGACGCCGGCGATCCACCGGTCCAATGCGGCCAGCCACTCAGCCGCAGCCAGCCTCCAGGCCGCATACGCCGCGACAAGGATCGCGACAAGGATAAGCGCCCGTGCGAACCAGTACGAAGCCGGGGGCGTGCGATCACCGTTCACGTCTTCACCCGATGCACACGTTCGGCGCGCAACAGCCATCGCAGCGGTTCGACGGCGTCAGCACAGTCCGAAGTGGTTGTCCGAAAATATCTAGACATGCGGAAATCGTTACGCACCGAGAACGAGATGCCGTCAATGCCGTGAGCTCGTAGCCATTGTTGTACGGCCTCGGACGACGGCCCAAGGCTCGCCCCGTCGAGCGGGGCGAGTACGTCTGATTTGGTCACAACCACGGCGAGCAGCTTGTTGCGGGTATCTACATTGATAAAACGCATCCCCGACACGACCGCATGGTATGACTCTTCTGGATCGTCCGCCGCGAATTCCTCGACCGAGT
>Ga0081539_10000626_pt1 | contig 71615 bp, 61 predicted proteins | sample TabmetS4T2R2_FD_71023 | JGI IMG/M metagenome (GOLD analysis project Ga0081539, IMG submission 71023) | Tabebuia heterophylla rhizosphere microbial communities from the University of Puerto Rico - S4T2R2 | ecosystem: Host-associated > Plants > Roots > Rhizosphere ...
GCATCGTCCACCACGATCACCTGCATCGGGCCGGTGGCGGCATCGCGCAGGGCGCGCAGGCAGTCCCGCACGACCTGGTCGCCGTTGTAGACGGGCAGCACGACCTCGGTGAAGGGATGGCTCGCCGCCGCAGGCGCCGCCGGCAGGCGGGGCGGCGTCGTGCGCGGCGGCGGCAGCAGCGGATGCGCCTCCTGCCCGGCCTCGCCATGCAGGCGCACGAGCTCGCGCAGCGCCTCGAAGCCTTCCTCGAGCCGGGCATCCTCCATCCGCGCGAAGCCGGCCTCCTCACGCGGCGCGAGCGTCGGGGGCAGCGCCGCGATGCCGCGGCTGTCGAGCGCGCGCAGGCTGATCCAGAGCTCGGGCTCCTGCGCCTCCTCCTCGCTCAGCGTGACATCGGCGCTGACCTCGCTCGGGCGGCGGAACAGCCGCACCCGGCGCAGGCGGCGGAGCAGGGCGAAGCGGCTGCCCTCGCGCCGGCTCAGCCAGATCTCGCCATGCGCCTGGGTGACCGGCGCATTCGCCTCCGGCAGCCAGGCGCGGCAGCGGATCGTGGCGCCGACCCCGGCCGGCGGGAACGGCGTGGCGGGGCGGAAATGCAGGGTGAGGCGGCTCGCCTGGACATGGGCGAGCACCCGGATGCCGGGCACCGGCGGCGTCCGCGCGTCGCCCTGCTCGGCGAAGGCGAGCTCGTAGCGCAGCAGCAGGGCGGCGGGCTCGGCGGCGAGCCACAGCCCGTCGGTGACGGCGCAGGGGACCGCGCCGCCGGCATCGCCGGTCACGCCCGCGGGCCAGGCGGCATGGGGCTCGGCGGCGGCGTCCGCGGGCGGGGCGGCGAGGGTCAGCCGCAGCGGGGATCCGGCGAGCTCCGCGCCGGTGCCGAGATGCCAGGCGCGGATGCCGATTTCCTCGGCGCCGGCGCGGGGCGGGCAGGTCCAGGCGAACAGCCTGGCCCCTTGCGGCAGGCCGGCGGCGGGATCCGCCGGCAGCGACGCGGCGAGCACGAGGACGCCGCCGCCTTCGATCTCCAGCCCGAGCTCCGGCACGCCTTCGGGTTCGAGCGGATCGGGCGCGAGCCAGCCGGTCACCTGGCCCGGCTCGGCGCCGGCGAGCACGGCGCCGGCGCGCGCCGCTTCGGCGAGGGATGGGTTGCCTGCGCTGCCGTCCACCTTGCCGCCCCCGTCTCGCCGGTTCCGCCGCACCCCGAAGGGGACGGGCGGGCCAGCTTATTCCCTCAACCGTCGCGTGCCACAAGCATCACGCCGCCACCGCGTCCTGGCCGATCGCGGCGAGCCGCGCGGCGAGGCTGGCATGCTCGAAGCCGCCGGCGGCGGCGGGCCGCTCGTGCAGCAGGGAGAGCGGCTGCGGCGGCGTGAGGGTGCAGCGCAGCCCGGGCGGGACGCGGAGCGCGAGGCGCAAGCGCCCGGCGCGGAACGCGGCCTCTTCCGCGGCGTCGAAGCGCAGCGCGAAGTCGGTGAGGTGGGCCCGCCCATCGGCCGGCAGGCGGGCGAGCGGCCGGTTCGCGCCGGTGCCCGCGAGCACCAGCAAGAGGGGGGGCGCGGTGCCCGCGGCCGCGAGCTCGATGCCCATGGCGAGGCCCGCGGCGGGCACCGTCGCCGCGGCGGCGTCGAGCGCGAAGGCGATCACCGCCTCGCCCGACTCGGCGGCGAGCCAGAGCCCGTAGACGGGCTGCCCGCCCAGGCGGCGGCCGCGCGCGCCGGCGATGGCGTAGGACAGCAGGCCATCGGGGGCGAGGCTGCGCAGGATGAGGCCGGGCGCGACCTCCAGCGGCGCGGCGCCGGCGCTGCCGCGCACGCCGTGCGGCCAGCGGGACAGAAGCGGGTCGCGCAGCGGCGACGCCAGGGTGGCCGGCACGGCGAGGCGTTGGGCCAGGCTCTGCATCCGGTCCCGCACCGCGGCGTCCTCCGGCACCAGCGCGGCGAAGCGGCGCCAGTGGCGGAGCGCGCTGCGCGGCGCGCCGGCGGCCTCGGCGGCCTCCGCGGTGCCGCGCAGCGCGTCGCGGTCCTGCCCGTCGCGCGCGGCGGCGGCGGCGAATTCGGCCAGCGCCTCGAGCGGGCGGCCAAGCGCCATCAGGCTGCGCCCGCGCTTGACCAGGCGCTCGCGGTAATTGCCGTCATCCGGCGGCACCCGCTCCCAGAGCTGCACGGCCTGGGCGTGGTCGCCGCGGGTGGAGGCGATGCGGGCGAGCACCACGCTTGGGCGGACATGGCCGGGGCGCTCGGCGAGCGCGGCATGGGCGAGGCGCTCTGCGAGCTCGGTCTCGCCCAGGGTGAAGGCGACGCGGGCGCGGGTGAAGAGCAGGTCGAAATCGCGCGGCGCGGCGGCCAGGCCTTCGTCCAGGCTGGCGGCGGCGGCGGGGTAGCGGCCCTGGCGCTCGGCCTCGCGGGCGCGTTCCAGGATGTCGCGCGCGAGCGCGCCGGCGCGGGCCGGCGCGGCGGGGGCAGGGGTGGCGGCAGGGGCGGGCGGCGGTGGCGCCGACGCCACGGCGCTCGCCGCGGGGAGGCGCAGCGTGCCGAGCGGCCAGGCGGTGCCGTCGATCAGCGCCTGGGCGGCGAGCAGCGCATCCGGCCGCAGCGCCGCGCCGAGCCGCGCGGTCTCCACCACGAAGCCATGCGCGCCGGCGCCGATGCCGGCCTGCAGCAGGTCCCGGCGGAAGCGGTCGGCGTGCAGCCGCAGGAGCGGCACGCCGTCGCAGAGCAGCTCGACTTCCACCCGCGCCTCCGGGCGCGCGCGGTCCCAGGCCCAGCCGTGGATCCTGCCGGCGGCGATGCGCTCCAGCCGGCCCTGCAGCATGTGGCTGCGCCGCGGCACCGGCAGGGCGAGCACGGCGAGGGTCCTGGCGCCGACCGCGACCGCGAATTCATGGGTGGCGCCGTCCTGCAGCGCGAGCGGCAGCGCCAATTCGAAGCCGTGCCTGCCTTCGCCGATGCCCCGGCGCCGGAGATCGCCGCGAAAGCGGTCCGCGCGCACCGTGCCGAGTGCCCCGCCATCGGCGAGCACGGTCAGGGTGAGCGCGTCGGACCCCTCCAGCTCGTTCCAGGCCCAGCCGCGCAGGCTGCCCTCGAAGACGCCGTCGATCCGACCTGCCACTGTCATCGGCCGCGAGGTTCTCCGCCCGGGAAGCCGGCATGTCCGGACCGCCGCGCCAACAATTTCCTGCGCCGCAGCAAGCGTCAAGCCGCCGTGTGCCGGCCGGTGCGCGACACGCTTCGGTTGCGGCGTGGGGGACACGGCTCATCATTGGCTGCGGCACGCCGGGCAAAGGGTATCGGCGGCGAAAGGGTTAGCGTATAGATTCGCCTGGCCGGTGCAGGATCCGGCCCGCCGACCACCCGGCGGCCGGGATCAGGGGAGAATCGCGTGGTCGAGAAGAATCTTGAAGACACCATCGAATTCTTCGTGCCGAAGCTCGGCCTCGAGGTCGGATCCTATATCGCGGCGGGGCAGAAGCAGGGGATCCATCACCTCGGCCGCTACTGGTGGGCGATCGAGGTGCTGAAGACGATGCGGCCGGGCCGGCTGATCGACGTCGCCTGCGGCGCCGGCTACGGCTCGCACATCCTGGCGAAGCACCTGCCGGAGTTCGAGATCATCGGCGGCGACTACGACCCGCGCGCGGTGAAATACGCCAGGACCCATTACCAGGCGCCGGAGCTGCCGAACCTGCGCTACCACCAGGTCGACATCGTCACCTGGACCGATTTGCGGAACCAGAAATCGGTCGGCCATGTCGACTACATCGTGAGCTTCGACACCATCGAGCACCTGCTGCACCGGGAGATCACCCTGGTGCATTTCGCCGAGTTCCTCGCAGAGGACGGGGCGCTGCTGTTCTCCACCCCCTGCGGGCGCAGCGCCAACCTGCTGAACCCTGGCTGGGAGCACCACAAGATCGAGTATTCCTACCGCTACCTCTACAACCTGATGCGGCGCTTCTTCGGCGAGGTGCTGATCCCGGACGACCGCAGCCTGCCGGCGCTGGAGTACTGGGAGCAGGTGATCAACCACGGCCAGAGCCGCTACCTGCTGCGCAACAACCCGATGGTCTGCCGCCAGCCCATCCATCACGGGCTCGGCTGGTTCCCCGAGGAGGAGCCGTAGGCGACGGGCCGGCCGGCCACGAGGCCAGGAATCCTGCTGCCACTGTTCCTGAGCCGTCTTGATTTGCCGGCTTTGTTGTAGCAGCGTTGCGGAAATCGGACGCGCGGCAACCAGGTCGGGAATCATGACGGAGCCGGGGTTATCCAGGGTTGTCTACGACTCGCCCTTGCTCCAGGCGGTGCACCGCCCCGGCAGCGGCGATGCGCTGCTGATCACCTTCAGCCCCTTCGGCCTCAGGCCGGACGGGCAGGATTTCTGGGGCCGCAGCTTCGTCGAGAAGAAGGACCTGCCCGCCCTCGGCTTCGTCGCCAAGGCCGACAATTGGTTTCCCGCCGCGGATATGCGCGCGGCGGCGGCGCACCTTGCCGGGCTGCTCGGCGGGTATCGCGCGCGCACCACCTATGGCGGCTCGATGGGCGCCTATGGCGCGCTGAAGCACGCCGCGCTGCTGGGCGCCGAGGTGGGCATCGCCTGCGGCCCGCAATTCTCGATCGACCCGCGGCAGATCAAGAGCATCAATTTCAACCGCTACTTCGACCCCGCGCTGCACCAGGACATGGCGATCACCGCCGCCGATCTCCCCGGCCGAAGCTATGTCATCTTCGACTCGGCCTACGATTTCGACCTCGAGAACGCGGATGCGATCGCGCGGCTGAGCCCCACGGTGCATCTGGTCCGCGTGCCGCATGTCGGGCATGAATGCGTCAAGCTGTTCGCCGGCACCCAGCGCGTCACCACGCTGATCGAGGCCTGCCGCGTCGGCGATCTCGCGGCGGTGCGCGCCCATGCGCGCAAGGCGCGCGCCGAATCGCCGCTCCGCGTGCTCGGCGTCGCCGGCCGGCTCTGCGCGCGCAGCCCCGACATCGCCCGCGCCCTGTTCGCGCGCAACGAATCCCGCTTCGACCGCAAGCAGATCGGCGCCTTCTACCACCAGCTCTCCTACGAGTACCTGCGCCGGCAGCAGCTCGGCCTCGCCGAGGAGGCGGCGCAGAAGGCGGTCGCCATGGTGCCGAGCAAGCTCTCCTTCCTCAGGCGGATGGTCGCGCTGAAGGAGGCGCAGGGCGACCAGGAGGGGGCGATGCATTGGTGCCAGCGCGCCCTGGCGCTGGATCCGCGCGACGCCCATTCGCACTTCAAGCTTTCGGGACTTTACATGCACCGCCGCCAATGGGAGGAGGCGGAGAGGGCGGTCGCGCGCGCGCTCGAGATCGTGCCGAGCGAGGTGACCTTCCTGCTGCGGATGGCCAAGCTGCGCGTCGAGCAGGGAGATCTCGACCAGGCCTCCGAATGGTATCGCAAGGCGCTCGCCTGGTCGCCGCGGGACGCCTCCATCCACTACGTCCTGGCGAGGCTGCGGGAAGCTGCGGGCGACCTGCCCGGCGCCGTGGCATCGCTCAGGAACGCCATCGCGCTGGATCCGGCCCATGAGAACTATCCGAAGGAACTCAGGAAGCTCGAACGGCTCGCCGCCGCGGCGTGAGCATCGCCGCCCGGATCGCCGGGGCTTGGCGCGATGAGCGCGCCGCGTCCGATCTGGGCGGTGGGCGTGATCGGCAGCTGCCGCGTGCACACCCCGCTGCAGAAGGCGGCCGCCGCCGGGCTGCTCGAATACCGGCTGGATGCCGCCATCGGGTTCCTGCACAACCCGGTCGAGATCCGCCAGGCGCTCGCGCTCTACCGCGCGCAGCGCGTGGCGCCGGAGCCGCTCTGCGCGATGATGAACGTCAGCGCGCCGGCCGCGCTCGGCCACAGCGACCGCTGGCGGCGCCTGTTCCTCGGCATCGACGCGCTGGTGGTCGAGATCTCCTCGCTGCGCATCATCGCGTACGAGGGCTGGCAGCTGCAGATCCAGCGCTTCCGCGAGCACATGCAGGACGCCGGCTTCACGCCCGCGGAGGTCAGCGACCTGTTCAAGCCGGGCTGGGACCGCGATGCCTTCCTGCGCCGCGCCGAACCCCATCCGCTGCTCGCCGACATCCTGCGCCATGGCAGCTTCTACGAGCTGGACGAGGCCGGGCTCGAGGCCGCGCTGCGGGCGCTGAACGAGGAGATCGGCGCGCCCACCCTCTATGTCGGCATCGCCACCCATTGGGCGGGCAAGCCGATCGCGCAGCGGGTGATGCTCGACGCGGCGCTCGCCCGCCTCGCCGCCGAGGCGCCGAACGCCGGCTATCTCGCGCCGACCAGCTTCGTCGGCGAGGATGCGCGCGACTGGATGAAGGACCCCGGCCACTACCATCCGGAGACAGAGCCGCGCGCCGGCCGCGCCATCGCCGCGGCGGTGGAGCGCTTCGGCGCCACCAGCCGGACGATGCTGCGGCTGCGCGAGAAGCGGCTGATGCGGGCGGCGATGCAGGCCAGCGTGGATGCCTGAGGGCCGGGCAGGCCACCGATACCGGAGCGGTTTCGTCGGAACTGGAAACAGGGGAAGAAAGAGTGGGGGCGGAGAGAACTCCGCCCCCACACCCCCACCTCCTTTTTTTGGCTTATTGGCGCTTGCGGCTCCCGCACTCTCAGACGCCGCAGCGTTGTCGGGCGGAGAACGGAGCTCGCCACGCTTCCCCGTATCCAAAAAAAGGAGGTGGGGGGTTTGGGGGGCGGAGTTCACTCCGCCCCCCAACCTCCCTCGGACCCCCGGCCGGGGTGGCCGGTGAGGATCGGCGCGGTGATGAATGCGGTGGGCGAGGCCGAGCTGATCGGCCCTGTCCTTGCGCATCTGCGGCGCATCGGCGTCGGCTTCATCACGCTCGGCCATCTCGAGGACGACGAATCGCTGGTCGCGGCGCTGGCGCCGCATCGCCGTGCGCCGGATCTCCGCATCGTCTCGCGCGGCACGCGGCAGGCGCAGACCAGCACGGACCCGCTCTCGCCGCTGCTCGCCGAGTTGATGTCGTGCTACCCCGCGGATCGCGTGCTGTTCCTCGACCCCGACGAGTTCTGGCTGCCGGCGAGCGGCGACCTGCGCGACACCGCGCTGCTCGCCGAGGCCGAGGTGCTGAGCGTGCCGCGCTTCAACATCGCCCCGGTCGAGGGCAGGGCGCTGCTGCCGGAGGTGCTGGCGCCGGCGCGCTATGGCGAGATCCTGCTGGTGGCTGAGCCGGTGGATGCCGGTGCGGGGCGGCATGGCGGCGCGATGCCCGCGCCCTGGGTGATGACCGCCTGCGCGCCCAAGGTGCTGGTGAATCCCGCTATCGTGCAGGCGCTGGCGACCGGCGGCCACGCGCCGGCGGCGCGCTCGCTGCGCGCCGCGGCGCGCGAGCCCGAGGACCTGGTGATCGCGCATCTCGCCATTTCCAGCCGCGCGCGCTTCCTCGAGAAGCTCGCCAGCATCGACGCGACGCTGCGGCTGCTTGGCGACAAGCTCACCGGCACCGATGCCTGGCATTGGCGGCGCTGGCAGGCGCTGTACCAGGCGGGCGAGGCGGAGCAGGAATTCCGCGCGCAGTGGCTGAGCCGGGCCGGGCTCGCTGCGGCGCTGGCGGAGGGCAGGGTGCAGAGCGCCGCGGCGCTGCTGGCGGCGCGCGCGGCGGCCGCGCAGCGTGCGCGGGCGGCGGAGGCGGAGCGGCGGCGCGGCATGCGCGGCGAATTCCGCCGCCTGCTGCAGGCCAACGAGCTGCTGCAGCGCGGCCGCGGCGCGGAGGCGGCGCCGCTGCTGCCCAGGGGCGAGGCGCCGCTCGCCGGGTTGCTGCGCGGTGCGGCGGAGGGCGTGGCGCAGGCCGAAGCGGGGGAGGCGGATGCCGCGCGCGCGTCCTTCGCCGCGCTCGCCGCCGCGCCGCATGCGCCGCCCGGCGCGCTGCTCGCCGCCGGCCGCTTCTTCCTGGCCGAGGGCGATGCGCCGGCGGCGCTCGCCTGCTTCGCGCGCCGCGCCCTGGCGGGCTTCGACGACAGCGCGGAGCTGCTGCGCCTGATCCGGCCCGGCGCGCCGGGCGAGATGGAGCTCCTCAAGCGCGCCTTCGACCGCGGCGGCGGCCGCGACATCGCGCTGCTGCACCGGATCAAGAAGCGGCTGGCCGTGGCGCTCAGCGGGGCGGAGCTCGCCGCCGCCTATGCGGCGCTGCTCGGCGAGGCCACGGCGGAGCTCGCCGTGCTGCCGATCGCGGGGCTCAGGTCCCATGCGGCGGAGGGCGCGCTCACGCTGCTCGAGCTGCAGGCGGCGCGGCCCTGGACGCTGCGCCCGCCCATCCTGCTGGGCGAGGCGGCAGCGGCGCCGATCGCCCTGCCCGGCCGCAGCCTGTTCGTGGCCGCCCTGCCCGATGCCGTGCTGCGCGGCCGCTCCAGCCTGATCGAGTGCGACGGGCTGGCGCTGCACGACATCCAGGGCAGCGAGCGCGCGCTGGTGGAGACCGATCCGCGGCTGGAGCCGGAGGTCGTCGAGGCGCGCGAGGGCGCGGTGGCGATCCTCGCCCTCCAGCGCCGCGCGACCGAGCTGCCGGAGGCGATCGCGCTGCTCTCCTCGGCGCCCTTCGATCTCGGCCAGTTCCTCACCGGCATGGTCCCGCGCCTGCTGCTGGCGGCGCAGGCGGGCGCGGCGCCGGATGCGCCGATCCTGGTGGATGAGGGGCTCCCGGACCGGCTGCGCGAGGCGCTCGACCTGTTCAACGCCGAGGCCCGGCCGGTGATCGCGCTGCCGGTCTTCGCCGCGGCGCAGGTCGCTCGGGCCTGGGCCGGCGGCGGCTGGAGCTATGCACCGATCCTGCCCGCCTGGCTCGACGACGCCACCCCCTGGGAGCGCTGCGTGGCGGCGCCCGCGGCGCTGGTCGACCTGCTGCGCGGCGCCGCCGCGCGCGCCGCGCTGCCGCAGGGCCGCGCCATGCGGCGCGTCTTCCTGGCGCCGGCGCCCGGCGCGCGGCCGCGCATCGCCAACGAGGCGGAGGTCGCGGCGGCGGCGGCGGCGGCGGGCTTCGCGCGGCTCGACCCCCAAACCCCCTTCGCTGCGCAGCTCGCCGCGATGCGCGCCGCCGAGGCGGTGCTGGCGCCGGCCGGCCCGGCGATGCTGTTGCCGCTGTTCGCGCCCGCCGGCGCGCGGGTGCTGCTGCTCGCCAACCGGCACACGCGCTGGCTGGCGCCGCAGGCGGCGCTGCTCGCGGCGGCGGGGGCGCGGGTGGAGGTGCTCGCTGGCCCGGTCGCCGCCGCGCATCCGAGCTACCTGCATCTCGGCGATCACGTCGTCGACCTCGCGGCGTTGCGGCGCTGGCTGGCGGCGGCCGGCGGATGATGGCCGGCGGCGCCGAACCCCAGGAGGCGGCGGGCGGGCCGGCCGAGCTCATCCAGGTCTGCCGGCCGCTGCTGCCGGCGGCGGAACGGCTGCTGCCCTGGCTGCGCCGCATCGACGCGACGCGCTGGTATTCGAACTACGGCCCGCTGGTGCTGGAGCTGGAATGGCGGCTGGCGCGGCAATTCGGGCAGCGCGGGCCTGTCGTGGTCAGCGCCGCCTCCGGCGTCGCGGCGCTGCAGGGGGCGATCCTGGCGCTGGCCGGGCGGGCGCGGCCGGAGCGGCCGCTCGCGCTGCTGCCGGCCTATACCTTCATCGGCAGCAGCGCCGCGGTGGAGCAATGCGGCTACCTGCCGCATCTCCTGGACGTGGATGCCGAAAGCTGGGCGCTCGCGCCGCAGCGGATCGCCGCGCATCCGCTGCTCGGGCGTGCGGGGCTGGTGATGCCGGTCGCGCCCTATGGCCGGGCGGTGCCGGTGGCGGCCTGGGAGCGCTTCGCCGCCGAGACCGGCGTGCCGGTGGTGATCGACGCCGCCGCCGCATTCCAGGCCTTGTGCGATGCGCCGGAGGCGACGATCGGCCGCGTTCCGGTGGCGGTGAGCTTCCAGGCCACCAAGGTGTTCTCGACCGGCGAGGGCGGCGCGGTGCTGTGCCGCGATGCCGGCCTGCTTGCGCGCGTGCGCCGGGCGCTGAATTTCGGCTTCGAGGCGAGCCGCCTCTGCACCGGCGAGGGCACCAACGGCAAGATGAGCGAGTACGCCGCCGCGGTGGGGCTCGCCGAGCTCGAGGGGTGGGAGGCGAAGCGCGCCGCCTGGGCCGGCGTCGCCGCGCGCTACCGCGCGGCCGCGGCGCGGCGCGGGCTGGCTGCGCGCTTCGTGCTGGCGCCGGAGATCGGGGCGAATTACGCGCTGTTCCTCGCCGAGGATGCCGCGGAGGCGGAGCGGATCATGGTGATGCTGGCGGAGGGGGCGATCGGGCATCGGTTGTGGTACGGCCACGGGCTGCAGGGCCAGCCGGCGCTCACCGGGCGCGGGCGCGATCCCTTGCCGGTGACCGAGGCGCTGGCGCCGCGCGTGATCGGGCTGCCCGCCAGCGTGGACATGCGCGACGCCGAGATCGAGCGGGTGGTCGCGGTGCTCGCCGTGGCGCTCGGAGCGGGGCGGTGAAGCCGGTCGTCATCTTCGGCGCCGGAACGGCAGCACGCATGATGCGCGCCTATCTCGAGCGCGAGGGGCGCAGGGTCGCCGGCTTTACGGTAGACGAGGCATTCCGGGATTCGGCCGTGCTCGACGGGCTGCCGGTCTTCGCCTGGGAGACCCTGGAGCGCGACCTGCCGCCCGATGCGGTGGAACTGATCGGGCCGGTGTCGCACCACGACATGAACCGGCTCCGGCGCGAGCGGCACCGCGCCGCCAAGGCGCGCGGCTACGCGCTCGCCTCCTTCATCCATCCGAGCGTGCAGAATCACGCCGATCATGTCGGCGAGGCGGCGATCATCCTCGAATGCTGCGCGATGCAGCCGGGGGTCCGGATCGGCGATGGGGTGATCTGCTGGACCGGGACGCTGATCGGCCACGACACGGCGATCGCCGATTATTGCTTCCTCTCCGGCGCGGTCGCGGTGAGCGCGCGCGTGCGGCTTGGGGAGCGATGCTATCTCGCCTTCGCTGCGCGGATCTCCACGGGGGTGACGCTGGGCGAGGCCTGCGCCGTGCTGAACGGCGCCTTCGTGGCGGCCGACCTGCCGGACCGTGCGGTGGTGAAGGGCGAGGCGGCGCGGAAGCTGCGGGTGACGACGGATCGGGTGGGGAAGTTGTTTTGACACAAGAAAAAATCGGGGAAGGGAGATGAACTCCCTTCCCCGAACCCCATCCCTCCTTTTTTTGGCGACTTGGCGCTGGGTGGCTCCGGCACTCTCGGGCGCCGTAGCGTTGTCGGGCTGAGAACGGAGCTCTCCAGACCTCAATTGCCGATATCGAAGCGGAGCGTCACACGCTCGGTGCCTTTCGCGATCTCCACGCTCGCCTCGCCCGTACGCTGGCGGATGAAAGGGCTGAGCAGCGTCCAGCCGGCGGGCATGGCGATCGGGCGGCCGTCCAGCTCCGCCGGGCGCAGGCCATCGAGGAAGGAGCGCAGCGTGCCGCCGCCGGGCGGGCGGAACTCCACCGCCTCGGCAGTGACCGCGAGCGGCGCCGCGAGCACGGCGGACTGGAACGCCTCGAAGGAGGCGTATTCGTCCCGACGTGCGGCGAGGATCACCACGGGCGCGCGCTGGTCGGCGAGGACAAAGCGGGACTCCGCCGCGCTGTAGCCGCCGAAGGCGGGGCGCGCGGCGACATAGGCGCCGCCGGATGCGAAGATCCAGCCGCCACGCTCGCTGCGGCGGAGGCTCGGGCCGATCCAGATCGCCATCTCGCCGGCGCCGCGGCTGAGCGGCGGAGGCAGGCGCTGCACGATTTGCGTGGCGCGGCTCTGCGCCGCGATCACCGCGTTATAGGTGGAGCGTCCGCCGGTCGGCGCCGGCGCGGCATAGACCCGCGCATCCGGCGCGCCGGCGAGGATCACGCCGTTCCAGCGATTCTGGCTGCTGATGCTCGCCCATTGCTGGTTCGGCAGCCGCGGCGCGAGGATCGCGCCCATGACGAAATCCGGCGTCGCATAGGCGTAGCGGGTGATGGCGGGATCGGGCGCGATCGGGATGCGCTCCGCGGCGACCGGGCCGGCGACGAAGCCGGGCTCGCGCGTCCAGGCCTCGTAGCTGCCGCGGCCCGGCGCATCGCGAGCGAGATCGGCGATCGCCGCGGGCAGCTGGTAGGGCGAGAGCAGCATCGGGAGATGGGCGGGATGTCCCGCGGCGGCCGTGCGCGGGCCGAGGCCGAGATAGGCCCAGGCGACGCCGTCCATCGGCGTCTCGGCATCCATCGCCTCGGCATAGACGCGCGCCTTGCTGCCGCCATGCACGCCGCCGATCTGCTCCTCCGCCCACAGCGCCCACCACAGCGTGACGAGGTTGCGCGCCAGCTGCGCGAGGGAAGGGTCCTCGGCGAAGTCCATCACGTTGTAGAGCGGGCCGAGGAAATACTTGCTGTAGGTCGGCGAGAAGAACTCGACGGTGACGCCCGCCATGCCGCGGGCGCGGATGAAGCGCTTCAGGTAGTCGCTCCAGGCGGCATATTGCCGCGCGGCGGTGGAGCCGTCGGCATAGGGCGGCGCGGCGGGATCGCGGCGCAGCAGGTCGGCGCCGGCCCAGCAGGCATGCACGCGCTGGATGTCGTGGTTCTCGGTGCCCCAGGGGCGCCACACCATCGCCGGCGCAGCGTCCTCGAGGCGACAGCCGCCCAGCACCCAGTCGCGGAACAGCGTGCGGATGGCGGCTTCGGTGGCGGGCTCGAGGCGCGCGGCGCCGCCGGGGCGGAGCGCGCCGAAGGCGCCGACGGCGCGATAGAACAGCGTCGCGGTGAGGAAGGGGAAATCGAAGGCGGGATCGACGCGCGCCGAGGCCCCGCCGGCGGCAGGATTGGCGAGGCGGCGCCAGCCCGGGCGCGACGGCACGGCGCGGGCGGCCTCCTGCAGCAGCCGGTTGGCCTCGGCGGTCGCGCCCGGTTCGCGCCCGGTGGCGAGCATCGCCATGGCGAGCGTCGCCTGGCCCCAGATGCAGGCATTGTCGGGCCGCGGCGCGGGACGGCAGGCGGGGTTGGGGAAGGGCCGCGCGACCTGCGCCGCCAGCACCGCGTCGCGCCGCTGCGCGAAGCCGTCCTGCGCGCGCGCAGCGCCGCTCCAGGCGAGCAGGGCGGCCAGCAGCGCACAGGGAAGCGTGGCGAGCTCCGTTCTGAGCCCGACAACGCTGCGTCGTCTGAGAGTGCGGGAGGAGCCAGCGCCAATAAGCCAAAAAAAGGAGGCGGGGGGTTTGGGGGGCGGAGTTCTCTCCGCCCCCCAATCTTTCTTCCCCTGAACGGCGCCGTCCATGGCCGCCTGCCTCAATGGATCGGCGTCGCCGTCGCGCCCGCGAGTTCCGGCACCACCGTCGCCAGCGTGGGCGGCAGGCGCAGCCGCGGCGGCAGTGGCGCATCGGCGCGCACCAGGATCTTGATGCCCGCCGCGTCGCGGAAGCTGCGCGGCACCTCGTCGCGCAGATCCTCCGCGGCCATGACGATGAGGCGGTCGAGCTCCGCGGTGATCTGATCGTCGCTCATCGCCGTCAGCGCCTCGCGCAGCGCGGCGCCGGCGGTGTTCCAGTAGGTGCCGGCGACCGTGCCGCCGGTGCCGAACATCGATTCCAGCGCGTCGCTGTCATAGCCGAAGACGAAGTGCTGGCGGTTGTCCCAGGCATAGCGGCGCTTGCGCGGATCCGCGTTCGCCGCGGCGTCGCCGAAGGGCACCAGGCAATAGACGTATTTGCGCGCCGCCGCGCGCATGTTGCGTGCCGCGGGAATCGGGTTCGGCACATGCTCCAGCATCTCGGTCGAGCAGACGAGGTCGAAGTGCCGCGCGGTGGGCTGCATCGCGTCCCACACCGAGAAGCCGACATTGTCGATGCCGTGCTTCCAGGCGAGCTCCATCGCGCGGTGATAGCAGGGCGAGCCTGGAAAGATGATGTCGGTCAGCGTCCAGCGCAGATGCGGGAATTCGAGCGCGATGGCGAGCTCGGCGATGCCGCGACCGGCGCCCACCACGCAGACCGTCTCGATCTCCCCGCCGATGCGCGCCACCGCCTCGCGGAGATGCAGGTAGCGCAGATATTGCTGCGTGCGCCCGGTCATCAGCCGCCACAGCAGGTAGCGGTGCAGGTCGGGCGCCTCGCCGTCGCGCTTCAGGAGCCGCATGGCGATCAGCCGCCCGCGCTGCCGAGCGGCGACGCGCCTGCCCCGAGCGCCGCCGCGCCGCCATCCTGCGCCAGCGCCGCGCGCCGCTGCGCGCGCAGCTCGCGCTTGAGGCGGCGGTACTGCATCATGCGGTCGTTCCGCCCGAACGCCGCGAGCGCCGCGACGATCTGCCGCCCCGCCTCCGCCTCGCGCTCGGGCCGGTAATGGCCGAGATCCCGCATCCAGTAGTCGTAGCCCTGCTCGCCGACGAAACCCGTCGGATCCAGGCTCGCCGTGTGCTTCATCCGGCGGGCGCAGCGCAGCATGGCGTCGCGCAGCAGCACGCGCTGGGCGATCGGCGCGCCCAGCGGGTTGTGGGTGAGGGTGCCGAGGAACAGCGTCGGCATGTCCACCGCCTCGCGCAGCGTGGCGAGCGCGGCATCGAGCTCCGCTGCGCCCATCTCGTGGAAGCGGCCGCGGCGCAGGATGTCGGCGAGCAGCGGGGTCCGCGCCCGCGCGGCGAGCGTCTCCCGCGCCGGGCCGGACGGACGGAACAGGGCGCTGACCTCGGATGGCGCGAAGCCCTCGGCGAGCATCGTCTCGCGGAAACGGTGCAGCTGCAGCTGCCAGCCGTCATACGCGACGATGCGCAGCGAGGAGATCTCGACGACGAGGACGTCCCGTCTGGAGAACAGCTTGGCGAAGCGATCCTCCTGCCCGAGCGCCTGGGGCCCGGCGATGCTCATCAGCGCGCAGAGCTCGGGCGGCGCGATGCGCTCGCCGCGCAGCAGCGCGACGGCCTGGCCGATCTCCAGCGGGTTGTGGATGAAGCCGATGACCGCGTCGATCCTGTAGTCGATCAACCCCGCCGCCGCCGCCTTGGCCAGCGGGGTATGGACACGGCAGCTTCCGAGCGCGCCTGCAGACCACGAATCCAAAGCGGATGCTCCCTTGTCCCCGATCGGTGCCAGTGTCCTGCCCGCGAAGTTCGCTGCACTTTGCAGCGAACGGAGCGGATCAGCAGGCCACTGAAAACAAACGCTAGTGTCCCGTGACCGTGCCGCGCGGGCACAGGTGAACTCTGCTCCAGCGCGCCGCCCGACCGCGATTGTCACGCCGGCATGTCGTGCCGCTCGATCGCCGCCGGTGCCGGCTCCTCCGCGGCCGCGCGGCTGGCGAGATGCGCCGTGATGATCCGGTCGAGCGCCGCCGCGCGGAGGTCGTGCGCGACCTGCGCGCGCGCGTGGCGCATGGCGCGCCGGGCGAGCCGGCTGCGCCGCGCGGGATCCACCGCGAGCTCGGCGATCATGCGGGTCCAGGCGAGCGGATGCGCCGGCAGCAGGATCTCGCCGCGCGCGGTCTCGCCGAACGGCTCCTCCTCGCCGGCGCGGCGCAGCACGACGAGCCCCGCGGCGGCAGCGGCCAGCGCGCGCTGCTCCATGAGGCCGGGCGGCGCGCTGCCGCCCGGCGCCGCGGCCCCGGGCAGGATGGCGAGGGCGCCGTAGGGCACCAGCGCGCGCAGGCCGCGCGGGCTCGGCAGGTCGGGGCCGGCGGGCGCGCCGGCGAGGCTGAGCGGCGCCACCTCCAGCGCCGCCAGATGGGCGAGCGGCGCGCGCAGCGGATCGAGCGCGGGGTCGTCGCCGAAGGCGAGCATGGCGGCCGCGCCGGCTTCCTCGCCGAGGGCGGGCAGGGCGGCGTGCCATTCGACGGGATCGAGCGCGGCCGGCAGGGTGGCGCAGCGGCGGCCCGCCGCCTCCAGCAGCCGCGCCGCCCTGGGCGTGGCGGCGAGCAGGACCCCCCGCGCGAGCAGCGCGGCGGTCTCGCCGTTCGGGTGGTCGAGCGCGTCGCGCGCCGCCGCCTCGCTGACCTCGATCACCGCCGGCAGCCTCGCGGCGGCGGCGCGCGCGAGCAGGTCCGGCAGGTCGTGCGCCGGCACCGCCCCGCACCCGACCAGCAGCGCGTCGCCGCCGCCCGCGGCGCCGCCGAACGGGCAGGAGGCCAGGACGGAGCGGTACACCACGCCGCGGCCGAGCGCATTGGCGACCGGCAGGCCGATGCGCGAGGCCGCACCTGGCGCGCGGCGCTCCGGCACCAGCACGACGGGCGGCCGCGCCGCGGGGCGCGCCGCGGCGAAGGCGCGCCGGCGCTCCAGCACCTCGCGGTACAGCACGTCGTAGGCCGCCGCCATGGCGTTCGCGTCGTAGTGCCGGCCGACGCTGCGCTGCCAGTCCAGCACCTCGTCCCGCCGCGCCCGCACCTCGACGATGTCGCGCTTCAGGTGGCGCAGGAAGGCGAGCAGCTGCGCGGGGTCGGCCGCGGCGTCGGCGAGCCAGCCGCCGCCATGCAGCGCGATGCGCTCGCCCACCGCGCCAAGCGCGCTGCCGAGCACCGGCAGGCCGGCGGCCCAGCACTCGGTCAGGGTGTGGCAATAGGTCTCGGGCCAGACCGAGAGGATCGCGGCGATGTGCGGATGGATCTCGCGCGCGCGCTCGGCGAAGGCGTCGCGCTCGTAGCGGCCATGCAGCACGATGCCGGGGCGCGGCTCGGCGAGCGTGTCGTCCACCGCGCCGAGCACGTGGAACTCGATCTCGCGCTCGGTGTCGAGCGCGGCGATCGCGGCGATCGTCGCGCCGCCCTTGGCGGCCGAGATGTTGCCCGGCACCAGCACCCTGAGCGGCTCGTCCGGGCTCGGCTCGGTAGCCAGCGTGGCGAGGCGGGCGAAGCTGCGCCCGTGCGGGATCAGCCGGAAGTCGCGCTCGGCGAGGAAGGGGAAGGTCTCGAGCAGGGTCGCGCGGGCCGAGGGTGCGGTGGTGACGAAGGCGTCGCAGGCGCGCAGCGCATTCTCCATCATCACCCGCCAGCGATGCACGAAGCGCTCGCGCAGGCTCGGCATCTGGCTCGCCGGCCACAGCTCCGGGGCGCATTCGCCGCTGCCCGCGCTGCAGCGCCCGCCGCAATGCCGCCCCTCGCCGTCGAGCAGCTTGATGGTCGGGCACACCGCGTAGAAATCGTGGAAGGAGAACACGACGGGAATGCCGAGCGCGCGCGCCGTCGCGGTGAGGCCGAGCCCGTGCCAGGCGAGATGGCGCACATGCACGAGCTCGAAGCCGTGGCGCAGCAGGATGTCGGCGACGCGGCGGTCGTACTCGCCGGAGCGGTGGGTGCCGGGCTCGAGGGCGCGGCCGAGCCGGTGGTGCTCGGCCGGCGCCTCCTCGCCGAAGCGGGTCAGGATGAGCCCGGCGCCGTCGGAGCGCAGCACCCAGGGCTCGTAGCGGTCGGCGAGTGCGGCCATCAGGTCGCGGTTGGTCTGCGGCGTGCCGCCGCTCTCGGTCGCGATGACGAAGAGCACGCGCGGCCGGGGGCGCGTCAGCGCCGCCTGCGCCGCCTCCAGCGCGCGGCGCAGCCGCCAGCGGATGGCGAGGAAGGCCTCGTCCTCGCGGAACACCGCGACGAGGGCGCGGTACTCGGGATAGCGCGCGGCGAGCACCTGGCGCCCGGCGGCGATGTGCTCCTTCCTGCTGTCGCCGAAGGAGGCGGAGCGGCGGTGCCACACCAGGGTTCGGTCGTCGACCAGGTTGTCGAAGCCGGCATGGCCGGCGCGCATGCAGAAATCGTTCTCCTCGCCATAGCCGCGCGGGAACGCCTCGGTGTCGAAGGCGCCCACCGCATCGAGGCAGGCGCGGCGGACATACATGCAGAAGCCGTTGCCGGTCGGCACCGCCGGCCACAGCGCGAGCGAGGCCTGGCGCGCCAGCCGCGCCATGTCGTCCGGCGCGAACCAGTCGGGCAGCATGTTGTCGCGGTCGAATTCCGGTGCCGAGAAGGCGCCGGCATTGTTCGACAGCGGCGTGACGGTGCCGATGTTCGGCCGCGAATAGGCGGCGAGGCGCAACCCGTCCAGCCAGCGCGGCCCGACCACGGTGTCGGAGTTCAGCAGCACGACGTCGTCGCGCCCGGCGAGGGCGAGGCCGCGGTTGACGGTGGCGGTGTAGCCGAGATTCTGCTCGTTGCGGTGCAGCTCGATGCGTTCCTGCTCGGCATGCTGCGCGAGCACGCCGGCCACCGCGGGGTCGGTGCTCGCATCGTCGATCAGGATCAGCCGTGCCGCGCCGGTGGTGTGGCGGATCACCGAATCGAGGCAGCGGGCGAGGTCGTCGGCGGCGTTGTGGATGGCGATGACGATCGCGACCGGCGGCACGCCGCTCACCGGCAGGGTGTCGCGCAGCGTGCCGTGATCGGGCCGCCAGGGCGGCAGCGCCTCGAGCGCCGCCTCGCCCTTGAGCGCCGCCAGGCCATGGGCGGGGCGCAGCGAGACCGCGAGGGTGGGGCGGTCGCCGGGGTTGAGCCAGGGCAGGCGGGCGCGGAACGCGCCGCCGATCAGCCGGGTGCCGACGCCGGCGGCGATCAGGTCCCGCCTTGCCTCGATCGCCGGGAGGCTGGCCCAGCGGGTGCCGTCCAGCACCAGCTCCACCGCCGGCAATTCGCGGCCGGGATCGATTTCCGCCGCCCAGCCCCGCGCCTCGCCCGGCCGCGCCAGCTCGAGCGCGCCCTCCATGAAGCGAGGGAGGTGCAGCACCTCATGGCCGAGCTCGACGCCGCTCGCGAGCAGGGTGACGCCGTGCGGCGCGCCGTCGAGCAGCGAGGCCGCCGGCCAGGCGTCCCGCATCGCCGTGCCGAGCGCCTCGAGCGTGACCTGGAAGCCCCAGAGCGGCGGGTCGCGGCCATCCTCGAAGCGGAGATCGGGCCTATGCTGGTCGAGCAGCAGGGGAAATTCGAAGCGCCCGTCGACCAGCAGGCTCGGCCGGGCGGCGGGGCCGTCGAACACCCAGCCGCCGATGCCGTGGCGGTTGGGCTGGCCGAGATGGCCGCGCGGCCGGAAGGGCCGCGGCAGGATCAGCTCCGGGCCGGTCGGCACCGCCTCGCCGTCCTGCAGGATGGCGAGGCGGATCTCGCTGCCGGCGGCCCGCGCCGGCAGCAGGATCTGGAAGCCCTGCGCCTCCGGCTCGCCCGGCGCGGTCGCGAGATCGGCGCGCTTGCGGGTACGCCGGATGGGCTGCTCGAAGGCGCCGTTCTCGGTGGCGAGGCGGAGCGCGACGCTGCCGGCGGCGAAGGCGCCGAGCGGCAGCCGCAGCCAGCCGGCGACATAGGCGAAGCCCTCGCCGAGCTCGAGGCTATCGATCCAGCCGGCGACGGTGCTGCTCATCGTCGCGCCGCCTCACGCCGCGGCGTCGAGCCGCCAGGCCCGCCGCAGCTCCGCCAGGTAACGGCGCATCGCGGCATCGCGCCGCGCCTCGGGGCCGAGGATCTCGCGCAGATGGACATGCATCGCCGCCACCTCGCTGAAATGCGCCGCGCCAGGGGTGGCGCGCGTCACGCTGCCGCCATGGCGCCGGTGATCGTTGAGCGGCGCCGCGACGTAATGGACGCTGCCCGGCTCGCGGCAGATCTCGGCATAGGCCCGCCAGTCGCCGGCACAGAGCCAGAGCGGCGCCTCGGCGGCCATCCGCCGGAGCGCGGCCAGCAGCCGCTCGCGCCGCCACAGCACGGCGCTGACCGAGAGGATGAGGTTGCGCGGGCAGAGGAAGCGGTCGAGGAATTCCGCCGTCGTGAAGGAGCCGTTGCGCGCCAGCGCGGTGTCGCCATAGGCGGCGAGATAGTCCTGGCTGTCGGCGGCGATGCGCTCGCCCTCGCCGCCGATCGCGGCCGAATCGCAGAAGGCGAGCGCCGCCTCGGGATCGGCCTCGAGCCAGGGGGCGAGGGCGGCGAGCAGGCCGGGGGCGGCGCGATCGTCCGCCTCGGCGATCCACACCAGCTCGGTCTCCAGCAGTTCCACCCCGGCGAGCCACTGGCGCAGCACGTTGCCGGTGTTCACCGTGTTGGCGCGCGTCACCACCCGGCACGCGAAGCCCTCGAGCAGCGGCGCCGCGATCGCCCAGCTGCCGTCGCTCGAGGCGTCGTCGAGGAAGGCGAGGGCGTCGGCCGGGCGGTCCTGCTGCCGGATGCTCTCCAGCCGCTCCGGCAGGTAGCGGCCGTAATTGTAGCTCGGGACGACGACGCCGATGGTGGCGGCGGCCTTGGTGCCCTCGACCGGTGCGGCGATCTTCATGACAGGCTGGCCAGGGCGCGGCCGGCCGGCTCGGCCGGGGCCGCGGCGGCGGCGCGCGGCGCCGGCCGCCCGACCGGCACGTAGCGGAAGCCGGCCGCCTGCATGGCGGCGGGATCGTGCACGTTGCGCAGGTCGACGACGACATCGCCGCGCATCGCGGCGCGCAGCTTCTCGGGCGGCAGGGCGCGGAACTCGTTCCACTCGGTGAGGATGACGAGGGCGTCGGCCCCGGCCGCCGCCTCCAGCGCCGAGGCGGCGTAGCGCACGCCCGCCGGCAGCAGCGGCCGCGCCGGCGCCATGCTGGCGGGATCGTAGGCGCTGATGCTGGCGCCGGCCTCGATGAGGCGCGGGATCAACTCGAGCGAGGCCGCCTCGCGCATGTCGTCGGTCTCGGGCTTGAAGGCGAGGCCGAGCACCGCGACGGTGCGGCCGGCGACGCTGCCGTCGCAGGCGGCGATGACGCGCTGCGCGAGTCCCGCCTTGCGCGCCGCGTTGGCGGCGATGGTCGCCTCCACCAAGGTCACGCGGCCGCCGGCATCGCGCGCGACATGGGCGAGCGCCGCGGTGTCCTTGGGGAAGCAGGAGCCGCCATAGCCCGGGCCGGGATGGAGGAATTTGCGGCCGATGCGGCCATCGAGCCCCATGCCGCGGGCGACGTCGTGCACGTCGGCGCCGACCAGCTCGCAGAGATCGGCGATCTCGTTGATGAAGGTGATCTTGGTCGCGAGGAAGGCGTTGGCGGCGTACTTGATGAGCTCGGCGGTCTCCAGCGCGGTGGCGAGGATCGGGATATCGATCAGGTTGAGCGGGCGGTAGAGGCGCTTGAGGGTGGCGAGCGCGCGCTGCCCGCCGGCGCCCTCCTCGATGCCGATGACGACGCGGTCGGGGCGCATGAAGTCGCCGATCGCGCTGCCCTCGCGCAGGAATTCCGGGTTCGAGGCGACCTCGATGTCGAGCTCGGGGCGGATGCGCCGCACGATCTCCTTCACGCGGCGCCCGGTGCCGACCGGCACGGTGGATTTCGTCACCAGCACGAGCGGGCCGGCCGCCGCGCGGGCGACGCTTTCGGCGGCGGCGAAGACGTAGCTGAGATCGGCATGGCCGTCGCCGCGGCGGGCCGGCGTGCCGACGGCGAGGAACACCACCTGCGCGCGGTCGATCGCGCGGGCGAGGTCGCCGGTGAAGGCGAGCCGCCCGTCGCGCATGTTGTCGGCGACGAGCTTGTCGAGCCCCGGCTCGTAGATCGGGATGCGCCCGGCGGCGAGTGCGGCGATCTTCTCCGGCGCGCTGTCCATCACGGCGACGTCGATGCCGAATTCGGCGAAGCAGGCGCCGGACACCAGCCCGACATAGCCGGCGCCGATCATCGCGATGCGCATTCAGGCTGCCCCGGATCGGCGGGAACGGGACGATGGCGGCCGCCGGGTGGCTGCGCATCCACCGCGGGACCGCGCCACGTGCCCACAACCTACACCCGACAGCGCGGTTCCCATGGCCATCCCCGAGCGCATGCGATCTCGCCGACGCAACTGTTGCTCGCGCGAGCCTACTCCGCTATCCGGCATTGCACAATGTCCCTGCGGTCATTCAACCGATCGTCGCGAGGCGCGGCCCCGATTCGCGCTTGCCCGCGCGGCGGTCAGCGCTCCCAGAACAGCAGGCAATCGCCGCTGCCCGCGCGGTCCAGCGCGGCGCGGAAACGGCCGGGATCCTTGCGCGCGACGATCACCCGCAGCGAGCGGTAGACGGGGTCCTCGTAATGCCGCGGCAGCAGCGCGCCGGAGACCGCGCCGAGCGCCAGCGGCTCGGTCTTGGGCTCGCCGAGGCCGAAGGCGGCGAGGCCGACGAGGTCGAGCTTGCCGCCGTATTGCTGGAGGAAGTGCAGGTAATCCGCCGCGCGCACGCGCAGCCGCACGGAACGGTCGGCATGGCCCGGCACCGTCAGCCCGCGCGCGAGCAGCGACTCGGCGCTGTCGAAGCACTGGTGCTGGACGACGATGAAGTCGCGCGCCGCCCGCAGCATGGCGATGAGGACCTGGTCGAAGGCGCGCCGGCCATCGAGCTCCGGCATCAGGTCCACGGCGATGGCGGCGCTGGCGATGCTGCGGCCTTCGTAGGCGAGCACGTCGCCCTGCTCCACCGCGAACCCCGCCTTGCGGGCGGCGGCGACGCGCTCGGGCGACAGCTCGATGCCGATCCCCGGGGCCCGCATGATCTCCTGCGCGAAGCGCATCGAATCGCCGCGGCCGCAGCCGAAATCGATGAAGGCGGGCGACGGCGCCGTGGCGCGGACCGCTGGCGGGGTACTGCCGGGATCCTGCGATGCCGCTGCAACCGTACCATCCATCGCGATGCCCCCGGCAACACACGCATAGATTGTCTATCCGCCAGATAGAGTTTGCAATCCGACCTAGGGAGTAAATCAGGGGTTGCATGCGGCCCGGCAACGAGCCGCGGCGGGGAATCCCTTGCTGCACTGCGAAATTCGCGATTCCGTAATGTAAGATCACAAAATCGCGATCGGACCATCACCCGAGCTCGATGCGGGCCTCCCGCACCAGCCGCCCCATCGCCTCCCGCTGCGCCGCGACGTAGCGGGCGAAGACGGGCGGCTCGCTGCCGACCGGCAGGGCGCCGAGCGCCTCCAGCCGCTCCTTCACCGTGCCGTCGGCGAGGGCACGGCGCACCGCCTCGTAGAGCCGCGCGACCGCAGGCTCTGGGGTGCCCGCCGGGGCGTAGAGCCCGTTCCATTCGTTGAGCTCAAAGCCGGGGAAGCCCTGCTCGGCGACGGTCGGGACCTCGGGCAGCGGCGGGATGCGCGCAGCGGTTGAGACGCCGAGCGCGCGCAGCCGCCCCTCGCGCACCAGTTGCAGGCCGGAGGAGACGGTGGCGAAGAGGAAGCTGGTCTGGCCGGCGATCAGGTCCGGCAGCGCGGCGGTGCCGCCGCGATAGGGCACATGGGTGCCGTCGAGGCCGGCGCGGGTGAGGAACAGCACCGCCGCGAGATGCGCCGCCGTCGCATTGCCGGAGGAGCCATACGCGACCGCGCCGGGCGGGCGCGCCTTCGCCCAGGCGACGAGCTCCGGCAGCGTCCGCACCGGCAGGCTCGCCGGCACCACCAGGATCTGCGGCAGCACCAGGATCTCGGTGATCGGCGCGAAGGCGGTGGCGTAGTCGAAGGAGAGGCCGCGCAGGAGATGCGGGTTCACCGTGTGCGCGAGCGCATCCACCATGATGCTGTGGCCGTCCGGCGCGCTGCGCGCGAGCTCCGCCGCGCCCAGGCTGCCGCCCGCGCCGGCGCGGTTGTCCACCACCACGGGCTGGCCGAGGAAACCCGCCATCGGGCCGGCCAGCAGGCGCGCGGTGGTGTCGACGCCGCCGCCCGGGGAATAGGGGGCGATCAGGCGGATCGGGCGGGTCGGGGACCAGGCCTGCGCGGCGGCGAGGCCGGGCAGCAGCACGGCGGCGCCGAGTGCGGCGCGGCGGGTGGTGCGGAGCATGGGATCGAAGGGTCCTCCCTGGAGGGTCTTATAGGCCCGGAGGCGGGCCAGGAGGGGCGCTGCCCCTCCTGGACCTCCCCGCCGGGGGGCAAGCGATGCCCCCCGGACCCCGTGGGCAAGGGGACAGGCAGGCGCGTTGCCGGAGCTGGAGGGTCTATATTCGAGGGATGCCGCCGCGTCGCCAGCCTGCCGAAGCGCCCGACGACCTGTTCGGGCCTGCCGAGCCCGCCCACCCCGCCGCGCCGGACGACGCGCTGCGCCCGCTCGCCGACCGGTTGCGGCCGCGCAGCCTGGAGGAGGTGGTGGGGCAGGACCATCTGCTCGGGCCCGATGGCGCGATCACCCGCATGCTGGCGCGCGGCTCGCTCGCCTCCCTGGTCCTCTGGGGGCCGCCGGGCGTCGGCAAGACCACGATCGCGCGGCTGCTCGCCGAGCGCGCGCATCTCGCCTTCGTGCCGCTCTCCGCGGTGTTCTCCGGCGTCGCCGATCTCAAGCGCGCCTTCGAGGAGGCGCGGGCGCGCCGCCGTGCCGGGCGCGGCACGCTGCTGCTGGTGGACGAGATCCACCGCTTCAACCGCGCGCAGCAGGACGGCTTCCTGCAGGTGGTGGAGGACGGCACGGTGATCCTGGTCGGCGCCACCACCGAGAACCCGTCCTTCGAGCTCAACGGCGCGCTGCTCTCGCGCTGCCAGGTGCTCGTGCTGCGCCGGCTGGACGACGCCGCGCTCGCGCTGCTGCTGGAACGCGCGGAGACGCTGACCGGGCGCGCCCTGCCGCTCGACGCGGCGGCGCGGCCGGTGCTGCGCGCGATGGCCGATGGCGACGGGCGCTACCTGCTGAACATGGCGGAACAGCTGTTCGCGCTGCCGGAGGCGACGCCGCCGCTCGATGCCGCCGGGCTGGCGGCGCTGCTCGCGCGCCGCGCCGCGCTCTACGACAAGGATCGCGAGGAGCACTACAACCTGATCTCGGCGCTGCACAAGTCGCTGCGCGGCTCGGATCCGGATGCCGCGCTCTACTGGTTCGCCCGCATGCTCGCCGGCGGGGAGGATCCGCGCTATGTCGCGCGGCGGCTGACGCGCTTCGCGGCCGAGGATGTCGGCATGGCCGATCCCCGCGCGCTGCCGCTCGCGGTCGCGGCGTGGGAGACCTATGAGCGGCTGGGCTCGCCGGAAGGCGAGCTGGCGCTGGCGCAGCTCGTGCTGCATCTGGCGACGGCGCCGAAATCCAATGCGGCGTACACGGCGTTCGGCGCCGCGATGCAGGCGGCGCGCGAGACCGGCAGCCTGATGCCGCCCAAGCACATCCTCAACGCGCCGACCAGGCTGATGAAGCAGCTCGATTACGGGCGCGGCTATGCCTACGACCATGACGAGGAGGAGGCGTTCTCCGGCCAGGACTACTTCCCCGAGGGCATGCCGCGCCGGCAGTTCTATCGTCCCACCGATCGCGGGGCCGAGGCGGCGGTGAAGCAGCGGCTCGAGCACTGGGCAGCCCTCCGCCGCGACAAGCGCCGCCCGGAGTGACGCGCCGCCGGAGGGCGGCATGCTCTCCGCCGCCCAGCTTGTGCCCCCGCTCCGCCCCGGGCAGGCTGGGCGCGACCACGGGAGGGGGCGCGCTTGGCCGATCTCGAATTGCTGTCGCTGGAGCGGCGCGTGGAGGCGCTGCTGGCGCCCTTCGCCGCGCCCGGCACGCCGGGCTGCGCCGTCGGCGTGGTGCGCGACGGCGCGCTGGTGCTGCACCGCCAGGCCGGCCTTGCCAGCCTGGAATTCGACCTGCCGGTCGGGCCGGACACCACCTTCCGCATCGCGTCCGTCAGCAAGCAATTCACCTGCGCCGCCATCCTGATGCTGGCCGCGGAAGGCCGGCTCGCGGTGACCGACGCCGTCCAGGCGCACCTGCCCGAACTGCCGGATCTCGGCGCCCCGATCGCCCTCGATCACCTGATGCGCAACAGCTCCGGCCTGCGCGACATGCTGGAGCTCATGCGCATGGGCGGCGCGGACCTCGCCCAGCCCTGCGGCACCGAGGACCTGCTCGCCGCCATCGCGCGCCAGCGCAGCCTGAACTTCGCGCCCGGCAGCCGCTTCTGCTACTGCAACTCCGGCTTCTTCCTGCTCGGCCTCGTCGTCGAGCGCATCGCCGGCGAGGCGCTCGGCGCCTTCCTCGCGCGCCGCGTCTTCGGCCCGCTCGGCATGACGCGCACGCGCATGGCGACGCGCACCACCGAGGTCGTCCCGGGCCTTGCCACCGGCTACCTGCCGCAGGCGGGCGACTTCGTCCGCGCCGCGCATGGCTTCCCGCTGGGCGGCGAGGGCGGGCTCGTCTCCTGCGTGGAGGACCTCGCCATCTGGGCGCAGGCCTGCGAGACCGGCCGCGTGATCGGCGCCGCGCTCGCCGCCGCGCTCGCCGAGCGCCGGCCGTTCCACAACGGCGCGCTCAACCTCTATGCGCGCGGGCTCGAGGCCGGCGAGCATCGCGGGCTCGGCACGCTGAACCATGGCGGGCTGTGGCCGGGCTACAAGACCTGCTTCCTGCGCGCCCCCGAGCGCCGGCTCGCGATCGTCGCCATCGCCAACCATGGCGGCGCGGATCCGCATCGCCTCGCGCACCAGGTGCTCGATGCCGCGCTCGAGGGCACGCTGGCGCCGGCGCCGCGCCTGCCGGAACGCGCCGCGCTGGAGCGGCTCGCCGGCCGCTGGCTGCAGCCCGAGAGCGGCACGGTGCTGGAGATCGAGATCGAGCTCGATCCGGCCCGCGAGCCGGTCGGCCGCACCCATGGCGTGCCCTTCGCCTTGGCGCCGACCGCCGATGGCCGCCTCACGGCGCGCCGCGGCAGCTTCTGCTTCACCCTGCGCGAGCGCGACGGCGGGCTGGAGGTCGAGCGCGACGCCGGAATCCGCGAGGCCTGGCATCGCGCGCCGGAGCCCCCGCCGCTGCCCGACGGCATCGAGGGCGTCTTCGCCTGCGCCGAGCTCGCCACGCGGTGGGAGGTCGCGCGCGGGCAGGGCGGCGGCGCCGTGACCGTCCGCGGCCCGCATGTCGCCGCCGGCCCGTGGCGGCTGGAGCCGATCGCGCCCGACCTGCTCCGGCTGCACACCCCCTCGGTCCTCTACCAGGGCTGGCTCGACATCCGTCTCCGCCGCGATCCGCACGGCGGCATCGCCGCCCTGGCGGCGAGCGGCGCCCGCGCCTGGAACCTCGTCTTCGACCGCGTCGCGTAGGAAACGCCCCATGCCGCTGCCCGCCGCCTTCCGCGACCGGCTCTCGGTCCCCGCCATCGCCGCGCCGATGTTCCTGGTCTCCGGCCCCGACCTCGTCGCCGAGGCGTGCAAGGCGGGAATCGTCGGCAGCTTCCCCGCGCTCAACCAGCGCAGCACGGAAGGCCTCGGCGAATGGCTCGCCGAGATCGCGGCGCGCATCGGCAACCAGCCCGCCGCGCCGCATGGCGTGAACCTCATCGTGCATCGCACCAATGCGCGGCTGCAGGCCGATCTCGCGGAGGTGGTGCGCCGCCGGGTGCCGCTCGTCATCACCTCGCTCGGCGCGGTCAGCGAGGTGGTGGACGCGATCCACGCCTATGGCGGCCTCGTCTTCCACGACGTCATCAACCTGCGCCACGCAGCCAAGGCGGCGGAGGCCGGGGTGGACGGGCTGATCGCCGTCTCCGCCGGCGCCGGCGGCCATGCCGGCACGTACAACCCTTTCGCCTTCCTCGCCGAGCTGCGCGCCATCTTCCAGGGCACGCTGATCCTTTCGGGCGGCATGTCCACCGGCGGGCATATCGCGGCGGCGCGCGCGGCGGGCGCCGACCTCGCCTATCTCGGCACCCGCTTCATTGCCACCGTCGAGAGCCGCGCGCCGGAGCGCTACAAGGCGATGATCCTCGAGGCCGCGGCCAAGGACATCGTCTACACCGACGCGATCAGCGGCGTGCACGGCAATTTCCTCAAGCAGTCGCTGCGCGCTGCCGGCCTCGATCCCGACAACCTGCCGCAGCAGCAGGGCCTCGCCCTGGGCAGCCACGAGAAGCGCGCCTGGAAGGATGTGTGGTCTGCCGGCCATGGCGTGGGCGCCATCGCCGACCTGCCGCGCACGGCGGAGCTTTGCGCGCGGCTGCAGCGCGAATACCGCGACACCATTGCGGGTCTCGCCGAGGAGCTCGCCTGACCCCGGGTTGCCGGGCGGGCGGAGGCACTCCTACTCTCTCGGCCGACTCAGGGAACGTCCCATGCATCTGTCCGACCGGATCACCGGCCTGTTCCTCGCATTGCTCGGCGCGCTCGCCGCCTGGGGCGGCTCGCGGCTGCCCGGCGTGCCGGGGCAGGAGATCGGCCCCGCGGTCTTCCCCATGGTGGTCGGCATCGGGCTCGTCCTCTGCGGCGTGATGATCGCCTTCGGCATCGGCCACAGCTTCGAGGAGGAGGAGGTGGACGAGATCAGCAAGGCGCCGGGCCTGGCCGCCCATCTCGGCCGCTTCCGCGGCGCCGCCGCGCTGGCCCCGCCCGCGCTGCTGCTGTTCTACGTCTTCGCCGCCGATCGCCTCGGCTTCCTGCTGACCGCCTTCGTCGTGGTGTTGGCCGGCTCACTCGCCATGGGCGCGCGCTTCCGCCTCGCCCTGCCGCTGGCGATCGCCGCGCCGCTGCTGGTCCATCTCGTCTTCTACAAGCTGCTCCGGGTGCCCTTGCCCGAGGGCCTGCTCGCGGCGCCCTGGGCATGAGCCAGCTGCTCGAAGCCTTCCGGCTGGTCGGCGCGCCGGATGTGCTGATCGCCATCCTCGCCTCCTCGATCTACGGCCTGGTGGTGGGCTCGCTGCCCGGGCTTTCCGCCACCATGGCGACCGCGCTGCTGGTGCCGGTCACCTTCTATCTCTCGCCGATCGCCGCGGTGGCGACGATCATCGCGGCTTCCGCGATGGCGATCTTCTCCGGCGACATCCCGGGCTGCCTGCTGCGCATCCCCGGCACCCCCGCCTCGGCCGCCTACACCGACGAGGCCTATGCCATGACCCGCAAGGGCCAGGCCGAGCTCGCGCTCGGCGCCGGGCTGTGGTTCTCCGCCGTCGGCGGCATCGTCGGAACCCTCTCGCTGGTGCTGATGGCGCCGCTGCTGGCGGAGATGGCGCTCTCCTTCTCCACCTTCGAGTATTTCTGGCTCGCCTTCCTCGGGCTGATGTGCGCGACGCTGGTGGCGCGCTCCTCGCCGATCAAGGCGATCGCCTCGATGCTGATCGGCCTGCTGGTCTCCTGCATCGGCATCGAGAATCCGGCGGGCACGCCGCGCTTCACCTTCGGCATCACCGACCTGCTCGGCGGCATCGAGCCGATCCCCGCCCTCGTCGGCGTCTTCGCCGTCTCCGAGGTGATGCGCGCCATGACCCTGGCCGAGCCGCCGCCCATGCCGCGGCGCAAATTCGGCTCCATCCTGGCGGGCCAATGGGCGCTGACCAAGCGCTACCAGTGGCCGATGTGGCGCGGCAACATCGTCGGCATCATCATCGGCGTGCTGCCCGGCGCCGGCGCCGACATGGCGGCCTGGGTCAGCTACGCCATGTCCAAGCGCTTCTCGCGCGAGCCGGAGAAATTCGGCACCGGCCATCCGGAAGGGCTGGTGGAGGCCGGCGCCTCCAACAACGCCTCGCTCGCCTCCGGCTGGGTGCCCTCGCTGCTGTTCGGCATCCCCGGCGACACCATCACGGCGATCGCCATCGGCGTGCTCTACATGAAGGGGCTGAACCCGGGGCCGACCCTGTTCACCGAGCGCGCCTCTTCGATGTACGCGCTCTACATCATCTTCATCCTCGCCAACATCATCATGATCCCGCTCGGCATCGCCATGATCCGGATCGCGAGCCTGGTGCTGCGCGCGCCGCGCGCGGCGGTGATGCCGGTGATCGTGCTGCTCTGCGCGGTGGGCAGCTTCGCCACCGGCAACAATCTGTTCTCGGTGCTGCTGGTGGGCGTGTTCGGCGTGATCGGCTTCGTCATGGAGCGCAACGGCTACCCGGTGGCGGCGATGGTGCTCGGCATCGTCATGGGGACGATGGTGGAACAGAATTTCGTCACCTCGCTGATCAAGTCGGATGGCGACCCGCTGCCCTTCTTCGAGCGGCCGGTCTCCGCCGTGCTCGCCGCCATGACCTTCGCCGCGCTGCTGTGGCCGGCCGGCGTCTGGATCGCGCGCCGCTTGCGGCGCTCGGCGCCGGCGCTCTAGCATCGGTGAACGAATCGCTGCCGCATCGGGCGATCGCGCTACCCTTGGGAGGACTCGGATGAGCATCACGCGCCGCGGCATGATCGGGACGGCCGCCGCCACGCTGGCCCTGCCCGCCCTCGCGCAGCCGCGCTACCCCGCGCGTCCGGTGCAGGTCATCGTGCCCTGGGGCGCCGGCGGCGGCACCGACGCCACCGCGCGCATCGTCGCCGCGCTGCTCGAGAAGGAGCTCGGCCAGCCCTTCAACGTGGTGAACCGCACCGGCGGCTCCGGCGTGGTCGGCCATGCCGCGATCGCCGGCGCGCAGCCCGACGGCTACACGATCGGCATGATCACGGTCGAGATCGCCATGATGCACTGGCAGGGCCTGACCGAGCTCAAGCCCACCAGCTACACGCCGCTCGCGCTGATGAACGAGGATCCGCCCGGCATCCAGGTGAACGTCTCCTCGCCCTATCAGGACATCAAGGCGCTGGCGGATGCCATCAAGGCGAGCCCGGCCGGCCGGTTCAAGGCCTCCGGCACCGGCCAGGGCGGCATCTGGCATCTCGCGCTGGCCGGCTGGCTCGGCGCGATGGGGCTGCGCGCCGACCATGTGCGCTGGGTGCCCTCGAACGGCGCGGCGCCGGCGATGCAGGACCTCGCCGCCGGCGGGCTCGACCTCACCACCTGCTCGATCCCGGAGGCGCGCGCCATGCTCGATGCCGGGCGCGCGCGCAGCCTCGCCATCATGGCCGCCGAGCGCAACCCGCAATTCCCCAACGTGCCGACGCTCAAGGAGGCGCTCGGCATTGACTACCGCACCGGCGCCTGGCGCGGCATCGCCGGCCCGCTCAACCTGCCGGCCGAGATCGCGCGCACCCTGACCGCTTCGCTCGAGAAGGTGAACCGCTCGGGCGAGTTCCGCGAATTCATGGCCAATCGAGGCTTCGGCGTGCTGTGGGCGGATGCCGCCGGCTTCGCCGCCTTCATGGAACGCGCGGATCAGAGCCTCGGCGAGGCGATGCGCGCCGCCGGCCTCGCCCGCGCGTGAGGCGGGCGTGAGCGGGGGCGCGCGTCTGCCGGTGCTTCGCGGCGAGGGGGCGCGTCACGCTGCGCCCTAGTTCAGGACCTTGTGCGCCCGCCTTCCCGAAGTTGCCATGCCGCGGCTGAGCGTGCGCGCGCTGCGCGACCGGCTGTTCGGTCCGCCGCCGGGCCGGCCGCTCGGCGTGCGCTACTTCACCCATCTCGGCTTCGACCAGCTGACGCGCGAGGTGCGCCAGCGCAGCCGCGCCATCAACCTCGAGCGCGGCGATGCGCTGTGCAAGGTGCTCGGGCGCTACAAGATGATCGTCGCCACCGCCGATCGCGGCCTCGCGCCGCATCTGCTGATCGACGGCTATTGGGAGATGTGGCTGACGCGCTTCCTCGCCGCGCGCGTGGCGCCCGGCATGCGCGTGATGGATGTCGGCGCCAATCTCGGCTACTACACCGTGCTGCTCGCCGATCTCGTCGGGCGCGGCGGCCGCGTGCTGGCCATCGAGCCGAATCCCGCCATGATGCGGCTGCTGCGGCGCAACCTGCTGCTCAACGGCCTCGAGTCACGCGTCGAGGTCATCGAGGCGGCGCTCGGCGCGGAGGCCGAGGCGAGCGGCACGCTCTTCGTCCCGCACGAGGATCCCAAGAACGCCACCATCGTGCCGCAGCGCCCCGACGCGATCGGCAATGGCAGCCTCCGCAGCGTGCGGGTCACCACGCTCGACGCGCTGGCCGCCGGACCCGAGCGGCTGGACCTCGTGAAGATCGACGCCGAGGGCGCGGAGGAGGCGATCCTCGCCGGCATGGAAGCGACGCTGCGGCGCGACCAGCCCGACCTCGTTCTCGAATTCAACGCGGCGCGCAGCATCGATCCTGCCGCGCTGCTCTCGCGGCTCGGCGACCACTACCCCGCGCTGCACGTGATCGAGCCCGATGGCCGCGTGCCGCGGGTGACGCGCGAGGCGCTGCTGCGCGAGCGGCATGGCGAGGACCGGCTGCTTTTCGCACCGCACCCAGGCCGGCCGCTGCGCTTCCTGCCCTCGCCCCGTCATGGCCACGCAAAAGCTTGACCGCCACCCCGGCATCTGCGCGTGTTGTCGGGCCAACCGCTTCTGGCTCGCCGTGCCTCCGGATACCCCGGGTGCCATCAAGCGTCTCCGGATTCCGGCTGGTTGCAACGCCGCGGCGCGAGCCGCGCACAGGTGAGAGGAGGCGGGTCGCATGGCGATCGGCACCGTGAAGTGGTTCAACGCGACCAAGGGCTACGGCTTCATCGTTCCGCAGGACGGCGGCAAGGATGTGTTCGTGCACATCACCGCGGTGCAGAAGGCCGGCCTGCAGGGCCTCAACGAGGGCCAGAAGGTCAGCTACGATGTGGGGATGGAGCGCGGCAAGGCCTCCGCGACGAACCTCAAGCCGGTCTGAGCCGATGACGATCGGGGCGGCCCCGCCGCCCCGATCCTGAGCCGATGTTCGATCTCGCCGAACTGGAACGCGCTGCGGCGCTGGTGCATGGCGCGATTCCGCCGACGCCGCAATTGGCCTGGCCGCTGCTCGCGGCGCGCTGCGGCGCAGAGGCCTGGGTCAAGCACGAGAACCACACGCCGACGGGCGCCTTCAAGGTTCGCGGCGGGCTCGTCTACATGGCGCGGCTGGCGGAGAGCGGCGGCGCGCCGCGCGGCGTGATCTCGGCGACCCGCGGCAATCATGGGCAGTCGCTGGCCTATGCGGGGGCGCGCTACGGCGTGCCCATCATCATCCTCGTGCCGCATGGCAACAGCCGCGAGAAGAACGCGGCGATGCGCGGCTTCGGCGCGCGGCTCATCGAGCATGGCGAGGATTTCGACATGGCGCGAGAGGAGGCGATGCGCCTCGCCGCCGCCGAAGGCCTGGTCTTCGCGCCTTCCTTCGCGCCCGAGCTCGTGCTCGGCGTCGCCACCTATGCGCTCGAGCTGTTCCGCGGCGCGCCGCCGCTCGATGCGCTCTATGTGCCGATCGGCCTCGGCTCCGGCATCTGCGGCTGCATCCTGGCGCGCGACCTGCTTGGGCTCGCCACCGAGATCATCGGCGTGCAGAGCACCGAGGCGCCTGCCTATGCGCTCTCCTTCGCCGCGGGCCATGTCGTCACCACCAACCGCGCGGCGACGCGGGCCGACGGCATGGCGACCCGGGTGCCGGATCCGGCGGCGCTCGACATCATTCGCAGCGGCGCATCGCGCATCGTGACGGTATCCGACGACGCGGTCGCGGCCGCCATCCGTGCCTATTGGGAGGACACGCACAACCTTGCCGAGGGCGCCGGCGCCGCCCCGCTGGCGGCGCTGCTGCAGGAGCGCGAGCGCATGCGCGGCAAGCGCGTCGGCCTGGTGCTCACCGGCGGCAATATCGACCTCGCGCTTTTCCGGAAGTGGGTGCTGGCATGAGCGCGCTGCTGCTCCGCGATGTCCGGCCGCTCGGCGGTGCCGCCACGGACATCCTGCTGCACGAGGGCCGCATCGCCGCGATCGGGCCGTCGCTGTCCGCCGCCGATGCCGCCATCGAGGAAAGCGGCGGCGCCATCGCGCTGCCCGGCCTGGTCGAGGGCCACACCCATCTCGACAAGACCGCCTGGCACCTGCCGGAGTGGTACGCGAACAGCGTCGGCCCGCGCCTCGAGGACCGCATCGAGAACGAGCGGAGCTGGCGCGCGGCGACCGGCCATGACGCGGCCGAAGCCTCGCTCGCCCTGGCGCGCGCCTTCCTCGCCGCCGGCACCACGCGCATCCGCAGCCATGTGGATATCGACACCGACGCCGGCCTCAGCCATCTGCACGGCGTGCTGCGCACGCGCGAAGCGATGGCGCCGGCGCAGGACATCCAGATCGTCGCCTTCCCGCAATCCGGCCTGCTGATCCGCCCCGGCACCGAGGCGCTGCTCGACGCCGCGCTGGCCGAAGGCGCGGATGTGGTGGGCGGGCTCGATCCCTGCGGCATCGACCGCGATCCCGTCGGCCACCTGAACGCGATCTTCGCCCTGGCCCAGAAGCACGCGAAGCCGATCGACATCCATCTGCACGAGCCCGGCGAGATGGGCGCCTTCTCGCTCGCGCTGATCCTCGACCGCATCGCCGCCGTCGGCATGCAGGGGCGCGTCGTCGTCAGCCACGCCTTCTGCCTCGGCATGATCGGCGAGCGCGAACGCGACGCGCTGCTGGCGCGCATGGCCGCGCTCGGGGTCGCCATCGCCACCACCGCGCCGGCCTCGCGGCCCGTGCCGCCAGTCGCCGCCTGCCGCGCGGCGGGCGTGACCATCTTCGGCGGCAATGACGGCATCCGCGACACCTGGACGCCCTACGGCACGCCCGACATGCTGGAACGCGCCATGCACATCGGCCTGCGCAACAATTTCCGCCGCGACGACGAGATCGCGATCGCGCTGGACTGCGTGACGAACGCCGCGGCGCAGGGCTGCGGCTTCGGCGAGTACGGCCTGACGCCCGGCAGCCGCGGCGACGTGGTGCTGGTCGCGGCACGCAGCGTCGCGGAAGCGGTGGTGGCGCATCCGGCGCGGAAACTCGTCGTCGCGAAGGGGCGTGTCGTCACGCGCAACGGAGTGCGCTGAAGGACGGAGGCTGGACACCGGGGGCAGAGTGAACTCCGCCCCCGGACCCCCACCTCCTTTTTCTGACTTATGGGAAGCGTGGCGAGCGCCGTTCTGAGCCCGACAACGCTGCGGCGACTGAGAGTGCGGGAGCCGCGAGCGCCAATAAGCCAAAAAAAGGAGGTGGGGGTGTGGGGGCGGAGTTCTCTCCGCCCCCACTTCTTCTTCTGATTCCAGTTCCGTCGAAGCCGCTCTAGGCCGCCAACGCCCAATGCCTCTCGCGCATGGCGACGCTTGCCGGCGCGATCCATGCGCGTGCGGTGCGCGGACCATGCGAGGTCTGCACGCGCACCGGCACCAGCCGGTAGGGCGGGCCTTCGTAGGCGGCGAGACGTCGCAGCGCGGCGGCGCCGACTTCCAGCAGGGCGCCGTCCACCCGCTCGCCCGGTGCGGACACCAGGGTCGGGTAAGGCGTGCCGCGCAGCACGACGCGGCGATGACCCGCGAGGCTCGCCGGCACCAGGCGCCGCCACAGCAGCGGATCGCCCGACACCCGCGTCAGCACGCCGCGATCGAGCAGCGTGCCGTAGAGGAACAGCATCATTCGGGCCGCAGCTGCACACCCGCCACCAGCGAGCGGATCTGCGCCGACTGCGCACGCACCATCGCCGCGAAGCTCTCGCTATCGGAGCCGACGGGCTCGGCGCCGACTTCCAGGCAGCGGCGCACGATCTCGGGGTGGCGTGCCGCGGCCGCAATCTCCTGCTGCAGCTTCGCGAGCACCACGGGTGGGGTGCGCGCGGGCGCGAAGAAGCCGTTCCAGCCTTCCAGCTCCAGGCTGGCGAAGCCCTGCTCTCGCACCGTGGGCACGTCCGGCAGCACCGCGGCGCGGCGCGAGGCGTTGGTGGCGAGCCCCTTCAGCGCGCCGGAGCGCACATGGCTGAAGCTCGTGGAGATCTGGTCGCCGCCGAGCTGCACGCGGCCGGCGATGAGCTCCTGCACCAGCGGCGCCGCGCCGCGGAAGGGCACGTGCTCCATCCGGATGCCGCTCTCGCGCTTCAGCACCTCGCCCACCAGGTTCATGAAGCTGCCGGGCCCGGTGGAGCCGTAGAAGAGCGGCGCCTGCTGGGCCTTGGCGTATGCGACGAAGCCCTTGAGGTCGCTCACCGGCACGGAGGGGTTCGCCAGAATCACCAGCGGCACGTTGGCGCCGAGCGAGACGGCGGCGAAGTCGCGCTCGATGTCGTGCGGCGCGCGGCCGGCGAGCGACAGGGTCGCGGTGGTGGTCGGGAAGGTGATGTTGTGGAAGAGCAGCGTGTAGCCGTCGGGCGCCGCCTTGGCGACCACGTCGGCGCCGATGGAACCGCCGCCGCCGCCGCGGTTCTCGATGACGACGGACTGTCCCATGCTTTCGGTCATTCGCTGCGCGAAGAGCCGTGCCAGCAGGTCCGTGGTGCCGCCGGCCGGGAAGGGCACGACGACGCGGATCGGCCGGTTGGGGAAGCTCTCTTGTGCCCGCGCGATGGCTGGCACGAGTGCAAGCGCGGCGAGGCTGCGGCGGCTGAAGCGCATTCCTGTGATCCTCCCGGTCGGTCCCGAAAGGATGCTGACACCTTCGCCGGGTGGTCAACGCTGGGCTGTTTTGCGTGCCCTCGCGGGTGGCGCCAAGTCGCCAAAAAAAGGAGGTTAGGGGGTCTGGGGGGAAGGAGTTCATCTCCTTCCCCCCAGAGTCATTCAATGCCCCGCATTGGCCCCGCTGAAATCTGGCGCGGCCAACCCGCTCGCGGTGAGCTGCCTCGCCAGATGCGCCTTGAGGCGCTCCAGCCCGGCCTCGTCCTTCGCCTCGGCGCGTGCCACCAGCACGGCCTGGGTGTTGGACGCGCGCAGCAGCCACCAGCCGTCCTCGGTCAGCACGCGCACGCCGTCCACGTCCTGCACCTTGGCGCCTTCCGCGGCCAGGCGGTCCTTCACCTCCTGCACCACCGCGAACTTGCGCGCTTCCTCGCAGTCGAAGCGCAGCTCCGGCGTGTTGATCACCTGCGGCAGCGCCTTGCGCACATCGGAGAGCGCGCCCGGGGTGCGCGCGGCGATGCCGAGCAGGCGCACGGCGGAGTAGGGCGCGTCGTCGAAGCCGTACCATTTGTCGGCGAAGAAGATATGGCCCGACATCTCGCCGGCGAGCGGGCTGCCGGTCTCGGCCATCTTCGCCTTGATGAGCGAATGGCCGGTCTTCCACATCAGCGGCGTGCCGCCGGCCTTCCCGATCTCGTCGAACAGCACCTGGGATGCCTTGACGTCGGCGATGATGGTGCCGCCGGGGCGCGATTTCAGCACGTCGCGCGCCAGCACGATCATCAGCTGGTCGCCGAACAGGATGTGGCCCTCGTCGTCCACCACGCCGATGCGGTCGCCGTCGCCGTCGAAGGCGATGCCGAGATCGGCCTCCTGCTTCGCGACCTCGCCGATCAGCTGCTCGAGATTCTTCGGCACGGTCGGATCGGGATGGTGGCTGGGGAAGGTGCCGTCCACCTCGCCGTTGATGACGAAATGCGTGCCCGGCAAGCGCGCGGCGAGCATCTTGACGATCTCGGCCGAGGAGCCGTTGCCGGGGTCCCACACCACCTTGAGCGCGCGGTCGCCGCCGTCGTAGTCGTGCAGCACGCGCGCGACGTAGTTCTCGGCGAGTTCCACCTTGCGGTCGCTGCCGACCGCGGCGGGCACCACGTCGCCCTCGGCCGCCATGCGGCCGATCTCCTGGATCTGCTTCCCGTAGAACGGCTTCTTGCCGATCATCATCTTGAAGCCGTTGTAGTCCGGCGGGTTGTGGCTGCCGGTCACCATGGCGGCGCCGTCGGTGTGCAGCTCGTTCGCCGCGTAGTAGAGCATCGGCGTCGGGCAGAGGCCGACGCGCAGCACCTCGAGCCCGCAGGCGCGCAGCCCGGCGACGAGCTGCGCCTCGAGCTCAGGCGAATGCAGCCGTCCGTCATAGCCGGCCGCGACGCTCTTGCCGCCGCCGCGCGCGACGATCGTGCCGAAGCAGCGGCCGATCGCAAAGGCGTCCTCCGGCCGCAGCGTCTTCCCGACGATGCCGCGGATGTCGTACTCGCGCAGGACGGTGGGGTCGAAGTCGTGGCGGAAGGTCATGCGGCTGCTCTCCTCAGGGCCGTCCGATGGAATGATAGCGGAACCCGCATTCGCGCATGGCGGCGGGGTCCCAGACGTTGCGCAGGTCGAAGACGAGGTCGCCGCGCATGGCGTCGCGCAGCCGCTCGGGCGCCAGGGCGCGGAACTCGTTCCACTCGGTCAGCAGAACCAGCGCGTCCGCTCCCTGCCCCGCCTCCAGCGCCGCCGAGGCGTAATGGACGCCGGCGGGCAGGAACTGGCGTGCCGCGGCGGCGCCTTCGGGATCATAGGCGCGGATGGCGGCGCCGGCGGCCATCAGCTTCGGCACGATGACGAGCGAGGGCGCCTCGCGCATGTCGTCCGTCTCGGGCTTGAAGGTGAGGCCGAGCACCGCGATGGTCCGGCCCTTGAGGTCGCCGCCGAAGCCGGCGATCACGCGCGCGGCCATCTCGGCCTTGCGCGCCTCGTTCACCGCGACGGTGGTCTCGACGAGGCGCAGCGGCGCGCCGAGATCCTGGCCGGTGCGCGCCAGAGCCAGCGTGTCCTTCGGGAAGCAGGAGCCGCCGTAGCCCGGGCCGGGGTGGAGGAATTTGCGCCCGATGCGGCCATCGAGGCCGATGCCGCGCGCCACGTCGTGCACATCCGCCCCCGCCTTCTCGCAGAGATCGGCGACCTCGTTGATGAAGGTGATCTTCATCGCGAGGAAGGCGTTGGCGGCGTACTTGATCACCTCCGCCGTCTCGATGGCGGTGGCGACGATCGGCGTCTCGATCAGGTAGAGCGGGCGGTAGAGGCGCCGCAGCACCTCCTTCGCGCGCTCGGTCTCGGTGCCGATCACCACGCGGTCGGGCCGCATGAAATCGCCGATCGCGTTCCCCTCGCGCAGGAATTCCGGGTTGGAGGCGATGTCGATCGCGAGATCCGGCCGCGCGCGGCGCACGATCTCCTGCACGCGCCGGCCGGTGCCGACCGGCACGGTGGATTTCGTCACCATCACCAGCGGCCTCGTTGCCGCGCGCGCCACCTGCTCGGCGGCGGCGAAGACGTAGCTGAGGTCCGCATGCCCGTCGCCGCGGCGCGACGGCGTGCCGACGGCGAGGAACACGGCATCGACCCCGTCCACCGCGGCGGCGAGGTCGGTGGTGAAGGAGAGCCGGCCGTCGCGCACATTCTCGGCGACCAGCTGCTCGAGCCCCGGCTCGTAGATCGGGATGCGTCCTTCGCGCAGCGCGGCGATCTTGCCCGCATCGGAATCGATGACCGCGACGTCATGGCCGAATTCGGCGAAACAGGCGCCGGAAACCAGTCCGACATAGCCGGCGCCCACCATGGCGATACGCATCGAGCCGCCTTGCCTCCTGATGGCCTGCGCCGGAATGCCCCGCCCGCCGCCGCATGGCAAGCGGGCCCAGTGCCCGGCCTCGTTTGCACAGCAAGCCTGGGGGGCGGAGATGAACTCCGCCCCCCAGACCCCCCACCTCCTTTTTTTGACTCATGGGAAATGTGGCGCGCTCCGTTCTCAGCCCGACAACGGCGTGGCGCCTGAGAGTGCGGGAGCCACCAGCGCCAATAAGCCAAAAAAAGGAGGTGGGGGTTCGGGGGCGGAGTTCACTCCGCCCCCGAGACCGCGCCCTCGGCGGGCAGCAGCGGCAGCAGCGCTTGCAAGTCCCGTTCCGCGCGGCAGGCGAGGTAGCGCGGCGGCGCGCCGGGCTGGCGCGGCAGGGCGAAGGCGGTGAGGCCGACATCGCCGTAGACGCGCAGGAGGTCGCTGCCGACGTTCCAGAAAGCAGGGTCGGCGCGAGCCCGCTCGCAGAGGTCACGAAAGCGCCATATGGCGGAGACGCGGTCGCGCTCGTCCCCCGCGGGATCGCCAAGGCCGAGCCAGATATTGCCGCGCTTGACGAAGGCGAAGCCGGCGCGTCCGGCCTCCCCGAGCACCGCGCCGTCCGCCTTGCCCGGCGCCGCCGCGCCGAATTCGAGCAGCCGCGCGCGCATCGCCTCGTCATAGGGCAGCGGCCGGAGCCGTGCCGGGCGCAGCAGCCGCACCGCCGCCACCAGCAGCAGCACGCCGGCGAGCCCCACGGTGAAGCGCAGCGAGGCCGGCGCGTCCTGCGACAGCACCACGCCCCACCAGGAGAGGTCGGCATAGCGCCTGCCATAGGCGACCGTCGCCAGGGTCAGCGCGCAGATCACCGCAGCGCCGAGCGACAGCACGGTGTCGTCGGAGAGCGATTCGGTGGTGAGCCGCGCATGGCGGTAGAAGGCGCCGCGGGAGGTCGCGAGCAACAGGATCACCAGCAGGAAGGCGCCGGTGAGCCACCAGGATTCGCCGCGCGCCCCGGCGATGGCGGCCGCCAGCAGCAACAGGAAATGCGCGGACCACCAGGCGATCTCGAGCCGCCGCACCAGGCCGTAGGCGGCGACCAGCAGCAGCGAGCCGACCACCGAGGCGGCGAAATGCGTCGCCACCTCGTCGAACAGGCCGAAGAAGGCCTCGAACAGGGTTGGCTTGGGCGGCAGCGCGCCGATGAAGAGCAGGGTGAGGCCGGCCAGGCCGGTGAGGCCGGCGAGCACCGGCACCTCGAAGCTGATGGCGACGCCGCGCTCGGTGGCGAGCCGCTCGAAGACGTGGCGGCGCTGGCTGATCTCGAAGGCGGCGAACAGTCCGCCGGCGAGGAACAGCGGCACGATGTAGTAGTAGAGGCGGAACAGCAGCAGCGCGCCCACCACCTGCGGCGCCGGCAGGAAGCCCGACAGGCCGAGCATGATGGCGCCGTCGAACACGCCGATGCCGCCGGGCACGTTGGCGGCGATGCCCGCGGTGTAGGCGGCGACGTAGATGCCGAGGAATTTCAGGAAGGGCAGCCCCTCGGCCGGCGGCAGCAGGGCGTAGAAGATCAGCGCCGTCACCGCGACATCGGCGCTGGCGAGCGCGGTCTGCATCAGCGCCATGCGCAGGCCGGGGAGGTCTATGCGATGGCCGAACAGACGGAAATGCGGCACGAAGCGCGACAGCAGGATATAGGCGGCGACGATCAGCCACAGCAGGATGCCGATCGCGCGCATCGCCCAGGGGCTGACGTTGTCGGAAAGATAGGGCAGCACGTCGGGCTCGAAGATCAGCACGGTGCCGCCGAGGGCGAAGCCGCCCAGGCCGAAGGTCAGGCTGGTGAAGGCGACGATCTTGGCGATGGCGACCGCGGGCAGCCCCCAGGCGGCGTAGAAGCGGTAGCGCACGGCGGCGCCGGAGACGGTGGCGAAGCCCAGGTTGTTGGCCAGTGAATAGGCGCAGAAGGCGGCGAGCGAGGTGCGCAGATAGGACACCGGATGCCCGGCATAGACCGAGCCCAGCCGGTCATAGGCGGTGAGCACGACATAGGCGAGCACCGTCCAGGCGGCCGCCAGCAGCAGCACGCGCGGGGAGGTCTCGTCCAGCGCCTCGCTGATGTCGCGCCAGGAGAGGCCGCGGAACTCGCGCTGCACGATATAGAGCGCGCCGACCAGCAGCAGCAGCCCGAAGGCGGTGGCGCCGTGGCGGCGGATCGCGGACCACACGCTCAGGCCGCCGGATGGGCCGGCGCCTGCACGCTGCGCTCGAGCGCGGATTCGATGAGGCCGATGGTGCCGGCGATGCCGTAGAGCGCGACGAAGCCGCCGAAGCGCGGGCCTTCCTCCTGTCCGAGCAGCACCTGGTAGAGCGCGTTGAACCAGGCGCGTGAGACGCCCTGGCGGCCGTCCTTGGCGGGTTCCAGGAAGGGCTCGCGCCGGCCGGCGTCGTAGACCAGGTCCTGGATGGCGCGGGCGCGCGCCTCGGGCGGCATGGCGTCGAGGTCCGCCGCGCGCTCGCGCAGCGCGGCGAGCAATGCGAGCAGCGCCTCGCGCTCGGCCCTGCTCGGCGCGCGGAAGCGTTTTTCGGGTGCGACGAAGTCGCGGTAGTAGGCCACCGCGTGCTCCACCAGCCGTGCCAGCAGCGGCTGCGTCTCCGGCGTGGCGCCCGGCGCGTAGCGCGCCAGGAAGCCCCACAGCATCGCCGGGTCGTCCGCGTTCACCACGCTCGCCAGGTTCAGCAGCATGGCGAAGGAGACCGCCGGCTCGGGGTCGTTCGGCGCCGCGCCGCCATGGATGTGCCAGGCCGGGTTGGCGGCATCGGGCGTGGCGCGCAGCCGCGCGCGGTTCGCCACATACTCGTCCACCGCGCGCGGGATCTGGTCGAAGTAGAGCCGCTTGGCCCGCTGCGGCTGGCCGAACATGAACTGCGCCAAGCTCTCGGGCGGCGCGTAGCGCAGCCATTCCTCGATGGTCAGCCCGTTGCCCTTGGACTTGCTGATCTTCTGGCCCTGCTCGTCGAGGAACAGCTCATAGGTGAAGCCCGCCGGCGGCTCGGCGCCGAGGATGCGGCAGATCGCGCCGGAAAGCTTCACGCTGTCGATCAGGTCCTTGCCCGACATCTCGTAATCGACGCCGAGCGCGAACCAGCGCAGCGCCCAGTCCGCCTTCCACTGCGCCTTGCAGGCGCCGCCCGTCACCGGCGTCTCGAAGCGCTCGCCACTCGTCGGGTCGCGCCACACCAGCGTGCCGTCGGCGGGCCGGGTCTCCTCCATCGGCACCTGCATCACCACGCCGGTCTTCGGATGGATTGGCAGGAAAGGCGAGTAGGTCGCGCGCCGCTCCGGCCCCAGGGTCGGCAGGATCACCGCGCGGACCTCTTCGTGCAGCTCCAGCATGCGCAGGAGCGCGGCGTCGAAGCGGCCGGAGCGGTAGTACTCGGTGGAGGAGGCGAATTCGTAGGCGAAGCCGAAGGCGTCGAGGAACGCCTTCAACCGCGCATTGTTGTGCGCGCCGAAGGAATCATGGGTGCCGAAGGGATCGGGGATGGCGGTCAGCGGCTTGCCGAGATGCTCGGCCAGCATCGCGCGGTTCGGCACGTTGTCCGGCACCTTGCGCAGGCCGTCCATGTCGTCGCTGAAGGCGAGCAGCCGGGTCGGCACGCCCGGGCACAGCTGCGCGAAGGCGCGGCGCACCCAGGTGGTGCGCGCCACCTCCCCGAAGGTGCCGATATGGGGAAGGCCGGAGGGGCCGTAGCCGGTCTCGAACAGCGCCGCGCCCTTGCCCGAGGCCGCGATGCGCGCGGCGACCTTGCGCGCTTCCTCGAACGGCCAGGCCTTGACGGTATCGAAGCGCGTGTCGGTCATCGGGCGGAGATGGCAGGGGGGCGCGGCAGGGTCAACGCGGCGGCGCGGCGGTCGTTCCAGATGGCCATCACCGTGGGGCAAGCCCCGCGCGCATGGCAAGCGGGCCGCACGGCCCCTATCCTGCGCCCCGCATGCCGCAGCCGCTCCGTGCCGCCACCGCTCCGCGCCTCCTGCTGCCCTCGGTGCCGGCGCTGGTGGCGGGTCATGGCCGCGCCGTGATGGTCTCCCCCGACGGTGAGATCGAGGTGCTGCGCGGCGTCGACATCCCGGGCCGGCTGGCCGGCACCGCGCCCATGCTCGTGCATGCCGCGGCCACCGCCCGCCGCCTCGGCCTCGCCCCGTTCCCGGCGCATGACCTGTTGGAGCTCTTCGCCTTCGCCATGCCGGCGCGGCCCTGCGCACCCACGCCGCGCGGCCTCGCCCTGGCGCTCGATGCGCCGGCGCCGCGCGACGACGAGGCCGCCGCCGCCCTGCTGCCCGAGCTCGCCACGGCCCTGCTGCGCCACCTCGCCATGACCCGCGGCGCGGTGCTGAACCGCGATGCCGGCGCCCTGGCGGCCCGCATGGCCGAGGCGGCGGACTGGGCCTGGACCCCCGCCATCCTCGCCGCCCTCGGCCAGGAGAAGGCGCGGCCGGCGGCGGACGCGCTCAAGGTCTGGCGCCGCCTGCCGGACTGGGAGGACACCGCGCCCCCACCGCCCGCCGCCAGCCTCCCCGTCGCCCCCGCCGAGGCCCGGACGCGCCTGGCCGAGATCCTCGGCGAGGGCGCCGAGCAGCGGCCGCAGCAGGCCGACTACGCCTCCGCCGCCGCCGGCGCCTTCCAGCCCCGCGCCGATCATGGCCAGCCCGGCATCGTGCTGGCCGAGGCCGGCACCGGCACCGGCAAGACCCTGGGCTATGTCGCCCCGGCCAGCCTCTGGGCCGAGCGCAACGGCGCCCCGGTCTGGATCTCCACCTACACCCGCAACCTGCAGCGCCAGATCGACCAGGAGACCGCGCGGCTCTACCCGGACCCCGAGGACCGCCGCCGCCGCGTCGTGCTGCGCAAGGGGCGCGAGAACTATCTCTGCCTGCTGAACCTCGAGGAGGCGCTCGCCGGCGGGCTGCACCCCGCCAGCGCCGTGCCGCTCGGCCTGGTGGCGCGCTGGGCGCTGACCAGCCGCGACGGCGATCTTTCAGGCGACTTCCCCGGCTGGCTGGCCGAGCTCTTCCCGCCCGCCATCATCTGGTCGCTCGCCGACCGCCGCGGCGAGTGCATCCATTCCGCCTGCCCCCACTACAAGCGCTGCTTCGTCGAGCACTCCATCCGCCGCGCCCGTGCCGCCGCCATCGTCGTCGCCAACCATGCCCTGGTCATGGTCCAGGCCGCGCTCGGCGGCGGCGAGGACGGCCGCCCGCTGCGCCTGGTGTTCGACGAGGGCCACCACCTGTTCGACGCCGCCGATTCCGCCTTCTCCGCCGACCTCACCGGCGCCGAGATGGCCGAGCTCCGCCGCTGGCTGCTCGGCGCCGAGGGCGGCCGCTCCCGCGCCCGCGGCCTGCGCCGCCGGGTCGAGGAGCTGGTCGGCGACCGCCCCGACCTGATCGCGCCCCTGGAGGCGGGGCTGCAGGCCGCCCGTGCGCTGCCGCCGCCCGGCTGGCCGAGCCGCCTCGCCGAGGGCCGCACCGCCGCCGACACCCTGCCCAACCCGGCCGAGGCCTTCCTCCAGCAGGTCCGCCGCCAGGTCCTCGCCCGCGCCAAGGAGGACGAGGACCGGCTCTACGACGCCGAATGCGATCTCCACCCGGTCAATCCCGGCCTGCCCGAGGCGGCGGAGATCCTGGAACGCGCCCTCTCCCGCCTGGAGGACCCGCTCTCCACCCTGCGCGAGCGCCTCGCCGCGCGGCTCGAGGATGAGGCCGAGGAGCTCGAGCTCGGCGACCGCATCCGCATCGAGGCGATCTGCCGCTCGCTCGAGCGCCGCGCCCTGATCCCGCTGCGCGCCTGGGGCGCCATGCTGCGCACCCTGCGCCAGCCGCCCCGCGCCGCCGGCGAGCGGCCCGATTTCGTCGACTGGCTTTCCATCGAGCGCCGCGCCGGCGCCGAGACCGATGCCGGCATGCACCGCCACCATCTCGACCCCACCATCCCCTTCGCGGCCCATGTCGCCGCGCCGGCGCATGGCGTGCTGATCACCTCGGCGACGCTGCGCGACATGGCCGACACGCTGGAGGAGGACGCCGAAGCGGCCTGGCGCACCGCCGAGGCGCGCACCGGCACCATCCACCTGCCGAACCCCGCCATCCGCGCCGCGGTGCCCTCGCCCTTCGATTACGGCGCCCGCACGCGGGTCTTCGTGGTCACCGACCTCGCGCGCGACGCCATCGCCCAGTCGGCCGCCGCCATGCGCGCCCTGTTCCTCGCCGCGGGCGGCGGCGCGCTCGGCCTGTTCACCGCCATCCGCCGCCTGCGCGACACCTATGCCCGCATCGCCGAGCCGCTCGAGCAGGCCGGCATCCCGCTTTACGCGCAGCATGTGGACGCGATGGACAACGCCACCCTGGTGGACGTGTTCCGCGCCGAGGAGAATTCCTGCCTGCTCGGCACCGATGCGATGCGCGACGGCGTGGACGTGCCTGGGCGCTCGCTGCGGCTGCTGGTGTTCGACCGCGTGCCCTGGCCGCGCCCGACCATCCTGCACCGCGAGCGCCGCACCCATCTCTCGGACGGGCAGCCGAAATCCTATGACGACGCGGCGGCGCGCTACCGGCTGCGCCAGGCCTTCGGCCGGCTGATCCGCCGCGCCGATGACAAAGGCGTGTTCGTGCTGCTCGACCGATCCTGCCCTTCGCGTATCCTGGCCGGGCTACCGTCGGGCGTGGTGCCGCGCCGCCTCGGCTTGGCCGAGGCTGTGGCGGAAACCCGCGCCTTCCTGGCCTAGTGTCCTGCCCGCGAAGTTCGCTGCCCTTGGCAGCGAACGGAGCGGATCAGCAGGCCACTGAAAACAAAATGCTAGTGTCCCGATTCCGGAGTACGCGGCCATGGGCAAGAACTTCGGAATCGGGACACGAGCCCTGACCGCCGGAGATCCATCATGACCAGCGAAACCAGCGTCCGCCTCACCCCGCAGGAGGCGCTCGCCTGCGGCATGGTGCTGATGGCATCGGCCGACGGCCGCGGCATCACCGACGCCGAGCTCCACCGCATGCTGCGCCTGGTCGAGGAACTGCCGGTCTTCGCCGGCTTCGGCCCGCGCCAGGTGCAGGAAACGACGGAAGTGGTGCTGAACCTGCTGGCGCGCCCCGACGGGCTCGACCGCGCCTTCGAGGTGATCCGCGAGGTGCTGCCGCCACGCCTGCGCGAGACCGCCTATCTCGTGGCCTGCGAAGTCGCGGCGGCCGATGGCGACGCGAACCAGGACGAGCTGCGGATGCTGCAGGATTTCCGCGAGACGCTCGACCTCGACCGGCTGATCGCGGGGGCGATCGAACGGGCGGCACGGGCGAGATACCAGGTGGTGTGAGGAAAGAGCTGGGGAAGGGAGATGAACGTCGCGGCAGTGCCGCGACCCCCATACCCCATCCCTCCTTTTTTTCTGGCGATCTGGGATGTGTGGATGGCGGACGCCGCATGACTGGCGGCGCGCCGGTGGAAGCTGCGGGATGGGGGATTGAGGTGGCCGAGGATCACATCGCACAAGCCGCGGAGATGCTGGCGGAGGCGCGGCGCAACCGGCAGTGGATCGAGGGGCTGCCAAAGGCGCCCGCCTCCGTCGCCGAGGCGCACGCCATCCAGGACCGCGTGGCCGCCTTGCTCGGGCAACCCGTCGGCGCCTTCAAGGCCAACGCGCCGCCCGGCGCGGAACCCACGCGCGGCCTCATCTTCGCTCCCATGATCCGCCCCAGCCCGGCACGCTTCGCCGTGGCCGAGGTGCCGCATCTCGGCGTCGAGGCCGAGATCGCCTTCCGCTTCACCCGCGATCTGCCCGCCAGCGCCACGCCCTGCGACCGCGACACGCTGCGCGCGGCGGTGACGGCGATGCCCGCGATCGAGATCGTCTCGGGCCGCTTCCGCGACCCGCGCACCCGGCCGCCGCTGGAACAGCTCGCCGACAGCATCGCCAATGGCGGCCTGGTGCTCGGCCCGGAGATCCGGGACTGGTCGCGCCTCGACCTCCCGCAGCTGCACGTCACCCTCCTGGTGAACGGCGCACCCATCGTGCAGCAGCAGGGCGGGCATCCGATCGGCGATCCCCTCGGCGTCGCCCTCGCGCTCGTCGACATGATGCGCCAGGACCGCGGCGTGCAGGCCGGCCAGGTGGTCACCACCGGCAGCTGGACCGGACTGCGCTTCCTCGCCCCAGGGGATCGCTGCACGGCGCGCTTCGAAGGACTTGGCGAGGCGGAAGTGACGTTCGGGAGCGCGGCGGCGGGCTAGGAGAAAGACTGGGGAAGGGAGATGAACTCCCTTCCCCAGACCCCATCCCTCCTTTTTTTGGCTTATTGGCGCGGACCCATCCCGCACTCTCAGGCGCCACACCGTTGTCGGGCGGAGAACGGAGCTCGTCGCGCTTCCCCGTATCCAAAAAAAGGAGGTGGGGGGTTTGGGGGGCGGAGTTCACTCCGCCCCCCAATCTCCAACGAAACCGCTCTAGTGTCCCGATTCCGAAGTTCTTGCTCATGGCCGCGTACTCCGGAATCGGGACACTAGCGTTTGTTTTCAGTGGCCTGCTGATCCGCTCCGTTCGCTGCGAAGGGCAGCGAACTTCGCGGGCAGGACACTAGGGTACCCAGCCGGGCAGGGCGGCAGCCTGCTTCACCCAACTCTCCATCTGCGCCTCGTCGAGCTGGTCGTCTTCGCGGATGTCGATCCAGCGCACCTCCTCGCTGCGCTCCGTGCCACCGGGCGGGACCGGCCGCAGCGACGTGCCGCGGAAAAAGGTCACCTTCACATAGCGGGTGAAGACGTGGAACGAGAGGAACCAGCCCCGGTCCTCGATGCCGTAGAAGGGCGAGTTCCACTTCACCGCCTTGCGCAGCCCCGGGACACTCCGCACGATGAGCGCGTCGAGGCGGCTCCCGAGCGCGCTCTTCCAGCCCGGCATCGCCGCGATGTAGGCCTGCACCGGGGCATCGCCCTCCGCCTTCGCGATCTGCGGGTTGCCGCCCGAGAGAAGCACGACCGGCTTGTCGCCCTTTCCCGCCGTGCCCGGCCTTGCCGGCCCCTTGCTCCGCGTCGCTGGCTTCCGATCCGGCACGTCCACCCCCCTGCCTAGGCACGCATCCGCGGCGTGCCCGTTGCCGTCACGCCGTCGCGGCGTCCTCGCGCCGCGCGCGCTGCGCCAGCCACACCGTATGCCCGCCGCAGCCCGGATCCGCGACCGCATGCGCCACCACGGCGAAGCCGTTTTCCGCCAGCAGCGCGCGATACTCGGTGGCATCGAGGCTCGCATGATGGAGTGGCTCGCCGGCGAAGCTGCCGATCGCCTCGCCATGCGCGGGCCCGCTCGTGAACATCAGCGCCGCGCCCGGCGCCGCATGCCGCGCGAAGACCGGGAACATCCGGCGCTGATCCTCGTGCGACAGATGGAAGAAGCTGTCCCAGGCCAGGATGCCGTCGAAGGCGCGGCCGAGCGACAGGCTGCGCATGTCGCCGACGCGCCAATCCTGCTCGGGCAGCCGCGATGCGCACATCGCGATCATCTCCGGCGCGCTGTCGATGCCGGTGATCGCGCAGCCCCGTGCCGCCAGATAGGAGGCGATCGGCGCGCCGGTGCCGCAGCCGAGATCGAGGATCGCGGGCCCTTCGGGGAGCAGGGCGCGGAAGTGGTCGAGCCATGCCGCTTCCATCGGCGGTTGCGTGGCTTGCTCGGCGCGCGCCCGTGCCCAGGCCAGCGCATGGCGCCGATACAGCCCGATGATCCGTTCGGCATCCCTCGCCATCCCGCACTCTCCGGCGCCGCGCCCCTATCGGCTCACGGACCACGGCCGCAACCGATCCCAAGTCGCCAAAAAAAGGAGGTGGGGGGTCCGGGGGGCGGAGTTCTCTCCGCCCCCCGGCTCTACCGGGAGCACCGCTCGCCGTGCGCGCCGCGCGATCCTCACCCCAGCGCCGCGCGCGCTTCCTCCGCATCCTTGGCGATCGCCGCCTTCAGCGCCTCGAGTCCGGAGAATTTCAGGTCCGGCCGCAGGTAGCGCACCAGCCGCACGCCGATCTCCTGCCCGTAGAGATCGTCCGCGAAGTCGAACAGGTGCACCTCCAGCCGGGTCTCGGGATCGCCGCCCAGGGTTGGCCGCCGCCCGACATTCGCGACCCCCTTCGCCACCCGCCCATCGATCAGTGCCACCGTCACCGCGTACACCCCGCGCGCCGGCTCCAGGTGCCGCCCGAACCACAGGTTGGCGGTCGGCCAGCCCAGCACCCGGCCGAGCTTGTCGCCGTGCACCACCACCCCGCGAACCTCCCAGGGCCGGCCCAGCATGTCCGTCGCGCGCTCGGGGTAGCCATCCTGCAGCACGCGGCGGATGCGCGTCGACGAGATCGGCCCCTGCGCATCCGTCACGTGCGGCACCACGGAGAGGCCCATGCCGCGCTTCTCGGCCTCGCGCGCCAGGAAGGCCACGTCCCCGCCGCGCCGGTGCCCGAACGCGAAATCCCCGCCGCAGGCGAGGTGCTTCGCGCCCAATCCCCGGTGCAGCACGTCCTCGACGAAGGTTTCGGCCGGCATCGCCGCGAGGGCGGCATCGAAGGGGATGGCGAACACCACCGCGGCGCCCGCCGCGTGCAGCGCCGCCGCCTTGGCCGGCAGCAGGGTCAGCCGGAAGGGCGGGTCGTCGGGCCGGAAATGCTCGCGCGGATGCGGCTCGAAGGTCAGCGCCGCCAGGGTGAGCTCCGGCCGCGCCGCATGCGCCCCGCGCAGCACCGCGCGATGGCCGAGATGCACCCCGTCGAAATTCCCCAGCCCCACCGTGCAGCCCCGCGCCTCGCGCGGCAGGTCCCGCCAGCGCTCGAGGATCAGCGGCCCGCTCATGTCTCGCCGGGTTCGAGCCAGCGTGGCAGCGCCGGCGCGGCGAAGCCGGCCAGCGCGTCCAGCGCCGCCGCGCCGTCGGGCGCCACCAGCGCCAGCGCCCGCATCTCCGGCCGCAGGAATCCCTCGTGCACCATCAGGTCCAGCATCGCGAGCTGGCCTCGCCAGTAGCCCTCGACATCCACGAACACCACGCCCTTGCGGTGGATGCCGAGCTGCAGCCAGGTGAGCGCCTCCACCGCCTCCTCCAGCGTGCCGAAGCCGCCGGGCAGGACGAGGAAGCCGTCGGACAGCGAGGCCATCAGCGCCTTGCGCTCATGCATGGAGGCGACCACGCGGAGGTCGGTGAGGTCCGTCCGCCCCACCTCGCGCGCCATCAGCCCGTGCGGGATCACCCCCGTCACCTGGCCGCCGCCGGCGAGCACCGCATCGGCGACCGCCCCCATCAGCCCGATCGCGCCGCCGCCGAACACCAGCCCGAGGCCGCGCGACACCATCTCCCGCCCGAGCGCCCGCGCCGCCTCGAGATAGGTGGGGCGGCTCCCCGCATGGGCGCCACAGAACACGCAGACCCGCCGCATGGGGCTAATCGGCCGCCTCCCGCATCGCGCGCGCGGGCACCGAGACGAAGGCCTCGCCCTCCATCACCGGCTCGCCCTTCACCAGGCACACGGTCCGGAGCGTGGCGCGGTGCTTCTCCGGATGCAGCCCGACGACCTCGACGACGGCGGTGACCGTGTCGCCGATATGCACGGGGGCGCGGAATTTCAGCGTCTGGGACAGATAGATCGTGCCCGGCCCGGGCAGCTGGGTGCCCAGCACCTTGGTGATCAGCCCCGCCGCCAGCATGCCGTGCGCGATGCGCGCCTTGAAGATGGTCCCCGCCGCGTACTCGGCGTTGAGGTGCATCGGGTTGGTGTCGCCGGTCACCGCCGCGAACAGCACGATATCGGCCTCGGTGATGGTCTTGCCGAAGCTTGCCTTCTGGCCGAGCGCCAGGTCCTCGAAGTAGAGCCCGCCATTCATCGACGCCGATCCTTGCCCCTTGCGCGGGGCGTACAGGCGGGGGGGCGGATGGACAAGGGGGAGGGGGGTGCCTAAACGGGGCCCTCCGCCGAAGGACCCCGCCGCATGCCGAAGACCCGGATCGGAAGCTCCGAAACCCTGCTCGAGGAGCTGAAGACCTGGGTCCTGCACGAAACCCCGACCACCGACGCCGCGGCGGTCAACGCCCTGATCGGCAAGGCCGAGGCGGAGCTCCGCGCGGTCGGCGCGGCGCTGGAGCGCATCCCCGGGCGGGACGGCTATGGCGACACGCTGGTCGCCCGCACCCCGGGCGCCGGCCGGCGGGTGGTGGTCGCCGGCCATCTCGACACGGTGTGGGACCACGGCACGCTGGCCGGCGCCATGCCCTGGCGGGTGGCGGGCGAGCAGGCCCATGGCCCCGGCATCTACGACATGAAGGCCGGCAGCTTCATGGCCTTCCATGCGGTGCGCGAGATCCTGCGCCAGGGCACGCCGACCAACAGCCCCATCACCCTGCTGCTGACCCCGGACGAGGAGGTCGGCAGTCCCACCTCCCGCGCCATCATCGAGGCGGAGGCGCGCGACGCCGCCGCGGTGCTGATCCCCGAGCCGGCCGGCGCCGGCGGCGCCTGCGTCACCGCCCGCAAGGGCGTGGGGCGCTTCGACATGGCGGTGCACGGCCGCAGCGCCCATTCCGGCGGCAACTGGCAGGAGGGCCGCAGCGCCGTGGTGGCGCTCGCCCGCAAGATCCTCGAGATCCACGCCTTGGTGGATCTCGAGCGCGGCACCACCACCAATGTCGCCCCGATCCGCGGCGGCACCCGCCCCAACGTGATCCCGCCCGAGGCGGGCTGCGAGATCGACCTCCGCGTCGCCACCGCCGAGGAAGGGGCGCGGCTGGAGGCGATCATCCTCGGCATGGCCGGCAGCGCCGACGGCATCGCCATCGAGGTCGCCGGCGGCATGAACCGCCCGCCCTTCGCCGAGACGCCGGCGATCCTCGCCCTCTACGAGACCGCCCGCCGCCTCGCCGCGGAGAATGGCTACGAACTGCCGAAATCCTATCGCGGCGGCGGCTCGGACGGGAATTTCACCGCCGCGCTCGGCGTGCCGACCCTGGACGGGCTTGGCTGCACCGGTGCCGGCGCCCATGCGCCGCACGAGCACATCCTGTGGCGCGACCTCGCGCCGCGCTGCGCTACGCTCTGCGGATTGCTGGAAAGCCTCTAGTGTCCGTGGCCTGCTGATCCGCTCCGTTCGCTGCGACGTGCAGCGAACTTGGCGGGCAGGACACTAGACACGAAACGGGGGGAGAAATCCTCCCCCCGTCACCTCCGCCCGAAGCGGAGCAAGCCTAGCGAGGCTGTTGTTGGCCCTTCTCGGCGGCCGCCTCGGCGCCTTCGCGCCGCAGGCTCGCCTGCGCCAGCGCACGCACCAGCATACGGTGACGCAGTGGGCTCCCCGCCAGCTTCTGGTTCCTGCGGATGGCCGGCGCCAGAGACAGCGCCGAAATACGGCAGATGACGCTTGCGGTCATGGTCTGCTCTTCTCCTCCCCAGAAACGGCGCGGACCCTAACAGCGCCGCACGCGCTCTCCAAGGGGCGGGTTGCGGGCGACTCGATCACCACGGCGCGAGATCGGTGCTATGCTGCAACGCAATATTGTGGCGGCGCTGACGCGCGGGGCGGCAAAGCGCTGGTCTTGCGAAAAGCGTTGCAGTGCCACATGTGCGAAGAAGACTGGGGGGCGGAGTGAACTCCGCCCCCCAGACCCCCCACCTCCTTTTTTTGGCTACGGGGAAGCGTGGCGAGCGCCGTTCTCGGCCCGATAACGGCTCGGCGCGTGAGAGTGCGGGAGGAGCCAATGCCGGGGGCGGAGTTTTCTCCGCCCCCGAGCTTTTTCGCTCACGCGATCCCCGCCGCGAGCAGCGCATGCATGTGCAGCAGCCCGGTCGGCTTGCCGCCCTCGATCACCACGAGCGCGGTGATCTTGCGCGTGTTCATCTCCTTGAGCGCCGCACTCGCGAGCTGACCCGGCGCGATGGTGCGCGGCTGCGTGGTCATCACCGCGCTCACCGGCTTTTCCAGCAGCCCCGGCGACATGTGCCGCGTCAGGTCGCCATCGGTGATGATGCCCGCGAGCTGGCCGGTGGGCTCCTGCACCACGACGCAGCCCAGCCGGTGCTTGGTCATGGCGAGGATCGCCGCCGCCATGTCGGCGTCGGTCCGGACCAGCGGGATGTCCGGGGCGCGATGCATCAGCTCGGACACCTTCAGGAGCTGGGCGCCGAGCTTGCCGCCCGGGTGGAACTGGCGGAAATGCTCCGCGGTGAAGCCGCGCCGCTCGAGCAGCGCCATCGCCAGCGCATCGCCGAGGGCGAGCTGGATCAGCGTGGAGGTGGTCGGCGCCAGCCCGTGCGGGCAGGCCTCCTCCACCTTGGGCAGCAGCAGCGCGGCATCGGCGTTGCGCGCGAGCGCGCTCTCCGCCCCCGCGGTCATCGCGATCAGCGGCACGTCGTAGCGGCGCGAATAGTGGATCACGTCGCGCAGCTCGACCGTCTCGCCTGACCAGGACAGCGCCAGGATGACGTCGTCCGAGGTCACCATGCCGAGATCGCCATGGCTCGCCTCGGCGGGGTGCATGAAGAAGGCCGGCGTGCCGGTGGAGGCGAGGGTCGCGGCGATCTTGCGCGCGATATGCCCGCTCTTGCCCATGCCAGTGACGATGACGCGCCCGCGCGCGCGCACCACCAGGTCCACCGCGTGCTGCATGGCGGCGCCGAGCGCGCCGCCCAGCGCCGCCTCCAGCGCGGCGAGGCCCGCCATGTTGATCTCCGTCGTGCGTCGCGCGGCGACGATCACCCGCTCGGCATCGGTCACTGCGGCTCCTCCTCAGCCCTTGCGGCGCGCGGCCAGCATCGCGCGCGCCCGTTCCAGATCCTCCGGCGTGTCGACGCCGAGCGGCACGTCGTCCACCGCCATGGCGTCGATGCGCATGCCGTCCTCCAGCGCGCGCAGCTGCTCGAGCTTCTCGCGCCGCTCCAGCGTCGAGGGCGGCAGCCCGACGAAACGCGCCAGCGCCGCGCGCCGGTAGGCGTAGAGGCCGATGTGGTGATGCAGCGGCCCGTCGCCCCAGGGCGCGGTCGCGCGGGTGAAGTACAGCGCGCGGAAACGCCCGGGCGCGATCGGCGTGCCCACCATCTTCACCACCGAGGGCTCGGTCCGCTCCGCCTCGCGCCGGATCTCGGCGACCAGGGTGGCGATCGCCACCTCCGGCGTGTCCATCGGCACCAGCGCGGCGCGGATCGCCTGCGGCGCGATGGTCGGCAGATCGCCCTGGACATTGATCACCACGTCGTGCCGCGCCTCCGGGTCGAGCGCCGACACCGCCTCGAAGATGCGGTCGGAGCCGGAGGGGTGGTCGCTCCGCGTCATCACCGCCTCGCCGCCGGCGGCGCGCACGGCGTCGCGGATCTCCGGCGCATCCGTCGCCACCGCCACCCGCCCGACATCCGCCTCCTGCGCGCGCCGCAGCACCTGCACGATCATCGGCGCGCCGAGGATGTCGGCCATCGGCTTGCCCGGCAGCCGCGTCGCCGCCATGCGCGCCGGGATCAGCAGGATCGGGTTCATGCCGCGCGGCGCGCCTTGGCGATGCGGTCGAACGCCATCAGCTCCTCGATCAGCGCGGGGAATTCCTTGAGCGGCACCATGTTCGGCCCGTCCGAGGGCGCGCGGTCCGGGTCCTGATGGGTCTCGATGAAGAGGCCGGCGACGCCGACCGCGACCGCGGCGCGCGCCAGCACCGGCACATATTCGCGCTTGCCGCCGGAGGAGCCGCCGCGCCCGCCCGGCTCCTGCACCGAATGCGTCGCGTCGAACACCACCGGCGCGCCGGTGGCGGCCATGATCGGCAGCCCGCGCATGTCGGTGACCAGCGTGTTGTACCCGAAGCTCGTGCCGCGCTCGGTCAGCAGCACCTGCCGGTTGCCCGAGCCGGTGATCTTCGCCGCGACATTCGCCATGTCCCAGGGTGCCAGGAACTGCCCCTTCTTGACATTCACCACCTTCCCCGTCGCCGCGGCGGCGATCAGCAGGTCGGTCTGGCGGCAGAGGAAGGCCGGGATCTGCAGCACGTCCACCGCCTCGGCGACGCGCGCGCATTGCCAGGTCTCGTGCACATCGGTGAGCACGGGCAGCCCGTAGCGCTCGCGGATCTCGGCGAAGACCGGCAGCGCGCCGTCCAGCCCGACGCCGCGCGCGCCGCCCAGGCTGGTGCGGTTCGCCTTGTCGAAGGAGGTCTTGAACACCAGGCCGAAGCCGAGCCGCTCGGCGATCTCCTTCAGCGCCGCCGCCATCTCCAGCGCATGGGCACGGCTCTCGAGCTGGCAGGGACCGGCGATGACGGCGAGCGGCCGGTCATTGCCGAACACCGCCCCGCCGATGGTCACGACGGGAAGCGGCCCCGCCGTCTCGATCGTTCCGCCACTCATGCCGGCGCGCTCCGTGCAACCCATCCGAAACCTGGGATGCATACGCCCGAAGCGGCCGGCAGGCGAGGCGGCCATGCGCGCCGTTCTCCGCCCGAGCGCGCGGGAGCCGCCAGCGTCCTGCCCGCGAAGTTCGCTGCCTTTCGCAGCCAACTGAGCGGATCGGCAGGCCACTGGAAACAAAGGCTGGGGGGCGGAGTGAACTCCGCCCCCCAGACCCCCACCTCCTTTTTTTGACTTATGGGAAACGTGGCGAGCGCCGTTCTGAACCCGACAACGCGGCGGCGGCTGAGAGTGCGGGAGGAGCTGGCGCCAATAAGCCAAAAAAAGGAGGTGGGGGTGTGCGGGGTCGCGGCACTGCCGCGACGTGAAGCTCCGCCCCCGCGCTTTCCTGGCGTGCCGCCCTAAAGGATCAGGAGCTTCTCGCAGAGCAACGCGAATGGCGTGGTCGGCAGGAAGGCGACCACGGTCACCTGGGCGTCGGGGGCGAGCCCTTCCGCATCGGGCGGCACGAACCGGTCCACCACCGTGGCGCGCCGCGGCGAGACCGGCAGCCCGCTGCCCGGCACCTCGACCACCGGACGTTCCGGCTGAGCGATGCGCAGGAAGGTCGGCAGCGTGAACTCCGCATTGCCCGACATGGTCGCCAGCAGCCGCGCCTGCCCCTTATGCGCGAGCGCCGCGCCGGACCAGCTCATCTCCAGGGTGAGCCACTGGCTGTTGGTCTGCCGCACCAGGCTGAGCTCGAAGCCGCCGGGGCGCGCCACCGCCTGGAGGTGCAGCGGCCGGCCCTGCTGAAAGCCGATGCGCAGGCCGGGCACGATATCCTCATAAGCGACCACGGAGGGAAGCTTGCCGCCCTTGCCGGCGAGATACCCACGCACATCGGCGGCGAGATCGTTGCTGCTGGCGAGGGCGGCGTGTCCGGCCTCCTGCAACGATTGCCGCAACGCAAGGAGCTGGTCGAGCATCTCGTCAACCTGTCGCAGCACCGGGCTTTCCATCGCAGTCCCTGAAACGTGTGTGGGCGGCAGCCTACTGGGCGCTCCGGCAGGCAGCAAGCTCTGCATACTTCTGAAACGATACCGGGCGGCATTTCGCGTCGACGTGATGGCGCGCGCCGTCGCGCGCTCAGCCGCCGAAGCGGTTGGAACGCGGGAACCCGTTGGGCGGCGCCTTGCCGGCGCCGGCGCGGTTGCCGCGCCAGGGGCGAAGATCGCCTTCCACGCGCACGCGCTCCCCGATGCGCCAGGAGAGCCCCTCCTTCAGGGTGAACACCTTGGCGTCGGCGAGCCCGCCATCGCGATAGGCCTGCAATTGCACGCCGCGGCCGCGCGCCATCTCCGGCAGCTGCTCGATCGGGAACACCAGCAGCTTGCGGTTGTCCCCGATCACCGCGACCGCATCGCCCTCCGCCGGCACGCAGAGCGCCGCCTCGGCCGGGCGCTCCACCACCAGCACCTGCTTGCCGGTGCGCTTCTCGGCGAGGAGCTCCTCGCCCTTGACGAGGAAGCCCCTGCCGTCGCTGGCGGCGACCAGGAAGCGCGCCCCCTCGCGATGGACGAACATGGCGACGACGTCGTCCTCGTTGCCGAGCTCGATGGCGAGGCGCACGGGCTGGCCGTCGCCGCGGCCGCGCGGGATCGCGTCGCCCTTCAGGGTGAAGGCGCGGCCATTGGTGGCGAACAGCACGATGCGGTCGGTGGTCTCGGCATGCAGCGCGAATTTCAGCGCGTCGCCTTCCTTGAAGCGGAACTCGGTGTCCTCCGGCAGATGGCCCTTCTGGGCGCGGATCCAGCCCTTCTCGGAGAGGATGACGGTGATCGGCTCGCGCTCGACGAAGGCCTTCTCGTCGAAGGCGACCGGCGCCGGCGCCGCGCTCACCGTGGTGCGCCGCGCCCCGAGCGCGCCCTCGCCGAAGGCCTTGCGCATGCCCTCGAGCTCCTCGGCGATCCGCTCCCAGCGCTTCGCCTCGGACTTCATCAGCGCCTGGAGGGATTTCTGCTCCGCGGTGAGCTTCCTGTGCTCCTTGCGGATCTCCATCTCCTCGAGCTTGCGCAGGGAGCGCAGACGCATGTTGAGGATGGCCTCGGCCTGGATGTCGGACAGCGAGAAGGTCGCCATCAGCACGGGCTTGGGTTCGTCCTCCTCGCGGACGATGCGGATCACCTCGTCGAGGTTCAGATAAACGACGAGGTAGCCGTCGAGGATCTCGAGGCGCCGCGCGATCGCCGCCAGCCGGTGCTCGGTGCGGCGCACCAGCACGACATGGCGGTGGTCGAGCCAGGCGCGCAGCACCTCGCGCAGCCCCATCACGCGCGGCGTGCGGTCGGCGTCCAGGACGTTCATGTTGAGGGGGAAGCGGCTTTCCAGCGCGGTGGCGCGGTAGAGCGTCTCCATCAGCATCTCGGGCTCGACGGCGCGGGATTTCGGCTCCAGCACCAGACGCACGACATCGGTGCTCTCGTCGCGCACATCGCCGAGGAGGGGCAGCTTCTTCTCCTCCATGAGCTGGGCGATCTGCTCGACCAGCTTGGCCTTCTGGACCTGGTAGGGAATTTCCGTGACGACGATCTGCCAGGTGCCGTGCTTGCCCTTCTCGGTGTCCCATTTCGCGCGCAGCCGGAAGCCGCCGCGGCCGGTCTCGTAGGCCTCGGCGAGCGCCTCGGCCGGCTCCACCAGCAGCCCGCCGGTCGGGAAGTCCGGGCCCGGCATGTGCTTGAGCAGCGCGGCGGTGGTGGCCTTCGGGTTGCGCACCAGCTCCAGCGCCGCGGCGCAGACCTCGCCTGCATTGTGCGGCGGGATCGAGGTCGCCATGCCCACCGCGATGCCCGCCGCGCCATTCGCGAGAAGGTTCGGGAAGGCGGCCGGCAGCACCACCGGCTCCTGCTCCTCGCCGTCATAGGTGGCGCGGAAATCGACCGTGTTCTCGTCGATGCCGGCGAGCATCGCCTGGGCGACGGCGGTGAGCCGCGCCTCGGTGTATCGCATGGCCGCAGCGTTATCGCCGTCGATGTTGCCGAAATTCCCCTGGCCCTCGACCAGCGGGTAGCGCGCGGCGAATTCCTGCGCCAGCCGCACCATGGCGTCGTAGATCGCGGCATCGCCATGCGGGTGGTACTTGCCCATCACGTCGCCGACGATGCGGGCGCATTTCTTGAAGCCGGCCGCCGGATCCAGCCGCAGCTGATGCATCGCCCAGAGCAGCCGGCGATGCACCGGCTTCAGCCCGTCGCGCACATCCGGGAGCGAGCGCGCGGTGATGGTGGAGAGCGCGTAGGCGAGGTAGCGCTCGGACAGCGCCTCGGACAGCTTCTTCTCGCGCACCTCCCCGCCTTCGGGGAGCGTATCGATGTCGTCAGGCATGGATTCGCGCTTCGTTCCTGGCGCGCGGGATTACACCAGGCGGCGCGCGAAGGCTACGCGGCGCTAGAGCGTGCTCATCCGCGGTGTACGCGTTCGAAAAAAGCTGGGGGGCGGAGAGAACTCCGCCCCCCAGACCCCCCGCCTCCTTTTTTGACTACGGGGAAACGTGGCGAGTTCCGTTTTCGGCCCGACAACGGCTCGGCACCTCAGAGTGCGGGAGGAGCCGGAACCAAGTCGCCAGAAAATGGAGGTGGAGGCGTGGGGGGTCGCGGCACTGCCGCGACGCGAACTCCGCCCCCGCTCCCCCCTCGTTCCGATGAAACCGCGCTACGCGACCGGCTCCTCGAACAGCACGACGCCGATGCCGCCGAAGGCCGCATCCTCGAAGGCGGACTGGATCTCCGGCGGCCGGCCGCTCACGACATCCGCCTTGACCGGCTTCGCCCCAATCACCTCGACATCGTACCAACCGGACGCGGCGAGCTCACGCGAGGCGCGGATGGCGGCCGATGCGGCATCGGCCGCGTTGACGAAAACCAGGAAGGCATGGGCCTGGTGGGCGGGCATGCGGCCGCCGGGCAGGGCGCGGGCTTCGGCCATGGAGACGTGGACGGGCATCGGAATCTCTTTGGAGCTCGCAACGAACGTTAGCGCAACGACGGCCGGTAGCAAAACATTAACGCTCCGCCAGAGCCGTCACCCGGTCCACAAGCAAGCCCCGTGCCGGCGGCAGCGGCCGGTGCCGCGCCCCGAAGGCATCCCGCTCGAGGAAATGCCCGGTGAGGCGCAGCCCGGCCAGCCAGGCCGCCGGATCGCCAAGGCCGCCCTCGTCCAGCAGGAAGGCCGGGAGATCCAGCAGCCGCCCGGCATAAGGCGCCGCCGCCGCGGCGCTCACCGCCCGCCCGCTGCGCGGCGAGACATGGGTGAGCCCGTCCGACGCGCCGGTCACCGCGCAGCGCGCGAGGTCCAGCCCATAGCCGAGATCGGCCAGCAGCAGCGCCTCCCAGCGCACATAATCCGCGATCACCCCTTCCGCCCCGCCGGCAAGGTGCCCGATCAGCGAGACCAGGCCGCGGAAGGGCAGGGGATGCGGCTCGCGCTCGGGCAGCGCATCGGCTGCGATCGCGCAGGCCGAGGAGAGCAGCGCCAGGGCCAGCGGGTCGTCCATCGCCTGCGCCGCCGCGGCATGCACCATCTCGCCGCTCACCGCGCCGAGCTGGTCCGCCAGCCGCCCCACCCAGCGCGCCTCGATCAGGTTGCCCGGCTGCCACAGCGCCGCCTGGCCGCGGCTGGACCCGCCCTTGGCGAGGCCGGCATGCCGCCCCTGCGCCTCGGTGAGCAGGGTGACGATGGCGGCGCCCTCGCCATAGGGCCGCACCTCCAGCACCACCGCGGGGGCCTGCCATTCCATGCGGCAGATATGCGGGCGCGCGGGCCGGAGGTGAACTCCCGCCGCGCCGGTCAGGCCTCGCGCCGGACTTCCGGGTAGTATTGCGGCGCCTCGCGCCGGTCGAACATGCCGTAGTCGCGGATGATGCGGATGCGGCGATGCCGCAGCCGCGCGCCCTCGGGCCGCCAGCGCTGCGCCGCTTCGCGATCGCGCCAGGAGAGCAGCAGCGCCAGCTTGCCTGCCGTGGTGATGCTGCGGAACAGGTCGTGCTCCACGAGCGCGCCCGCCGGCACGCCGAGCCGCGCCATCACCGCCTCCGGCGCCGCCGCGGCGGCCTCGCCCGGCTCCGGCATGATCTCGGTCAGGCTCGCGACCTTCGCCACGCCCACCTCGGTCTCGTCGAAGCGCTGCTCGCGCAGGGGCAGGCCGGCCGGCGGCGCGCTGTCCGCGGTCACCTCCCCGACGCGCAGGTGGTAGTCGGCGAAGATCCCGCCGCGGCCCTGCTGCTGCACCGCGTGGTGCTCGCCCACGGTGCGCCAGCGCACCACCGACTTCTCGTCGCGCCAGCTGGAATGGGAGAGCAGCCAGCCCGGCCGCCGCAGGCTCTCGAAGCGCTCATTGTCGATGAAGCCCTCGATGGTCTCGAGGATCGGCCGCAGCCGCCCGGCCAGGGCGAGATAGGCATCGAACCGCTCCTTGCGCGGCTGCACCTCGAAGATGACGGAGAACATGGCGACCCCTCCCTGAAGTCTTGGGGGGCGGAGTGAACTCCGCCCCCCAAACCCCCCACCTCCCTTTTTTTTTGGCTTCTTGGCGCTTGCGGCTCCCGCACTCTCAGGCGCCGCAGCGTTGTCGGGCTGAGAACGGAGTTGGCCTCGCTTCCCCGTCATCAAAAAAGGAGGTGGGGGGTCTGGGGGGCGGAGTTCACTCCGCCCCCCAGTCCTTAGCAGAGCACGCCGAGGCCGTCCTTCGCTCGGCGCCGAAGCGACGTTTCAGCGCCGCAGGATTGTCAGCGCCAGGGCGACCAGCACCGCCACCACCACCACCGGCGCGCCGAGCAGCATGATCTGCAGGTCGTAGAACGCGAACCAGAACCGCGCGCAGTAAGCCAGGAGGTTGCATTCCGGCGCGACGGCGATCAGCACCACCCACGACGCGGCGATCAGCCCGGCTGCCAGCCAGGCGCGCCGCGCGCCGCGCCTCACGGCCCTGGAATCTCCAAGCCAAGTGCCCGGATCCGCGCGTTCTCCTCGTCCCAGCCGGGACGGTCCTTCACGTTCAGGAACAGATGCACCGGCCGCTCCAGCAGCGCCGCGAGCTCCTCCCGTGCCCGCCGCCCGATCTCGCGGATGCGCGCACCCTTGTCTCCGATGACGATCGCCTTCTGCGTCGGCCGCGCGACATAGATCGTGCAGTCCACCCGCACCGAGCCGTCCTTGAACTCGGTCCATTGCTCGGTCTCGACCGTCGCGTGGTGCGGCACTTCCTCATGCGTCTGGCGCAGGATCTGCTCGCGCACGATCTCGGCCACCAGCATGCGGTTCGGCAGGTCGGAGAGCTCGTCCTCGGGGAACAGGTACGGGCCATCCGGCAGCGCCGCCGCCGCCGCATCCAGCAGCCGGTCCAGCCCGTCGCCGGTCTCCGCCGAGACCATGAAGGTCTCGCCGAAGGGCAGGAGCTCGTGCAGCGCCGCGGTCAGGGGCAGCAGCTTCGGCGGCGCCAGCGCATCGGTCTTGTTGAGCACCAGCCAAACCGGCTTGCGCACACCGCGCAGCCCCTCCGCGATCGCCCGCACGTGCTCGCTCAGTCCCGCCCGCGCATCCACGACGAGCAGCGACAGGTCCGCATCCTGCGCCCCGCCCCAGGCCGCCGCCACCATCGCGCGGTCCAGCCGCCGCTTCGGCGCGAAGATCCCCGGGGTGTCCACCAGCACGAGCTGCGACCGTCCATGCATCACCACCGCGCGGATGCGGAACCGCGTGGTCTGCGGCTTCGGCGAGACGATCGTCACCTTCGTCCCGGCGAGCTTGTTCACCAGCGTGGATTTCCCGGCGTTCGGCGCCCCCAGCACCGCGACCAGGCCGCAGCGGGTCCCGCCACTCATGGCGCCAGCCCGGCGAGCCAGGCCTCCGCCGCCGCCTGCTCCGCTGCGCGCTTGGAATCCCCCATGCCCTGCGCCGCGCGCCCGAGCGCGCTCACCGCCACGATGAAGACCGGCGCATGGGGCGGGCCGGAGGACGACACCAGCCGATATTCCGGCAGGCCGGCGCCACGCCCGAGCGTCCATTCCTGCAGCCGGCTCTTGGCCGACATCGGCGGCAGGGCATCCGCCTCCACCAGCGGCGCCCAGGCCTGGCGCACCACCGGCCGCGCCGCCTGCAGCCCGCCATCGAGGTAGAGTGCGCCGAGCAGCGCCTCCAGCGCGTCGGCCAGCACATTGGCGCGCTCGCGCAGGCCGGCGCGGCCTTCCCCTGGCGGCACGCGGAGCGCGGCACCCAGCCCCATCGCCTCCGCCACGCGGGCGCAGGCATCACGCGCCACCAGGGCACCCAGCCGCTTGCCGAGATCGCCTTCCCGCTCGGAAGGAAAACGCTCGATCAGCCACTCGGCGATGCACAGCGCCAGCACGCGGTCGCCGACGAATTCCAGCCGCTCGTTGGAGTCCAATTGGTCCCGCCGCGGGTCCGCCGCCGAGCGATGCGTCAGCGCCTGCTCGAGCAGATCGCGCCGCGCGAAGCGGTGGCCGAGACGATCCTGCAGGGCATCCAGCGCGTCACTCATGGTGCGGGACTGGGGGGCGGAGAGAACTCTGCCCCCCAGACCCCCCACCTCCTTCTTTTGGCTAATGGGAAGCGTGGAGAAGGCCGTTCTCCAGCAGGCGACGGCAGGGCGCCTGAGAGTGGGGAAGGGAGCTCACTCCCTTCCCCAGTCCCGGCCGTGGGCCTCAGCGAACGACGGTAAACAGCCGCGACCAGCGTATGGCGAAGGGCCATCCCCAGACCTCCCACCACGCGGCGGACCCATCCACCGAGAAGAAGATGAATTCCGCCCGCCCCACCAGGTTCTCCACCGGGATGAATCCCACCGCGCTCATCGCCCGGCTGTCCAGGCTGTTGTCGCGGTTGTCGCCCATGGCGAAGACGTGCCCTTCCGGCACGCGGAACTCCACCGTGTTGTCGAACGGCCCGTCATCCGAGGCTTCCAGGATGTCGTGGCTCACCCCCGGCGCGCCGTCGAAGCTCGGCAGCGTCTCGCGGTAGCGGCGCACCGTCATGCGCGGACCGTCGCCCTCCACCGTGTAGGGCCCCAGCAGCTCGCGCCGCGCCGCCTGGCCGTTGATGTAGAGGATGCCGGCGCGGACCTGGATGCGGTCGCCCGGCAGGCCGACGATGCGCTTGATGTAGTCGGTCGAGCCGTCGCGCGGCAGCTTGAACACCGCGACGTCGCCGCGATGCGGCAGGCTGCCGAAGATGCGCCCCGAGAACAGGTTCGGGCTGAACGGCATGGAATGCCGCGAATAGCCGTAGCTGTATTTCGAGACGAAGAGGTAGTCGCCCACCAGCAGCGTCGGGATCATGCTGCCCGAGGGGATGTTGAAGGGCTCGAAGGCCACGGTGCGGATCGCCACCGCGATCAGCGCGGCATAGACGATCGTCTTGACGCTTTCGAACCAGCCGCCGCCGGTCTTCTTCTTGGTCATGGAGATGGTTCGTGACGGCATGCTGCTCGCCGATCCGGGAGACGCGTTGGGGGAAGCGGGCGGAGGGAAGCCCTGGCGGCCGTCCTGTGTCAAGGAAGCGGCACCGCGGTGATGACCACCATCGCCTGGGCGTAGGGGTATTCGTCGGTCATGGTCAGCGCGATCTGCGCGGCATGGCCAGGGGGCGTGATCGCCTTCAGGCGCTCCGCCGCGCCGCCGGTGAGACGCAGGGTGGGCTGGCCGGAGGGCAGGTTCACGACGCCGAGATCGCGCCAGAACACCCCGGCGCGGAAGCCGGTGCCGAGCGCCTTGGAGGCCGCCTCCTTGGCCGCGAAGCGCTTGGCATAGGTGGCGGCGCGGATGCGTTCGGTGCGGCGCTCCGCCTTGGCGCGCTCGAGCGGCGTGAAGATGCGCCCGATGAATTTCTCGCCGTGCTTCTCGATGGTCTTCTCGATGCGGCGGATGTCGATGACGTCGCTGCCGAGGCCGATGATCATGGGGGTCAGCTCTTCGCCCGCTCGACCTGCGTGACGCCGGGGCAGGCGCGCAGCGCGGCGATGATGGTCGAAAGGTGCTGGATGTCGCGCACCTCGACATCCACCAGGACCTCGCACCAGTCGCCGTTGCGGTTGACGATGCGGAGCGAGCTCACCGCACCCTCCTGGCGTGCGATCGCGGTGGTGACGCCGGCGAGCGCGCCGGGCTCGGTCCCCGCCACCACCTCCAGCCGCCCGATATGGCGGCCCTTGGCGTCGTCCTCGTATTCCCAGTCCACGTCGATGAAGCGCTCCGGCGTGGCGGAGAAGGCTTCCAGGCTGTGGCAGTCGTTCTTGTGGATGGTGACGCCGCGGCCGGTGGTGACGATGCCGACGATGCGGTCGCCCGGCAGCGGGTGGCAGCAGCCGGCGAAATGCACCGCCATGCCGGCGACCAGGCCGGTGACGCCCATCGCCGCCTCGCGCCGCACCGCGGGCACGCGGTCCGGCTTGCCGGGGGTCAGCGCCGGCCCGGCGCCGATGCGTCCGCGCGGGCGGTGCAGATGCAGCGGGTCCACGTTGCGCGGCGGGCTGCGCAGTTCCGGCACCGCGGCGTGCACCACCTCGCGGGCGGAGATGTTGCCGGCGCCGACGGCGATGCAGAGCGTCTCGAAATCCGGCTGCTTCAGCGCCTTCACCGCCGGCTCGGCGATCTTCTCCGAGAAGTCGAGCCCTTCCTGGCGGAACGCCTTGGCGATCGCCGAGCGGCCTTCCTCGCGCTGCGTCTCGCGCTGGCGGGCATGGACGAAGCGGCGGATGCGCGCGCGCGCCTTGCCGGTGACGACGAAGCGCTCCCAGGCCGGGTTCGGCGTGCCGCCGCGCGCGGTGATGATCTCGACTTGGTCGCCGTTCTCGAGCTGGTGGCGCAGCGGGACGATCTTGCCGTTGACCTTGGCGCCGACGCAGGAATCGCCGACCTGGCTGTGCACCTCGTAGGCGAAGTCCACCGGCGTCGCGCCGCGCGGCAGCTCGATGAGATCGCCCTTGGGCGTGAAGCAGAACACCTGGTCGCGATGCAGCTCGAGCTTGGTGTGCTCGAGGAATTCCTGCGGCTCGGAGGCCTGCTCGAGGATCTCCAGCAGGTCGCGCACCCAGGGGTAACGGCGCCGCTCGCCCGGCGTATCGCCCTGCTTGTAGATCCAGTGCGCGGCGACGCCGTTCTCGGCGATCTCGTGCATCTCGCGGGTGCGGATCTGCACCTCGATGCGCGCGTTGCGCCGCTCCGGCACGGTGACACCGGTGTGCAGGCTCTGGTAGCCGTTGGTCTTGGGCGTGCTGATCCAGTCCTTGAACCGCCCGGGCACCACGCGATAGGCGGAATGGATGGCGCCGAGCGCCGCGTAGCAATCCGCCTTGTCCGGCACGATGAGGCGGAAGGCCATGATGTCCGAGAGCTGCTCGAACGCCACGTTCTTCTTCTGCATCTTGAGCCAGATGGAATAGGGCGACTTCTCGCGCCCGATCACGTCCAGCACGGTGACCTCGGCTTCCGCCAGCACGCGGCGCAGGTCCCGCTCGATCTCCTCGATCAGGTCGGCACCCTGGCCGCGCAGATAGGTGAGCCGCGCCGCGATGGTCTGCCAGGCATCCTGGTTGAGCTCGCGGAAGGCCAGGGTCTCGATCTCGGTCTTCAGCGCATCCATGCCGATGCGCTCGGCGAGCGGGGCGTAGATCTCCAGCGTCTCGCGCGCGGTGCGGCTGCGGCGCTCGGGCTGCGGCATGCCCTGCAAGGTGCGCATGTTGTGCAGCCGGTCGGCGAGCTTCACCAGCAGCACGCGGATGTCCTCGCTCATGGCGAGGACCAGCTTGCGGAAATTCTCGGCCTGCTTGGTGCGCTCGGATTGCAGCTCCAGCCGGGTCAGCTTGGTGACGCCGTCCACCAGCCGGGCGACCTCGCGCCCGAAGAGCTTCTCGACCTGCGGTAGCGCGACGGGCGTGTCCTCCACCACGTCGTGCAGCAGCGCGGTGATGATGGTCCCGGCGTCCAGCCGGTAGCCAGCGAGGATCTCGGCGACCGCGAGCGGATGGGTGATGTAGGGCTCGCCATTGTCGCGCTTCTGGGGCGCATGCGCCTCCGCGGCCATCGCATAGGCGGCCTCGATGGCCGCCCCATCGGCGCGCGGGTCGTAGGCCAGCACCTTGCGGGCGAGCGAGACGCCGGGTGCGGCTTCCGGTGCGCGGACCGCCGGCGCGGCTTCGGCCTCGCCCGCCGCGATGCCGTCGGGCGCGCGCGGGACCATCGAGTAGCCGTCCCCGCCCGCGCCTTGGCCCATCAGGCTGCCCCTACCGCCCCGCCATGGTGGCGGGGCCTCAGCGCTTGCCGCCGCCGAGCTCGGCGGCGATCGCCGCCTCGATGTCGTCGGGCGACATCTCCTCGGCCGGGCTCTCGGGCAGGTTCTCCTCCTGCACGTCCATGATGCCGAAGATGTTCTCGTCGGTGGCGATGAGGTCCATGACCTCCTCCTCCGCCGGCTCCGGCTCGGGGGCGCGCTGCAGCGACTTCACGAGATCCGCTTCCAGCGCCTTCAGCTCGACCGTCTCGTCGGCGATCTCGCGCAGTGCGACCACCGGGTTCTTGTCGTTGTCGCGCTCGACCGTCAGGGTCTCGCCGCGGCTGATGTTGCGGGCGCGCTGGGCGGCGAGCAGCACGAGCTCGAACCGGTTCGGGATCTGGACGATGCAGTCTTCGACGGTAACGCGGGCCATGGCGGCTCCCATCCTGCGGGCGCGGCAAGGCGCCCGGAAATCTCCGGGGGAACAGCGGAGATAGCTAGCGCGAGGCGCCGGCGCAAGGAGGGCGGCCCGGCAGGAGGTATCATCCATGCCGTGGATGGGCTGCATCCAGCGCATGCGTTGGTCCTGGCCATGCACGCGGCTCATCTTCCGCGCAACGCCGAGGCCGACGGGGCCTCGCCGAAACCGAGGATGGACCGATGTTCCGCAATCTCTTCCTGGCTTCCGCCCTGACCCTCGCCGCCGCCGGCGCCCAGGCCGCCGAGCTGGTCAACATCAACGGCGAGCAGCGCGTGATCTATGACGAGCCTAGCCAGAACGTGGTCGGCGGCGGCGCCGCGGCGATCGTCGGCGAGGCCGGCAGCCGCCATGTCGTCTACCGCGGCGCCACCCAGGCGCAGCCCGGCAATGGCGAGGTCGCCCGGCTGGAGAACATCAACGGCGAGCAGCGCGTGGTGCATGTGCCGGCCGCCCGCCCCGCCGCGCAGCTCGCGGGCGCCTTCAACGGCCGCGGCTGATCCGCTTCTGCCGGCCGCCGAAGGGGCCGGGGGGACCTCCCCCCGGCCCCTTCGCGCGTTCAGTTCACCGCCCGGTCGATCGCCCGCCCCGCCCGCTCGGCCGGGCCGTTCGGCGGATCGACCGCGTCCCGCACCCGCTCGGCGGCGCGGTCGACCGAGCGGCCCGCCCGCTCGGCGGGGCCGGGCTGATCGCAGGCGAACAGCATGGCGGTCATCAGCAGGGCGGTGGCCAGGCAGGTGAGATTCCGCATCGCGGCGCTCCAGCAAGGGTCCTGTCGCGCCAACGCACGAACCCCGGACCGGTTCGCTGTCGATTCCCTACTTCCCGCCCTTTCCGCCCTTGCCCATCGCTGCGCCGGTGCGGAATCCCGCCGCGCCCAGCGCCTCCAGCCGCGATGCGAGGTTGCCGAGGATGGCCTGGCGGAAGACCGGCGCGCGTTTCCAGGCCTTGCGCTCCTGCCGCGTCACGCCGCAGCCGAAGCACCAGCCGGTATGATCCTCGTAGTCGCAGATCTTGATGCAGGGCCTCACCATGCCCCGTCAGATGGGGCCGCCCTCAGGCCTCCACCGAGGCGAGGCTCACCGGCAGCAGCGCCTCCTCGCTGAGCGGGCGCCAGTTCCCCCCGCTCAGCACCTCGCTCGGCCGGAACCGCGCCTTGTAGGCCATCTTGCGGCTCTCCGGCACCCAGTAGCCGAGATAGACATAGGGCAGGCCGAGGCTCCGCGCCCGCTTGAGCAGCCACAGGATCGCATAGGTGCCGAGCGAGCGCCGCGCCGCCTCCGGGTCGAAGAAGGAATACACCGCGGACAGCCCGTCGCTCAGCCAGTCGGTCAGGCAGCCGCCGAGCAGCCGGTCGGCGCCGTCGCGGAACTCCACCATCCCCGTCGTGATCGGCGTGTCCTCGACCATGGCGCGGTAGTCGTAGAAGCCCATCGCCGCCATGTCGCCATCGCCGTGGCGGGCCTTCTGGTAGCGGTGGAACAGCGCGAATTGCTCGGCGGTGGCGCGCGCCGGCATCTCCGCCGCGGCGAGGTCGAGATTGGCGCGCTGGATCTTCCGCTGCGAGCGGTCCGGCATGAAGGAATCCGCCACCACGCGGATCGGGATGCAGGCCTGGCAGCCGGGGCAGACCGGCGAATAGGCGATGTTGTGGCTGCGGCGGAACCCGGCGCGGGAGAGCCGGTCATGCAGCGCCTCCGCCTCGGCGCCCGACAGCTCGGTCACGATCTTCCGCTCCGTCCGCCCGGCAAGATACGGACATGGCAAAGGCGCCGTGGTGTAGAAGAATTGCGGGCGACGGGCGGATCGGTGGAGCATCTCTTTCACCCCAGTCTCCAGGCCCCCGAGCCCGGACGCAACATATTAACGCGCGCTTTCAAGGCGCCAGCCTCAGCGTGGTTGCGCCGGCCCCGGCATCGGCGCCGAGGCGCAGCAGCCCGCCCTCGCGCCAGCGCGCCAGCAGGTCGCCCCAGTGCCGGCTGAGCGGATGGCCGGATTGGCCGGTGGCGATCACCGCGAAGCTCGCCTCGGCGTCGGCGAGGTCGAACACGCCGCGGAAGCCCGGCCCGTGCACCGCCTCGAACAGCCCGGCGCCGTTCACCCGGAAGCCGGCGCGGTTCACCGTCTCGCCATCGCCCGCCGCCGGCGCGCTCAGCCGTACCAGGCGGCCGAGGCCGGGGATGAAGCGGAACAGCGCGTGGTCGAACACCGCGGGATGCGCCACCCCCCAGCGCCAGGCGGCGGGATCGGCCCCGTAGCGCTGCGCGAGCTCCGCCACCGCCGCGCGCAGCGCCTCGGCCAGCATCGGCCCGCAGTCGCCGCCACACCAATGCGCCCCGCGGCGGTCCGCGGCGAGGACGAAGCGGAGGAATTCCGGGCTCGCCTCCCACACCCCCTCCGGCACGCCGGCGCGCGCCAGCACCGCGCGGCCGAAGCGCATCAGCGTCGCGTGGAAGATCACCGGCTGCGCCCGCATCCCCGCCATGCCGCCATCCCAGGCGGCGAGCAGGTCGAAGGCGGCACCCGCCGCGCCGTCCGGCCGCGGCATGGCGCGGAGCGCCGGCAGCAGCTCCTGCGCCAGCAGCGAGACGCTGTCCGCCTGGATCGCCGCGAAATCCGCCGGCTGATGCCGCTCCCGCGCGGCGAGCAGCGCGCCGATGCGGCGGAACCGCCAGTCGCCGAACCAGTCATGGCCGAGGAAGGGCCCCCCCGCCGGCACGACCCGGTTGTTGGCATTGACCAGCAGGCCGCTCGGCGGGTTCTCGACATGCGGCAGCGCGTCGAAGGGGAGGAAGCCGGTCCAGTCGGCCTGCCCGTCCCAGCCCGGCATCGGCCGGGTGCCGTCGCCGCTCCGCCGCACCGGCGTGCGGCCGGTGAGATACAGCGCGATCTCGCCCGTCCGCGTCGCCACCATCAGGTTCTGCGGCGGCGAGGTGATCATCGCCGCCGCCGCCCGCGCCTCGGCCAGGCTGCGCGCCCCGTTGAGCGCCCACAGCCCCGCCGCCGCGCTGTCGCCCGGCGCCAGATTGGCCATCGCCAGCGCGAGCACGGTGCCGTCCGGCCGCCCCGCCGGCGCGTCGAGATCCGACAGCACCGGCCCGTGCCGCGTCTCGCGCACCCGCATCACCACCGTCTCGCCGCCGCGCACCCCGATGCGCTCCTCGCGCAGCGTAAAGGGGCGCGGGCCCTCCGGCGTCTCATACGCATCCGCCCCGGCCAGCCGCTCCACGAAGACGTCCTGGGTGTCCGAGTGCGTCGTGGTGAAGCCCCAGGCGATGTCGCCGTTGCGCCCGATCACGATGCCCGGCACCCCGGGCGCGGTGGCGCCGAGCAGCACCCGGTCGGGCAGCTCGATCCGCACCAGGTACCAGAGGATCGGCGCCGAGAAGCCGAGATGCGGATCGGTCGCCAGCATCGGCGCACCGGAGGCGCTGCGCCACCCCGCCACCGCCCAGGCATTGGAGGCGCTCGCCGGCAGCGGCGCCTCGCCCGGGAAGCGCGGCAGCGCCGCTGCCAGCCGCGCAAGATGGCCCTCCGGCAGCGGCACCGCCTCGCCCAGCCGCTGCGCGGCGCCGGCCGCCGCGGGCAGCTCCGGCGCGTCAGGCCGCCCGGGGCTGCGATCCTCCGGCCAGATCTCGGCCAGCCGCTCCGGCGGCAGGATCGCGGCGAGCCGCGCCCGGTCCAGCTCCATCCGCCAATTGCCGGAGAGCCACAGCCCCATCACCTTGCCCCAGAGCAGGCTGTCCACCGGCCGCCACGGCGCCGGCGTGCCGATCACCAGGCTCATCGGATCGGCGAAGCGGCCGCGCTCGGCGATCCACGCATTCACCCCCGCCGCATAGGCCTCGAGCATCTCGCGCGCGCCGGCGGGAAGGGTGGCGAGATCCGCCTCGGCCCGCTGCGCCAGCCCGAGCAGGCGCATGAAGCGGTCGATCCGCAGCACGCCCGGCCCGGCGAGCTCGGCGAGGCGCCCGCTGGCGCCGCGCCGCATCAGCTCCATCTGCAGCATGCGCTCGCGCGCATGCAGGAAGCCCACCGCCATCCAGGCGTCGTGCTCGCTCTCGGCGCGGATGCGCGGCACGCCCTCGGTGTCCAGCCGCACCTCCACCGGCGCGGCGAGCCCCGCCAGCCGGTACGCGCCACTCGCCGGCGGCAGGGTCCACCAGACCAGCCCGGCCGCGATGAGGAGCAGCAGCAGCAGGAGCTGCACGCCCCGCCACAGGATCCTCCCGAGAATCCGCATGAACACCGCCACGCCCCCCAGCATGGCCCCGGCGCGGGAAGTTGCAATCAGGCCTGGGTGCGGGACCGAGAGGGGGCTCTGCCCCCTCTCGGGCTCTCCCCCGCTGGGGGGCGACCTCGCCCCCCAGACCCCGAGGGCAGGTTCGGAAAGGGGAAGGGGCGCAACCGGCGCGCCGCTTCCACGCGCGGGACCTGCCCCTTCCCCTTTCCGAACCTGAACACTCACGCGGGGTCCGGGGGGCA
>Ga0081539_10000627_pt1 | contig 71450 bp, 69 predicted proteins | sample TabmetS4T2R2_FD_71023 | JGI IMG/M metagenome (GOLD analysis project Ga0081539, IMG submission 71023) | Tabebuia heterophylla rhizosphere microbial communities from the University of Puerto Rico - S4T2R2 | ecosystem: Host-associated > Plants > Roots > Rhizosphere ...
CCCCCCAGACCCCGAGGGCAGGTTCGGAAAGGGGAAGGGGCGCAACCGGCGCGCCGCTTCCACGCGCGGGACCTGCCCCTTCCCCTTTCCGAACCTGAACACTCACGCGGGGTCCGGGGGGCAGGGCTGCCCCCCGGCGGGGAGGTCCAGGAGGGGCAGCGCCCCTCCTGGCCCGCACCAGGGCCTCTAAGAGCATGCCCCCGCATCTCGGCATCCTGTTGCTCGATGGCGGGCATGAGCGGGCGCATTATGCCTTGGTGATGGCCACCGGTGCGGCGGCCTTGGGGCGTGGTGTGACGCTGTTCGCCACCAATGCCGGGTGTCGGCTTTTCCAGCGTGGCTCGCCCTTGCGGGATGATGCGCGGGAGGCGGTGTTGGCCGCGCGCGGCGTTGCGGGGATCGGCGTGTTGCTGGAGGCGGCGGCGGAGCTCGGCGTGCGCCGCATCGCCTGCGAGGCGGGGTTGCGGGCGGAGGCGATCGATCCGGCGGCGCTCGCCGAGGGTGTCGAGGTGGCGGGGGTGGCGAGCTTCCTTTCGGCGGTCGGGACCGGTCAGATCGTCGTCTTCTGACCGCGCTTGACCGGGACTCGGCTGGCGGGGGAGATGAGTCCCCATGCGCCCCTTGCCTCACTCGTTCCTTCCCGTGCTCGTGGGCGTTGTGATGCTGGCTTCCGGCCCGGTGGCGGTCGCGCAGACGGCGCCGGCGCGGCAGCCCGCCGCCGCGGCTCCGGTGGTGAGCCCGCCGCCCGCCGCGCCGCGTCGTCCGCCGGCGCAGGCGCCGGGCGCGCAGCCGCCGCAGGCGCCGGCGCGGCCCACCGCCGCGGCGCCTCAGCCGCCGGCTGCCGGCGCCCAGGCGCAAGGCCAGCAGCGGCAAGCTCCCGCCACCGGCACCCAGGCCCAGGGCCAGCAGCGGCAGGCCCCCGCCACCGGCGCCCAGGCGCAGGGCAACCGCCGGCCGCGCCGTGCCGGGGCGGCCGCCGCGGGGGCGGCCGCCGGTGCTGCCGCGGGCGCCGCCGCCACCCGTCCGCCCGAGCCGCAGCAGCAGGTCCAGCCGGCCCCGCCGCCCGACCCGCAGCCCGCCACCGGCGCCGTCACCGGTCTGCCTTTGCCGCGCTTCGCGGCGCTGCGCTCCGATGAGGTCAATCTGCGGGCGGGGCCGGGGACCCGCTTCCCGATCGAGTGGACCTATCAGCGGCGGGACCTGCCGGTGGAGATCATCCGCGAATTCGAGCTCTGGCGCCGCATCCGCGACCCCGAGGGCACCGAGGGCTGGGTCCACCAATCCACCCTCACCGGCCGGCGGAGCTTCATCGTGCGCGGGCCGGGGCCGCAGGCGGAGGTGCCGCTGCGGCGGCGCCCGGAGGATGGGGCGGCGCCGGTGGCGCGGCTGCGGCCCGGGGTGGTCGGGCGGATCCGCCTCTGCGAGGCCGGCAATTCCTGGTGCGAGGCGCAGGTCGGCGAATATCGCGGCTGGATCAAGCGGGCCGAGATCTACGGCATCGGGCCGGAGGAAGAGGTCCGCTAATCCGCCCACCACGGGCGGTGGCCGAGATTTTCCGCCTTCGCATGGGCATCGGCGCAGAGATCGACGCCCGGGATGCAGCCCGGGCCGAGCCCCGCGACGCGCGGCCGGTAGCGGGTGACGTCGGTGTCGTAGCGCGGCGGCGAGGCCAGGGTCGGCGTCCAGTCGGTCACGTTGAAGGCGACCACGGTGAGCGGCGGCGACGCCGGCCGGGCGCGCCGGCGCGGCGGCGGCTGGGGCGGCGGCGGCTCGGAGGCCAGCACCACCGGCGCGCTGCCGGGCAGCATTTCCATCCGGGCGGGGGTATGGCCGGGGAAGCTGCAGCGCAGCTGCAGCGGCCGGTTCGGGGCGGCGCGGATCGGCACCACGGCGGGCGTCGCCTCGATGCGCGCAAGCTCCTGGTGGCCGCGGTGCAAGGTGCACGCGGCGCCTGGCGGGTCCGTCACCACCCTCACATGCTGTTGCCCGCTGCGGTTGCCTCCCCCGCAAGCCATCAGCGGCACGGCCAGCACCACGATCAAAGCGCGCATTCCCGCGCCCTCCCCCGGGGGAACATTGCACGGCCGGGGATGGCCTGGGCAAGTGCGCTGCTTGCCGGGCGGCGCGGGCGAGGCGTAGCCTCGCCGGAATGCCGGATTTGCCCGCGACCCACGACCTCGGCGGCGCCAGCCGCTTCCGCTGCACCGCCGTCGAGCGCGACGAATCGGCGCCCGACGCCTTCGGCCGGCGCGTCGACGCGCTGCGCGGGCTGCTCGCCGCCCGCAAGCTGATGACGGTGGACGAGCTGCGGCGCGGCATCGAGGCGATCCCGGCCGAGGAGTATTTCGCGCTGGGCTATTACGAGCGCTGGCTGCGATCGATCGCGGCGCTCCTGGTGGAGAAGGGCGTGGTCTCGGGCGATGAGCTGCGCTGAGGCCAGCGCCGCGCCGGGCGATGCCGGGGGGAGAAGCACATGATCGGCAGCGCCGGGACGCGATTCGCGGCGGGGGACACGGTGCGGGTGAAGGCGGATTGGCCGGAGCTGCGCGGGCCCTGCCATGTCCGCACGCCGCACTACCTGCGCGGGCGCGTCGGGCAGGTGGTGCGCGCGCTGGGCGCCTTCCCCAACCCCGAGGACCTCGCCTTCGCCCGCCCGGCGGAGCAGCGCGCGCTCTACCACGTGCTATTCGAGCAGCAGCCGGTGTGGGGCGAAGGACGCCCCGGCGATTCGCTGATGGTCGAGATCTACGAGCACTGGCTCGAGCCCGCGGAGGAGGCGTGAATGGCGGCACCACCGCGGGATGACAGCATCGCGCTGCTGGAGAAGCTGGTCGCGGCGCTGAGCGCGAAGGGAATCGTGACCGAGGCGGAACTCGCCGAGCGGCAGGCGAGGACCGACCAGGCGAGCCCGGAAACCGGCGCCCGCATGGTGGCGCGGGCGTGGATGGATCCCGCGTACCGCGCGCTGATGCTGCGCGACGGCTCCGCCGCCGCCGAGCAGATGGGGGTGAGCATGGCCGGCGCGCCGCCGCTCGGCGTGCTCGAGAACACGCCGGCACGGCATCACCTGGTGGTGTGCACGCTGTGCTCCTGCTACCCGCGCGCCGTGCTCGGCTACCCGCCGCACTGGTACAAGAGCTTCGCCTACCGCGCCCGCGCCGTGCGCGAGCCGCGCGCCGTGCTGGCGGAGTGGGGTACGGCCATCCCGGACTCGGTGGAGATCCGCGTGGTGGACAGCACGGCAGATTACCGCTGGATGGTGCTGCCACTGCGGCCAGACGGGACCGACGGGTGGGACGAGGCGAGGCTGGCGGCGCTCGTCACGCGCGACGCGCTGGTGGGGGTCGCGGTGCCCCAAGCACAATGAAGCAGTGGGGGAGGCGGTGAACCGCCTCCCCCACACCCCCTCCACCCTTTTTTTGGGGACTTGGCGCGAGGCGGGGAGGTTCGGCGAAAGGACGCCGGGCGGGACGGGGCGCATGGGGTCTCAGTAGAGGCGGTAGCGGCGGGGGGCGCCGATCGCCGTCTTGTGGAGACGCATGCAGTCGCGGAGGTCCCGGAGGTCCACGGTACGGGATTCCAGGATCTCCTTGCTCCAGGCCAGGGCGGTTTCGGACAAAGAGCGGTTCGGGATGTAGATCGGCTCGCAAGGCAAGGCATGGAACATGCCGATGTCGCGGGCGAGCTCGAGATTCGCCAGGCCCACGCGACGGGCCATGCGGCGGAAGGCTCGGCCGACGCGCCAGCGGAGCGAGGCCAGGGCGGGATCGCCGCCGGGCTCGTTGGAAACCGCGACTAGGAGTTTCTTCAGGACGCCGGACCGGGCCCAGCGGAGGAGCTGGCGGTAGGCGCTGTTGGGGTTTCCGAGCTCCGGCGGCAGGGCACGCCAGGGCTGGCGCGAGCAGGCGACCCAGAAAATGGCGTCCAGCGTGCGGCGGCGGTCGGCGGGCGGGCGGCCCTTCGCGGCGAGATGGGGGAGCAGGGCCGTGTATTCGGCGTCGGTGAGCGGGTGGTAGGCGGGGGCGGTGAAGGGCTTGCGCATGAGGTAGTATAGGAATATTGTCTCGGGCTGCGCAAGGGCGGCGTGGCGGGCGGTTCCGCTACGGGCGGCCCGGAGCGCGGTGCGGGCGGCCCGTAGGCGAAGCGGAGGCGTTGGGATGGCGGCGACGGCACGGGCGGTGGAGCGGGCGAAGAAGGTGGGGAGCGCGGTGAAGCGTCTGCGGCGGGGGCTGGGGCTGACGCAGGCGGGGTTCGCGGCGCGGTACCGGATTCCGCTGGGGACGCTGCGCGACTGGGAACAGGGGCGGGCGGCGCCGGACGGGACGGCCTGGGCCTATCTGCTGGCGATATCCGGCGATCCGGAGGCGGTGTGGCGGGCGCTGGGGGGCGCGGGGTGAGCGGCTTCGCGGGAGGTTGAGGACCGGCGGCGCGATTCTTCCGGTATCGTTGCGATCATCGGTTGCGGAAGGGTCGTGCCGTGGGTGTGTGGCGCTGCGTGGTGCTGGGGTTGCTGCTGCTGGGGGCGGCGGCGCGGGGGCAGGAGCTGCCGGCGGGGGTGGCGCGGGGGGCGGTGACGGTTTCGGGCCTCTCCTCGGGCGCGTTCATGGCGGTGCAGTTCCAGGTGGCGTTCTCCCGCCATGTGAGCGGCGTGGGGGCGGTGGCCGGGGGGCCGTATCTGTGCGCGGAGGGATCGCTGAGCCTGGCGCTGCAACGCTGCATGGAGGCGGTGCTGCCGTTCGGGGCGCCGGATGCGGCGTATCTGCTGCGGCGGGCGGGGGTGCTGGCGGCGTTCGGGCATATCGACCCGGTGGAGGGGCTGGCGCGGGCGCGGGTGTTCGTGTTCGGCGGCACGCGCGACGAGACGGTGCGGCGGCCGGTGGTGGAGAGCCTGGCGGCGTTCTATCGCGCGGCGGGGGTGGCGGAGGCGGGGCTGGTGGAGCGGCTGGACGTGCCGGCGGGGCATGGCTTCGTGGTGGACGGGCCGGACGCGGGGCCGGCGCCGAATTGCGGGGTGACGGCGGCGCCCTTCATCGTGGATTGCGACTACGATTTGGCGGGGGCGGTGCTGCATCACCTGCTGGCGGCGGAGGGGCGGCGGGTGGCGGCGCCGGCCGGGCGGCTGGTGGCGTTCGACCAGGGGGCGTTCCTGCACGGGCCGGAGCGGCATGGGATGGATGCGGTTGGGTATGCGTATGTGCCGCCGGGGTGCGAGGCGGCGGGTGCCGATTCGCCCGAGACCGGCTGCCGCCTGCATGTGGTGTTCCATGGCTGCCAGCAGGGGCGCGAGCGGCTGGGGACGCTGTTCGTGACCGGCACGGGGTATCTGGAGTGGGCGGATAGCTACCGGCTGGTGGTGGTGTTTCCGCAGGCGGCGAGCGTGCCGGTGAGCAACCCGCTGGGGTGCTGGGATTGGTGGGGGTATGACGATCCGGATTACGCGACGAATGCGGGACGGCAGATGCGGGCGGTGTGGGGGATGGTGGGGAGGGTGGGGGCTACGCAGCCGCATTCACCTCCGGGCTCCCCGGAACTTGCACGTTAGGAGGCCCGGACATTCCGGCACTGATCTTTGTACCTAGCGGTTAGCGTCTCGCCTTCCTCATACTCTCCGTAATCTTCACTGTCTCCACGCTCACCCGCACGATACGACCGATCAACGTGATAACCTCTTCCTTATAGTCCTCGAACTTGTAGGAATTGAATTTTCTTCTTACCACTAGATCCTTAGGCTTTCGCTCTTTGAATTGATCCAGGATCCACTCTACCGCATACCGGTTGCCGAGGCGGTATTGCCATACCTCCGCTGGCACGGCGGTGAATTCCGTTTCGCTATCAATCCGGATCACGCGCGCTTCCCTATCAGCGGTAAGCAAGACCTCCGGAGTGATGTTGCTTTTACGATCTTTACCCGTCCGCTTTTCGATGCGACGAAGGGGCCAAGGCTCCACTTCACCATACCCGGTGTGGAGCCGCATAAGTTCTCTGCCCCAGTCAGCCCAGCACCAAAAATTCGGATATAGCGGGATGCGCGGGAACTCTCGTTGCAGGTTCAGCGCGTATGTAGTCCGGTAGACGGGGTCGTGGAGCACCGCGTAGACATAATAGAAGATGCTATCCTTTGTGAGTCGCCTCGTGGCTTCCACCTTGACTTTGACGGGCGCCGAAGCGTCTCGTCTGACCTTAGTCGCGATTGCGCGCTTAGGGTCGAGAACGCCGGTCTTGCCGTAAGCCGCCTCAAACATCCGGAGCGCCCAGTCAGTGATGTTGTCGACTCGCGCGCCATCCTCCGTATAACGAAAGCGGCCGACTTGTTGATACGCATCGATGGCAGCACCGAAGTGGAGGTCCGCTGGTCCATGAACCGCGAGGACACAGGGCTCGGTGCGCGAGCCGACATCACTGAAGCAGATTGCTTCGTTTGCCTTGCCTACTGGGAAAAGCACTTCGAGGCCTCCCATTTCATCAACAAACAGGTTCGATTGGTATAGCCAGCGCAGGGTAAACGGCCGGTAGTTAGCTCGCCGAAGCAGCCTAGCATTGAATTTCTCACGCCGCCCCTGACGAAGGCGTCGTTTTAGGTTGCGCGACCACTTTAAAGTATCAGGATACTCAGTTGCCGTTGGCGGTACAGCATCGTATGCCGCAATGAGCGCCTTAACCTTCGCGACAAGGTCTCTCTTGTCCAAGCTATAAAGCCAGTCGTCTCGGTTAGTCGAGACGCCGAGCGCATAGGTTTTAAAGATGGTGCGAGCTTGAGCTTCCTTCGCCTTGCGCGCCGTTTGGGATGCAATGGGAAGAAGATCGTCCCAGTCAGTTTCACTGTGCCCCACCCAATTGCCTTTAGCGTCGGGCTTCACGATTTCGAACTGTATGTTAGGGAGGTGCTTTCCCGCAACAAAAGCTTGCTTCGCATCGAGCTTTGCGTAATCGGGGGCAGCGGCGTAGTGGATTATGCACCCCCGTGCAGACGCCTTTCTCACCATGAAGCTTATGGCGATCCCGACCTTTATGGCATTTTCGAAAATATTGGCACCCTCGCGGCGGCGCGGTTCTCCGCTCGTGCGCGCATCGCCCTTGAAGTCGATCACATAGATGTCACAAAACGTCTCCGCGGCAATTTTGCGGAAGCCGTCATAATTCGATTTTTTAACGAAACTGTTGTTTGTAATAAATGCCAGAACGCCGTCATCCCCAAGGCGGTCTGTCGCCCAGCGAAAGAATCGGGTGTACATGTCATAGAGCTTGGTTTTCCTAGCCGCTGATTTTTTGATGTACGTCTGCTTTATTAGGTCGTCTATATGGGGGTATTTCCGATTCTTGTTATTATCGTTTTCGCTCTGCTGATTCGCATTGTATGGCGGGTTGCCGATCACGACAGAGATTTTGGCGCGGTTCTGCCGGCGAACGCGCGCTATATTGACGTCGGATAAGCCGGCCAAAAGATCGAGTTGTTGTCCGCGCCGGATGCCTAGACCTGAAACATTGTCGAGGGTATCAACAAAGCATAGGCTTGGAAATTCTGTGTACGCTTTTGCGATAGCCGCGTAAGTCGCTTCGATATTGAGGTTTGCAACGTAATATGGAAGGATCGCTACCTCGTTGGCGTGCAACTCATTTTCATATTTCCAAGCAAGCTTTGCCCTGTGGCCACGAAAGTGCTCAAGCAGCTCGCAAATGAAGGTGCCGGTTCCAGCCGCGGGGTCGAGGATCTCAACACCTCGATCTATGAGTTCCTTACCAAAGTGTTTTTGAGTTAAATAGTCGGCGCCTCCTATCATAAAACGCACAATGTCGTTCGGAGTGTAGACCACGCCAAGCCGATCCGCTTTCTTCTTATCGTAGACTTTATAGAAATTCTCATAGATGACCTTCAGGAACTGTTGCTTTTCGATATGCGAGGTGATGAGCGCTGCGGTCGAACGAATCGTGGCATAGTAAGGTTCGATAATCTTTAGGGTATCGCGCTTCACCCCACCGCGAAAAAACTCTGCCTCCAAGGCATAGAGCTGGCTGGCAATGTTGTTCTGGCGATGGAAATCGCTATCATTGAATACATGCGCAAAGATGTCCTCTGTCAGAATGTGCTGGATCAGCATCTCTCGTACATCGGCCTCGCTAATGTTCGGGTTGACTGTCTTGCGGGCGTGTTCGAGGAATGCTGCCGCACGCCCTGCGAAAGCCGCGTTGCTCTTGTACGCCGTCGCGATTTTGTCTCGCAGCGCTTCCAAAATGTCAGGCAGGTCAAGCTTAAATTGCTTAACCGCTCTGCGAAAATCAGCAATCTCCTGCCGCTCGTACTTAAAGAAAAGATTCAGCAAGTTGAATAGGGCGTTGCTATCCGTGACCCCACACCGCATAACGCGCTGACGGTCCTGGATCAGCACCGCCTCGCGGGAGTCTTCGAAAATGATATTGTCCTGTGGGTACCCGCGCCGAATCTTCCTTGCGATCTCTTCGTCGAGGTCGTCGCGCTCGTCCTTCGCTTCCCAGTAGCCGAGAGGGACGCGTAGGTCGTGAAGAATTGTGCCATCTGGACGAATTTGCGTCTTCTGGTTTGACAAGAATTGATATTGGGCGACAAATTGGAGGTTCTTGGAGCGTGCCCAGCCTTTGAGTAGGTCCTTAAAGGCCTCGCTAATCACGCCCTCAGTCGTGGTGCCTGAGATTTTTTTCAGCCGATCGATCTCACGTAAATAGTCCTGAATTAGTAGACGGCTCATTCGGGTCTCCGCAGCAGGCCGGACCGAGTGGCGGGCGAGAGTCCGCGCTCGATGGGTGGCTGGGTCTTAGCTCGATAGCGCACCGGTTATACTCGTGCCAAGACTTGACACGACTGCATGACTTGTCGGCCGCCCCGACCCAGACTCGAAGCGCACGTAATCAAAAAAAGGAGGGAGGGGTTCGGGGAGGGAGTTCATCTCCCTCCCCGATGTCCAGCGCCCGAGCGACCGCGCAACAGTACGGCCGAGAACGACAACCACTCACCGATGGGCCCCGCCGAGCGCCGCGTCGGCGAAGGCGTTCTGCACGGCTTCCAGGGCTTCCGGGGGCACGCTGACGGAGCCGGTGAAGGGGTGGTCCACCACGACGACGACGTAGAGGGACATCGAGATCACCAGGGCGAGCATGGCGGACATCAGGGCCTGGGCGCGCAGGTTCTCGGTGCCGAAGAAGAACGTGAAGCCGATGGTCAGGATGGCGCCGAGGTAGAGCACCGTCCAGAGGATGCCGGGCACGACGCCGGTGGCGAGGCCGAGGCGCTTGCGTCGGGCGGTGGTGAGCTGGTCGAGCTGGTCGAGGATGGCGGAGAGGATGGGTTCGCCGCGCGGGTGGCTCGGGTCGAGGGTCAGGGCGGCGGCGTAGGCCTCGGTCAGGGCGCGGGTGGTGTCGCGGCTGGCGGTGCCGCGGGCCATGGCGGGCCAGTCCTCGGTGATGGCGCTTTCGGTGTAGCGCGCGAGGGCGGTGCGCAGGCGGGTTTGCGCTTCGGTGTCGAGGCCGATGGAGAGGCGGTAGAGGGCGGCGAGGGCGCCGGCTTCCTGGCTCACGGCTTCCTCGGCGTCGCGGAATTTCTCCCAGACGACGATGACGGCGAAGGCGAGGAGGACGGCGTAGACGACGCCGAGGGTGGCGAATTTGAAGCCGGCGACCTCGTTGTTCGCGGAGAGCCGTTCGTAGGCGATGAAGCGGCGGGTGAGGACGGGGCCGAGCAGGGCCAGGAGGGTGATGCCGCCGACGATGATCGCGCCCGAGAGCCAGAGGGGCATGGTGGCGAGGTGCAGCGTCGGGTCCATGGGCGGGGGCTGGTCCTCGGCTGGGGGGCCGCGTGGTGGGGTGTGGTGGGTGGGCGTGGGGCTGTGCGGCGGCGTTACGACCTTGGCATGGGGTGGCGGGGGGCGGCCAGGGGGGTGTTGGGGGGGTGGTTCGGGTGTGGGAGGGGGGTTAGGCGAGGAGGGTGGCGAGGGGGGCGGTGGGGGTGGTGTCGAGGGACCAGATGGCGGCGATGAGGGCGTCGGCGCGGTCGGCGGCGTCGCCGGCGGTGGCGTTGTCGCGGAATTTGGCTTCGAGCTCCGTGTCGGTGAGGGGGTGGGCGAGGCTGCCGCGGGGGGTGGTGACGGTGGCGGTGTGGGTGGTGCCGTCGGTGAGGTGGAGGGTGATGCGGGCGGCGCCGCGGGGGAGGGTCGGGTCGAGGCGGGCGGTGGTTTTGGTGCGGAGGGATGCGAGGGCGGGGTCGGCGGTGGCGGCGGGGGAGAAGTCGGCGGGGGTGGCGGTGCCGCGGAGCAGGCCGAGGGCGGCGCAGTGGTGGATGGAGACGCGGGCGTCGCGGTGGGTGTGCACGGGGCGGTCGCCGCGGGCGAGGAGGAGGGCGTCGCCTTCGACGGTGATGGATGTGATCGCGTCGGGGGGTGGGGCGAGGGTGGCGCGGAGGTGGCGGGCGGCGTCGATGACGGCGTGGAAGACGATGCCGGCGGGGTAGGGCTTGTAGGTGTTGCGGGCGAATTCCCAGTGGGTGCCGAGGTTTTCGGTGATGGGGGTGAGGTCGGGGGTGTCGCCCATGGCGCGGGCCCAGCCGAGGGGGCCCTCGAGGGCGGTGGGGGCGGATTCGAGGCCTTCGCGGGCGAGGAGGGCAGAGAGGATGCCGTGGCGGGCGGCATTGCCGACGCCGACATTCTTGGCGGCGGTGGGGAGGTTCTCGACCAGGCCGGCGGATTGGCTGGCGGCGATACCGAGGGCGTGGGTGGTTTGGGCGGGCGTGAGGTTGAGGAGCTTGGACGCGGCGGCGGCGGCGCCGAAGACGCCGCAGGTGGCGGTGATGTGCCAGCCGCGGGCGTAGTGGCCGGGGGAGACGGCGAGGCCGATGCGGCAGGCGGTCTCGGCGCCGAGGAGGAGGGCGTGGAGGAGGTGCTCGCCGGGGAGGGCGTGGTGCTCGGCGAGGGCGAGGGCGGCGGGGGCGACGGGCGCGGCGGGGTGGATGACGGTGGCGAGGTGGGTGTCGTCGTAGTCGAGCAGGTTGGAGGCGATGGCGTTGAGGAAGGCGGCGCTGAGCGGGTCGAGGCGGGTGCGCTGGGCGATGACGGTGGCGGTGGGGGGGCCGGCGTATGCGCGCGTGACGGCGAGGAGGCGGTGGAGCTCGGGGTCTTGGGCGACGCCGAGGGCGCAGCCGAGGTGGTTGAGGAGGGCGCGCTTGGCCTCGTGACGGAGGGGGGCGGGGATGGTGGGCCAGGTGGAGGCGGCGATGAAGCGCGCGAGGGTGGCGGTGGCGGTGCTGGTGGACATGGCGTTTCCTCTTGGTAGTGGTAGCGATACCGCTGGGGTGCGGGGCGGTAAACTGGGATGATCTCTGCTTGTGGGGTGGGCGGGCGGCGCGGTAAGTCGGGGAGATGGTAGCGATCACAGAAGAGGGCGGTGGGGGGCTAAGGGGGCGGCGGGCGCTGGTGACCGGGTCCACGGGGGGGATCGGCTGGGCGGTGGCGGAGCGGCTGGCGGCGGCGGGGTGCGAGCTCGTGCTGCATGGGCTGGCGAGCGAGGACGAGGGGGCGGCGCGGGTGGCGGCGCTCGCGGGGCGCGGGGTGCGGGCGCGGTATGTGCGGGCGGATCTCGGGGTGGTTGGGGAGGTGGAGCGGCTGGCGGGGGAGAGCGGCGCGGTGGATGTGCTGGTGAATAACGCCGCGACCCGACACTTCGGGCCGGTGGAGGCGATGCAGCCGGCGGAGTGGGATGAGGATATCGCGGTGAACCTGTCGGCGGCGTTCCATCTGATCCGGCTGCTGCTGCCGGGAATGCGTCGGCGGGGGTTCGGGCGGATCGTCAACATGTCCTCGATCTACGGGCTGGTGGGGACGGCGGGGCGCGTGGGGTACGTGACCACGAAGACCGCGCTGATCGGGCTGACGCGGGCGGTGGCGCTGGAGACGGTGCGGAGCGGCGTGACCTGCAACGCGGTGTGCCCGGGGAGCACGCTGACGCCGGATATCGAGGCGCGGCTGGCGCGCGCGATGGCGGCGACCGGCGCGGATCATGCGGAGGCGGCGGCGCGGTTCCTCGAGGGCAAGCAGCCGAGCGGGCGGTTCGTGGCGGCGGAGGCGATCGCCTCGGCGGTGGCGCTGCTGTGCGGGCCGGCGGGGGCGGACATCACGGGGATCGCGCTGCCGGTGGATGGCGGATGGTCGGCGGCATGAGGGAGGGGAAGATGGGCGGTTCGGGCATGCGCGGTGGCTGGGAGCGGGGCGGCGGCCGTGGGGGGCCGGCGCGCATGGGCGTGGCCGATGCGCGGGAGGGGGCAGGTTGCTCTTCGGGCCTCGTCGGCGCGGGGCTGGGGCGGCGGGCGGTGCTTTGGGGCGCGGCGGCGGTGTTTTGGGCGCCGTTGGTGGCGCGGGCGGCGTATCCGGAGCGGCCGGTGCGGGTGGTGTGCCCGTGGCCGCCGGGGGCGCTGGCGGATGTGGTGATGCGGGCGCTGGCGCAGGCGATGGCGGGGCCGCTGGGGCAGCCGGTGGTGGTGGAGAACCGGCCGGGGGCGACGGGGGCGCTGGGGACCGAGGTTGTCGCGCGGGCGGCGCCGGATGGGCACACGCTGATCCTCGGCAATGCGGAGACGCATGCGATCAACCCGCTGGTCTATCGGCGGCTGGCGTACAACCCGGCCGATTTCACGCCGGTGAGCCTGTTCGCGCGCGCGCCCTTCGCGCTGGTGGCGGGGGCCGGCGTGGGGGTGGCGGATTACGCGGGGTTCGCGGCGAAGCTGCGGCGCGAGCCGGGGAAGATCAGCTACGCGTCCTGGGGCGTGGGCAGCACATCGCACCTGACGATGGAGATGTACCTGAAGGCGACCGGGGCGGAGATGCTGCACGTGCCCTTCACGGGCCAGGCGCCGGGCATCACCGCGGTGATCGCGGGCCAGGTGGATGCGATGTTCCTGACCGCGGGCGGGGCGGAGGCGGCGTCGCGCGACGGGCGGGTGAAGCTGCTGGCGGTATCGGCGCCGGAGCGCGTGGCGCTGTTGCCGAATGTGCCGACGCTGCGCGAGCTGGGGGTGGCGGTGGAAGGCGGGAACTGGTTCGGGCTGCTGGGGCCGGCGCGGATGCCGGAGGCGATCGCGGCGAAGCTGGCGGAGAGTGTGGCAGAGGCGACGCGGGTGCCGGCGGCGGCGGAGGTGTTGCGGGCGCAGGCGGCGGTGCCGAGCACGACCTCGCCGGAGGGGTTCGGGCGGTTCATCGCGGAGGATCGCGGGCGGTGGGCGGAGCTGGTGCGGGGGTTGGGGATACAGTTGGATTGAGGGGGTTGGGCGCAGGCGCGGCGGGGTGGCAGGCGTGAGGCGAGAGGGGTCCCCCCGCTTCCCCGACCGTCAAGCCGTCTGACCGCTGCAGTCCCTTCTTGGCCGTTTAGCCAACCGGCAGCTTCAGCGCGGAAAGTGGTCTTCGCGCCCGGCAGCTTTCGCGGCACGGACCGGCCCCTAGCGTCAAGACCGTTGGCAGAACGGAGCTTGTCCTCTATACCAGTGTTCCTTGTTGTTGACCACGAATAAAATGGCGCCGAACACCATCCAGTATACCGGCGAGCAAGCTCGGAGCTTCGCGGGGGTGACTCCCGAGGCGTGGCGGCATTGGCGGAAGGTTGTGCCACGGCTGGCAGCAAAGTCCGGCAAGAAGGCCCGCTTCTCGGCGGGCGAGCTGATCGCGCTCGCCGTGGTGTCCGCGGCCGTGAGCACGTTGAATGTCGGCATCGCGGGTTTGGCCGATCGCTGGGACGAACTGTTCGACCTCTGTGCGCAGCAGCGGCCCAGCAGCCTTCGATCAACGTTCGTGATTGTGACTGCCGAGAAGGTGGAGTTCGTCGATGCCGATCGGCTCAGTCGCGGGCGACCGGCCATCATTATTCCTTGTGAGCCAATCCTCGACCGGTTATGGACGGCGGCGTTTTCTGGTGTGGTGGAGCAAGCGCAAGCACCTCTTCCGTTTGCGCCGCAAGCCGTCGGCGGAGCAGCACGATGAGCGGATTGCTCCACGCGCTCGCCGGTCTTCTCGGGTATGACGGCGACCCTGGCTACATCGGCGCCGACGCGTTCGCCCAGCAACCGAACCACCGCCATGCACTTCGGCTCGCGGCGCAGCTTATGCAGGTGCGGGCGGCGTTCGGCCTTTGGACAGGACGGGAAGGCGCACTGCTCGGCCCAGACCGTGCACGGTTCACGCCGCTAGTATATCTCGCCGACGTTGCGGATGCTGCGCAGGCTCGGCTGGTGCATCGCAGCGTCTGGAGTCAGGGCCTTGCCCCCTTTCTCCTTGCTGCATCCGCCGACCGCGTGTGGATTTGCCAGGGCTTTGCATTCTCCTCCACGGACTGGGCTCGACATGCGCTCGAGATCCCGCTTGCCGCCCCGAATGACCCGGGCGAGCTCGTCCAGCATCCGGCGCTGAGACCGCTGCTCGCCAAGACGCTCCGAAGCTCTCTCGCCTGGCGTGACGAGGCTCGCACGGCCGACGAGTTCGTCGATGAACGGCTATTGCGATCGCTCGCAAACCTATCGGTCGCATTCTCCAGCGCGACACCATTGCGTCGGGCGCTTGAGCCGCCGGTGGTTAATGCACTCATTGCTCGGCTGCTTTACTTCTATTTTCTCGTCGATCGGCGATTCATCACCATGGAGCGCCTTGCAGCCTGGGGACTGAGGGGGATCGGGCTGGACGAAAGCCATGATTGGTCGATTGCGGATACGCAGGCGCTGTTCCAGCGCCTCGATGAGGTTTTCAACGGCAGTATCTTCCCGATGCCGTCGGCCTATGCTGACGCCTATGATGCTGGGCATGTGAATCTTCTGCGGCGCGTCCTACGGCACGGCGCAGAGCTTGGCCCCCAGAACGCATTGCAACTGAGCTTCCTCGACTACGATTTTGCCACCATTCGCACCGAAACGCTTTCCGCCATCTACGAGATGTTCCTCAGAAACGAGGATAAGGAGGCGGGCAAGCGCGACGGGGCATTCTACACGCCTCCGTATCTAGCGGATTACACGCTGGATCGCCTGGAAGAGCAGAAGGCCCTCAGCGCGACCACGCGTGTTCTGGATCCAGCCACCGGATCGGGCGTGTTTCTCGTCGGCGCATACCGGCGCATCGTGGAGGCCTCGCTGCCCAACGGCGAGACGCGCCTGCCGCTCGACCAGCTTCACAAGCTGATGACCGACAACATCTTTGGCGTCGAGCTGAACGCAACCGCATGCCACGTGGCTGCCTTCAGCCTTTACCTGACGATGCTCGACTACGTCGATCCAAAGGAGGCGGCGGACTATACGCGCTGGCCCGTGCTCGTCGGCCGTCCACGGCTGTTCCCGCCGATGCTAACGGGGGATACCGAGCGCGGAGCCAACATTCGGGCCGGAGACTTCTTCTCGGACTCTTCCAACGGAATCATCTGTGATATCGTTGTCGGCAATCCGCCGTGGGTGCAATTGAAGAACCTGCGCAACCGTGGGGCCGTTGCATATCTGAAGCAATCGCGTGCGCCGATCGGGGATAAGCAGGCGGCCGAGCTGTTCCTATGGAAGGCCTATCGCGAGCACCTCGGCGAAAATGGCGCGCTCGGCTTTCTGATCCCACAGAAGAGCCTGGTGAACGCCTATTCGGACAAGTTCACACAGGCTCTGCGCAGCAATGCCGAGTTGATCGGCATAGCCGATCTTGCCCATCTCCGCTATGTTCTGTTCCGACGTTCGGCGGCGCGAACGGCCGGCGCCGTGAAGAGCAATTCCGAGCGCGGCGCCCGCCAGGCGACCGCTGTGGTTCTGCTGCGCAAGGCTAGTCCGCAGTCAGGCCATCGGTTCTGGCTCTATCGTCCCTTCCGATCCACCCAGCCGGCCAGCCGCAACGGACGGCTCTGGACCCTTCTCCACGACTGGACACAAGTGCTTTGGCACGACGTAGTCGGGCTGAGCGACGTCGACTGGCGGCGGCTCTTCACCTGCTCGCCCGTTGATCGACGTGTCCTGACCAAGCTCGATCGTCAGGTCGCCTCCGGCCGGTTGCTCTCGCTGCGGCAGCTCGATCAGGCAATCGGCCTGCGATTCAAGATCGAGGTCGATCAGAACCTCGACAGGCGGTTCGTGGTCAACAGCGATCCGCGACAACCGACTTTCTGGCGACGCCAACTGGGGCTCGACGGCTCCTTGGTGCCGGATGCTAGCGCCGTTCCGCTACCGCCTTCCGAACTGGAAAAGGCCCATCCCCACTCGCTTCCGTTCCTGATGGGCAATGTTGTGCTCATGCCGAGGACCTGCGAGACGGCACTGTTCGTCGAACCGCCCGTTGCGACCAGCTTCTTCATCGTCGGGTGCTTCCCCGAATTTGCCGGAGCGCCGTTGCCTGCGCGTCACCGCATGTTCCTCGAAGCGCTCGCACACTACATGTCGACCCAGACGTTCCGGTATCTGTGCTTCGTCAATAGCCGGCGGATGACCATCGACCGTGCCAACACGGAGCTATCCGCCGTTCTCGAGCTTCCCTGGCCCTTCGGCGGCGTGGATGCGAACGATTGGGTGCCGCTCTTAGATCTCACCAGTCCAGAGCGCGAGGCCCTCGTGTGCGAGCGACTGGGCCTGCCGCCGGTCTACCGCGGTCTCGTGGAGGAATTCACGGCTTTCCGGGAGGCATTTACCGACGGCGGGACGCCGATCGACGCGATGCGACCCAGCGACGCGAACGAGATCAATACCTATCTCGCCGCCATGCTGCACGAGCTGGATGCCGGTCGCCAGCGATACGCAGTGAGCGCGGTCCCGGTTGCGGGCGATCTCGTGGCTGCGGTCGTGGAATATAAGAGCAAAGCCACCTCGGCCGCGGGCCGCTCGGACCAACTCGCCCGAGCCGCCGCGGAAGCCTATGCCAAGCAAGGCGCAAGCACGCTGACGCAAAGCCGATACCTCTGGCATTCGCGCCAGATGATGGCGACTGTGCTGCTCAAGCCGCGCGAACGCATGCACTGGACGCTGGATCGAGCCTTTGCCGACGCAGATCTCGTCACGGCTGCGGCTATGTCGCGCTATAACAGCATAGAGGCAGTGTGACGGCCACAATCTCCCTGGAGGAATGGCTCGTCGACCGCGGCCTCACACCGCAGGAGGCTGACCTCTGGGCGGACTTCATCGCCGACGCCTTGGATCTGATCGAGGACGGGTACTCGCTTTTGCGCCACTGCTACGAATGGAGCTCGTTCCTGAGAGGCTGTGTGAATTCTGTCCCGACCGAGCCGGAGATAACCTCGGGCCTGGGCGATCGTATGCGTCGTCTTCGAAACGAAGCGCCCATCGATAGCAGTCGCGATCGCATCCAAGTCAGCTACGAAAGCCCCACGCCCGGAGACGAGCGTCATGGTATTCGAAAATCCAAGGCGGACTTTCGCTTCGAAAAGAAGTTTGAAGCCGGGTGCGCCGCCGAATTTGTCGTAGAGGCAAAGCCACTTCGCGCTGCTTCGGACATCGCCGGCCGCTACATGGCCGCCGATGGTCTCGGGTGCTTCCTCGACAGGTCTCCACCTTATTCGCGTGAGTTCGCGGCCGGGATGCTGGGTTATGCCTATACGCAGCCCTCGACATGGATTGCAGCGCTCGCCACCGCCCTGTCGTCCGGGACCTCGGCCACCCGCAGCGGCCATATTCAAATGGCGCGTGGCCGGTCGGCGCTCGTCTCCGATCACCCGCGGACTGCGCTCGAACTTAATCCAGTTACGATTCTGCACTCAGTTCTCGATTTTGCCTAGGGCAGCTTTCGGGATCGCCGCGCGCTTCCCGAATAGCCGATCTGGACGCGAAGCGAGCATTTTTGGTGGCCCTCACCATAAATGGGCACCAGCCCGGCAATGCGATCCAAGTCACAAAAAAAGGAGGGAGGGGTTCGGGGAGGGAGTTCATCTCCCTCCCCGATGTCCGGCGTCGGAGTGAACGCGCGGCCTCGTCGCATGCGCAGTTGGTGATGCCGCTGGTCTGATCCAGATCAATACCTCGCCACGCCAACGCTGCTGGCCTCAGACCTTCCAGGCTCGGGAGGCCGTCCATGCCGCAGCGTCGTCGCATGCCAGCGATCGAAGACCGCAGCGCGCACGTCCGCGCCGCGCGCCGGCGCTGCGCAACATTCCTTCGCATGGGCCCCTCCCCTTGTACCAATGGCCAATGGGAGCCGCACGGCGCGACCGATAGTTTCCGCGCCGCCACCAGGGAACGTCGCGGGAGACAGACAATGCGCCGCTACCTCGTCACTGTATTCGTCGCGGGGCTTGCCCTCGCCTCGCCTGCGCAGCGCGGCTTCGCGCATGGCGATGTCACGCCGCAGGCGGTGGACACCACCGGGCTCGAGCCGCTCGGCGAGGCGTGGCGGGAGGAGAATCCCTATCGCGGCAATGAGCTCGCGGAGCGGATCGGCGCGTCCGGCTACAACCAGAATTGCGCGCGCTGCCATGGGCTGGAGATGATCTCGGGCGGGCTCGCGCCGGATCTGCGCTACCTCGATCAAGGGCGCGACGGCGACGAGTGGTATCTCGAGCGCGTGCGCCAGGGCTCGACGCAGAACGGCATCACGCGGATGCCGGCCTTCGAGGGCGTGCTGAGCCAGGAAGCGCTGTGGGCGATCCGCGCCTACATCCAGTCGAAGTACGAGCCGTGATCGCGCGGCGGGCGCTGCTGGCCGGCGGTGGCGCGTTGCTCGCGGCGCGGGCGGTGGCGCGGCCGCTCGGGGAGGTGCGCGAGAGCGGGTGGCTGCGCGTTGCGGTGTATGACGGGTATCGGCCGTTCTCCTGGGTGGAGCGCGGCGTGCCGCGGGGGATCGATGCCGAGCTCGGGGCGCTGATCGCGGCGGAGCTCGGGCTCAGGGTGCGCTGGCTCACGCGCATGGCGGGCGAGACGGTGGAGGATGATCTGCGCCTCAATGTGTGGCGCGGGGATTTCGCCGGCACGGGTGTCGCCGATCTCATGATGCATGTGCCGGTGGATCCGGTGCTGGCGCGGCGGGCGGATGAGGTCGCGATCCTGGGTGCGTATTTCCGGCATGAGATCGCGCTCGCCTATGACCCCGCGGTGGTGGGGGAGGAGCCGGGTTTCGGCGTGTTCGAGCGGCTGCCGATCGGGGTGGAGGCGGAGACGATGTCCGACTTCTTCCTGCTCGCGGCGCGCGACGGGCGGGTGCGGGAGAATGTGCGGCATTACCTCGGCTTCGGCGCGGCGGCGGATGCGTTGCGGCGGGGCGAGGTGGCGGCGGTGCTCGGGCAGCGCGGGCAGGTCGAGGGGCATCTGCGCGAGGCGGCGGATGCGCGGTTTCGGGTGGGGGTGCCGGAGTTGCCGGCGCCTTATGGGCGGCGCTGGTCGGTCGGCGTCGCGGTGAAGGAGGACAGCCGCGATCTCGGCGCGGCGGTCGGCGACGCGATCGCGTCGCTGCTCGCGCGCGGCGAGGTTGCGGCGATCTGCGCGCGGCACGGGGTGACGCATGTGCCGCCCGGTTGAACCCGTCACGTCCAAGGCAGGGCGCGGTCCTGCGACAGGGAGAAGAGCGATGAGAGCATCCACGCTGCCATTGGCTGCGGGCGCGCTGGCGCTGGCGGCGCTGTTGCAGGGGGCGCCGGCGCGGGCGGCCTCGCCGGTGAGCGCGGAGGACATCCTGCGGGATGCCGCGACGCCGGGGGATGTGGTGACGAACGGGCTCGGGCCCGAGGGGCAGCGGTACAGTCCGCTGTCGGCGATCACGCCGCAGAATGTGCGCGAGCTGGTGCCGGCCTGGGCGTTCTCGTTCGGTGGCGAGCGGCAGCGCGGGCAGGAGAGCCAGCCGCTGGTGCATGACGGGGTGATGTATGTCACCGCGTCCTATTCGCGGCTCTATGCGCTGGATGTGCGCACGGGGCAGAAGCTGTGGGAGTACAACCATCGGCTGCCGGAGGGGATTTTGCCCTGCTGCGACGTGGTGAACCGCGGGGCGGCGCTGTATGGCGAGCGGGTGTATTTCGGCACGCTGGATGCGCGGCTGGTGGCGTTGAATGCGCGCACGGGGCGCGTGGTGTGGAACAAGGTGGTGGATGATTTCCGCGCCGGGTTCTCGATGACCGCGGCGCCGCTGATCGTGCCGTCGCGCACGCGGGGCGTGCTGATCGTCACCGGCGTCTCGGGCGGCGAGTTCGGCGTGGTGGGGCGCGTGGAGGCGCGCAACGCCGATACCGGGGAGCTGGTGTGGAGCCGGCCGGTGATCGAGGGGCATATGGGGATGCTGGACGGGCGGCCGTCCACGCCCACGGGGACGGTGAACGCGACCTGGCCGGGGGATACCTGGCGGCAGGGCGGCGGGGCGACCTGGCTCGGCGGGACTTATGATCCCGAGACGCACCAGATCTTCTTCGGCACGGGGAATCCGGCGCCGTGGAACAGCCATCTGCGGCCGGGGGACAATCTCTATACCGCGTCGCGTTTGTCGCTGGATCCCGAGACGGGGGAGATCCGCTGGCACTTCCAGACGACGCCGAACGATGGCTGGGATTTCGACGGGGTGAACGAGCTGATCCCGTTCGAGATGCGCCAGGCCGATGGGCAGACGTTGCGCGCGGCGGCGACGGCGGACCGCAACGGGTTCTTCTATGTGCTGAACCGGGAGAACGGGCGGTTCATCTCGGCGGCGCCCTTCGTGCGGAACATCACCTGGGCGAGCGGGATCGGGCCGGATGGGCGGCCGGTATGGAATCCCGAGGGCCGGCCGGGCGATCCGGCGCAGGCGCCGGCGGGTCAGCCGGCGGCGGGCGGGCAGCAGCAGCCGCAGGCCGCGGGCGGGACGCCGCGCGGGCGGCAGGTGTTCTCGGTGCCGAGCTTCCTCGGCGGGAAGAACTGGAACCCGATGGCGTATAGCCGGCAGACCGGGCTGTTCTACGTGCCGTCCAACGAGTGGGGGATGGATATCTGGAACGAGCCGATCGCCTATCGGCGCGGGGCGGCGTATCTCGGCGCGGGGTTCACCATCCGCCAGATCTTCCCGGACTATATCGGCTCGCTGAAGGCGATCGATCCGGCGACCGGGCGGACGGTGTGGGAGTATCGCAACCGCGCGCCGCTGTGGGGCGGGGTGCTGGCGACCGCGGGCGGGCTGGTGTTCACCGGCACGCCGGAAGGGTTCCTGAAGGCCTTCGACGCGGCGACGGGCGAGGAGCTGTGGAGCTTCCAGACCGGCTCCGGCGTGGTCGGCTCGCCGATCACCTGGGAGCAGGATGGCGAGCAGTGGGTCTCCGTGGTGTCGGGCTGGGGCGGCGCGGTGCCGCTGTGGGGCGGCGAGGTGGCGCGGAGCGTGGCGCACATCACCCAGGGCGGGATGGTGTGGACCTTCCGGGTGCCGCGCCGCACCGCGAGCCGCTGAGCGCGTGACGAGGACCACGGCGATGAGCTTGCATCCTCCGGGCGGAACCGGCCATGGATGGCCCGGAGAGGCCCCGTGCAGGGAGGATGCAGGCGGCGCCGTGGTCCAGGTGCTTGTGATCGACGACCATCCGCTGTTCCGCGAGGCGCTGCGCGGCGCGGTGACCGCGGTGCTCGAGGGGGCGGCGATCATGGAGGCGGATGGGATCGCCGCCGCCTGCGCCGTGCTGGAGGCGGAGCGGGGAGTGGATCTCGCCCTGCTCGATCTGTCGATGCCGGGGGTGGCGGGGTTCGACGGACTGATCACGCTGCGGTCGCGCTTCCCGCGGGTGCCGGTGGTGATCGTGTCGGGGCACGAGGATGGGCGGATCGTCGCCGAGGCGATCCGGCTGGGGGCCGCAGGGTACATCCCGAAATCGCTGGACCGCGCGACGCTGTCCACCGCGCTGCAGACGGTGCTGGCGGGGTCGGTCTATGTGCCGGAGGCGACGCCTTCGGGCGCGGAAGAGAGCTCCGACAGCCTGGCGGCGCGGGTGGCGGAGCTGACGCCGCAACAGCTGCGCGTGCTGCAGATGATCCGGCAGGGCTTGCTCAACAAGCAGATCGCCTACGAGCTGAAGATCGGCGAGACGACGGTGAAAGCGCACGTGTCCGAGGTGCTGCGCAAGCTGAAAGTGGTGAGCCGGACACAGGCGGTGATCGAGACGGCGAAGCTGGATCTGGCGGCGCTGATGCGGAAGGCGTGAATGCGTCGCATGCGGTTAGAGCGCGTTCATCCACGGTTTGCGCGCTGGGGGGCGGAGATGAACTCCGCCCCCCAGACCCCCCACCTCCTTTTTTTGGCTAATGGAAAGCGTGGCGAGCTCCGTTCTCAGCCCGACAACGCTGCGGCGCCTGAGAGTGCGGGAGGAGCGAGCGCCAAGTATCCAAAAAAAGAGGTGGGGGTGTGAGGGCGGAGTTCTCTCCGCCCCCACTGGTGATGCGAGGGGCGCGCTTCAGGCGGTGAGGGTGCGCCACTCCACGCCGGATTCGAAGGCGGCGGCGGCACGGTAGATCGTCGGCTCGTCGTAGCGGCGGCCGATCAGCATGAGGCCGACAGGGAGACCGTCGGCGAGGCCGCAAGGCAGCGACATCGCGGGGTGATGCGTGCAGTCCAAGGGGGCGGTGTTGGGAATCACCTCGAAGGCGCGCTGGAGGATCTCGGTGGTCGAGGCGTCGGGCGCGGGGAGCTTGGTCGCCGCCATCGGCGTCGTCGGCATGGCGAGCAGGTCGTAGCGGGAGAGCACCTCGTCATAGGCGGCGCGCAGGCGGCGGACCAGGTTCTGCGCCTTGGCGTAATAGCGGCCGCGATGGCGCGTCACCATCATGTGGCCGAGCAGCATGGTGTTCTTCAGGGTCTCGGAGAGCGCGTCGGCGCGGCCGCGCCAGGCGCTGTGCGCATCGAGCAGCGAAGTGACGTAGAGGCCCTGCCAGTTGAAGCCGAAGCCGTTGCCCAGCATCATCTGCATGGTCGCGCCCTCGGCGGCGATCGGCAGCCAGATGGCGAGGCCGAGCCGATGCATCGGAATGGCGACGCTCTCCACCACGGCGCCGAGGCGCTTCAGGCGCTCCGCCGCTTCGCGCACCAGCGCATCGGTGGCGGGCTGCGATTGCGGGTGGCCGAAGCCCTCCTCGACGAGCGCAATGCGCATTCCGGCGACGCCGCCACGCATGGCGTCGCGATAGGAGGGCGCGGGCGTTTCGCGGTACTGGCGGGGGTCGAGGCCGTCGGGGCCGGCGAGCACCTCGAGCAGCAGCGCGTTGTCCTCGACCGTCGCGGTCATCGGGCCGGTGTGGTCGAGGGTGAGCTCGATCGGCATGATGCCGCTGTAGGGGACCAGGCCGTGGGTCGGCTTCATGCCGTAGATGCCGCAGAAGGATGCCGGCATGCGGATGGAGCCGCCCTGGTCGCCGCCGAGCGCCATCGGCACCTCGCCCGCGGCGACGACGGCGGCGCTGCCGGAGGACGAGCCGCCGGCGGAGTAGCCATGACGGTGCGGGTTGTGCACCGGGCCGGTCGCGCTGGTGTGGCTGCCGCCGGAGAAGCAGAAATACTCGCACACCGTCTTGCCGAGGATGGTGCCGCCGGCATCGAGGATGCGCGCGACGACGGTGGCATCCACATCGGGGACGTAGCCTTCGAGGGTGGAGGCGCCGTTCATCATCGGCACGCCGGCGACGCAGATGTTGTCCTTGATGGCGACGGTCTTGCCCTCGAGCTTGCCGGTCGGCGCGCCCTCGATGCGGGTCTTCACGTACCAGGCGTTGTGGGGGTTCTCCTCCGGCGGCGGACGGCGGCCGGGGGTGCGCGGGTGGCGGACTTCCGGCAGCTCGTCCGGCATCTGGTCGAGCAGGTTGTAGGCGGCGATGGCGGGCTCGAGGCAGGCGCGGTGCTGCGCGAGCTCGTCCTCGGCCATGGCGAAGCCGAGCGCGCCGGCGATGGCGCGAAGCTCGTCGAGGCTGGGCAGCTTGACGGTTCCGAGTGGCATGGCGTGCTCCTTGTCGGGATGGGGCGCAGTGTTCCTCGCGCGCTCCGGGCGCGGTTTCGCCGCGCACCGAAAGGCGCGGCGAGGCCGGTGCGCGGATGCCGAGCCTACCCGATCCGCGCTCGTCGATGGTCATCGCGAGGCTTGCCTTGGGCAAGCATGGCAGTTTCTGATCGGGCAAGCAGGGCAGGACCAGCCCCATGTCGGACACCGTCTTCGACCAGGAAGCCTGGCTGCGCCGGATCGGCTATGACGGGCCGCGCGCGCCGACGCTCGACACCTTGCGTGGCGTGCTCCTCGCCCATGCGACGGCGATCTCCTACGAGACGATAGACCCGCTGCTCGGAAGGCCGCCGAGCCTCGAGGTCGCCACGCTGGCGCGGAACATGCTCGACGGGGGACGGGGCGGGTATTGCTTCGAGCAGAATACGTTGTTCCGCGCCGGGCTGCGGTCGCTGGGCTTCGCCGTGACCAGCCTTCAGGCGCGGGTGGTGCGAAACCTGGCGATCGATGCGCCACGCCCGGCCTTGCACATGGTGCTGAAGGTGGAGCTGCCGGAGGGCTCCTTTCTCGCGGATGTCGGGTTCGGCAACCTCGCCCCGACCGCGCCGCTCGCCTTGTGTCCGTCGGTCGAGCAGGCGACGCCGCATGAGGCGATGCGCTTCGTGCCGATGGGCGAGGAGCTGGTCCTGCAGGCGCGTCTCGGCGAAGTGTGGGAGCACATCTATCGCGTGGTGCCGCTGCCGCGGGTGGATGCGGAGTATGAGATCGGCAATTGGTTCACCGCGACGCATCCCGGCAGCCCCTTCGCCAGCAACCTGATCGCGGCGAGGCCGGGGCCGGATCGGACGCGGCTCACGCTGTTCAACGAGCGGCTGGCGATCCGCCGCGCCGATGGCGGGGCGGAAAAGCGCACCCTGGACGATGCGCGCGAGCTCCGCGATGCGCTCGCGGATCTTTTCGGGCTGGTGCTGCCGGCGGCGGAGATCGATGCGATGCTCGACGCGGTGGCGCGCAAGGGCACGCGCGGCCCGACGCATCCTTCCTTTGCCTAGGGCGATTTCGTTGGAAGTGGAATCAATGGAAGAGGAAGAAGAAAGATCGGGGGCGGAGAGAACTCCGCCCCCGAACCCCCACCTCCTTTTTTTGGCGACTTGGTACAGGCTGCTCCCGCACTCTCGGGCGCCGCAGCGTTGTCGGGCTGAGAACGGAGCGCGCGGCACCTCGCAGCCGGCGGCTCGCGTCTTACGGCAGGGCGGCGATTCCGGCGGCGGCGATGACGCCGTCCTGCTGGGCGGTGCCGCCGGAGACGCCGATGGCGCCGACGAGGCGGCCGTCGCGGATGATGGGAATGCCGCCTTCGATCGGCAGCGCGCCAGGCAGGCCGAGAATGGCCATGCGGCCGCCGACGAGCGCCTCCTCGAAAGCCTTGCTCGGGCGGCGATAGGCGGCGGCGGTGCGTGCCTTCTCGATGGCGATGGTGAGCGAAGCGGTCTGGGTGCTGTCCACCCGCTCGAAGGCGACGAGGTGGCCGGCCCAGTCCACCACGGCCACCGCCATGGGCGGGAAGCTTTGGCGCTCGACATCGGCGATGGCGGCCTGGATGGCGCGCCTTGCGTCGGCGAGGGCGATCGGTGCGCCATAGGGGGGTGGCGGCTGTTGCGTGGCGGCGCTGCCCGAGAGTCCCGCGACGAGCAGCAGCGCGGCGAGCGTCATGCGCGTGGTGGTTCCTCCCGATCTTGGTTACGCGGCACGTATTGTTGCGCGGTACGCCTGGTTGCGCGGAGAGACGGTAGCGGGGCGCGCGGAAGCGGGCACCCGGAATCCTGCGGCACGCGGTGCTGGTGCGCCCGCGGAGGGCCGCTGTCGGCCCGGAGCCTGCGGCCGCAACGAGCGGATCGCGGGGCGGGCGGCGGGTCATGGGCGTCCGCCCCCGCGCGAGGCGTCAGGCGTCAGCGCCGCGAAACGCTCACGCCGCCGGCGCCGATCATTGCCCCGAGCGTGGCGGCCCGAACAGCGTGGCCCGCAATTGCGCCGGCTGAGTGACGGCTCGGCGCGACGGGATGCCGCGCTTCGCGGCGATCTCGTCGACCCGCGCGAACGCGTCGCCGAAGGGCGTCAACAGCCGGGCGATGTGGTCCTCATCCACCGGCGCGCCCTGGTATGCGAAGGCTTGCAGCGCGGTCGCGAGGCGCAGCTCCGGGGCCGGGTGCGTCTCCGCCGCCGCCATGCCGAAGAGCTGCAGCTTGATGTAGTCGCACAGCGCCAGGAACTGGATGAGCACCGCGACAGCCGACGCGGCCTGCGTCTTGTCGACCCCGAGCGTCCTGAGCGCTGGCTCGCAGGACAACGCCGCCGCGGCGTGATAGTCGGCGCGCAGCTCCGTTTGCGCGCTCCGCGATAGCACGGCCTCGTCGAGTCCCATCGCCGTCCTCGCGTCGGGACGCGGCGCTCCGAGATCGTCCTCGGCGAGATGGGCGAATTCGTGGAGCAGGACGAATTGCTGCGCCACGGCGGTCGCCCGCTCGCTCCAGGGGATGTCGAGCGGCATGTTCCGGAATGTCACGATCCCCAGCAGGTAGTCGCTCTCGCCGGTGAAGGCCTGGCAAGCGAGGCGGATGAGCGTCTCGGCGTAGTCCCGGTAGTCGTGCACGACATCCAGCAATTCGCCGCGGTGATGCGCGAGGCCCGAGGCGAGATAGATGGTGGAATGGAGGAGGCCGAGCCCAAGGAGCGCCGAGTTCAGCACGATGGCGGGCCGGCCCGCGGGAGAACGGATGACGAAGCCGTTGAGCTCGAAGGACGGCAGGACGATGACGGGCGCCTCGTAGAAGCGGGGCGACAGGTTCTGGAAGTAGCCCATTGCCGTCGCCAGGGTCCGCAGCCGCAGGGTGCAGGCCCATTTCCCTTCCAGAAACACCGCCGGATCGGCGAACTCGGCAGCGAGGGACCGGAAGGCGGGGTCGTTCATCGTCAGGCCGTCGCCGAGCCGCGTCTCGTAATCCTCGCGACGCATCGTGCCCAGCCGGTCGCGCAGCGCCTCGGCGGCCTTCCGGTCGGCGTACTTCTTGCTCAGATAGGCGATGAAGGGCTGGTCGAGGGGATTGAAGAAGTTGAGCGTCCCCCATGGGCCGCTAGGCGGCGGCGCCCTCTGCAAGAGCGCCTGCCAGGCGGGGTCGTCCCGCGGGCGGACGGGGCTTCCGGCCTTGTCCCCCCTCATGGATCGGCGCCGCCGCCGGGCTGCGGCGCAAGACTGCAGAAGGCCCGCTGGCCCATCTTGGCGAGCGCGTAGAGGCACACCGCGACCAGGGGCACCAGGGCCGCGATGGCCGGGCCCAGCACGGCGGCGATCGCCGCGGTCACGGAGGCGACGATCGTCGCGTCTGTCGCGCGTCCGCGCTCGGTCAGCAGCTTGCGGATATCCGCATAGGCCGGATCCTCCGTGCAGACCAGCTTGCGGAATTCGGCCTTGATGGCCGACCAGTAGGTGTCGAGCGCCGGGTCGAGGCCGCGCTCGCCCGCGCCGCCCCGCACCAGCCCGAGCCGCGCATCGCCCTGCGCTTTCAGAAGGAAGCGGAGCTCGGCGGCGGTTGGGTTGACGGGGTCCGCGATGAGGTCGAGCTCCGGGAATTGTTCGACCAGCCAGTCGGCCGAGATGCCATTCGTCATTCTGACCCCGCAACCAGAATGTTGCGCCGCAAACACAACAGGAGTCGGCCCCGGTAATCAAGGGCCGCGATCCATGCGCCGCAGCTCGTGAAGGGCGCGCCGGCGCGTGGCATGCGGGCTGCGCCGCGGATCGCCCTCCTGCGCAGGACGACGCCATGCGTGTCCGCGCGCGTCCGCCACCGGCGCCAAGTCGCCAAAAAAAGGAAATGGGGGTTTGGGGGGTCGCGGCGCTGCCGCGATGTGAACTTCGCCCCTCAGTCTTCATCCCACCGCTTCGGCGACGCGCGGCGCCGTCGCCAGCAGATGCGCCATCAGCGCGCGGAGCGCCGCGGGGCGCACCGGCTTGTGGAGCAGCTCGCAGCCCGCGTGACTCGCGGCCTCCGCGAGCGCGGGCGAATGGTCGGCGGAAACGAGGATCGCGGGCACGGCGGGAAAGTTGTGGCGCAGGCGCGCGATGAGGGTGAGGCCGTCGGCGTTGTCGTCGAGGTGGTAGTCGGTGATGACGAGGTCGGGGCGGCGTTCGAGGCGCGCGGCGATGCGGTCGAGCTCGGCGGGGCCGTGGGCGGGGAGTGCGTGGCAGGACCAGCGCTCGAGCAATTGCATCATGGCGGCGAGGGTGGCGGCGTCGTTCTCGACGAGGAGGACGAGGGCGCCGGCGAGGCCGTCCTGGGCGATGGCGGGCGTGGGGGCGGGCTCGGATGCGGGGGCGCCGGCGGCGAGGGGGACGCGGACGCGGAAGCTGGAGCCGATGCCGAGCCTGGAGCGGAAGGTGAGCTCGTGGCCGAGGGCGCGGAGCTGGCGGCGGAGGATCGCGAGGCCGAGGCCGAGGGCGACCTCGTCGGCTTCGGTGAGGGCGCCGCGGTGGAATTCCTCGAAGATCAGCTCGTGTTCGCGTTCGGGGATGCCGATGCCGGTGTCGGTCACCTCGATCAGGCAGGTCGCGCCGCGGCGGCGGGCGGCGAGCAGGACGCCGCCCTGGCGGGTGTAGCGCACCGCGTTGGAGAGCAGGTTCTGCAGCACGCGGTGGAGCATCACCGGGTCGCTGCGGACCGCCATGCCGGCGGGGCGGAGGCGGAAGCGGAGGCCCTTCTTCTCGGCGAGCGGCCGGAAGGTGGCTTCCAGGGCGCCAAAAATGTTGTCGAGGGCGAAGTCGCGGATGGCGGGGCGCACCAGGCCGGCATCGAGCTTGGAGATGTCGAGCAGGGTGCGGATCAGGTCCTCGATGGTTTGCAGCGATCTCTCCACGCGATGGGCGATGCGGCGGGGCTCGGGTGCTGTCTGCATCTCCGCGAGGGTGGACATGAAGAGGCGGGCGGCGTTGAGCGGCTGGAGCAGGTCGTGGCTGGCGGCGGCGATGAAGCGCGTCTTGGAGAGGTTGGCGCGTTCCGCCTCTTCCTTGGCGGCTTCGAGGGCGGCGTTGCTGTGTTCCAGGTGGCGGAGCGCTTCGGTGAGCTCCTGGGTGCGGGTGCGGATCTGCGCTTCGAGGCCGATCGCGGTCTGGAACAGGGCGAAGGCGCCGCCCTGGCGGTCCATGGAGCGCTCGACGCGGTCGATGAGGACCGCGTTGATGCGTTCGAGCTTAGCGATGCGCTGCTCGAGCGCGGCGCGGCCCGGGCGCGGCATCAGTCGGGCCGGGGCCGGCCGATGGCGACGCCGGTGAAGGTCTGGTTCAGGTGCATGCCGCCGAATTGCTCGCCATAGGTGAAGAAGCCGGTGACGTTGTGCCGGCGGTAGAGCGCGGCGACGCGCGGGCGGATGCGGCGGCGCGCGGCGTCCAGCTTGCGCAGCACGCAGTCGAAGCCGATGACGAGATCGAGGCCGCCGAGATCGCGTTCCAGGCGTTCGAGCTCCGCTTCGACGGAGCGGATCATGTCGCGCGGGCGTGCGACGGTGAGCACCACGCCGTTGTCGATGGCGCAGAAGAAGGAGAGCGAGCCGTCCGGGTTCACCTGCTGGATGGAACGGCAGTAGTAGTCGCCGCCCATGCGCACGACGACGGGATGGGAGGCGAAGCGCATCGGCGTGAGGTCGCGCGGGCTGGCGCCGACGGCGGCGGCGTATTCCTGCGCCGCGGGCTCGGCGTTGAGCTCGTGGACGATGCGGCGCTCGGGGTCGCAGCTGGTGACGACGAGCTTGTGCTCGGTGGGGGAGAAATTGTCGTTGCGGAAGACCTCGACCGGGCAGTCGGTGTCCACCAGCACGAGGAGTGCGGCGTGGGCATAGGCCTGGCCGTTGTGGAGCTGGGCGGTGGCGCCGAAGCGAAGGCCGTCGCCCGCGGAGCCGCCGGCGAGCGGGATGCCGTCCAGCGCCATGGCGACGGCGGAGACGCAGGTCTCCTCGCGATAGGACATGCCGTCGATGAAGATGAGGCCGAAGCGGTGGCCGGGGCCGGCGGACTCCCCTGCCCTTTCGAGCGCCGTGCGCAGGCGGCGCGCGGTGGCGGCGCCGCGCTCGACGGTGAGGTCGCGGATATCGGGAATGACGTCGCTGACGACGCGAAATCCGCGGCGCGGGAGGGCGATGACGACGACGGCATCCTCGGCGATGCCGGCGGGCGTGATCTCGCCGGCGGTGCTGCAGCCGGCGACGGGAAGGCCGGGGAGTGCCGCGGCGAATTCGCGTGCGAGGGCGGCGGCATCCAGCGAGGGCGTGAAGAAGACGAGGAGCTGGGCGTAGCGCGCGGAATCGATGAGCGGGACGAGCTCGGCCACCGCGGTGGCGGCGTCGCTCGCCGCGGTCCAGGCGGTGAGGATGCCCGAGGCGTGGGTCCTGGCCATCGGGCGCGCAATGGGGCGCGTTGGTGTCACGGACGTTTTCCCGCCGGCAAGCAGGCCGGCGGCGGAAGCTTAGGGGTTGGGCGCAGGCGCCGCAACGCGGACGGGAGACGGCCGCAGCCGAGAAAAGCTGGAAGAAAAAGATCGGGGGCGGCGTGAACTCCTTCCCCGAACCCCATCCTCCTTTTTTTGGGTACTTGGCGCGGGCTGCTTGCACAGTCTCGGGCGATGCACCGTTGTCGGGTCCATAACGGCGCGATTCCGGGATCCCATCATGCGGGAAGCTGGAACGCGGCGGCGGCGCGCGGGATGCGGCGCGGGCGCGCGCCGCGCGCCTGCATGTCGCGAAGTTGCAGATACATCATCGCGGTCATCACCGCGTCGTTCAGCGCATCGTGCTGGCCGAGATCGGGGATGGCGAGATCGGCGAGGATGGTGGCGAAGCGCAGGTCGATCGGCGTGCCGGGCGGCGCATCGCCGTATTTGCGCTCGTAGTAGAGGCGCGAGACCTCGATGAGGCGGTTGGGGAGCTTGGTCTCGATCAGGTGCAGGATGTGGCGGTCCAGCATGCGGATGTCGAAATCGATGTAGTAGCCGAGGATGGGGCGGCCGCCGATGAAGCGCAGCAGGTCCGGCAGCACCTGGCGCATCGGGCGCGCATCGGCGAGGTCGCGTGCGCGGAAGCGGTGCACCTTGATGGAGGCGGCGGAGGATTCGGCTTCCGGCTTGACCACGGCCTCGAAGCGCGTGCCGGTGAGGATCCGGTTGCCGCGGAGCAGCACGGCGGCAACGGCGACGATGTCGTCGCTGCGAGGGTTGAGGCCGGTGGTCTCGCAATCGAGCGAGACCAGCTCGTCGGGCGGCGGCGGGTCGTAGAGGAAGGCGAAGCGGTCGTCGGCGAGGGTGACGCGGTAGAACAGCCGCCGGATGGCGCCGCGCCACATCAGAAGGCGCCGAGGTTGAAGCGGCTGCGCAGCAGGGCGCGGAACTGGCGGACGATGCGGAGCGCGTCGCGCAGGATGTCGCGGTCCGCGCTGGTGAGGCGGGCGGGGCGGAGGAGGGATTCGTGGTCCATCGTGCCGCGGCGGGCGGCCTCGAGCTGGGCGCGCAGGCGGAATTCCATGAAGACGCGGAGCGCGCTCAGGAGCTCGCGGGCGAAATCGGGCTCCAGGGTGTTGGCGGCGGTGAGCGCCTCGATGCGGGCGGCGGTGGAATCGGCGGTGATGCCGCGCTCGATCGCCATGGCGCGCACGCCGTGCACGATCGGGAAGGTGCCGGCACGCTTGAGGTCGATCTCGTCGCTGCCGACACCGACCGAGACCATCAGGCTCGCGATCGGGCCGAGGCTCGGGGTGACGAAGCTTTCGATGAGATGGGCGAAGCGGGCGATGAGAACGGCCTCGCCGCGCATGAGGGAGATCATCTCGGCCTTGGCGCGGACGAGGAGATCGGCGCGGCCGGCGACGGCGATGGCGTCGAAGAATATCGCGATGTTGAGCGCGGCGTCCGGGCTGCGTTCGTGGATCCAGGCGCGGAGCTGGCGGGCGAAGCCGTCCACCGGCTGCGACCAGGCGGGGTTGCGGACCATCACGTTGCCCGGGCAGGGCGGGAAGCCGAAGCTGTCGAGCGCGCCGGAGAAGGCTTCGCGGAAGGCGGCGAGGTCCGGTTCCGGGACGGGTTCGGCGAGGAGGAGGCCGTTGTCCTGGTCGGTGCGCACGGTCTGCTCGCCGCGGCCCTCGGAGCCCATCAGCAGGAGGCAGCCGGTGCCGCGGATGCTGTCGGGCGCGGTCATCTCGAAGAGGCGGGCGTAGAAGCGGCGGTTGAGGTCGGAGGTGATCTCGGCGATCACGTCGACGCGGATGCCCTGGCGGTGCAGGCGCTCGACCTGCGCGCCGATGTCGCGCGCGACGAGGGCGAGATCCTCGAGGCGCTGGGCGCGGTCGATGCGGCCGGGGATGAGCTGGGAGTTGCCGGCGAACAGGCCGAGGATGTCGATGTCCTCGAGGAAGCCGAGGCAGGCGCCGGCTTCGTCGCGCACGGCGAGGCGGCGCTTGTTGTGGCGCGTCATCAGCAGCAGGGCGTCGTAGATGAAGTCGTCCGGCGCCACCGCAACCAGGTCGAAATGGCAGACCTCGCGCACAAGGGTTTCCAGGCCGAGGCGGCGGAGCACCAGCGCCTTGGAGAGGTTCATGCCGGTGACGACGCCTGTGCGATCGCCGTCGCGGACGAACAGCGCGTTGACATTGGCGGCGCGCATGCGGTGGCCGGCGGATTCGATGGTTTCCGAGCCATCGGTGAAGACGGCGCCGGCGAAGCGGGCATCGCGGACGCGGGCGCGCAGCACCGTCTCCACGCCTTCCTCGGCGAGGCGGGAGCGGGCGAAGCTGTCCAGCTTGCGGGAGATCTCGGAGTAGAAGAAGGCGGCGAAGGCGGGGTTGCGCGCGATCAGGCGCAGCAGGACGGGCTTGGGGATGAGGTAGCAGAGGGTTTCCTCGGCCGCGACGAAGTCCTCGCCGGCGGCGCCGTGGACGACGGCGCGGGAATCGAAGCTGTCGCGCGGGCCGAGCACGGTCTGCAGCGCGTCGCCGTCGCGGCCCTCGACGGCGCCCTTGATGACGACATGCAGCAGCTCGGAAGGGCGGCCGCGGGCGAGGATGAGCTCGCCAGGCTTGAAGTAGCCGATGTCGAGGGATGCGCGGAGCTCGTCCAGCTCCTCGTGCGAGAGGCGGTCGAACGGCGGGTTGCCGGCGTCGAAGGCCTGCATCTAGCGGAGGCCTCGTGCGGGATGACGGGGTGCGGGCCAGGAGGGGCTCTGCCCCTCCTGGACCTCCCCGCCGGGGGGCAAGCGATGCCCCCCGGACCCCGCGGGAGAAGAAAAAGGTCCGGGAATGGGGAGGGGCACAACCGGCGCGCCATCTCCGCCCGCGCGCCGTGCCCCTCCCCATTCCCGGACCTCTCCTCGCGGGGTCTGGGGGGCACGGCTGCCCCCCAGCGGGGAGAGCCCGAGAGGGGCAGAGCCCCTCTCGGTCCCGCACTGCGTCATCTCAGTGCAAATGCGCCGCGGCGGCGCCGAGGCCGGTTTCGGAGCGGACGTATTGCGCTTCGAACGCGGCCTGGTCCTGGCGGGCGCGCTGGCTGGCGTCGAGTTTCGAGAACAGCCAGATGCCGGCGAAGGCGATGGTCATCGAGAACAGCGCGGGGTTGTCGTAGGGGAAGATCTCCTTGGCGAAGCCGAGGGTCTGCACCCACACCGCCTTGCTCAGCACCACCATGGCGACCGCGCTGGCGAGGCCGAGGAAGCCGCCGATCAGCGCGCCGCGGGTGGTGGTGCCTTTCCAGAACACCGACATCAGCAGCACCGGGAAGTTGCAGCTCGCCGCGACCGCGAAGGCGAGGCCGACCATGAAGGCGACGTTCTGGTTCTCGAACACGTAGCCGAGGATGATGGCGACGATGCCGATGACGATGGCGGAGAGCTTGGAGAGGCGGACCTCCTTCTGCTCGCTCGCCTTGCCGCGCGCGATGACCGAGGCGTAGAGGTCGTGGCTGACCGCGGTGGCGCCGGCGAGGGTGAGGCCGGCGACGACGGCGAGGATGGTGGCGAAGGCGACGGCGGAGATGAAGCCGAGGAAGAGCGAGCCGCCGACCGCGTTGGCGAGGTGCACCGCCGCCATGTTGGTGCCGCCGAGCAGGCCGCTGATCTTGTTGTAGCTGCCGTTCGCCGACACGGTGAAGTAGCTCGGGTCGTTCATCAGGAAGGTGATGGCGCCGAAGCCGATGATGAAGGTGAGGATGTAGAAGTACGCGATCAGGCCGGTGGCGTAGAAAACCGACTTGCGCGCCGCCTTGGCGTCGGCGACGGTGAAGAAGCGCATCAGGATGTGCGGCAGGCCGGCGGTGCCGAACATCAGCGCGAGGCCGAGCGAGATGGCGGACACCGGATCGGCGACCAGGTTGCCGGGCGCCATGATGGAATCGCCGCGCGGATGGGTGGCGACGGCGGCGGCGAACATGGCTTCGGGGCTGAAGCCGAACTGCCAGAGCACGGCGAACGCCATGAAGCTCGCGCCGGCGAGCAGCAGGCACGCCTTGATGATCTGCACCCAGGTGGTGGCCTTCATGCCGCCGAAGGCGACGTAGATGATCATCAGCGCACCGACGATGACGACGGCGTAGAGATACTCCATGCCGAACAGGATCTGGATGAGCTTGCCGGCGCCGACCATCTGCGCGATCAGGTAGAAGGCGACGACCGCGAGCGTGCCGGTGGCGGAGAGGATGCGCACCGGCGTCTCGCCGAGGCGGAAGGAGGCGACGTCGGAGAAGGTGAACTTGCCGAGGTTGCGCAGGCGCTCGGCGATCAGGAACAGCACGATCGGCCAGCCGACGAGGAAGCCGATGGAGTAGATCAGCCCGTCGAAGCCGGTGGCGAAGACGAGGCCGGAGATGCCGAGGAAGGAGGCGGCGGACATGTAGTCGCCGGCGATCGCGAGGCCGTTCTGCCAGCCGGTGATGCCGCCGCCGGCGGCGTAGAAATCGGCGGCCGAGCGGGTTTGCATGGCGGCGCGCCAGGTGATGCCGAGCGTCGCCAGCACGAAGACGAAGAACATGACGATGGCCGACCAGTTCAGCGCCTGGCGGGCCACCGGCCCCTCCACCGCGCCGGCGGCCCAGGCGCCGCCGATCGCGGCGGCGGTGGTCGCCGTGCAGGCGATGAGGGCGAGCAGGATGCGCCGTGGGGTCATCGCTCGATCTCCCGCACGAGGTCGCTGGTGAGCGCGTCGAAGCGGCCGTTGGCGCGGCGGACATAGATGCCGGTGAGCAGCCAGGCGGCGAGGATGACGCCGATGCCGAGCACGATGCCGAGCGAGGTGACGCCGTCCCCGATCTTCACCGCGAGCAGGCCCTTGGCGAAGGCGACCAGCAGGATGAAGCCGAGATAGATCGCGAGGATGGCAATCGAGAGCGCGGTCGCGAATTTCGAGCGCTCTCGGGTGAGCTCGCGGAATCGCGGATGCTGAAGCACCCGTGCGTAATCGCCTTGCGTCATTGTTGGCGCCTCCCTCGGCGTAGCACGGCGCGGGCGCGCGGTATTGCGCGGAATCCCAGGCCGCCGCGCATAGTCTTGGGCGCAGCATGCGGCGGGTCGTTGACCTGGCGCAAGCGTGGCGCGGTGCCGGCGCGCCTTTGCCGTCCGCGGCGGACGAGGATGATCGGGGGCGGAGAAGGCGCCGCCCCCGCAGGCCGCATCTGCCTCGTTTGGGTATCTGGCGCGAACCCTCGAAAACGCGGGGTCCGGTGGAAAGCCGGGCGCGCCCCCGGCGCTAGTGCGCTTGCTGCTTGCGGGCGAGATCCACCTCGTCCCAGCCGCGCTTGATGGTGAAGAAGGTGAAGAGGACGCCGAACAGCATCAGCCCGTAGCCGAACAGGCTGAGGCCGAGATCGCGCGAGGCGGCAGCGGCGAACAGCCCGAGCAGGGCAAGTAGGCCGGTCGCCACCATCAGCAGGGTGCGCGGCAGGGAGAAGGCGTTCATGGGCGGGACTCCTTGCTGGGTTGGTCGTCGAACAGGATGCGGCTCGCGGCGCCGTCGAGGTCCTCGTACTGGCCGCTGCGGATCGACCAGAGGAAAAACAGCACCGCGATCAGGCCGAGCCCCAGGGCGAGCGGCACGAGCAGGGTGAGGATGGTCATGGCGCAACCTCGCGGCCGGCGCGCAGCGCGTTGAGGATGACGATGAGCGAGGAGGAGGCCATCACCAGCGCCGCGATCAGCGGCGTCGCGAGGCCGAGCACGGCGCAGGGCACCGCGATGGCGTTGTAGGCGAGGCTCGCCGCGATGTTCTGGCGCGCCGCCGCCTGCGCGCGGCGCGCGGTGGCGATGGCGGCGGGCAGCGCCATGAGATGCTCGGATTGCAGGACCAGGTCGGCGGCGGATTGCGCGAGGTCGGTGGCGCCGGCGGGACTCGCCGAGGCGTGCGCGAGGGCGAGCGCGCCGGCATCGTTGATGCCGTCGCCGAGCATCAGCGGGCGGCATCCGGCGCTGCGCAGGGCCTCGATATGCGCGGCCTTGTCCGCGGGGGTGACGCGGGCGCGCCAGGCGGGGATGCCGGTGGCCGCGGCGGCCTCGAGGACCGCGGGGGCGGCGTCGCCGGAGAGCAGCTCGGTGGTGAGGCCGAGGCGGTGCAGCGCGGCGATCGCCGGCGCGGCGTCGGGGCGCAGCGCATCGGCGAAGCGGAAGGCGATGGCGGGCGCTTCGGGCGCGGCGCGGTAGAACAGGGTGAGGCCTTCCTCGGGCGCCTCCACGCCGCAGAAGGCGGCGCTGCCGAGGCGCGCGGCACCGCGGCGCAGGCCCTGGCCGGGGATCTCCGCGACATCGGGCGCGGCGGCGATGGGGCCAGCGGCGCGGAGCAGGGCGCGGGCGAGCGGATGGCGGCTGGCGGCGGCGAGGCTCGCGGCTTCCGCCAGCGCGGAGGCCGGGCGGGCCGCGTCCGGCAGCAGCACGGGGCGGCCCTCGGTCAGGGTGCCGGTCTTGTCGAGCACGACATGGTCGCAGGCGGCGAGGCGTTCCAGCGCGGTGGGCGACATCACCATCACGCCGCGGCGGAACAGGGCGCCGACGGCGACCACCTGCACCGCCGGCACCGCGATGGCGAGGCCGCAGGGACAGGTGATGATCAGCGCGGCGACCGCGGGCACCAGCGCCTCCTGCCAGGCGACGCCGATGCCGAGCCACCAGCCGAGGAAGGTGGCGAGCGCCACCGCATGGGCGACCGGGACGTAGAAGGACGCGGCGCGGTCGGCGATGGAGACGTAGCGGCCGCGCGCCTGGCCGGCACGTTCCAGCAGCCGCGCCATCAGCGCGAGCGAGCCGTCCTTCGCCGCGGCGGTGACGCGCTCGGTGAAGGCGGCGCCCATGTTGACGGCGCCGGCGGGCAGCGCCTCGCCCGCGGCGAAGCGGCGCGGCAGGGTCTCGCCGGTGCTGGCGGCGGTGTCGAGCAGCGCCTCGCCCGCTTCGAGCACGCCGTCCAGGCGGAGGCGCTCGCCGGCGGCGATCAGCAGGCGGTCGCCGGGGCGGATGGATTCCACCGCGACGCGCTCGATGCCGGCGGAGTTGTGGCGGGCGACCTCGCCGGTCTGCAGCGCCAGGAGTTCCGCGCAGACCTGCGTCGCGCGGCGGCGCGCGGCGCGGTCCAGCACGCGGCCGGCGAGCAGCAGGGCGAGCAGCGCGGTGGCGCCGTCGAACCAGGTGAAGGGGCCGTTGCGCAGCGTCTCCGAGAGGCTCATCGCCGTGGTGGCGAGGACGCCGAGCGAGACCGCGCAATCCATGTTGATGCGCCCCGCACGCAGCGCGGCGATCGCCGAGCGGTAGAGCGGCATGCCGGCCAGCAGCACCACCGGCAGCGCGATCAGCGCCGCGAGCCAGTGCATCAGCGCGCGGGTCCCCTCCCCCATGTCGCTGCCGACCCACACGGCGATCGACAGCATCATGACGTTCATCGCGCCGAAGGCGGCGATGCCGAAGGCGCGCAGCAGCGCCTTGCCCTCGGCATCCTCGGCGGCGCGCAGGCAGGCGGGGGACCAGGGCGCGACATGGAAGCCGAGGCGGGCGATCAGCGCGGCGAGCTGGTCGGCGCGCTCGGCGGGGCCGCGCCAGGCGAAGGAGAGGCGGCGGGTCTGCAGGTTCGCACGGGCGCGCAGCACATCGGGCTCGGCGGCCAGCGCCTGCTCGAGCAGCCAGACGCAGGCGCCGCAGGTGAGGCCGGCGACGAGGAGGTCGATGCCGTGCGCGTCCTCGGATTCGATGACGGCGTGGCGGGCGAAATTGGTGCCGGGCGCGGGCTCGGCGGGGCGGAGCTCGCCCGCCGCGGTCTCGCGGCGGCGGTAGAAGGCTTCGAGGCCGAGGCCGGCGATCAGGTCATGCGCGGCCTCGCAGCCGGCGCAGCAGAAGCGCGCGCCGGGCGCGCCGCAATGGGCGCAGGCGGCGGTGCTGAGCGCGGGGGCGGCTGCGGTGATGGCGGTGATCGCGGTCATGGAGCGCTTTCGACCGGACTGGAAGCGGAGGAGAAGATCGGGGGAGGAGTGAACTCCTCCCCCGAACCCCCACCTCCTTTTTTTGGCTTCTTGGCGCTGGCGGCTCCCGCACTCTCAGGCGCCGAGCCGTTGTCGGGCCGAGAACGGCACTCGCCACGCTTCCCAAGTATCCAAAAAAAGGAGGTGGGGGGTCTGGGGGGCGGAGTTCTCTCCGCCCCCCAGCCTTTCTTGCCGCTCTCGGTCATCGCAGCACCAGGCGTTGACTCGCCTCGAAGCGCGCGCCGTCGCGCGTCAAGGTGAGTCGCGCCTGCCACTGGCCGGGCTCGGGCAGCGCCACCGGGGCGATCCAGCGGCCTTCGCCGATCGCCTGCCAGGCGAGCGGCAGCGCGGTGCGCTCGAGGGGGCGCTCGAGCGTGCCGGTCACGCGCGTGTCGGGCGGCAGGGCGGCGCCGTCGCGGTCGCGCGCCTCGAGCAGCACGGCGCCGTCGGACCAGGCGATGCTCGTGCTCCAGCCGAGCGCCTGCTGGCGCGCCGCTTCCTCGAGCACGTGGTTGTAGGTGCGGCCGCGGTCATAGGCGCGGCCGGTGGTCGTGCCGGTGAAGGTGCTCACGGCGGCGGCGACCATCACGCCGTTCACCGCGACGACGCCCAGCATGGCGCCGGCGAAGACCCAGGGGATCCAGCGGGAGCGATCGGCGGGCGGGGTCGCGCTCATGGCTTCGGTCCCAGGAAGACGCTGCGCTCGGCCGCGAGGACGCGGCCTTCGGCATCGCGCAGGCGGATGGTGATGGCGGTGCTTTCGGCGCGCGGCAGCGCCTGCGGCGGCGCGGTGACCAGCAGGCGCCATTCGGCGACGCCATCCGGCCGCGTCGCGACCAGGGGATGGCCGGCGGCGTCGGCGTCGCGCCCGACTACCTGCAGGCGGGCGCCGGGCAGGCCCTCGACATCCACCGCGAGCTGCGCCGGCTCGGCGCGGCGCTCGGCGAGCTTCAGCGTGAAGCCGTTGCGGATGCTGCCATCCGAGAGGCGGACGAAGAGCGGCGCGCGGTCGCGCAGCGCCTCCAGCGACACCGGCCTGCGCAGGGCGAGGCCGACGATCATCGCGGCGGCGACCGCCGACAGCACCGCGGCGTAGAGGATGGTGCGCGCGCGGATGATGCGCGGGACGCGGCGCGCCGCCATGCCGGGCGCCTGGCGCGCCGGGCCGGGCGGCAGGCTCTTGGTCGCGGCGTCCGACGCGGCGAGGTTGTCCAGCGTCTCGAAGGCGATCAGGCCCTGGGGGCGGCCGAGCTTGCCCATGATGCCGTCGCAGGCGTCGATGCAGAGGCCGCAGCCGATGCAGGCCATCTGCAGGCCCTCGCGGATGTCGACGCCCGTGGGGCAGACATGGACGCAGGCGCGGCACTCCACGCAGTCGCCGACGCCGGCGGCGCGCGCCTTGCCGCGCGGCTCGCCGCGCCAGTCGCGATAGGACACGACGAGGCTGTCGGCATCCAGCATCGCGGCCTGGAAGCGCGGCCAGGGGCACATATAGGTGCAGACCTGCTCGCGCGCCCAGCCGGCGAGGAGATAGGTGGTGGCGGTGAAGAGGGCGAAGAAGAAGACGACGCCGATGGGAACATCGCCATGCAGCGCGTCGCGGACCAGGGTGGGCGCGTCGTTGAAATACGCCACCCAGGCGCCGCCGGTGGCGGCGGCGATGGCGAGCCAGGCGGCGTGCTTGGCGATCTTGCGCGCGTAGTCGGCGCCGCTCCAGCGCGTGGCGCGGTCGCGGCGCATGCGGGCGTTGCGGTCGCCCTCGATCAGCCGCTCGACCAGCATGAAGAGATCGGTCCACGCGGTCTGCGGGCAGGCGAAGCCGCACCAGAGGCGGCCGAACAGCGAGGTCACCGCGAACAGGGCGATGGCGCCGAGCACGAGGAGGCCGGTGAGGTAGTAGACTTCCTGCGGCCAGATCTCGAGCCAGAGGAAGAACAGCCGGCCGTGCTCCATGTCGGCCAGCACGGCCTGGTCCGGCCGGCCGGGACCGCGGTTCCAGCGCAGCCAGGGGACGAGGTAGTAGAGCGCGAGGCAGACGGTGAGCACCGCCCATTTCACGCGGCGCACCGTGCCGCGCACCGCCTGCGGATAGACGCGCACGCGGCTGGCGTAGAGCGGCGCGTCTTGCGTGGCGAGGGTTTCGGGCGGGTCGAGCTTGCCCATGGCGATGGCTACCGTTCGGTGCCGCCGAGGCTGTGGATGTAGGCCGCGAGCATGCGGATCACCGCCGGGTCCAGCCGCGCGCCCCAGGCCGGCATGCTGCCGCCGCGGGCGAAGGCGATGGAGCGGATGATGGCGGGCTTGTCGCCGCCATAGAGCCAGACGCTGTCGTCGAGCCGCGGCGCGCCGAGCTCGCGGTTGCCCTGGCCGCGCTCGCCGTGGCAGGCGGCGCAATTCTCGGCGAACAGCACGGCGCCGCGCTCGGCCGCCGCGGCATCGGTGGCGCGGTTGGTGAGGGACAGCACGTGCTCGGCGACGTCGTTGACCTGCGGCGCGGTCAGCATGCCGTCGGCGAGGAAGCGCGGCATCTGGCTCATGCGGGTGTCGGCATCCTCGGCGGCGCGGATGCCGTGGCGGATGGTCTGCTCGATATCCGCGAGCCTGCCGCCCCACAGCCAGTCGTCGTCGGCGAGCGAGGGGAAGCCGCCGGGCGCGCCCTGGCCGCCGGCGCCGTGGCAGCCGGCGCAGGTGCTGGCGAAGGCGGCGCGGCCGCCGGCCACCGCATAGGCGCCGAGCTCGGGATCGGCGAGCACCTGCTCGACGCTCGCCTGGCGCAGCCGCTCGAGCATCGGCTCGGCGGCGGCGCGGTGGGCGGCGAGGTCGCGCTCGTTGTCGAGGCGCGCGACGGAGCCGGTGAGGCCGGTGCCGGTCCAGGGCAGCGCGGGGTAGAGCACCACCCACACCGCGGCGAAGACGATGGTGGCGTAGAAGGTCCACAGCCACCATTTCGGCATCGGCGTGTTGAGCTCCTTGATGCCGTCCCATTCATGGCCGGTGGTTTGCGTGCCGGTGACGGGGTCGCGTTCGGTCGCGGATGACATGGGTGCGGTTCCTTGGTCTCAGGCGCCGTCGCCGAACGGGATGCGGCCGGCGCGCTCGTAATCGCGGCGGCGGCTCGGGCGCATCACCCAGGCGACGATCCCGCCGAACAGGAGGAAGAACCAGACCACCCAGAGGGCGGCGATGCTCGGGTAGAGGGATTCCATGGCGGCCGCCCTCACTGCTGGCGGAGCTGCTCGGGCGTCACCTCGGAGAAATTCACGAGGGTGCCGAGCATCTGGAGATAGGCGACGAGGGCGTCCATCTCGGTGACGCGCGCCGCATCGCCGTCGAAGGCGGATTGCCGCGCGCGGGCGTAGCGCGCGGCGAGGCCGGCGCCGTCGGCTTCGGGGCGCGCCTGCGCCTCGAGATCGGCGCGCGCGTTGCGGATCATCTCGTCCGTGTAGGGCACGCCGACGGCGCGCTGGGTGCGCAGGCGCTCGGCGATGTTGGCGTAGTCGAGCGGACGGTCGAGGAAGGCGTAGCCGGGCATGATGCTTTCCGGCACCACGCTGCGCGGGTTGCGCATGTGCAGCACGTGCCAGTCATCCGAGTAGCGGCCGCCGACGCGGGCGAGATCCGGCCCGGTGCGCTTGCTGCCCCACTGGAAGGGGTGGTCGTACATGCTCTCCGCCGCCAGGCTGTAATGGCCGTAGCGTTCGCGCTCGTCGCGGAAGGGGCGGACCATCTGGCTATGGCAGGTGTAGCAGCCCTCGCGGACATAGATGTCGCGCCCGGCGAGCTCGAGCGGCGTGTAGGGGCGGATGCCCTGCACGCGCTCGATCGTGCTCTCCACGGTGAACAGCGGGACCACCTGCACCAGGCCGCCGATCGCGACGGTGATGAGGGTGAGCACGCCCATCAGGATCAGGTTGCGCTCGATCTTGGCGTGGCTGAACCACTTCGGGAACATGGCGCGCTTTCCTTCCGCTCAGCTGGCGAGCGGGGCGGCGGACGCGGCGGGAAGGGCGGGCGCCGCTTCCTCCTGCCGCGCGGCGCGCACCGTCTGCCACAAATTGTAGGCCATCAGCGCCGCGCCGGTGAGGTAGAGCACGCCGCCGAGCGCGCGGATCATGTAGTAGGGGCGCATCGCGGCGACCGTCTCCACGAAGGAGTACTGGAGGAAGCCGAGATGGTCGTAGGCGCGCCACATCAGGCCCTGCATGATGCCCGACACCCACATCGCGCTGATGTAGAGAACGATGCCGAGGGTCGCGAGCCAGAAGTGCCAGTTGGCGAGCTTCTGGGAATAGAGCGCGCGCGCGTTCCACAGGCGCGGCACCAGCCAGTAGAGCACGCCGAAGGTGATGAAGCCGTTCCAGCCGAGCGCGCCGGAATGCACGTGGCCGATCGTCCAGTCGGTGTAGTGCGAGAGGCTGTTGACGGCGCGGATGGACATCACCGGGCCTTCGAAGGTCGCCATGCCGTAGAAGCCGACGGCGGCGACCGAGAAGCGCAGGCCCGCATCGGTGCGCAGCTTGTCCCACGCGCCGGAGAGCGTCATCAGCCCGTTGATCATGCCGCCCCAGGACGGCATCCAGAGCATGACGCTGAACACCATGCCGAGGGTCTGCGCCCAGTCCGGCAGCGCGGTGTAGTGCAGGTGGTGCGGGCCGGCCCAGATGTAGAGGAAGGCGAGCGACCAGAAATGCACGATGGAGAGGCGGTAGGAATAGACCGGGCGGTCCGCCTGCTTGGGGATGAAGTAGTACATCATCCCGAGGAAGCCGGCGGTGAGGAAGAAGCCGACCGCGTTGTGGCCGTACCACCACTGGATCATCGCATCCTGCACGCCGGAGGCGAGGCCGTAGGACTTGGCGCCGGAGAGGCTCACCGGGATCGCCAGGTTGTTGCCGAGATGCAGCATCGCCACGGTGATGATGAAGGCGAGGAAGAACCAATTGGCGACGTAGATGTGCGGCTCCTCGCGCTTCAGGATGGTGCCGCCGAAGATCGCGAGGTAGGCGACCCACACCACCGTCAGCCAGAGGTCCGCGTACCATTCGGGCTCGGCGTATTCCTTGCCCTGGGTGATGCCGAGCAGGTAGCCGGTGGCGGCGACGAGGATGAAGAACTGGTAGCCCCAGAACAGGAACCAGCCGGCGTCGTTGCCGCCGAGCAGCCGTGCGCGGCAGGTGCGCTGCACGACATAGAGGCTGGTGCAGAGAAGGGCGTTGCCGCCGAAGGCGAAGATCACCGCCGAGGTGTGCAGCGGCCGCAGCCGCCCGAAGGTCGTGAATTCGAGATCGAGGTTGAGCGCGGGGAAGGCGAGCTGCAGCGCGATGAAGAGTCCCGCGGCGAACCCGGCGAGGCCCCAGAAGATGGTGGCGATCGCGAAGGCGCGGATCGGCGCGTCCACGTAGTCGGGCTGGCTGCGCGTCAGCGCATGCTGCGGCGCCGGGGTGTGTGCCGTGGCGGGCGAGCCTTCGGGCATGCGAGGGACTCCTCAGTCTGCGATGGTGGTGTCGCCCGCGGCGGCGGTTTCGTCCTTGCGGCAGATCAACCGAGGGCGGTGCGCGCGGCGAGGACGGCGAGCAGGCCGGCATTGAGTGCCAGGGCGAGGCCGGAGAGCGTAGCGAGGCGCGGGCCCGCGCGGCGGCCGAAGAAGCGGCCGAGCAGGGCGACGGCGGCGAGCGCCGGGACGGTGCCGAGCGCGAAGGCGGCCATGGCGAGGCCGCCGGCGAGCGCGCTGCCGGCGGCGGCGGCGGCGGCGAGCGCCGCATAGAGCAGGCCGCAGGGCAGGAAGGCGAGCAAGAGGCCGAGGGCGAAGCGGCGCGCCGCGCCCTCGCCGCCGATCAGCCGCGCGACGGCGCGCTGCAGGGCAGCGGGCAGGCGGAAGACCGGCGTGAGGTGCGGCAGGCGCCAGCGCGCCGTGGCGGGGAATTTCGCGATTCCCTGCGTCAGCATCACCGCGGCGGCGAGGCCGAGCGGGAGGGCGAGCAGCCGCGGCGTGGCGAGCTGGGCGAGCGCGCCGGCGCCGCCGCCGGCGACGGCGCCGAGCGCGGCATAGCCGGTGACGCGGCCGAGCTGGTAGGGCAGCAGCGCGGCGCCAGCCAGGCGCCGCAGCGCGCCTCCAGCGGCCGCGCGGCCGGCGCCGGCGGCCGCCTGGGTGATGACGAAGGGGCCGCACATGCCGGCGCAATGCGTCGCGCCGCCGGCGAGGCCGGCGAGCAGCATGGCGCCGAGCAGGGCGAGGACGCCCCCGGCGCCGAGCGCGGCGAGGCCGGTCAGGCAGTCGGCAAGCATGGCGCAGCACGGCAAAGAGAGGGGGAGGAGGCGTCCCCCCTCCCCCGAGTTGCCCGTTCCCGGAGCCGGCATGCGCGCATGCCGCACGTCATCGCCATGCCGTCGAGGCCTCGATATCGGATCACGACGAAGTCCCAGGTCAGGGTGGGCCGGAGAGAGAGATTGGCCCGGTGCGTCACCCTGCCCCTGCCCTGCCCGGCTTGCCTTGATGCACCGCAAGGCCCGGCGCGCCGCCCCGCCGCATAGAGGCGGCATGCGCGACGACGGCACCATCGCCCCCGATCCCGAGCTGCTGGCGCTCGCCGAGGCACGGGTGCCGCGCTACACGAGCTACCCCACCGCCGCGCAATTCGGGACGCTGGACGAGGCGGCCTACCGCGCCTGGCTCGCCGAGGCGATCGCGCCGGCGGACGTGCTGTCGCTCTACCTCCATGTGCCGTTCTGCCGCACGCTCTGCTGGTATTGCGGCTGCCACACCAAGGCGACGCGCTCGGAGCGGCGCATCGCCGCCTATGCCGCGAGCCTGGCGGCGGAGGCGGATCTGCTGGCGGCGGCGCTGCCGGCGCATGGCGGCATCGCGCACCTGCATCTCGGCGGCGGCACGCCCTCCATGCTGGGGGCGGCGGGGCTGGTCGCGACGGTCGCCGGGCTCAAGCGGCGCTTCGGGCTGCGCGCGGGGGCGGAGATCGCGATCGAGCTCGATCCGCGGCTGCTGGAGCCGGGGCTGGTGGCGGCGCTGGCGGCGGCCGGCTTCAACCGGGCGAGCCTCGGCGTGCAGGACATCGCGCCCGAGGTGCAGGCGCGCATCGGGCGGATGCAGCCGGCCGATCTCGTGGCGCTCGCGGTGGAGCGGCTGCGGCGTGCGGGGATCGCCGGGATCAACCTCGACCTGATGTACGGGCTGCCGGGGCAGACCGCCCAGCATGCCGCGGTGAGCGCGCGCTTCGCCGCCGCCCTCGGCGCCGACCGGGTGGCGGTGTTCGGCTATGCCCATGTGCCGTGGATGAAGCCGCACCAGGCGGCGATCGCGGCGGCGGAGCTGCCCGGCGCGGCGGCGCGGATGGCGCAGGCGGCGGCGGCGGAGGAGGCGCTGCTCGGCGCCGGCTATGTGGCGATCGGGCTCGATCATTATGCGCGGCCCGGGGATCCGCTCGCGGCGGCGGCGCGCGAAGGGCGGCTCCGGCGGAATTTCCAGGGCTACATGACGGATGCGGCGCCGGTGCTGCTCGGGCTCGGCGCCTCGGCGATCGGGCAGCTCCGCGCCGGCTTCGCCCAGAACGAGCCGGAGGAGCGGCGCTACGCCGCCGCGGTCGCCGCCGGGCGGCTGCCGGTGGTGCGCGGCCGCGCCGTGACGGTGGAGGATCGCCGGCGCGGGGCGGTGATCGAGCGGCTGATGTGCGACTTCGCGGTGACCCTGCCGGCGGGGCTGCTGACCACCGAGGCGCTGGCGCGGCTCGCGCCGCTGCGGCGGGCGGGGCTCGCGACGCTGGAGGGCGAGCGGCTGGCGGCGACGGCGGCGGGGCGCCGCTTCGTCCGCCAGGTCGCCGCCTGTTTCGACGCCTACCTGCCGGGCGGCACGGGCCGCCACGCGGCGGGGGTGTGACCGCCGCGCGCAACCCGCTTGAGGGTTGCGCGGGGCTGGCCGAAGCTTGGGGGGCGCCTTTCGGCCAGGACCATGACCGCGCCCCGATGAGCCACGATTCGCCGACCGCCCCGCAGGCCCCGATCGTCGACGCCCTGCCCACGCCCGTCGGCCTGCTCGACGCCGCCGGGATCGTGGTCGCGGTGAACGCGGCCTGGCGGCGGCTCGCCGCCGCGGACGGGCTGGAAGAGGTGCTGCCGGGCCCGGGAACGGACTATCTCGGCGCCTTCGCCCGGCGCCTGGGGGGCGGCCGCGCCGGCGCCGACCCGGTGGCCGGGCTGCGGCCCGTGCTGGCCGGCAGCGCGGAAGGCTTCGAGCTGGAATATCCCTGCACCGCCAGCGGCGAGCGGCGCTGGATGCGGCTGATGGCGGCGCCCAGGGCGCGCGGCCAGGCCGCGGGCGCGGTGGTGCAGCATATCGACATCACCGCCGCCCGGGCGGCGCGCGACGCCTTCGAGGCGCGCGAGGCGCATCTGCGCTCGATCCTCGACACCGTGCCCGACGCCATGATCGTGATCGATGTCGGCGGCTACGTGCAGTCCTTCAGCGCCGCCGCCGAACGGCTGTTCGGCTACACCGAGGCCGAGATGCAGGGCGAGAACATCAGCATGCTGATGCCCTCCCCCTATCGCGACGCGCATGACGGCTATCTCGAGCGCTATCTGCGCACCGGGGAGCGGCGGATCATCGGCATCGGGCGGCTGGTGGTGGGCCAGCGCAAGGATGGCAGCACCTTCCCCATGGAGCTCGCGGTGGGCGAGGTGAACCGCGGCGGGCAGCGGCTGTTCACCGGCTTCATCCGCGACGTCACCGAGCGCCAGCGCACCGAGCAGCGGCTGCAGGAGCTGCAATCCGAGCTCGTGCACGTCTCGCGCCTCAGCGAGCTCGGCGAGATGGCGGCGACGCTCGCCCATGAGCTGAACCAGCCGCTGACGGCGACGACCAACTACCTGCGGGCCTGCCAGCGCCTGCTGGATGCGGGCGGGCCGCCGGATGTCGCCCGGGTGCGCAAGGCGATGGCGCTGGCGGCGGAGCAGACGCTGCGGAGCGGCGAGATCATCCGCCGCCTGCGCGACTTCGTCTCCCGCGGGGAGCACGAGAAGCGGGCGGAGAGCGCGGCCAAGCTGATCGAGGAGGCGAGCGCGCTGGCGCTGGTGGGCGCCAAGGAGCGCGGGGTGAAGGTGCGGCTCGCCACCGATCCCGGGCCGCAGGTCTTCGTCGACCGGGTGCAGATCCAGCAGGTGCTGCTGAACCTGATCCGCAACGCGATGGACGCGATGCAGGACGCCGCCCGGCGCGAGCTCGCGATCCGGGTGACGATGGTGGACGGCATGGCGGAGTTCAGCGTCGCCGATACCGGGCCGGGACTGGCACCCGAGGTGGCGGACCGGCTGTTCCAGCCCTTCGTCACGACCAAGCGCCACGGCATGGGAGTGGGGCTTTCGATCTGCCGCACCATCGTGGAAGCGCATGGCGGACGGATCTGGACGGAACCCAACCCGGGCGGCGGCGCGCTGTTCCGGTTCACGGTGCCGGCGGTGCCGGGGGAGCAGTGCTGAGGCAGAGCCGGGGAAGGGAGTGAACTCCCTTCCCCGGACCCCATCCCTCCTTTTTTTGGATACTTGGCGCTCGCGGCTCCCGCACTCTCAGGCGACGCAGCGTTGTCGGGCCGAGAACGGCGCTCGCCACGCTTCCCCGTGGCCAAAAAAAGGAGGGATGGGGTCTGGGGAAGGGAGTTCATCTCCCTTCCCCAGCTCTTATTACGCCATCACCGAATCGATCTGCGCCAGCAGGTCGTCATGTGCGAGCGGCTTTTCCAGCACGCAGCGCACGCCGAGCCGGGCCGCCTGTTGGCGCAGGGCGGGGGCGACGGTGCTCGCGATCAGCAGCGTGGGCGTGGCGATGCCCTCGCCGCGCAGCTGGACGAGCAGGTCGAGCCCTGCGACCTTGGGCATGCGCTGGTCGAGCACCAGGCAGGACAGCCGGCGGGGATCGGCGCCGGCCAGGAAGCCGGCGGCGGAGGCGTAGGTCTCGACCTCGTGGCCCGCGGTCTCGAGCAGGAAGCGGAGCGAATCCCGCACGCCCGGATCGTCATCCACGACCGCGACGATGTGGCGGTGCCTCTGTGGCATAGTGTCCCTGTCGATCTGCGCCGTGGGGATAACGTCCCGAGACGCCTCAGGGTCACGATAATCCGCTTCCCTTTCGCGCATCTTGACGTGGATCAGTCCCGCGGCGCGGCGGGGCCGGCGGCGATGCCGACGGCGAGCGCCATGCGCACGAGCTCGGAGAGGCTGCGGGCGCCCATCTTCTCCATCACCCGGGCGCGGTGGACCTCCACGGTGCGGGGGCTGGCGCCGAGGTCGTAGGCGATGGTCTTGTTGGGCTGGCCGGTGACCAGGCGTTCGAGGACCTGGCGCTCGCGCGGGGTGAGGCGGGCGAGGCGGGCGGCGATGCCCTCGATCTCGGCGTCGCGCACGCGCTTGCGGAGGCTGGCCTCGAGCGCGCTGCGCACGGCGGCGAGCAGGGTCTCGTCGTCGAAGGGCTTCTCGATGAAGTCGGCGGCGCCGGCCTTCAGCGCCTGCACGGCGATGGGGACGTCGCCATGGCCGGTCATGACGATCACGGGCAGGCGGACGCCGAGCTCCTGCAGCCGGCGCTGGAGGGTGAGGCCGTCCATCTCCGGCATGCGCACGTCGGTGACGATGCAGCCGGCCTGGAGGGTGGGCGCGATCGCCAGCAGGCTGGCGGCGGACTCGTAGGTGCGGACCGCGAAGCCCGCGGTCTCGCAGAGGAAGCCAAGCGATTCGCGCACCGCCTCGTCGTCGTCGATCACATGGACCGCCGCGTCGTCGTCCATCGGCAGAGTCTCCGGCCACTCCCCCGGCCCGTGCAGGGGAGCGAGTAGCCGAGCGAGGGGGACGGGTCCAGCGGTCCCCCCTCCCCGCCTTTCGTCCGGTACGGGAATCCCCGTACGGGCGAACCACGATGGGGCATCTCCGAATTCCGCGGGGGTTCCCCCGCCGGCAAGGATGGCTTCCGACGGCGCCCGGGGGGCGCTTCAGCGGGACCGGACGACGATGATGCAGGCAGCGACCCAGATCCGTGCGACGACCACCCGGCCGCCCCAGCCGATCGCGGCATCGGGCCTCGACCTGCTGGAGCAGTTCGGGACGCGGCGGACGCTGCATCGCGGCCAGCAGCTCTACGCCGCGGGCGACGCCGCCAGCTATTGCTACCGCCTCGTCAGCGGCAGCCTGCGGATGGTGGGGCTGGACGCGGAAGGGCGGCGGCAGATCGCCGACTTCCTGTTCCCCGGCGATCTCTGCGGCTTCGATTCGCTGGAGACGCATCATCTCTCGGCCGAGGCGCTGACCGATGCGGTGGTGATGTGCTACCCGCGGCGGGCGGTGGACTCGCTGTCGGAGCGGAACATCACCGTGGCGCGGCGGCTGCACGACGCGGCGCTGCGGAACCTGCGGCGGGCGCATGAGAAGATGTTCCTGCTCGGCCGCAAGACCGCGGGCGAGCGGGTGGCGGCCTTCCTGCTGGAGATGGAGAGCCGCGCGCCGGCCGAAGGCGCCGGGCGCGTCGCGTTGCCGATGACGCGGGCGGATATCGCGGACCATCTGGGGCTGACGATCGAGACGGTGTCGCGGACGATGGCGCAGCTCTGCCGCAACGGAATCATCGCAGTGGCGCGGTTCGGGGTGGAGATGCGCGACCGCTGCGCGCTGGAGATGTTCGGGGCCGAGGCGACGCGGCATTGAGGACCGCCGGGGAAGGGAGCTTCACGTCGCGGCAGTGCCGCGACCCCCAGACCTCATCCCTCCTTTTCTTGGCTAGTTGGCGCTAGGGGCCGGCGCGCGCTTCAGTGCCACTCGGCGAGCTCGATGGTGACGCCCTCCGGGCCGTCGACGAAGACGAGCTTTCTCGCGTGGAAGTCCATGATGGCGTTGCGGGTGGTGAAGCCGTGCGCCTTCAGCTTCGCGACCTCGGCTTCGACGTCGTCCACCGCGAAGCAGATGTGGTTCATGCCGATCTTGTTCAGGTCGCTGATATGCGCGTCGGGCAGGGTTTCGGGGTGGCGATATCGCAGGAGCTGGATCTCGGTGCGGGGCGATGCGTCCCGCAGGACGAGGGTCACGTGGTCGGCCTCGATCCCGGGCACGCCCATGTAGCTCGCGAAGGGCTCCCCGGCGATGACCACCGAGATCGCCTCCTCGAAGCCGAGGACGGCGAAGAACTCCTTCGCGCGCTGCAGGTCGCGGACGACGATCGTCAGATGGTCGAAGTGCCTCAGCATGGTCTCGGCCTCCTTGCGGAGTTCTCTCCGCTCCCCGTGTCCTACGCCGGGCCGGTGAGAAAATCGAAGTCGCAGCCCTCCGGCGCCTGCAGCACGGTGCGCCGGTACAGCGCCTTGTAGCCGCGCGACGGCGCCGGCGGCGGGCGGTGCTCGGCGAGGCGGCGGCGGATCTCGTCTTCTTCCACCAACAGGTCGATGCGCTTGTCCGCGATGGAGAGGCGGATGCGGTCGCCGTTGCGCACCGCGGCGAGCGGGCCGCCGAGCGCCGCTTCGGGGGCCACGTGCAGCACGATGGAGCCGAAGGCGGTGCCCGACATGCGGGCATCCGAGATGCGCACCATGTCCTTCACGCCGGCCTGGGCGAGCTTCCTGGGAATGGGCAGGTAGCCGGCTTCCGGCATGCCGGCGGCGTGCGGGCCGGCGTTCTGCAGCACGAGGACGTCGTCGGGGGCGACGTCGAGCGCGGGGTCGTCGATGCGGGCGGCAAGGTCCTCGAGGCCGGAGAAGACGACGGCGCGGCCTTCGGATTCGAAGAGCGCGGGGCTCGCGGCGGCGCGCTTGAAGATGGCGCCGTCCGGCGCGAGGGAGCCGGTGAGCGCGATCAGGCCGCCGACGGGGGAGACCGGGGAATCGAAGGGGCGGATGACGGCGCGGTCGACCCATTCGATGGGGTCTTCGAGGCGCTGGGCGAGGGTGCGGCCTTCGATGTCGATGGTGTCGAGATGGAGAAGCGGGCGGAGCTCGCGGAGCAGCGCGCCCATGCCGCCGGCGGCGTGGAAATCCTCCATGTAGCCCTCGCCCACCGGCTTGAGGTCCACGAGGACGGGGGTTTCGTCGGAGAGCGCGTTGAAGCGGGCGTAGGGGATGCGGATGCCGAGGCGGCCGGCGATGGCGGCGAGATGGACGACCGCGTTGGTGGAGCCGCCGAGCGACATCAGGACGCGGATGGCGTTCTCGACCGATTTGCGGGTGATGATGTCGCGCGGGGTCAGGCGGCTTTGGATCAGCGCGACGGCGGCCTTGCCGGTTTCCTCGGCGGCGACCAGGCGGTCGGCGTGGACGGCGGGGATGGCGGCGGTGCCGGGGAGCGAGATGCCGAGCGCCTCGGCGATGCAGGCCATGGTGGAGGCCGTGCCCATCACCGCGCAGGTGCCGGCGGTGACGGCGAGGCGGCCTTCGACGAGGGCGATCTCCTCGGCGTCCACCGTGCCGGCGCGGTGCCTGGCCCAGAAGCTGCGGCAATCGGTGCAGGCGCCGAGGCGCTGGCCGCGGTGGCGGCCGGTGGACATCGGGCCGGTGACGAGCTGGATGGCGGGGAGGTTGGCGGAGGCGGCGCCCATGAGCTGGGCGGGGACGGTCTTGTCGCAGCCGCCGATCAGGACGACGGCGTCCATGGGCTGGGCACCGATCATCTCCTCGGTGTCCATCGCCATGAGGTTGCGATAGACCATGCTGGTCGGGTTGAGGAAGACCTCGCCGAGCGAGACGGTGGGGAAGGCGCGCGGGAGCGCGCCGGCGGCGAGGACGCCGCGGGAGACGGCGTCGACGAGCTCGGGCATGCGCTGGTGGCAATTGTTGAAGCCGGAGGGCGTCATGGCGATGCCGATGACGGGCTTGGCCAGCATGTCGCGGGAGAGGCCCATGGAACGCGCGAAGGAGCGGCGGAGGAAGCGCGCGAAGTCGCGGTCGCCGTAATTGGTGAGGCCGCGGTCGATGCCGTGGGGGGAGTTGGGCATGGGGCGTTTCCTCGGGGGCGCGTGGTCCGCCCCGATAGTGCATGGCGTGGCGCGGCTGGAGAAGGCCGCCCCGCCTGCGCCAAGTCCCCAAAAAAAGGAGGGAGAGGTCTGGAGAGGGAGTTCGCTCCCTCTCCAGTGTCCAGCGCTGGAGTGGAAGCGCTACTCCATCGCCCCGCGCTGATTGCCGATGATGGAGAGGAATTCCCGCCGCGTGGAGGGATCGTCGCGGAACGCCCCGAGCATGCGGGAGGTGACCATGGCGACCCCGGGCTTGTGCACGCCGCGCGTCGTCATGCATTGGTGCGACGCCTCGATCACCACGGCCACGCCTTTCGGCTGCAGCACTTCCTCGATGGTGTTCGCCACCTGCGCGGTCAGCTTCTCCTGGATCTGGAGGCGCTTGGCGTAGACCTCCAGCACGCGGGCGAGCTTGGAGATGCCGACGACGCGGCCATTGGGCAGGTAGGCGATGTGCGCGCGGCCGAGGATCGGCACCATGTGGTGCTCGCAGTAGCTTTCGAGGCGGATGTCGCGCAGCACGATCATCTCGTCATAGCCCTCGGTCTCCTCGAAGGAGCGGCGGAGGAGCTCGACGGGGTCGGTGTCGTAGCCGGCGAAGAATTCCTCGTAGGAGCGGACGACGCGGGCGGGGGTGTCGCGCAGGCCCTCGCGGCCGGGGTCGTCGCCGGCCCAGCGGAGCAGGACGCGGACGGCGGCCTCGGCCTCCTCGCGGCTGGGGCGGATGACGGAGCTGCGGTCGGGGTCGAGGTCCGGGCGGCGGGGCGGGGTCTGAACGTTCACGGGGCTTGGGCTTTCTCCGGGGCGGGCCTGGGGTTCCCTTTCAGATAAGCCCAGGCGGGCCGCGGGCAACAGGCGGGGGGCGGCCCCTTCCATGCCCGGGGCGCGCGGCTCAGTGCACCCGGCCGGAGGGAAGGTGGGGGCTGTCGAGGCTGAAGGCGGGGATGGCGACGTCGAAATTCTCGCCGGTGGCGGTCGCGACCATGTGATAGGCGCCGCGCATGAAGCCGGAGGGCGTCCCGAGGGGGGTGCCGGAGGTGTATTCGAAGGTCTCGCCGGGCTCGAGCACGGGCTGCTCGCCGATCACGCCGGCGCCGTGGACCTGCTGGGTGCGGCCGAGACCATCGGTGATCAGCCAGGTGCGGCGGAGGAGCTGGACCGTCTCGCGGCCCTCGTTGGCGATCTCGACGCGGTAGGCCCAGACGTAGTGGGAGCGCTCGGGCTCCGACTGGTCGGAGAGGTAGAAGGCCCGCACGGTGACGCGGATGCCGCGGGTGGTCTCGGAGTAGCAGTCGGGCTTGGCCATGCGCCGTGGGTTCCTCGGCGGCGATTTGAGCGCGGCGGGGGAGGCCGAGTCCAGGCGCGCGCGAAGGGCGAAGGTTAGGGGGCGGAGCTTCAGGGAAGCGTGAGGAGCGCCGTTCTCAGCCCGACAACGGTGTGGCGGCTGAGAGTGCGGGAGGAGCCAGCGCCAATAAGCCAAAAAAAGGAGGTGGGGGGTCTGGGGGGCGGAGTTCATCTCCGTCCCCCAGCGCTTCACTGCCGCATGGTCGCGGTGGCGACGCCGGCGCCGATCAGCATCGTCCCGCCGGTGCGGTTGAAGGCGCGGCGGATGGCGGGCCGCGCGACTGCGCCGGACAGGCGCGCGGCGAGCAGCGCGTAGGCGAGCGCGTTGGCGGCGGCGAGCAGCACGAAGGTGGCGACCAGCAGCGCCGCCTGCGGCAGGAAGGGCCGCGCGGGGTCGAGGAATTGCGGCACGAAGGCGACGAAGAAGGCGATGCTCTTGGGGTTGAGCGCGGTCACCACATAGGCCTGGCGCATGGCGCGGCGGGCCGGGAGTGCCGGCGTGGCGTGCCCGGCGACGGGGGCGCGCCAGAGCTTGATGCCGAGCCAGACGAGGTAGGCGGCGCCGGCCCATTTCAGCGCCGTGAAGAGCGCCGCCGAGGCGGCGAGGATGGCGCCGAGGCCGGCGAGGGACAGCGTCATCGCCGTGAAGTCGCCGAGGGCGACGCCGGCGACCAGCGGGAGTGCGGAGCGGCGCCCCCCGCCCAGGGACTGGCCGATCACCACCAGGATGGTCGGCCCCGGAATCAGCAGGATGGCGATGGCGGCGGCGGCGAAGCCGAGCCAGGTCTCGATTGCCATGGGCGCTACTCCGCGGCGCGGGCGGTGGGGGTGGATGCGGTGTCGAGGGCTTCGGACAGGTCCTCGATCAAGTCGGCGACATCCTCGAGACCGACGGAGAGGCGGACGGTGCCGTCGGTGATGCCGAGGCGGGCGCGTTCCTCGGCGCCGATGCGCATATGTGTCGTGGTCGCGGGATGGGTGGCGAGGGACTTGGAATCGCCCAGGTTGTTGGAGATGTCGATGAGGGCGAGCGCGTCCATGAAGCGGAAGCAAGCCTCCTTGCCGCCCCGGAGGTCGAAGGTGACGACGGTGCCGCCGGCGGACATCTGCGCCATGGCCAGCTTCTGCTGCGGGTGGTCGGCGCGGAAGGGATAGAGGACGCGGGCGATCTCGGCGCGTTCGGCGAGCATCTCGGCGATCGCGGCGGCGCTGCGGCAGGCGGCGTTGACGCGGAGTGCGAGGGTCTCGAGCCCCTTCAGGATGATCCAGGCGTTGAACGGGCTGAGGGCGGGGCCGGTGTTGCGGATGAAGGGCTGCAGCGTGTCCTCGATCCATTTCTTCGGGCCGAGGACGGCGCCGCCGAGCACCCTGCCCTGCCCGTCGAAATGCTTGGTCGCGGAGTAGACGACGACGTCGGCGCCGAATTCCAGCGGGCGCTGCAGGAGCGGGGTGGCGAAGACGTTGTCCATCACCACGATGGCGCCGGCCTTGTGAGCGAGGTCGCAGACCGCGCGGAGATCGACGATCTCCAGCATCGGGTTGGAGGGGGTTTCGAGCAGGACGAGGTTCGCCGGCCGGGAGAGCGCGCGCTCCCACTGGGCGAGGTCGGCGCCGTCCACGAATTCGGTGGCGATGCCGTAGCGCGGCAGCAGGGTGGAGACGATCCAGTGGCAGGAGCCGAACAGCGCGCGCGAGGCGACGACGCGGTCGCCGGTCTTGAGATGCGCGAGGAGCGCGGCGTGGACGGCGGCCATGCCGGTGGCGGTGGCGCGGCAGGCCTCCGCCCCTTCGAGCAGGGCGAGGCGCTGCTCGAGCATGGCGACGGTCGGGTTGCCGAAGCGGGAATACTGGTAGTGCTGCTCGGTGCCGGCGAAGGTGGCCTCGGCCTGGGCGGCGCTGTCATAGACGAAGCCGGAGGTGAGGTAGAGCGCCTCGGCGGTCTCGTCGAAGGTGCTGCGCATCTGGCCGCCGCGGACGAGCTGGGTGGCGGGGCGGAATGTGCGGTCGGTACGCGGCTTGGCCATGGGACTGGACACCCTTGTTCTTGACGTGTCCGGCCCTTCGCGGGGCGGGGCGCGACGGGGCGCGCCCTGCGGCCGTTTAGCGCGCTTGTTTTCCCCCTCGGGCGCCGTTCTGGCGCCACCGATGGGACCCCGAAGGGACCTCGCCGCAAGCTGGCCGGACAAATCGCGAGGGCCCCGCCGAAGCGGGACGGGTGCATTTAGCGCCGTCCTTGCCCGGGGGGCAAGGGTGAGGTAGCTCTGGGGGCTCGGCGCGGGTGTAGTTCAGAGGTAGAACGTCAGCTTCCCAAGCTGAATGTCGTGGGTTCGATTCCCATCACCCGCTCCAGATCTCGGCCGCTCTGGTGAACGAGGCCGCCCTTCGCCGGACACGCCGCTCGCCGGCATCGATGCGCGATGCTGGCGCGCGGTGCCGCGGCGCTGGACCGCACGCCGCGGAGGCTCGTGGGCGATGTCGGACGGGCTTCAGGAAGGCGTAGGCGGTGGCGGAAGGGTCGTGACCGTTTTCGGTGCGACCGGCTTCCTGGGCCGCAGGATCGCCGCGCGTCTTCTCGGAGAGGGATGGGTCGTGCGCGCGGCGTCGCGCAACCCCGAGCGGCCGGGCCCGCCGCCCGCAGCCGGCCGCCGCGGCGCGGAGCCGGTGCGCGCCGATGTCCATGACGAGGACTCGGTCGCCGCGGCGATGGCCGGGGCCCATGGGGCGGTGAACGCCGTCAGCCTTTATGTCGAGGGTGTCGGTCGCCGCGCCAGTTTCCGTTCCGTCCATGTCGATGCGGCCGCGCGCGTCGCGCGATGCGCGCGCGACGCCGGCGTCGCGCGGCTGGTGCACGTCTCCGGCATCGGCGCCGATCCTGCATCGGGCGCCGCCTATATTCGTGCGCGCGGCGAGGGGGAGAACGCGGTCCGGCAGGCATTTCCCCAGGCGACCATCGTGCGGCCCGCAGCCATGTTCGGCCCGACGGACTCGTTCCTGACGAGCCTGGCGAGGCTGGTGCGCGCCCTGCCTGTCTTCCCGCTGTTCGGCGAAGGCCGGACGCGGCTGCAGCCCGTTCATGCCGAGGACGTGGCCGAGGCCGTCGCACGCATGCTGGCGGCGACGGCCAGTGACCTTCGCCCGTGCTACGAGCTCGGCGGTCCGCGAATCTACAGCTACGCGGCGCTCATTCGCGCGGTGGCCGATGCCGTTGGCGTCAGGCCACGGCTGCTGCCGGTGCCGTTCGCGGCCTGGGATGCCCTGGCCTTCCTGGCCGAGTTCGCCCCCGGCGCGCCGGTGACCCGCGCACAGGTGGCCCTGATGCGCCACGACAGCATCGCTTCAGGCCAATGCCCCGGATTGCGGGAACTCGGGATCGCGGCGCGGGATCTCGAGAGCACGCTGGCCGCGATCGGGCGCGGGCTGCGATTGTCCTTCGTCCGCGGGACGGCCGATCATTAGAAGAAAGAGTGGGGGCGGAGAGAACTCCGCCCCCACACCCCCACCTCCTTTTTTTGGCTTATTGGTGCTTGCGGCTCCCCCACTCTCAGGCGACGCAGCGTTGTCGGGCTGAGAACGGAGTTTTCCACGCTTCCCCGGAATCAAAAAAAGGAGGTGGGGGGTCTGGGCGGGCGGAGTTCACTCCGCCCCCCAGCCTTCTTCGAACGCGCGTACACACCGGATGAAAGCACTCTAGACTGGCTTCGCTCGGCGGCGGCGCGCCGCTTGGAGGGACGGCCGATGCTCAACGTACCCGCGACCGACGCGCCACTGGCGCGTACTGCCATGGCGTATGTGCTGGCCGGCGGCCGCGGCAGCCGCCTGATGGAGCTGACCGATCGGCGCGCCAAGCCCGCGGTGTACTTCGGCGGCAAGTCGCGCATCATCGATTTCGCGCTCTCGAACGCGCTCAACTCGGGCATCCGCCGTATCGGCGTCGCGACGCAGTACAAGGCACACAGCCTGATCCGCCATCTGCAGCGCGGCTGGAACTTCCTCCGCCCCGAGCGCAACGAGGGCTTCGACATCCTGCCGGCGAGCCAGCGCGTCTCGGAGGCGCAGTGGTATGCCGGCACGGCCGACGCCGTCTTCCAGAACACCGACATCATCGAGGGCTATGCCCCCCGGCACATGGTCATCCTCGCCGGCGATCACGTCTACAAGATGGACTACGAGCCGATGCTGCGGCAGCACGCGGAGAGCGGCGCCGAGGTCACCGTGGGCTGCATCGAGGTGCCGGTCGCCGAGGCCAGCAGCTTCGGCGTGATGCAGGTGGACGAAGCGGACCGCATCATCGCGTTCATGGAGAAGCCCGCCGATCCGCCGCCGATGCCGGGCCGGCCGAACATGGTGCTGGCGAGCATGGGGATCTATGTGTTCGAGACGCGCTTCCTGCTCGATCAGCTGCGGCGAGACGCCGAGGATGCGCAGTCGAGCCATGATTTCGGCAAGGACCTGATACCGCATCTCGTGCAGCGCGGCGCCGCCGCCGCGCACCGCTTCGCTTTCTCCTGCGTCCGGTCCAGCGCGGATGCCGAGGCCTATTGGCGCGATGTCGGCACCGTCGACGCTTACTGGCAGGCCAATATCGACCTGACCGACCTGGTCCCCGCCCTGGACCTCTATGACCAGACCTGGCCGGTTTGGACCTATGCCGAGGTTACGCCCCCGGCCAAGTTCGTGCACGACCAGGAGGGCCGCCGCGGCCTGGCGATCAACTCGCTGGTGTCGGGCGGCTGCGTGGTCTCCGGCGCGAGCCTGCGCCGCTCGCTGCTGTTCACCGACGTGCGCGCGCACTCCTTCGCCCGCGTCGAGGAAGCGGTGGTGTTGCCGCAGGTGGATATCGGCCGTTCCGCGCGACTGACCAGGGTCGTGGTGGACCGCGGCGTGCGCATCCCGGAAGGGCTCGTGGTCGGCGAGGATCCCGAGCTGGACGCGCGGCGTTTCCGTCGCACGGCGGGCGGCGTGTGCCTGATCACCCAGCCGATGATCGACAGGCTGGACGGGTGAGGGTTCTCTCGGTCGCTTCCGAGCTCTATCCCTTGGTCAAGACCGGCGGGCTCGCGGATGTTGCCGGGGCCTTGCCTTTGGCGCTGGCCGAGGAGGGACTCGCGGTCCGTTCGCTGGTGCCGGGCTACCCCGCCGTCACGGCAGCGCTGGAGCGTGTGGAAGACGTCCATGACGTCGCCGGACTGCTTGGCGGCCCGGCTCGCATCCTTTCGGGCCAGGCCGCCGGCCACGAACTGCTCGTGCTGGATGCGCCGGATCTCTTCGCGCGCGCCGGTGATCCTTATCGCGGGCCGGACGGGCATGACTGGCCCGACAATGCGCAGCGCTTTGCCGCCCTGGCGCGCGCGGCGGCGTGGATCGGGGCCGGGAGGCTGCCCGGCTTCGTGCCGCATGTCGTGCATGCGCATGATTGGCAGGCGGGGCTGGCGCCGGCCTACCTGCATTATGGCGGCGCGCGGCCCGGCACGGTGATGACGGTGCACAACCTCGCCTTCCAGGGCCAGTTCCCGGCCGCCCTGCTCGACGTCCTCGGCCTGCCGGCGCACGCCTTCACCATCGACGGGGTCGAGTATCATGGCGCCATCGGTTACCTGAAGGCCGGGCTGCGCTTCGCCGACCGCATCACCACGGTCTCTCCGACCTATGCGGCGGAAATCACGACGCCGGAAGGCGGCATGGGGCTGGACGGCCTGCTGCGCGGCCGCGCCGGGCTGGTTTCCGGCATCCTCAACGGCATCGACCTGCGGGTCTGGAATCCCGGGACCGATCGCCATCTCGCCGCGCGCTTCGACCTGGCGACGATCGACGCGCGCGCGGCCAACAAGGCCGCCTTGCAGGAGCGGCTCGGCCTGGCGCGGGATCCCGCCGCATTGCTGTTCGGCGTCGTCACCCGGCTGACCTGGCAGAAGGGGATGGACCTGCTGCTCGCGGCGCTGCCCACGCTGCTCGATCACGGTGCGCAGCTCGCGCTGCTCGGGGCGGGGGACCGCGCCCTGGAGGAGGGCTTCGGTGGCGCCGCGGCGGCGCATTCCGGCCGGGTCGGCGTGCGGATCGGCCATGACGAGCCGCTCGCGCATCTCGTGCAGGGCGGGGCGGATGCGCTGCTGGTGCCCTCGCGCTTCGAGCCTTGCGGGCTGACCCAGCTCTGCGGCCTGCGCTACGGCGCGGTGCCGCTCGTCGCCCGCGTCGGCGGGCTCGCCGACACGGTGATCGATGCCAACGAGATGGCGCTGGCGGCCGGCGTCGCCACCGGGCTGCAATTCGCGCCGGTCGGCTTGACCGCATTCGAGCTGGCGCTCGCGCGCGCTGCTGCGTTGTGGCGCGATCAATCGACTTGGCGTGGGTTGCAGCGGAACGGCATGACGAGCGACGTGGGCTGGGCGCGTCCGGCGCGCCGATACGCGGCGTTGTATCGCGAGGTGGCCGCGTCCTGATCGTGGCCGGATCTCGACCGCCGCCGCCGCGAGCAGGGGCACGACGAAAGAGTGGGGGCGGAGTGAACTCCGCCCCCACACCCCCACCTCCTTTTTTTGGCTTATTGGCGCTGGCTGCTCCCGCACTCTCAGGCGCCGAGCCGTTGTCGGGCTGAGAACGGCGCTCGCCACGCTTCCCCGTAACCAAAAAAAGGAGGTGGGGGGTTCGGGGGGCGGAGTTCACTCCGCCCCCCGATCTTTCTCAGGGCAGGAGCCCGATCCACGCCAGCAGGCCGAGCAGGTAGGCGGCGACCAGCGCCCCGAGGACGCACAGCGCCAGGCCGATCCCGAGGATGGCGCGGTTGCTCCGCGGGACGGCCTCGTCGTCGCGCCGGTCAGCGGGTGCCGCCATCGAAGAAGGTCTCCCGCGTGAACAGGGTGTAGTCCGCCTCGAAGGTCATGATGCCGACGAACACGAGCACCAGCACCGGCGGCAGCAGGATCGCGTAGGCGAGCGCCAGCCTTTCCCAGGCCATGTGCATGAAGACGGCGACGATCAGCCCCGCCTTCATCGCCATGAACACGAGGATCAGGCCCCACCTGAGGGCCCCCTGGAGGTGGAAGTAGTCCACGAAGTAGGAGCAGGCGCTCAGGACGAACAGCCAGCCCCAGACGACGAGGTAGAGCCGGATCGGATGCTGCTGCCCCTCGGCGGGGGCGGCCGATGCCTGCGCCATGCGTGCCTCCTACCAGAGATAGAAGAGCGCGAAGATGAACACCCACACCAGGTCGACGAAGTGCCAGTACAGCCCGGTGATCTCGACGACCTCGTAGCGGCCCTTCCTGCTCGTGAAGAAGCCTCGCCTCTCCTGGTCGAAGTCGCCCCGCAGGACCTTGCGCGCCATGACGAGGAGGAAGATCACGCCGATCGTCACATGCGTGCCGTGGAAGCCGGTGATCATGAAGAAGCTCGAGCCGAACTGGGCGGCGCCCCACGGGTTCTCCCACGGCCGCACGCCCTCGTGGATCAGCTTGGACCACTCGAAGGCCTGCATGCCGACGAAGGTCGCGCCGAACGCCGCGGTGACGATCAGCAGCAGCGCGGTGCGCACGCGGTCGCGGCGGTAGCCGTAGTTCACCGCCATCGCCATCGTCCCGCTGCTGCTGATCAGCACGAAGGTCATGATGGCGATCAGGATGAGCGGCAGGTGCGTGCCGCCGATCTCGAGCGCGAACACCTCGCTCGGATTCGGCCACGGCACCGTCGTGGACATCCGCACCGTCATGTAGGAGAGCAGGAAGCAGCCGAAGATGAAGGTGTCGCTGAGGAGGAAGATCCACATCATGGCCTTCCCCCAGGACGCGCTCTTGAACGCCCGCTGGTCGGAGGACCAGTCGCCGACGAAGCGGCGCCAGCCCGACCGCAGCGGGAGGGCGACGGCGTCGGCTTGCGCGCGGGTCGGTGCGGTGGTGTCGGGCATGGCGCCGGTCCTATGCGAGCGAGGCCCTGCAGATCGCGTAGAGCCAGGCGACCGAGGGTGAGAAGGCGAGCAGGCCGAAGAGGACGATCCAGACCGCGAGGAGGAAGTGCCAGTAGGTGGCGCAGAGCTCCACCCTCACGCGCAAGGCCTCGATCCCGGGCCCGCGCCGGAGGCCGAGGCCCGTGCGGCCCAGCGCGACGAGGCCGCCCAGCACGTGCAGCCCGTGCACCGCGGTGATGAGGTAGAAGAAGGCGTCGGCGGGATTGGTGGCGGGGCGGTAGCCGGCGGCGGCGAGCTCCCGCCACGCCAGGACCTGCCCCGCCAGGAACATCATGGCGGCGACGCCGGCCGCCTGCAGGCCGAACCCGACCGCCGCCACCTCGCCGCGCCGCGCCGCCTCCCGCGCGAGGTGCAGCGCCAGGCTGCTGAGGGCCAGCAGGCCGGTGTTGAGCCAGAGCAGCCTGGGCCAGGGCACCGGCCGCCAGTCCTCCATCTCCATCCGCATGAGGTAGGCGCTGACCAGGACCACCAGCAGCGAGCCCGCGACCAGCAGGAAGAGGTACAGCCCCGACTTCGCCGCGTGCGGCGGGGACGCCGCCTCGCCGACCGGGCCGGTCTCCAGCCAGGGCTTCGCCGCAAGCCCCTGCCGCGAGAGCCACCAGGCGACGAACGCCCCGAGCGCCGCGACGAAGAGCAGCGTGACGATCATCGCGCGATTCCGGTCCGCGCCGGCGCCGGCTGGTTCTGCGGGATGAAGTCCTCCGCGGCGCCGGGGACGCTGTAGTCGTAGGCCCAGCGGTAGACCACCGGCGGCTCGCGGCCCCAATTGCCGTGTCCCGGCGGCGTCTCCGGCGTCTGCCACTCGAGCGTGGTGGCGCGCCACGGGTTCGGGCCCGCCTCGCGGCCGCGGAACAGGCTCCAGACCAGGTTGAACAGGAAGACGACTTGCGCCGCGCCGACTATCAGCGCGACGACGCTGATGAAGGCGTTCAGCGTGTGCGCCGAGGCCGGGACAAAGGCCATCTCGCCGAGCTCGTGATAGCGGCGCGGCACGCCCAGGAAGCCGATGTAGTGCATCGGGAAGAAGATCGCGTAGGCGCCGACGAAGGTGACCCAGAAGTGCAGCCGGCCCATCCCCTCGTGCAGCATCCGCCCGGTGACCTTGGGGTACCAGTGGTAGATCCCGCCGAACACCACCGTGATCGGCGCCACCCCCATCACCATGTGGAAATGCGCGACGACGAACATGGTGTCCGAGAGCGGCACGTCGACGACGACGTTGCCGAGGAAGAGGCCCGAGAGCCCGCCGTTCACGAAGGTGACGATGAAGGCGAGCGCGAACAGCATCGGCACCGTCAGGTGGATGTCGCCGCGCCACAGCGTCAGCAGCCAGTTGTAGACCTTGATGGCGGTCGGGATGGCGATGATCAGCGTGGTGGTGGCGAAGAAGAAGCCGAACCAGGGGTGCATGCCGCTGACATACATGTGGTGCGCCCAGACGATGAAGCTGAGCGCGCCGATCCCGACGATCGCCCACACCATCATGCGGTAGCCGAAGATGTTGCGCCTGGCATGGGTGGCGATCAGGTCGGAGACGATGCCGAAGGCCGGCAGCGCCACGATGTAGACCTCGGGATGGCCGAAGAACCAGAACAGGTGCTGGAACAGGATCGGGCTGCCGCCCCCGTAGCGCAGCTGCTGGCCCATCTCCACGAGGGTCGGCATGAAGAAGCTGGTCCCGAGCAGCCGGTCGAGCAGCATCATCACCGCGCCGACGAAGAGCGCCGGGAAGGCCAGCAGCGCCATGACGGTGGCGGTGAAGATCCCCCAGACCGTGAGCGGCATGCGCATCAGGGTCATGCCCCGCGTGCGCGCCTGCAGCACCGTCACGACGTAGTTCAGCCCGCCCATGGTGAAGCCGGCGATGAACAGCGCGAGGGAGACGAGCATCAGCACGATGCCCCACTCCGCCCCTCCCGGGGTGCCGGACAGGATCGCCTGCGGCGGGTAGAGGGTCCATCCGGCGCCGGTGGGCCCGCCCGGCGCGAAGAAGCTCGCCACCAGCACCAGCACGGCGAGCAGGTAGACCCAGTAGCTCAGCATGTTGACATAGGGGAACACCATGTCCCGCGCGCCGACCATCAGCGGGATCAGGTAGTTGCCGAACCCGCCCAGGAACAGCGCGGTGAGCAGGTACACCACCATGATCATCCCGTGCATGGTGATGAACTGGTAGTAGCTGGCTTGGTCGATGAAGGAGAAGGTGCCCGGGAAGCCGAGCTGCAGCCGCATCAGCCAGGACAGCACCAGCGCGACCAGCCCGATTGCGGTCGCGGTGAGCGCGTACTGGATGCCGATCACCTTGGCGTCCTGGCTGAAGACGTACTTCGTCACCCAGCTGTGCGGGTGGTAGAGCTCGACCTCGGCGACTTCGGCGGGCGGGACGACCTGGTCTGCGCCGGGCGCGACACCGCTCATCGGAATGCCCTCCTCCCTCTTCTCCGTGATGGGGCCCGACGAGGCCGAGGCCCACCCTCCGGATCGTTGTCTCCCGCCTGCCCCCAACCGGGGCGCGAAGCGGGTTCACGGCCGTCGCGTCACCGCGTCCGTGGTCGCTCCAGCAGCGCGAAGGTCCTCTGGCCGCCGAGCCACGCCTGGTATTCCTCCTCGGTCTGCACCACGACCCGGCCGCGCATCATCGCGTGCCCGGCCCCGCACAGCTCGGCGCACAGCACGTCGAAGGTCCCGGTCCTCGTCGGGGTGAACCAGAAGTAGGTCACCGAGCCGGGAATCATGTCCATCTTGGCGCGGAACTCGGGCACGTAGAAATCGTGCAGGACGTCGATCGAGCGGAGCAGCACGCGGACCGGCTTGCCGATCGGCAGGTGCAGGTCGTCGCCCTCGATCACGACGTCGTCGCGCCCGGCCGGGTCGGCCGGGTTGATGCCGAGCGGGTTGTCGGGGCCGATCAGCCGGACGTCGGAGGTGCCGAGCCGCCCGTCCGCGCCGGGCAGGCGGTAGCTCCACCGCCATTGCTGGCCGACGATCTCGACCACGCTCGCGTCGGCCGGGACGGTGATGAACCGGCTCCACACGAAGAGGCCGGGCGCCAGCATCGCCGCCACGCCGATCGCGGTGACCACGGTGAGCCACCATTCCAGCCTCTTGTTTTCGGGCTCGTAGGACGCGCGGCGCCCGCTGCGGTTGCGGTAGCGGAACACGCACCACGCCATGAACAGGACGACGGCCGTGAAGACCACGCCGGTGATCCAGAAGGTGATGAGGATCGTCTCGTCGATGTAGCGCCAATTCGAGGCGATCGGCGTCCACCACCACGGGCTCACCAGGTGGAAGACCACGGAGCCCAGCGCAACCACCAGCAGTACCAGCGCCATCGCCATGATGTGCTCAGCCCCGCCTCGAGGGACTTGGACCTGATTCAGGCAGGCCGCGCGGGCCACGCCTCCTTCTTCCGTCCGTGGGCGCCGGGGCCGTCGCCACCGCGCGCGGCAAGGAGGGGCATGGCGTCCCTCCCGCCCGGCGAAAGCGCCCTTTCCGTGGTCGCGCGCTTGGATCGCTGGCGGAGGTGGATGCCACTTTCAGGCCGACACGCGTGACGTCGTGCCATCGACCGGAGCTCCGGCGAAAGATTACCTACTACGATGTCTGGTGGCCAATACGGCTGTCAACCGAGATCGTCGGGCATGGCGTACCCGGTCTGGCCCGGACCGGGGATGAAAAGAACTGGGGGACGGAAAGAACTCCGCCCCCCAGACCCCCTGCCTCCTTTTTTTGACTCTTGGGAAGCGTGGCGGGCGCCGCTCTCGGCCCGGCAACGCTGCGTCGGCGGAGAGTGCGGGAGGAGCCGGCGAAGCCCTGTTCGGTGTCTCCCGCGGGACAGGGCGCGATGGGCAGCGCGCGCTACTCCGCCGGCAACCCGAAGGACGCTGGCCGATGACGATTGTCCGAACCCTGGAACTTCCGCTCTCAGGCGAGGTGGCGCGGCCGCGCAGCGTCCTCGCCAGGCTCGGCAAGGCCTTCGCCCAGTGGCGCCGAGGCGAGCGCGAGCGGCGCGAGGCGATCCTGCTCGACGAGCGCATGCGGCGGGATATCGGCCTCGGCAAGGCGGATGCCTGGATCGGAGCCGAGAAGCACTTCTGGCGGTTGTGAGGCGGCCCGGCGCCCGTCCCGCGCGGCGCAGGAGCGCCGCATGACGCGGCGAGGCGAAGATCCGGCGCGGGCGCGCTCGCCCGGCACGCGAGGGCGCCGTCTTCTTTCTTGCGCATGGCACCCCCGCTGATCCGCGCCCTGCCGCTCGCCGTGAGGACTAGAGCGGTTTCGCCGGAACTGGAATCAGGAGAAGAAAAAGAATGGGGGCGGAGAGAACTCCGCCCCCACACCCCACCTCCTTTTCTTGACTCTTGGCGCTCGCGGCTCCCGCACTCTCAGGCGCCGCAGCGTTGTCGGGCTCAGAACGGAGCTCACCACGTTTCCCATGAGCCAAAAGAAGGAGGCGGGGGGTCTGGGGGGCGGAGTTCATCTCCACCCCTCAGCCTTCTTCGAACGCGTACACCGCGGATAAAACCGCTCTAGTGGGACTCGGCCAAAACATGCGGACGTTGCATCGCGTTAAGATTTTTTAGGGATTGGGATGAACTTTCGATACGCGTTGTCGTTGCGCCTCCGCCAGGCACGCAGCCGGCACCTGCGCCCGGCTGCACCCGAGGCGCCGACAACGGAGGAAACCCAGAATGCCGGACGACAACGACGCGCTGATCCTCGGCACGGATGACGCCGAAACCCTCAACGGCGCCCAGGGCGAGGACACCATCTTCGGCCTGGATGGGGACGACAAGCTCCGCGGCGGGCAAGGCGACGACGTTCTCTGGGGCGGCTTCGGCCAGGACACGCTGACCGGCGGCACCGGCGACGATCAGCTCCGCGGCGGTCCCGGCAGCGACGCGCTGTTCGGGCGCCGGGGCGATGACCTGCTCATCGGCGGTAAGGACGGCGACTACCTGGCCGGCGGACTCGGGGACGACACCCTGCGCGGCAGCGACAGCACCGACACCCTGCTCGGCGGCAAGGGCGACGACGTCATCGGCGGCGGCGGCGGCAACGACCTCATGAGCGGCGGCAAGGGCGAGGACCTGTTCACCTTCGTCGAGAGCTCCGGCGACGACGTCATCACCGATTTCGGGGCAGGCGACCTGCTCGCGATCCATGTCGCCGGGGTGGAGGATTTCGGGGATGTGGCGGTCGCCGACGGGCCGGACGGCGCCGTGGTGAGCTGGCTGTCCCTGGGTGTGACGTAGTCGGTGACCCTGCTCGGGGTGGCGGCCGCCGAGGTCGGGGCCGAGGACTTCCTCTTCGGGTAGGGCGGTCGGGAGGATCGGGGTCCGGGGGCCGCGGCACTGCCGCGACGTGATGCTGCGCCCCCCGGCCTCCTCCTGCCCGCCCCCCCGCCTGCCAAGATCCCGCCTTCAATCGGCCGTGTTGCCCCGCTATCGTTGCGTGATGCTTACGGCAGCTCATGCCCGGGCGCGCATGCTGGTCGTGCTGGCGCTGCTCACCTTCGACGCGGCGACGATCATCCCCGCGGCGACCGGCCTATATGTGCTGAAGCGCGCCCTGCACATCGACATCGTGCGCGGCGTGGACATGCTGCCGGACGATCTCATCGAGCGCGGGCTCGCCCGGCTGGTGCGGCACTTCATCGCGTGAGCCGAGCCGGCGGGTTCCGCACGGAACAGCCGCCGCGGGCGCCCTTGCCTACACCTGCCGCCGGCGAGGAACACCGGTTCCCGCCCCCCGCACGGCGCCGCGCCCTGCGGCGGCAACCCGCGACAAGGAACAAGAAATGTCCCTGCACCTGCTGTATCGCCTCGCCATCCTGGCGGGCATCGCGCTGTCGGCTTCGGCCTGCGGCATGACCGACCTCGCTGGCCGCGGCACGCTCGCCCCGGTCGCCGCGCAGATGGGCTTCGGACCCAACGACTCGGCGTCCTGACCACCACAGGCCCGCGCGGCGCCGGATCGACCGGCGCCGCGCCCCTCGCCGCCCCGACCCGCGGGCGGCGCGCTACTCGCCCGCCTGCATCGCCCGCAGCCCGCGCCCGGCGCCGGCGCCGGCGCTGCGCTCCGGGGCCGTCCGCATATGCGTCGAGTAGAGCGTCAGGCCCACGAAGCTGACGCCGCCGATCAGGTTGCCGACCACCGTCGGGATCTCGTTCCACAGCATGTAGTCCATGAAGGAGTAGTGCCCGCCGAGCATCAGCCCGGAGGGGAACAGGAACATGTTCACGATGGAATGCTCGAAGCCCATGTAGAAGAACACCAGGATCGGCATCCACATCGCGATCACCTTGCCGGAGACCGAGGTGGACATCATCGCGGCGACCACGCCGGTGGACACCATCCAGTTGCACAGCACCCCGCGGATGAAGAGGGTCAGCATCCCCGCGAAGCCATGCGCGGCGTAGCCGACCGTGCGGCTCTCGCCGATCGCGCCGAGCCGCTGGCCGACCGCGTTGGGGGCCTCGGTGAAGCCGAAGGTGAAGATGACGGCCATCATCACCGCGACGGTCACGGCGCCGGCGAAATTGCCGAAGAAGACCAGCGTCCAATTGCGCAGCATGCCGCCCAGCGTCACGCCGGGCCGGCGGTCGAGCAGCGCCAGCGGCACCAGGGTGAAGACGCCGGTGAGCAGATCGAAGCCGAGCAGGTAGAGCAGGCAGAAGCCGACGGGGAACAGGATGGCGCCGACCAGCGGGTTGCCGGTCTGCACCGTGACGGTCACCGCGAAGGCGGCGGCGAGGGCGAGGATGGCGCCGGCCATGTAGGCGCGGATCAAGGTGTCGCGCGTCGACATCAGGACCTTCGCCTCGCCGGCATCGACCATTTTCCTGACGAATTCCTGTGGGGCCACATAGGACATGCGGGAACTTCCTGTGCTGCTAGCGTTGGCCGCGCCCGGCGCGGCGATGCCGCGGCGGGCGAGCGGGGTTGGAGAAGCGGTGCGGAGCGTGCCGGTGCGGCGGCGGCCGGCGCGAGGTCGCGGCGAGCCCCGGCGAAGGGCGCAGCACGAGGATGTCAGCGAGACGGCCATCCATGGGCGCGTTGCCATGCCTGTCTGCCGCCGCGAACCGCTTCACGGCCGCCGCCGGACGGGTCCGGCGAGGCGGCGGGCAGCTGGTTCACGCCCGACTGCATGCCGCCATTGGCCTGCGGGTTCGATCAGCGTGGCCTTGCCCAGAGACGCCATTGCCCCTGCGCAGGTCGCCCCATTGCGGAAAGGCGACGCGACGTTGGGTAGCGCCTCCGCAGACGCGGCGCCAGCGGTTTTGCTCAAATCATCGGCTTACGGGCCATAGGTGCAGATATTATGAGCATAATGATGAACGATTAGGCTGCCATCTCGCCCGAATCGGAATAAGAAGAAGAAAGATCGGGGGCGGAGAGAACTCCGCCCCCGAACCCCCACCTCCTTCTTTTGGATACTTGGCACAGCTGGCTTCCGCACGCTTTGGCGCCCGGCCCGTGGTCGGGGGGAGAACGGCGCGCCAAGGAAGGAGGCGGGGGTCGGGGACACCGGGACGTCACCCGCGGCACAGCCGGCGCGGCGCGCCTCCCGTAAGCGGCGGCGGTTGCCCAAGGAGCCTCCGCATGCCGCCCTCCGCACCGCTGCATATCCTCCGGCTGGAGGCGCACGACCTGCCCGCCGTCGCGCGCTTCTTCCTCGCGCTGGACCCGGCGGACCGGCGCGCCCGCTTCCACGCCGCCTTCACCGACGCGGCGATCGCCGCCTATGTCGCGCGGATCGACCCGGTGCAGGGGGTGCTGCTCGGCGCCTTCGACACGGAAGGCGCACTGCTCGGCCTCGCCGAAGCCTATCCGACCGACGCCGCCGCGATGATGGAGCTCGCCGTCACCGTACACGCCGCGTGGCGCGGCTGCGGGATCGGACGGATGCTGGCGCGGCGCGCGGCAGCACTCGCCTTCGCATCGGGCGCGCGCGCGATCGCGCTGACGATCGGCGCACACCCGGCGATCTCGCGCGTCGCCGCGGGGCTGGGCGCGGCTTCGGGCCTCGGCACCACGGTGCTCCAGCGCGAAGCCGCACGCCTCGCCGGCGGGTGAGCCGATCAGGCCAGCACGGCGGCGCGCTCGGCCCAGGCGCGGTGCAGCGGACTCGCCGGCTTCGCGGCGAGACGCTCGGCGGCGAGCGCGCTTGCCAGCGCGGGCTCGCCGGCGCGGATCGCCGCCTCGGTCAGCGTCCAGGAGAACACGTCGCGCTGGGCGTGGCTGCCGCCGAAGCGGTTGGCCTTGCCGCGGACCGGCAGGAGCTCCGCGATCGCCGCGGCATAGTCGCCGCGGCCGAAGGCGGCGAAACCACGGCAGGCGGGCAGGCCGACCTCGCGCGCCATCATGGCGTTGGTGCCCTGGCCTTCGCAGGCGGCTTCGACTTCCGCCAGCAGCGCGCGCTGGCCGGCTTCGTCGCCAAGGCCGATCAGCGTCATCATCGCGTGCAGGTCGTTGAAGGCGTAGTAGCGGTCCGCCATGCGCGCGCGCCAGCCTTCGGCGAGCCGGTTCCAGCGCGCGCCGACATCGTGCCCGAGCACATGCAGGCGCCACAGCAGCGCCGCACCGTCCGCCAGCTCCATCGCCTGGCCGAAGCCGCCGCCGCTGATCTCTTCGTCGAACAGGCGCAGCGCGGGGGCGGTCTCGCCGGCGTCGAGGTGGTACAGCCCCCAGTGCCACCAATTGTGGTAGGCGAACATGTTGTCCGGCGCCCAGCCATGGCGCGTGGCCTCGAGCCAGCCGGCGCCGTCGGCGCTGCGGCCCTGCATCTCCATCACATGCGCGACGGCGTGCACGGCCCAGGCATCCTGCGGCTGCAGCTCCTGCGCGGCGCGGCCGGCTTCCTCGGCGCGGGCATACTCGCCGGCTTCCTCGAGGCCAAAGGCGAGCATGCCGAGCAGGAAGCCGCGGCCGGGGAGGTCGCCGCTCCAGGCCGGCAGCACGCGCGCGACGCGGTCGCGCAGCATCTGCGAGTAGCCGAGCGCGAAATCGCCGATATGGGCGAGCTGGATGGCGAGGATGTCGCGCGGATGCGCCATGGCGACGCGGCCCCATTCCTCGGTTGCGCCGGCGAAGTCGCCCTGCTCCCAGGCGCGCAGCGCGGCGATGTGGCCGCGCTCGCGGTCGTTCGCTTGTGCGGCGAGCGCTTCGGCGTGGCGCAGGCTGGCCTGCATCTCGGGCAGGAAAACGCGGTCGAGCGTGGTGGCGAGCATGCCGGCGCGAAAGGCATGCGCCATGACGAAGCCCGGATGCTCGGCGAGGATCGCGTCGGTCTCGGCGAGCGGGTCGGCCTGGTAGGCGTTGAGCTTGGTGATGGCGCGGCCGAGCGCGCGCACCGCGTCGGCGTTGGCGTAGGAGAGGGGGTTGCCCCACTGGTCGCGGGTCATCGGTCGCTTCCTCTCAAAGAAAGAGCTGGGGGGCGGAGATGAACTCCGCCCCCCAGACCCCCCACCTCCTTTTTTTGATTAGTCGGAGGGGTGGCTTGCTCCGTTCTGAACCAGACGACGGTGTGTCGGTGGAAAGTGCGGAGGCCGCCGGCGCCAAGTCACCAAAAAAAGGAGGTTGGGGGTCTGGGGGAAGGAGTTCACTCCTTCCCCCAGCTCCGCGGCCGACCTCTCAGGCCACGATCTTCGCGACGACGCCGGCGCCGACGGTGCGGCCGCCTTCGCGGATCGCGAAGCGCAGGCCTTCGTCCATGGCGATCGGCGCGATCAGCTCGACATCCATCGAGACGTTGTCGCCC
>Ga0081539_10000628_pt1 | contig 71419 bp, 71 predicted proteins | sample TabmetS4T2R2_FD_71023 | JGI IMG/M metagenome (GOLD analysis project Ga0081539, IMG submission 71023) | Tabebuia heterophylla rhizosphere microbial communities from the University of Puerto Rico - S4T2R2 | ecosystem: Host-associated > Plants > Roots > Rhizosphere ...
CGCCAGGACGCCGAGGTCGAGCGGTTCCGCCGCCAGAACACGGCGGCGTACGAGGCCGAGCTCGCGTCCGCCCGGATCAAGGCGCTCTTCACGCCCGTGATCGACGTGATGAAGGTGACCGTCGTGCTCGTCGTTCTGGGGATCGGCGCCTGGGAGGTCCAGCAGGACCGGCTCACGCTCGGTGGGCTGATCGTCTTCCTCGCATTCCTCGCCATGCTCTACAGCCCGATCAAGGGCGCGAGCCGCCTGACGGCCTCCCTGTATGCCGCGACCGCCGCCGCGGAGCGGATCATCGAGCTCCTCGACGAGCAGCCGGCCGTGGTCGAGCGCGCGCACCCGAAGCGCATCGGCCGCGCCGAGGGTCGCATCGAGCTCCGGGACGTGTCGTTCTCGTATGGCCCTCGCCGAAGGAACGCCTTGACCGGCATCTCGCTCTCCGTCGAGCCCGGTGAGACGGTCGCGCTGGTCGGACGGAGCGGCGCCGGGAAGTCGACCCTCACCAAGCTCCTGCTGCGCTTCTACGACCCCTCGTCCGGTTCGATCTCCCTGGACGGCGTCGACCTCCGCGACCTCGAGCTCGCGTCGCTCCGGGCGAACACTGCGCTCGTCCTCCAGGAGACCCTGGTCTTCGACGGCACGATTCGCGACAACGTCGCGTACGGCAAGCCCGACGCGAGCCTCCGCGAGGTCGTGCTGGCCGCGATCCAAGCGGACGCCGACGAGTTCATCGCGCAGCTTCCGCAGGACTACGACACGGTCGTCGGCCAGCGCGGCCGGGCGCTCTCCGGCGGTCAGCGGCAACGTGTGGCGATCGCACGCGCGATGATCCGCGACGCGCCGCTCCTGATCCTGGACGAGCCGACGAGCGGGCTCGACGCGGAGTCCGCGCAGCGAATCCTCGGGCCGCTAAGGAGGCTGATGAGCGGGCGGACGACAATCGTCATCACGCACAACCTGCTCACGATCCACGAGGCGGACAAGATCGTCGTGCTCGACGAAGGACGCATCGTCGAGGCGGGGACGCACGAGGAGCTGCTCGCGCGGGGTGGGCTCTACGCCGACCTCTACCGCCTGCACCAGCCGCCCGCCGCAGAGCCGGTCTTGACTGCCGTCGAGCGCCGGTGACAGGGCTCGAGGAGGGTCCTCCCCCGCTCGAGCCGGGCGCGGTGCTGACGCCGGGCTACCGCGTGATCCGCCACCTCGCGCGCGGCAAGGCCCTCGACACCTACGACGTCTGGAGCGAGGAACGGCACGCGCTCTGCGTCGCCAAAGCAGCTCGGCCCGACAGGATCGACGACGCCGGGACGCGAAAGCGCCTGAGGCGGGAAGGCCGGCTCCTCGTCGGCATGACGCACCCACATGTGGTGCGCGCGTACGAGCTCGTCGAGCGCCCTCATCCCGTTCTCGTCCTCGAGTCGCTGACCGGCGCCACGCTGGGCTACGTGATCGACACGCGCGCCCGTCCGCTGCCTCCGCTCGATCTCGTGTACCTCGGCCTCCAGCTCTGCTCGGCCGTCCGGTACATGCACGGCCAGGGCGTGCTCCACCTCGACCTGAAGCCGTCGAACATCATCTCGGAGTCCGGCCTCGTGAAGGTCATCGACTTCAGCGTGGCGCGGCCACCCGGACGCGGCCGGCCCGGCATCGGCACCCGCCAGTACATGTCCCCGGAGCAAGCACGCGGCGGCGAGCTGGGCGCGCCGGCAGACGTCTGGGGCATCGGCGCCGTCGTGTTCGCCGCCGCGACGGGCCGTCGACCCTTCTACGGGCCGGACTCCGAGACGGAGTATCCGCAGCTCGACCAACGCGCGCCCTTGGTCGGGACCCAGCGGCGGCTGCCGAAGCAGCTCGCGGAGATCGTCGACGCGTGCCTCGAGCCCGATCCCGGCGATCGCCCCACCGCCGAGCAGCTCTTCGACCGTCTCGAGGCGCTCGCGGCGGCAGCGGACGCCTGACCGGGCTACGGGCCGACGGCCCGCCGCGCCGCCTCGACTAGCGACGGCAAGGCGCCGTCGAGCACCGCGAGTGCCTCCGCGACGCTCCATCTGCCGCGGTCCCCCTCGCCGATCTCGTTCGAGATCACCCGGACCTCGACCGCCGGCACGCCTGCCAACGCAGCGGCGCGAAGCACACCGAAGCCCTCCATCGCCTCGACGAGGCGACCTTGCAACAGACTGTTGCAAGCTCCGCCCACCGCCGCCGAGGTGTAGATCGGAGTGGAGACGGCACCCGGCAGCGCGGCTGCGACCGCCGCGGCGAGCACCGGATGCGCCGGGAGGCGGTCGACGAGCGGCCACTCCGCGGAGATGTCGCAATAGACCGTCTCGGTGCCGACCACGATCGAGCCGACCGGGACGCCACGCGCTCCAGCGATGCCGACATGCAGGATCGCGGCCGGCCGCTCGAGGGCGAGCGCGCGGGCCGTCGTCGCCGCGGCCTCGACGGGCCCGACGCCACAGACGAGCCCCTCGTGCTCGCAGAGCTCCCCTTCGGTGGCGGCGACGAGCAGGACCACGCGGGGACGGTACGCGACCGTCCCCGCGTAGGTGGCCGTTACTTGCCGACGAGCTTCAGCTGCCCGCGGATCTCGCCGCCGGCGTTCTTCGCCGTGTGCACGTTGACGTAGTAGCCGCCCTTCTCCAGGGCCTCAGCGAGGTCGTTGTCGATCGACTGCCGCTTGTTCTGGCCGTTCCGGCACGGGCCGCACAGCGGAACCACGACGGGGCCCGCGACCCCAGCGGCACCTTTGTGAATGTGTGCGCCAACGGCCTTGCCACTGAGATTGCGGAACGACAGCGTCCAGCGGATCGTCGCCTTGCCGCTCTTCTGCGTGACCGTCGCGTTGAAGTTGCCGGCCGCGTTCGCGGGAGCGTTCGGCTTCGGCACCTCGCCCTTCGCATTCATGGTTGCCTTGTACGAGTACGTGCTGGTCTTGGCCTCCGTGCTGCGAGCGGCCTCGGTCGTGGTCGCGTTGCTGGACGTCGGGTACCCGCCGTAGTCGTCGTCGCCGGCCGCGGCGTATGCAACGGCGGCGCCGGCCAGCAGCGCCGTCACGAGCCCTGCGAGAACGAGCGTCCTTCTCATGTCTCCTCCTTCATCCTGTCTGACCCGTAGTACGCAGGAGACGCGCGTTCGGATGCCGCGACAACGCTTGTGGTGATTCACCACAAGCGTTGTCACGACGGCTACGGCTCGCCGACGGCGGCCGGTTCGGGGGCCTCGGCGTCCCGGTCTTCGGGAGCGTGGTCCGCCCGGGCGAATCGGATCTCGCCGAGCTCCGTGTCCGCGCGGATCGTGTCGCCATCCCGGAAGTCGCCTTCGAGCAGCCGCAGCGCGAGCGGGTTTTCGAGCAGCCGCTGGATCGCTCGCTTGAGCGGCCGCGCGCCGTAGGCGGGATCCCAGCCGGCCTCCGCGATGAGCTCGCGTGCCCCATCCGTGAGGTCGAGCGTGATGCCGCGCTCGGCGAGCCGCTGGTTGAGCCGGCGGAGCTGCATCTCGACGATCTCGGAAAGCTGCTCGCGCGTCAGCGACTCGAACACGACGATCTCGTCGATCCGGTTCAAGAACTCGGGCCGGAACCGGTCGGTCAGCTCCTCGGTCGAGCGGATGTTGGAGGTCATGATCACGACGCTGTTGCGGAAGTCCACCGTGCGGCCGTGGCCGTCGGTCAGGCGCCCGTCGTCGAGCAGCTGCAGGAGCACGTCGAACACCTCGGCGTGGGCCTTCTCGATCTCGTCGAGCAGCACGACGGCGTACGGCCGCCGGCGGATTGCCTCGGTGAGCTGGCCACCCTCCTCGTACCCGACGTAGCCGGGAGGCGCCCCGACGAGACGGGAGACGGTGTGCCGCTCCTGGTACTCGGACATGTCGAGGCGCACCATCGCGCGCTCGTCGTCGAACATGAACTCGGCGAGCGCACGGGCGAGCTCCGTCTTGCCGACGCCGGTCGGCCCGAGGAAGACGAACGAGCCGATGGGGCGGTTCGGGTCCTGCAGGCCGGAGCGCGCGCGGCGCAGCGCGTTCGAGACGGCCTCGATCGCCGTGTCCTGGCCGACCACCCGCTCATGCAGGCGCTCCTCCATGTGGACGAGCTTCTCGACCTCGCCCTCGAGGAGGCGGTCGGTGGGGATGCCGGTCCACTGCGCGACGACGGACGCGATGTCGTCCTCGTCGACCTCCTCCTTGACCAGCGCATCGGGCGCAGGCGCCCGCTGCTCCAGCTCTGCTTCGAGCGCCGGCAGAAGGCCATAGCGAATCTCGGCTACCCGACCGAGGTCACCCTGCCGCTCGGCTCTCTCCGCCTCCATGCCGAGCTCGTCGATCTGCTTCGTGATCTCCTTGACCCTCTCGAGCGCGGCCTTCTCCTTCGCCCATCGTGCGCGAAGCTCGTCGCGCCGGCTGCGGACGTCGGCAAGCTCCTTCTCTAGCTGATCCCGCGTGGCGGGATCTGCTGCGAGCTCGATCTCGAGCTGCGTCACACGCCGCTCGGCCTCGTCGAGCTCGACGGGCGACGAGTCGATCTCCATCCGCAGGCGCGACGCGGACTCGTCGACGAGATCGATCGCCTTGTCGGGCAGGAAGCGGTCCGAGATGTAGCGGTCGGACAGCACCGCCGCGGCGACGAGCGCCGCGTCGCGGATCCGAACGCCGTGATGCGCCTCGTAGCGCTCCTTGAGCCCGCGGAGGATCCCGATCGTGTCTGCGACCGACGGCTCGCCGATGAAGACCGGCTGGAAGCGACGCTCGAGCGCCGCGTCCTTCTCGATGTGCGAGCGGTACTCGTCGAGCGTCGTGGCGCCGACGGCGCGGAGCTCGCCTCGTGCGAGCATCGGCTTGAGCAGGTTGCCGGCCGAGACGGCGCCCTCGGCGGCGCCTGCCCCGACGATCGTGTGCAGCTCGTCTATGAAGAGGATGATCTGGCCCTCGCTCGAGGTGATCTCCTGGAGCACCGCCTTGAGCCGCTCCTCGAACTCGCCGCGGTACTTCGCCCCCGCGACGAGCGCGCCGACGTCGAGCGCCCACACCCGCTTGCCCTTCAGTCCCTCGGGCACGTCGCCCGCGACGATCCGCTGGGCAAGGCCCTCGGCGATCGCCGTCTTCCCCACTCCCGGCTCGCCGATCAGCACCGGGTTGTTCTTCGTGCGGCGCGAGAGCACCTGGATCGTGCGGCGAATCTCCTCGTCGCGGCCGATCACCGGGTCGAGCTTCCCCTGCTCGGCGAGCGCGGTCAGGTCGCGGCCGTACTTCTCGAGCGCCTGGTACGAGCCCTCCGGGTCCTGCGAGGTCACCCGCTGGCCGCCGCGCACGTCCTGGAGAGCCGCGAGCAGCGCCTCGCGCGGGACGATCTCCAGCGCGAGCAGCAGATGCTCGACCGAGACGAACTCGTCAGACAAGGCGTTCGCTTCCGCGAACGCCTTGTCGAGGACGCGGCTGAACGCGGCGCCGGCCCGCGGCTGGGCTGCACCGCCCGAGACGGACGGCTGCTGCCCGAGGCGTGCCTCCGCCTCGCCGCGCAGCTCCTCGACGCTGGCACCGGCGCGCTGGACCAACGTGCGGGGCAGCTCCTGGTCGAGGAGCGCGATGGTCAGGTGATCGGGTGTCAGCTCGGGGTTGCCGGCCCGACGGGCGAGCTCCTGCGCGCCCGCGACCGCCTCCCCGCTCTTGATCGTCAGCTTGTTGAAATCCATCTCTAGTTCCTCGTGGCCGGCGGCTTCGGCTGCTGGTACACGACCATCTCCCGCCGATAGTGCTTGTGGGTCAACTGGATCTCGTCGCGGAGGTCGCGCTCCAGCTGCGTCATACGTGCGCGGAGGCGGCGGAGCTCGTCCTCGAGCCGGAGCACGTGCTCGACTCCGGCGAGGTTGAGCCCGACGTCGCCGGTGAGCCGCTGGATGAGCTTCAGACGGTCGATGTCCGCTTCGGAGTAGAGCCGCGTGCCGCCGGGCGTGCGCGCGGGACGCACGAGGCCGCGCGTCTCGTACATCCGCAGCGTCTGGGGGTGGAGCCCGGCGAGCTCGGCGGCGATGGAGATCATGTAGCGCGGCCTCGTCGGCATCACGTGCTCCTCGCGAGGTGCTCACGCGGCTGCTCCCGCGACGAGCGCTGGTAGGTCTCGAGCGCCTCGCGCTCGCCCTTGCTCAGCTTCTTCGGGACGGTGACCCTGATCCGCGCGAGCAGATCGCCCTTGCCGCCGCCGTTCAGCTTCGGTGCCCCGCGGCCCCTGACGCGCAGCAGCTTGCCGTTCTCGGACCCGGCGGGAACCTTGAGCGCGACGGGGCCTTCGGGCGTCGGGATCTGGACGGTCGCGCCGAGCGCGGCCTCCGGGAACGTGACCGGGACCTCGAGAACGAGATCGGCGCCGCGCCGCTCGTACAGCGGCGACGGCTCCACCTCGACGCGGACGAACAGATCTCCCGCGGGGCCGCCGCTGACGCCAGGCTCTCCCTTGCCCCTGAGCCGGATCCGCGTACCGTCCTTCGCGCCCGCAGGCACCTTCACCTGGTAGCGACGCGTCACGCGCTCCCGACCCGTGCCACGGCAGTTCTTGCAGGGGGTGTCGACGATGACGCCGTTCCCGCGGCAGCGGGGGCACGGGTGCGAGAGCGAGAAGAGCCCCTGACTGTCGGAGATCACGCCCGACCCTCCGCAGTCCGGGCAGACGCGAGGCGCCGTGCCCGGCTCCGCCCCGGTCCCGCCGCACACGTGGCAGGCGGTCTGGACGTCCACGGGCACGCGGATCTGCACACCCTCGAGCGCGTCCTCGAACGAGATGCGGACGCGGGTCTCGAGGTCGGCGCCGCGCTCCGGTCGCGGACGCGCCGTGCGCTGCCCTCGCCCGAAGAACGAGCCGAAGTTGCCGAGCAGGTCGGACAGGTCGCCGAGGTCGACGTTCTCCCACCGCACGCCGCCTGGGCCGAAGCCCTGCGGGCCTTCCGTGCCGAACCGGTCGTACGCCTTGCGCTTCTCGCCGTCCGAGAGGATGTCGTACGCCCCCTGGACGTCCTTGAACCGCTCCTCGGCCGTCGCATCGCCGGGATTGCGGTCCGGATGCAGCTCGCGCGCGAGCTTGCGATACGCCTTCTTGATCTCGTCGTCGCTCGCGGTCCTCGAGACGCCGAGGACCTGGTACGGGTCGCGCGGAGCCATGGGGGCTACGCCGTCTCGCCCTCGGCGACGATCACGCGCGCCGGCCTGAGCACGACGTCGCCGATCCGGTAGCCGCGCTGGATCACCTGGACGACCCGGCCGGGCTCGACGCCTTCGACCGGTTGGGTCATGAGCGCCTCGTGGACGTGGGGGTCGAACTGCCCGTCGGCGTCGATCTCCTCGACGCCCTCGGAAGCGAGGACGCCGGCGAGCGCATCCTTCGTCATGCGGACTCCCTCGAGCACCTTCGCCTCCTCGTGGTGCTCCGCAGCCTCGAGCGCGCGCTCGAGGTCGTCGAGGACGGGCAGCAGCTTCGCGACGACCCGCTCGCCCGACCGCGCGAGGATCTGCATCTGCTCACGGACCATCCGCTTGCGGTAGTTGTCGAAGTCGGCGGCGACACGACGGAGGTCGTCGAGGTTCTTGTCCCGCTCGCGCTCGGCGTCCTGGAGCCGAGCGAGCAGCTCGTCCGCGGATTCCGAGCTGCGCTCGGACTCCGCTAGAAGACCTGGGCGCTCCTCCGGCGACGCGGCCAGGTCCTCTAGCGGCGGCGAGTCCTGCTCGCCGCCGCCGTCCTTCGCGACGAACACGTCCTCGGGTTCGGTCGTCACGACGTCTTCGCCGCCTCGTCCTCGTCGATGACCTCGTAGTCCGCGTCCTCGACGACCTCGTCCTCGGTGCCGCTCGCCGACGCGCCGTCACCGGTGGGAACCGACGACGCGGCCTGCTGCGCCTGCGCGTAGACCGCCTGTGCGAGCGGCTGCGCCGCCTGCTCGAGCGCCTGCGCCTTGGCGTTGATGTCCGCGAGGTCGTTCGTCTCGAGCGCCTGGCGGAGCTCCATCACGCGACCCTCGATCGTGCCGGCGTCTGACGGATCGAGCTTGTCGCGGTGCTCGGCGAGCGCCTTCTCGGTCTGGTACGCGAGCTGCTCCGCGACGTTCTTCGCGTCGGCGAGCTCGCGCAGCCTGTGCGCCTCCTCGGCGTGGGACTCGGCCTCCGCGACCATCCGCGAGACCTCCTCCTCGGAGAGGCCGGAGCCGCCCTCGATCCGGATCTGCTGCTCGTTGCCGGTGCCGAGGTCCTTCGCGTTGACGTGGATGATCCCGTTCGCGTCGATGTCGAACGACACCTCGATCTGCGGCATGCCGCGCGGCGCCGGGGGGATCCCGACGAGCTGGAACTTGCCGAGCGTCTTGTTGAACGTCGCCATCTCCGACTCGCCCTGCAGGACGTGGATCTCGACCGAGGGCTGGTTGTCCTCGGCGGTCGAGAACGTCTCGGCCTTGCGGGTCGGGATGGTCGTGTTGCGGTCGATGAGCTTCGTCATCACGCCGCCCTTCGTCTCGATGCCGAGCGAGAGCGGGGTGACGTCGAGCAGGAGGACGTCCTTGACGTCGCCCTTCAGGACGCCGGCCTGGATCGCGGCGCCGACGGCGACGACCTCGTCCGGGTTCACGCCCTTGTGGGGCTCCTTGCCGATCAGCTCCTTGACCTTCTCCTGCACCGCCGGCATGCGCGTCATGCCGCCGACGAGCACGACGTGGTCGATCGCCGACGCCTGCAGGCCCGCGTCCGCGAGCGCCTGCTTCGTCGGGCCGACGGTCCGCTCGAGCAGCTCGTACGTCAGCTCCTGGAGCTTGGCGCGCGTCAGCTGCAGGTCGAGGTGCTTCGGCCCCTCGGGCGTGGCCGTGACGAACGGCAGGTTGATCTGCGTCGTCATCGTCGACGACAGCTCGATCTTCGCCTTCTCCGCGGCCTCGTAGAGCCGCTGCAGGGCCATCTTGTCCTGGGACAGGTCGATCCCCTGGTCCTTCTTGAACTCGGACGCCATCCAGTCGACGATGGCCTTGTCGAAGTTGTCGCCCCCGAGGTGGTTGTCGCCGTTCGTCGACTTGACCTCGAAGACGCCCTCGCCGAGCTCGAGCACTGACACGTCGAACGTCCCGCCGCCGAGGTCGAAGACGAGGATCGTCTGGTCGGTCGTCTCCTTGTCGAGGCCGTATGCGAGCGCGGCCGCGGTCGGCTCGTTGACGATCCGCAGGACGTTGAGGCCGGCGATCTTGCCAGCGTCCTTGGTCGCCTCGCGCTGCGCATTGTTGAAGTACGCCGGGACGGTGATCACGGCGTCCGTGACCGGCTCGCCCAGGAACGCCTCGGCGTCCGCGCGCAGCTTCTGGAGGATCATCGCGCTGATCTCAGGCGGGGCGTACTGCTTGCCCTGCACGTCGACGCGCGCGTCCCCGTTCTCGCCCTTCTCGACCTCGTACGGGACGATCGTCATCTCCTCGGAGACTTCGTCCCACTTCCGCCCCATGAACCGCTTGATCGAGAAGATCGTGTTCTCGGGGTTCGTCACCTGCTGGCGCCGCGCGGGGGCGCCGACGAGCCGCTGACCGTCCTTCGCGAACGCCACGACGGACGGCGTCGTGCGCCCACCCTCGGCGTTCGGGATGACGGTCGGCTCGCCACCCTCGAGGACCGCCATGCACGAGTTGGTCGTCCCGAGGTCGATGCCGATGGTCTTTGCCATGATGCTCGTCTCGCTCCTTCCCTGAGCGTCGTCATAGGGGTAAATCTGAGTCGAACACTATCAGATCACTAGAAGCGCCTGAGACCCCCCGCCGATGGACACCGGGCCTCGAGTGGTCATATCGTTCCAGTCGATGACGAACGGCATGGGAGGCTGACATGAACCGCCGCATCCGGCGCTTGCTCCTACTGAGCGCCACATTCCTCGCTGCCGCGTCGCCTGCCGTCGCGCAGGCCGGCAACGAAGTGACGAAGTGGAACGAGATCGCCGTGAACACGGTGAACGCGCAGCCGGCGCTGATCTCGGCGCCGCCTGCCGGGGCCGTCTACGTGGCGATGGTCGAGGGTGCCGTGTACGGCGCAGTCAACGCGGCCGACCGCCACGGGCGGCCGTACCTCGTCAACCGCAGCTACCCGAAGGCGTCGCCGGACGCCGCTGCCGCGACCGCGGCGTACAAGGTGCTTTCGTCGCTCTTTGCGTCCCCGTCGCTCGACAGCGCGTACGCCGCCTCGTTGGCGGTCATTCCCGACGACGGCAAAGCGCAGGGCATCGTCGTCGGCGAGATGGCGGCCGCGGCGATGCTCGCCGAGGGGCACAACACGCCGATTCCGATCGGATGCACGTTCGGGAGCGGCGGGATCGGCGTCTGGCAGCCACTGGCCGGCGCGGGCGGACTGCCGCTTTGCGATCCGACGGTCTGGGTGGCGAACGCGATCCCGTTCCTGCTGGACAGCGCGTCGCAGTTCCGGACCGCCGGGCCGTACGCGGTCGGCAGCCACGAGTACGCCGCCGAGTTCGCCGAGGTCAAATCGCTCGGCAGCATCGACAGCGTCACGCGGACTCCGTTCCAGACGCACGCCGCCGCGTTCTGGCAGACGAATCCGGCCGCCAACTACAACGCTCTCGCGCGCAGATTCGTCGACCAGTTCTCGCTCGATGTGAGCGACAGCGCGCGCCTGTTCGCATTGCTCGACCTGAGCGCAGCGGACACGATCATCAATGCCTGGAGCGACAAGTACCACTACAACTTCTGGCGACCGATCACGGCGATCCGACGGGCGGACGACGGCAATCCGGCGACCGAATCCGACCCCACCTGGACGCCGCTGTTCGATCCGTCGCTGGCGGCCGCGACCGCCGGAGTCGGGCCGGCGCTGATCACGCCGCCGTACCCGGACCACGTGTCGGGAGCCACGGCATACACGAGCGCCAGCATGCATGCGTTCGCATCGTTCTTCGGCACCGACGAGATGCCGTTCTATCTCACGAGCAGCCGCTTTCCGACCGAGCAGCGGCTCTTCACCCGGTTCTCGGACGTGACGAACGAGATCGTCGAAGCCCGGATCTGGGCCGGCATCCACTTCCGCAACGCGGATGTCCAGGCTGCAGACCTCGGACGAGAGGTCGAGCGGTACGTCCAGACGCAGTTGTTCGCGGCTAGGCACTGAGACAAGCGAGCACATGGAGCGGCCTTCGGGCCGCTCCACACACGAGGCTCTCTAGCGGAAGATGCCGATCAGCACGCCGCCGGCGACCACGAGCAGGGCGCCCGCGGCGAGCCGGAGGGAGACACGTTCGGTGCGATGGAGCAGCAGCGCCGAGAACGCGACGCCCCACAGCGACTCGGTGCCGACGATCGGCGCAACGACCGAGACCGTGCCCCGATAGAAGGCCTCGAAGAGCGCCACGTAGGAGAGGCCGACCATCGCGCCGGGCAGCAGCCAGCGCGCGACCACGGAGGGCGGCCAGTCGATCCGGTTCCGGCGCAGCGTGACGAACGCTCCCGTCACTGCCAGCCCGGCCGCGAGCGCCGCGGCGCCGCCGGTCATCGACGGCACGTCGGTGTCGAGTGAGAGGTGGCGAACGATGTTGTCGCGGAGCGCGAACAACGCGCCGCCGATCAACGCGTAGACGATCCCGATCGTGCGGACGTGATCCGGCCGGTCGCTTTCGGCCGTCAAGGCGACGCCGCCGCCGACGATGAGCAGCGCGCCCGCGAGAACGCCGAGCCCGGGTCGCTCGCCGAAGAAGGCGAGCGCGAGCGCGACGGCGAGGAGCGGCGCCGTCCCGAACGCCACCGACGCGCGCGACGACCCTGCCTCGCGGATCCCGACGGTGATGAACAGGTGCGAGAGGCCCGGGGCGATCCCGCCCGCGAGCAGAAACGGGAGGAGGCCGTGGACGGTGACCCCGCCCTGGACGACGGCCGCGACGACGAGGATCGCGAAGGCCGCGACCTGCATGTAGAGGACGCCGACCGACGCCGCGGGAACGAGCGGACGCGCGAGCGCGAAGCGGACGGCGACGGGCATCGCCCCGAAGAGCGCCGCCGAGACGAGCGCCAGCCCGACCGCGTCCAAGCTAGACGGCCCGCGCGGGAACGAGGCGTCGCAGCGCCGCGGCGGCGGCCGGCTCCGCGAGGAGAATCCCGGCGAGCATCACCCCACAGCCCGTCCACCCAGCCCAGCCGAGCCGCTCGGAGAGGAGCAGCACCCCGAACAGGGCCGCGAACGGCGCCTCGAGCGTGAAGACGAGCGCCGCGCGCGCCGCGGTCGTGCGCGACTGGACCCAGGTCGCGACGAGGTAGCCGAGCGCACCCGCGAACACGCCGGTCACGACGAGCGCATACCAGGTCTTGCCGTCGTCGGGCGCCTCGACCTGCCCGGCCAGGATGGCGACGACGGTGAACCCGACGAACGAGACGCCCATCTGGAGGAACGTGAGCGCGCGTGCGTCGTACCGCGGCGCGAAGCGCTCCATCGAGGCGATTTGCAGCGACTGGGCGACGGCGTTCCCCAGCACGAGCAGGTTCCCCGTCACGGATCCTCCGGGCGCGCCGTTCAGCAGGGCGAGCCCGAGGATGGACAGCGCGACGCCGCCCCACGCGAGGGCCGGCACCGGCGTCCGGAAGAGCGCCAGCGCGAGCAGCGGCGTAAAGACGACGTAGAGGCCGGTGATGAAGCCTGTGTTGGAGACGGTCGTGAGGTCGAGCCCGGCCGTCTGCAGACCGTACGCCGTCGCGAGAAGCGTTCCCGCGCCGGCCCCCGCGACCCAACCTGCGGCGGGAAGAGAGCGGAGCGTGCCCCAGGCGAACGGCGCGAGCGTGAGCGTCGAGATCCCGAACCGGACGGCGAGGAACGCGAAGAGAGGGTAGACCGCGACGGCCTCCTGCACCGGGACGAACGTGTAGCCCCAGATCGCCGTGACGGCGAGGAGCGCGAAGACTGGCGTCGCTGCCGTACGCGGCACTGCGCAACGCTATCCGGACGAAGCGACGGGGGCGCCGCTGGCGCCCCCGTCTGCTCGGCGACCCGTCGAAGGGTCAGACGTTCTTTTCGTCGCGATCTTTGTCGCGCTGCCAGAGGTCGTCCTCGTCGTCGCCGTCGAGCTTGTCCTTCGCCTCGTCCCACGTGTCGCGGGCCTTGTCCTTCGCCTCCCCCCACTTCTCCTGGACCTCTCCTTCGGCCTGTTTCGTCTTGCCTTTGATCCGATCCTTGTCCATGCGCTCCTCCTTCAGGGGTGTGCGCACGCCGTTCCCGTCCTGGGCACGGGCGAAACGCGGCGCCGGGCTACGCTTTCAGCATGCAGCCGCTGGACACGCTCGCCCGCCCGGTCCGCGATCTGCGGATCTCGGTGACGGACCGCTGCAACTTCCGCTGCCAGTACTGCATGCCGAAGTCGGTCTTCGGCCACGACTACCGCTTCATGGACCGCAAGGAGCTCCTCACGTTCGAGGAGCTGGAGCGGGTCGCGCGCGCGTTCGCGACCCTCGGCGTCGAGAAGATCCGCTTGACGGGGGGCGAGCCCCTCCTCCGCAGGGAGCTCGAGCGCCTCGTCGAGCAGCTCGCCTCGATCGAGAGCCTTGACATCACGCTGACGACGAATGCCTCGCTGCTCGCCCGGAAGGCGCGGGCGCTGCGGGACGCGGGCCTCGACCGCGTGAACGTCAGCCTCGACTCGCTCGATGATGCGACGTTCAAGTCGATGAACGACGTCGATTTTCCGGTGGCGCGGGTGCTCGAGGGGATCGACGCCGCGGACGCGGTCGGCCTTCCGGTCAAGGTGAACGCGGTCGTGAAGCGCGGGGTCAACGACGCAGGCGTCGTCGAGATGGCCCGCTACTTCCGCGGCACGGGCCATCCGCTGCGATTCATCGAGTACATGGACGTCGGCACGACAAACGGCTGGCGCCTCGACGACGTCGTGCCCGCGCAGGAGATCGTCGAGCGGATCGACGCAGCTTTCCCGCTCGAGCCGGTGGAGTCGGCATACCGCGGCGAGGTCGCGCAGCGGTGGCGCTACATGGACGGCGCGGGCGAGATCGGGGTGATCACGTCGGTCACCCAGCCGTTCTGCGGAGACTGCACGCGCGCGCGCATCTCGGCGGAGGGAAAGCTCTACACCTGCCTCTTCGCCGTCCGCGGAACCGACCTGCGCGCGTTGCTCCGTTCCGGCGCGAGCGACTCGGAGCTGGAGGCGGCGATCGCAGACGTCTGGACGAAGCGCACCGACCGCTACTCGGAGCTCCGCACCGAGCGGACGGCAGAGCTGCCGCGGGTCGAGATGTCGTACATCGGCGGCTGATGACGTGGGGGAACCCATGGTTCCCCCACGAGCCCCCTCCTTCAGCGCCGCGTCCCGGCCGGCCTCAGCTGGCCTCCCGGCCGGCAAAGCCGGCCTCCGGCCGTGGAGCATTGTGCCGCCGCAGTGCTTTTCAGAACGGTGGCTGTCAGAGGCGGAAGTCCACCGTCGCGGCCGAAGGGCGATGCATTCGCCCGATAGGCCCCTGCAGCTTCTCCCGGTCATAGCGCAGAAGGAGGGGGTCGGTGGGGGAACCATGGGGTTCCCCCACCATCACGCCCACCCCATGTCCGTATAACCGCTGGTCGTCGGCGCGGAGATGATCAGCACACGGGCGACCGCCTGCGAGTCGTTGCGTAGCGTCCGCTTCGGCTCGGGGTCGAGCCGGACGAACGAGCCCGGCCTGAGCGGATGGTCCGCGCCGTTCACGACCATGGTCGGGCTCCCCTCGAGGACGAGGAACACCTCCTCGTGGTTCCGCTCGGTCTCGTCGTGCTCCGGGATCGTCTCGCCCGGCGGAAGCTCGACGGCGTTCATCCCGAACGAGCTGAGGCCGAGCGACCGCCGTACCAGCACCCACTTGCCGTAGTCGCGCTCCAGCTCCTCGTCGTGCTTGATCGTGAATCCGCTCACTCGGCCCTCCCGTGGTCGACCGGCGGATCGTCTCAGATCGGGAGTTGAATCGGGCGGGCAGACTGCCTGGGTAGAATCGGCCACTTGTCCGGGTACGCGGAGGCACGCCGGCTCCCTCGCGGATGGACGCACTTCGCGCTCCAGTTCGCGGTGTGGTTCGGCTTCTACGGCGCCTACCAGGCGGCCCGTGGTTGGGCGGACCGCAGCGTCGTCGGCGCCTTCTGGAACGGCACCCTGGTGATCGAGGCGGAGAGCAATCTCCGCGCGCTGATCGAACCGGGGATCCAGAACTTCGTCGAGCGCTCCCATCTCCTCCTGGTCGCGACGTCGTACACGTATTGGCTCTCACAGTTCGCAGTGGTCGGTCTGGCCCTGCTCTGGGTGTACCTCCGCCACCACGAGCGGTTCGCCGACTTCCGCAACTGGCTCATCGGGGCGAACCTCGTGGGCTTGCTCGGCTACGTCCTGATGCCGACCGCCCCGCCGCGCATGTATCCGGAGTGGGGATTCACGGACACGCTCGCCGACTTCTCGTCCGTGAACCACGAGAGCGGTCTCGTCGCGTTCGCCGCGAACCCGTACGCAGCAATGCCCAGCCTCCACGCGATGGACGCGCTGATCGTCGCCGTCGTGATGGCCTCGGTCTGCCGCACGTGGAGGGCGCGGATCCTGTGGCTCCTCTGGCCTGCCTGGGTCAGCTTCGCCGTGATCGGGACGGGCAACCACTACTGGCTCGACTGCGTCGCCGGCTTCGTCGTGGCGCTCGTCGCCGCAGTCGCTCTCTTCCGCGGGAGGCTTCGGCGCGTCCTCACGGGCGCGGCGTGAGCGACAACCCCGACGACGCACCACGCGTCGACGCTGGTTCCTCGGACGTTGCTGACGGTGGCCGGCCGGAGGGCACAGTATTGAAATACGAGCCCGGAGAGTCGGGTGCCGTCAGCGGTGTCAGGCGCTCGCGGAGGCCGGCTCCACCGGCCGTGAGCGAGCGCCGGCGAGGGGCCAGCGTCAATCAACTCGAGAGGGTCAAGCAGGAGTACACCGACGCCGCGCGGGAGATCCTGCGGCGCTCGATGCGCGGCGTCGCCCGCACGAAGCTCACGCCCGACATGCTCACCGTCGCCGGGGTCACGCTGTGCCTGGCGGGCGCGGTGCTCGTCGGCTTCGAGCACCGGAACGAGTACCTCTTCTTCTGGACGGGCGGCGTGCTGTTCGTCGTCGGGTCGGTGTTGGACATCCTCGACGGCGCGCTCGCACGCGCGGCGAGCAAGGGCACCGTCTTCGGCGCCTTCCTCGACTCGACGTTCGACCGCGTCGGCGAGGCGGCGATCCTGGCGACCATCGGGCTCTCGTTCATGCGCGATTCCAACGAGGTCGCGCTGCTCGCGGCGTTCGCGGCGGTCGCGGGCTCGTTCCTCGTCTCGTACACCCGGGCGAAGGCGGAGGCGCTCGGCCTGCGCGGCGACGTCGGCTTCGGATCGCGCGTAGAGCGCGTCGTGCTGATCGCCGTCGGGCTGTTCTTCGCGCCGTGGGGCTGGCTCCAGTGGCCGATCTACGCGCTCGCGGCGCTCGCCTGGGCAACGGTCGCCCAGCGCATCCTCTTCGTGCGCCGCCAGCTCCGCGAGCTCGCGCAGGTCTAGCCCAACTCACCTCTGGTTTTCCCTTCCCGTCGGTGCTATGACGGTGGCGACGGTCGTCTCCGTGTCCGCCCGGCTCCTCCTCACCACGACGCTCGCGACGCTGCTCGGCGCCCTCGCCGCGTCCGACGCGTCCGCTGCCGCACGTGGGCGGCCGCCGACCCCTCGAGCGAACATCGCGATCCTCTTCAACGGCACCTTCTCGGACGCGAGGTGGGGCGGCAACGTGGTCGTCGTCGTCGGGCCGGACGGACGCACCGTGATGTCCGTCTCGGGGATCGCACCCGGCCCGTGCGACGACGAGGACTACGGGCACCTGCTCCCGGGACGGGACGGTGCGACAGGTCCCGTCTTCGAGGCCTTCGGAGGCGCGCGGATTTCTGCGAACGGGGTGTTCGCCTTGAAGGAGCGCCACTCGGGCCAACGGCGGCCGTTCAAGCCAACCGCCTCCGTAAGCATCTCCGGTGTCTTCGACGGCGACGTCGTACGCGGCACCGTCCGGGCTTCGAGGACGACGCCGTTCGACTCGTGCACGGCGAACGCGCGCTTCACCGCGCGTAGGGTGAACGGCTGACGATGCGAGGAAGATTCGTCCTCGCGAGCGTGCTGTTCGTGGCACTTCTCCCGTCCGTGTGCCTCGGGGCTGGTGTGGGAGGGCGGAAGCCGGTGCCGGCGGTCCAGCTGCAAGGTTTCTTCGACCGCGCCCCGTGGCAGGGCACGGTCACGATCAGGATCGGTGAGAACGGAAAAATCCGCCAGGTGGACGGGGTTCTCCCAGGGACGTGTCGCGACAAGCGCACGGGCAGCATGGCGCGCTCCGGCCGGGACGGCGCGATCGGCCTCCAGTTCGTCGTGTATCCGGACGCTCCCGTCCGCGCGAACGGCTCGTTCGCCTTCACGGCCAAGGGCGGCGGCGAGGACATCGCACCGCACACGATCACGGTGCGCGGCACGTTCTACGGAAACAACGTCATCGGACGGGTCAAGGGCCGCGGAGGGACGACCGAGTACGACCGCTACGCGAAATGCTCCGGCGATCAGCCCTTCTGGGCGAAGCGGCTCGAGTGACGCGCGCCCTGGGGACCGCGATCGCGCTGCTCAGCGGCCTCACGGCCCTGGCTCTGTTGCCTGATCAAGCAACAGGCTCGGAGCTCGTCGGTCGCAACGCCGGCCATGTGCGTCTCCAGGTGGACGCCCAGGGCCGGGCATTGGTGAGCTTCCGCTCCGACGGGCGGGAGAAGGCGGTCATCGCCTGGGGTGCAGTCGATGCGCTTCCACCGCACCCATCGCGGCCGCAGGTCGCGTTCACGTACCGCTTCGGCGTGGCATCGGACCGAACGTCTGCCGGCCGTACGCCGGCCCGCCGCTCGCGTGGCTCGTCGCGGCGTGCACGGCGCCGGCGGGACGCACTGGGCGCTCCAGTCCTGGCAGCGGCTGCTCCCCAACTACGGGGCGCCGGCGACACGGGACCGTGCGGCTTGGGAGCTGCGTCTCCCACTGGTCCGGCCCCCCGGCCGCGCTCGAGATCCGGACGGACTGGTCCTACCGTCGCTTCGATCACCTGTACGGGCGCCTGACCTATCGGGGGAAGGGCATGTTCGGCTTTCGCTCGACGCGCTTCGGCGCGCCGCTCGACACGCATGGCCGGAACGTCTTCGTCGACACGTTCAACTCGGCGTACGGCCGCGGGTGGAAGCGGGAGAACAGCTTCCTGACCCACGGCCCCGGGGGCGCCTTCTGTTACGGCTTCTACCTCCACGGCGAGCGGCCGGCAGGCACCGGGAGGAAGTACCGCGCCACCGTCATCGGGCCCGGCGTCACTCCGGACGTGACCTGGGAAGGGCAGGCTCCGGGCTCGTACGACGCCGGGCGCGACGCAGCCGCCAATGCCGAGCAGCGCAGGCTGCTTGCCGGCGACTCGCGCTGCAAGATCAACTGACGCGCGGTCCTGGTGCCGGTTCCGGTAGGCTGCTAGCACCTTGGCTGCTAGCAAAACGAAACGAGCGGGCATTCTCGTCAGGATGCCTGCACCCTTGAAGGAGGCACTCGTCCGCGAGACCGCGCGCCGTGGTTCCAACGCCAACGACGTCGCGGCCGGCATCGTCGCGAAGCGGCTCGGCGTTCCGTTCAGGCCGAGCGGACGCCGTCGCAAAGTGCTAGCAGGATCGAGCCCCGTCCTCCTGCTCCGCGTGCCGGAGGAGCTGAAGGACGAGATCCACGCCGAGGCGGCCCGGGAGGGCGCGAACGCGAACGACGTCATTCTCGCCGCGCTCGCTGACGGGCTCGGCATCCCGTCAGCAGGCAGACGAAAGGAACCCATGGCCATCACCAACGGATCCAAGAACGGCAGTGCGCGCTCCAAGGAAAAGGTGCGCGTCGCGATCATCGGCGTCGGCAACTGCGCCAACTCGCTGCTCCAGGGCGTCGAGTACTACAGGAACGCGAAGGCGGACGAGTTCGTCCCCGGCCTCATGCACGTGGACCTGGGCGGGTACCACATCTCCGACATCGAGTTCACGGCCGCGTTCGACGTCGTGCAGGGCAAGGTCGGCGTCGACCTCGCGGATGCGATCTGGGCCGCCCCCAACGACACGATCAAGTTCGCCGACGTCCCGAAGACCGGCATCAAGGTCTCGCGCGGGATGACGCACGACGGCATCGGCAAGTACCTCGCGCAGGTCGTCGAGAAGGCGCCGGGCGAGACCGACGACATCGTGGGGATCCTCCGTGAGACGGGCACCGACGTGGTCGTCAACTACCTGCCGGTGGGCTCCGAGTCGGCGACGAAGTGGTACACGGAGAAGATCCTCGAGGCCGGCTGCGCGATGGTGAACTGCATGCCCGTCTTCATCGCTCGCGAGCACTACTGGCAGAAGCGCTTCGAGGAGGCAGGCGTGCCGATCATCGGCGACGACATCAAGTCCCAGGTCGGGGCCACGATCGCCCACCGCGTGCTCACGAGCCTCTTCCGCGAGCGCGGGGTGCACCTCGACCGCACGATGCAGCTGAACGTCGGCGGGAACTCCGACTTCCGCAACATGCTCGAGCGCGAGCGTCTCGAGTCGAAGAAGATCTCGAAGACGAACGCGGTCACGTCCATGCTCGACTACGACATGGGCGCGGACAACGTCCACGTCGGCCCGTCGGACTACGTGCCGTGGCTGACCGACCGCAAGTGGGCCTACATCCGCATGGAGGGCTCGTCCTTCGGCGACGTGCCGCTCAACGTCGAGCTCAAGCTCGAGGTCTGGGACTCGCCGAACTCGGCAGGCATCGTGATCGACGCAGTGCGCATGGCCAAGCTCGCGCTCAACAACGGGATCGCTGGGGCGCTCGAGGCACCTTCGAGCTACCTGATGAAGTCGCCGCCCGTCCAGATCGTGGACAGCGAGGCGCACGAGCGCACCGAGCGCTTCATCGCGAAGAACGCGCTCGAGAGCGACAGAAAGGCCACGGCCGCCGCGAGGGCCTAGAGCCGAGTGCAGCTCGCGTCCTAGGGATGCTCGCGCCCGCGACGCGGCGCCGCGTCGTCGGCGACGAAGCCGATCCGCTTGTGCGTGGAGTCGCAGAACGGCTTGGTCGCCGAGTGGCCGCAGCGGCAGAGCACGACGCCCTCTCCTTCGGGAAGCTCGAACTCGAGCCCGTCGGGATCGACGATCGTGACGGGCCCGACGAGCTTGTACGGGCCGTTGCGGCGCACGGTGACCGTCACCTCGCTCATGGGCCGAGCGTAGCGAGCATCGATCGAACGGCACCTACAATCGACCTCCGTGGGCCTCCGGATCTGCCTTGTCACGCCGCACGCATGGTCGGTGCCGCACGACACGAACGAGCACGTGGCGGGCGTCGCCGACGCGCTCCGCGCCCGCGGGCACGACGTCGTCGTCCTGGCGCCGTCCCTCCGCTCGTCCGACCTCCTCGAGGGCCGGCGGGCGCTGCAGAATGGCCGGCTGGAGGGCGTCGTCGCGCTCTCGCTCGCCGTTCCCGTGTCGCCGCGATCCGCGGTCGGGATTCCGGTCGGCGTTCGCGCGAACGTCGCCCTCGCCTTGCAACGCGGCGCGTTCGACGTCGTCCACGGCTTCGACCCGAGCGTCCCCGGTCTGTCGTACGTGGCGTTGCTCGAGTCCGAGACCACGACGATCGCGACGTTCGTCGACGCCGAGCGGCTCGGCTACCCCCCGCGTCGCAATCTCCGCGACCGCCTGCTCTCGCGGATCGACCGGCTCCTCGCGACCGACGAGACCGTCCGGGCCCGTGCCGATGCGAGGTTTGCCGGGGCGTACACGATCGTCCCGGCGGGCGTCGATCTCGCCCTGTTCGCCCCGGAGCCGAAGTCCAGGCTCGTCGTGATCGAGACGTCGGCGGGCGGGCTGCCCGTGGTCCGCGCCGTGCTTCGCGCGCTCCGCAAACTCGACGGCTGGGAGGCGATCCTGCTGCGCACGGCACGGCTCGCGGCCCGACCCTCGATCCCGCTCGGGCTCCGCGACCGGGTCCACATCCGGACCGCCGTCCGCGGCAGCGCCCGTGCGGAGCTCCTGCGCCGCGCGGCGATCGTCGTCCCGTCGCCCGACGGCCTCCGCCGTCTTCGGCTGGAAGGGGCGGCCGCCGGGTGCGCAGTCGTCGACCCGCCCGACGTCGCAGCGCAACCCGAGCTGGCGGCCGCGGCGGTGCTCCGCTTCGCGGAAGACGAGGCCGCGCGCGAGCGGGACGCCACCGCGCGCGCCGCGGCGGCCGCAGGCGCCGACTTCGAAACGGTGGCCGAGCAGCTCGAGGGGATCTACGCGGACGCCCGGAAGCGCCGGCGTCCCCACCGGCGGCACGAGACGGAGCCGCTGGCCGACCGCGAGTGGATCGTCGCCGACCTCCACATGCACACGAGCCACTCGCACGACTGCTCGATCGAGCCGGCCGCCCTGCTGGAGCATGCGGAGGGCCAGGGCCTCGGCGCGATCGCCGTCACCGACCACAACGTCTTCGCCGGCGCCCAGGAGGCCGTCGAGCTCGCGCGCGGGCGCGACCTCCTGGTGATTCCCGGCGAGGAGGTGAAGACGGACCGCGACGGCGAGGTGATCGGGCTTTTCCTCCACAGCGAGATCCCGCGCGGCATGAGCTTCGACGACACGCTCGCGGCGATCCGCGAGCAGCAAGGGGTCGTCTACGTTCCGCATCCGTTCGACCGGATGCACTCGATCCCGGCGCCGGCGACGCTCCACCGCCACCTGCCGAAGATCGACGTGCTCGAGGTGTACAACGCAAGGCTGCTGTTCGATGCGTACAACGACGAGGCGCTGCGCTTCGCGCGCAAGCACGGCCTGCTGATGGGCGCGGGGTCGGATGCGCACGTCCTCCAGGGCGTCGGCACCGGCGCGCTGCGTATGCGGAGGTTCGACGGCCCGGAGGAGTTCCTGCTGTCGCTGCGCACGGCGACCGTGCTGCGCCGGCCGAAGTCGCTCGCGTACCTGCAGTCCCTCAAGTGGGTCGCCCAGGTGCGCGAGAAGGTCGGCGACCGGCGGTAGGGGAAAAGAGGCTGTCGTGGCTCCACGCCGAACGTGATGTCGATGAGCGACGAGAGCGCGTCGACGGCCCCGGGCCGCGGGGGGTCGTCACGAGGGTCGACGCGCGTCGCCCCGTCACGCACGACGACCGACGAGATCCAGGAGCGATACCTCAAGCGCGCGGTCGCCGAGATCGGCCAGCTGGGCGACGAGCTGCACGCCCTGGGAGACGAGCTGCACGTCCCCGTCCTCGGTAGCGGCCATCCCCTCGGCGACGTCTTCCTCCTCAAGCATCGGCCGACGCAGAGCGAGATCCACGAGGGCGTCGCGTTCTACGGCCGCGCCGGCCAGGCGCTCCTGAAGTCGCTCCAGCGCCTGTCGGTGGATCCGCTGGCGGTCTACGGCACGAACTGCTTCAAGTTCGGCACGGAGGAGGAGGTGGAGGCGCGCGGCTGGCTCGCCCGCGAGCTCCACATCGTCCAGCCGAAGCTCGTGGTCGCGATGGGCGACGAGACCGTGGCGTTCCTCGCGCGACTCGAGTTCCCGCTCTCGCATGAGCTCGACGCGGAGCGGATGGGCGAGCTGCAGCGGTTCACGCCGACGATCGAGGCACTCGTGACGCCCGACATCGACGCCTCGCTGGACGAGCAGAGCGCGAAGACCCGCTTCTGGAACGCCTTCAAGGAGCTCGGTGCCTGGTGGGCCGAGCAGCCTCCCTACTAGGCCGCCTCGGCGTCACGCCGGAAGCAAGCAACAGTCTGTTGCTTGCGACGGCGCTCCTCGCCGCCCTGGCGGCCTGGGACGCCTACGCGGGTCACCTGCCGGCGATCCACGACCGCTGGGACGTCGCTCTGATCGCGACGCTCGTCCTTCCCGCCACGGTCCTCGTCGTGTGGCTCCTGCTGCCGCTCGCGCGGCTGCACGCCGTCGCGGTGCTTGCGGTCGTCTGCGGCGCGACCGCCGTTCTCCTCGACCTCGCGGGCCTCGGGGCGGGCTTCAACGTGCTGAAGATCGTGACGTACGCGCTGTTCGGCTTCTGGTTCCTGCAGCTCTTCGAGGCGCTTTCCTGGATCGTCCTTGTCGCAGCGATCATCCCGTGGGTCGACATCGTGTCCGTCTACCGAGGGCCCACACGTGTCGTCGTGGAGGAGGAACCGGGAATCTTCGAGCGGATCGCCGTCTCCCTCTCGCTCCCGGGCGAGGACGCCGCAGCACGGCTCGGCCCGCCGGACGTCCTCTTCTTCGCCCTCTTCATCGCGGCGGCGTCGCGCTTCGAGCTGCGGGTCGCGGCCACGTGGCTGACGATGACGGCCGCGGTCTCGGCGACGCTCGTCGCGACCTACGCGTTCGACCTGAACGGGCTGCCGGCGCTGCCCGCGGTCGCGCTCGGCTTCGTCGCGCCGAACGCGGACCTGCTGTGGGGCGCGCTTCGAGCCTTGCGCGCCGACGACGACGGCGGACGGGAACGCGGCTAGGCCGCGCTCCCGCCCCTCCGATGTCCGGCTAGCAGTTCTTCTCCGCCCACTTCTCGATGTTCGCGCTCGCCTGCCGCGCCTCCGGCGAGTCCAGAGAGGCGGTCACTTCCTGGAGCTTCGCCAGAACCTCGGGGCTCGGCGTCTTGCCGGAGGTGAGGTCCACGCCCCTGAGCGCATCGGCGATCTTGGCGAAGTTCTCGGCGATGACCGCGAAGTCCGCCTTGATCTCGTCCGGCACCTGGCTCGCCAGCTCGTCGAAGAGCTTGGATGCCTCGTCGAGACCGGCACTGCCGCCCGCCATCGCCTCGGTGATCTTCGCGCCCAGGCCCGCGAACTCCGCGCATTTGCCGGACAGGGCGATGTCGGTGTCCGTCGCGTCGGTCGCCGTGTTCGAAGTCGTGTCCGTCGTCTCCTCGCCGCTCGTCGTCTCCTCGACGGCCGTCGTCGCCGTGTCCGCGCTCGCGTCGTCCGAGTCGTCGCCCCCGCAGCCCGCAGCCACGAGCGCCAGCGCCGCGAGCAGGAGCACGATGATCCTTCGTCCCTTCATGTCACCGCCTTGGTCGTCGTGTGCCCGCCCCCCGACGAACGAGCTTCATCCTTGTCGGCAGATTCCCCGGTGCGCTGGAGCAGCGAGACGCTCTCGATGTGCGGCGTATGGGGGAACATGTCCACAGGGGTGCAGCGAGCGAGCCTATACCCGTACTCGTCGCGCAGCACTGCGAGGTCCGAGGCGAGCGTCGTCGGGTTGCACGAGACGTAGACGATCCGCGGCGCCGCGAGCGCGCCGGTGCGCCGGAGCGCCTTGCCCGCGAGGCCGGCACGCGGCGGGTCGACCACCACGACGTCGGGCGGCCCGGCACGCTCGACCAGCTCCTCGAGCGACTGTCCGACGTTGCCGGCGAAGAAGTGCGCGTTGTCGATGCCGTTCAGCGCCGCGTTCTCGATCGCGCACGCGACCGACTCCTCCGAGATCTCGACCCCCCACACCGAGCCGGCGTTCCCGGCGAGCGAGAGGGCGATCGTCCCCGTGCCGCAGTAGAGGTCGTACACGACCTCGCTGCCGGTCAGCCCCGCGCCACCCCGGGCGAGCGCATAGAGCGTCTCGGCCATCTCGGTGTTCGTCTGGAGGAAGGCGTTGGGACGGATGCGAAAGCGCAGCCCGAGGAGCTCCTCCTCGATCCACGGCTCGCCCCAGAGCAGCCGCGTCGGCAGGTTCGTGACCTCGGCCGGCCGGTCGTTCACAGCCCAGTGAATCGACCTGACCTCCGGGAAGCGCATCAGCGTCTCGATCAGGAAGTCCGTGTCGAGTCGCTCGCCCGGAGCGGTGACGAGCATCACGAGCACCTGTCCCGTGTTGCGCCCCTCCCGGACGACCAGATGGCGCAGGTACCCGGTCTGGGTGTTCTGGTCGTACGGCTCGAGCCCCTCCGCGCGCGCCCACCCCTTCACCGCCTCGCGGATCGCGTTGCCGACGTCGGTGGTGAGAAGGCACTCCTCGACGTCGATCACCTCGTCCCAGCGGCCGGCACGATGGAAGCCGAGCACCAGGCCGACCCCGTCCGGCCCGGCCGCGAAGGAGTACTCCAGCTTGTTCCGGTAGTGGTACTGCGACCGCGCGGGGACGATCGGATCGACCGGCGGATCGGCGAATCCGCCGAGACGCGCGAGCGCGTCGCGCACCTGCGCCTCCTTCGCGGCGATCTGCTGCTCGTAGGCGAGATCCTGGAAGCGGCAGCCGCCGCAGACGCCGAAATGCCGGCACGGCGCCTCCACCCGGTCGGAGCTCGGCTCGAGGACGGCCGTCGCGACGGCCTCCGCGAATCCGCGCTTCACCTTCGTCGCCCGCGCCCGGACGAGGTCGCCCGGCAGGCCTCCCCGGACGAAGACCACGAATCCGTCGAGCCGGCCGACGCCGTTCCCGCCGTATGCGAGGGAGTCGATGCGCACCTCGAGCTCCTGACCCTTGACGACCGGAGCGGCCACGGCCCGAGGGTAGCCGCGACCCGACTCGACGGCCGCGGGAGGCCGGGCGATCGCTTGCCTCCCGCGAGCTGGCGCCGTGCAGCTCAGACCTGCGCCGGCACCAGATCCATGTTGTGAATCGGGAAGAACCGCGGCTCGACCTGGGGCGGCTCACCGTCCGTAGCGCGTGCCATAGCCGGGCCGAGCCGTGTCTCGGCGAAACGGTTGAAATCGGCTTCCGACTCCCAGACGTCGACCACGGTCCAGCCGTTCGGCCCGGGTCCTGCGATGTGGGATACGAACCCCTGCGGCTTCTCGGTGGTGTCCCACTCGAGCTGCTCCATGACGGCGTCGTAGAACTCCGCGTTTCCCTCCGGAAGGACGATCATCATCGCCACGGCCATCGGCAGCCTCCTTAGCTCGCCGCTGGGACAAGGACCGCGCGATGATGATCCATCGAGCGTGGTCTGTCCATTCACGTCCGGTGAAGATCAGGCAAGCACCGAGACGTGCACGGAGCGCCGGCGCGGCCCGTCGAACTCGCAGAAGAAGATGCCCTGCCACGTTCCGAGCGCCATCGATCCGTCGTCGCGGAGCGGCACGAGAACGCTCGGGCCCATGAAGGAGGCGCGGATGTGGGTCGGTGCGTTCTCCTCGCCCTCCTCGACGTGCTGCCACGGCCAGTCAGTCGGGACGATCCGCTCGAGCGCCGACTCGAAGTCGCGCGCGACCATCGGATCGGCGTGCTCGTTGATCGTCACGCCGGCCGTCGTGTGGGGCACGTACACGAGCACGGCGCTGCCCCGCTCGCCCGCGACCGCTGCCTCCACCTCGCGCGTGATGTCCACGAGCTGGCTCTGCCGCTCGGTGCGAAGGGTGAGCGTCCTCACGGAGGCGGGATCGTAGCGCCGTCGGAGCGCGGGGCCAGCCGCAAGCCGGGAAACGGCGGAGGCGGCCCGTGGCCGCCTCCGCGCGCCCTCCTCGGCCCGTGCGCCGGTCAGTTGCCGGCTGCGGTGCTGTCGACGTCCGCGTGGGCCGCGCCGAGCTGGATCCTCCGCGGCTTCGCCTCCTCGGGCTTCGGCACGCGGATCTCGAGCACGCCGTTCGTGTACGACGCCGAGATCTTCGCCTCGTCGATGCCGGCCGGCAGCCCGACCGCGCGCGCGAAGCTCCCGTAGCGGCGCTCGAAGCGGAAGTAGCGGTCGCCCTGCTCCTGCGTCTCCTTCACACGCTCGCCCGACACGGTGAGCGTGTCGTCGTGCACCTCGATCTGGATCTTGTCCTCAGGGATGCCGGGAAGGTCGAAGGCGTAGACGAGCTCGGACTCCGTCTCCCACACGTCGAGTGCGGGGACCCATCCCTGGGAAGCACGGGCCTGGCCGCCGTCGAGCAGGCCGTTGAAAAGGCGGCCCATCTCGCCCTGGAGCTGTGCGATCTCGCGGAAGGGCTCCCAACGTACGAGCGTGGACATGGTGTGCATCCTCCTCTGGTGCGTCTTACAACCATCACGATCATAAAATCTCAGTCGAGTCTTGTCAAGTAAGGCCGAAGTAGCATCACCCCATGCCCGGAATCCCCGACACGCTGAAGGGAAGGAGCTTCACGCGCGTCGCCGACTGGCGCCCCGACGAGCTTCGGCTCGCGCTCGACCTCGCCGACGAGCTGAAGGTCGAGCGCGCGCGGCGGAAGGAGCTGCGGATCCTCCCGGGGCGCACCGTCGGGCTCGTCTTCCGCAAGCCCTCGACGCGGACTCGGATCAGTTCCGAGGTCGGGATCGCGGAGCTCGGGGGCATGGCGCTCTACGTCCCGGCGGCCGACCTCCAGCTCGCTCGCGGCGAGTCCACACGCGACACCGCTCTCGTCCTGTCACGCTTCCTGAGCGCGATCGTCATCCGCACCTTCGAGCAGTCCGAGGTCGACGAGTTCGCGGAGCACGCGACCATCCCGATCGTCAACGGCCTCACCGACTTTGCGCACCCGCTCCAGGCGTTGGCCGACGCGATGACGATCCGAGAGCGGTTCGGCGCGCTCGACGGCGTCCGGGTCGCCTACCTCGGTGACGGCAACAACGTCCTCCACTCCCTCATGCGCATCGCCGCGCGGACGGGCATGCACCTCGTCGCGGCCTGCCCCGTGGGGTACCGCCCCGACCCCGACGTGCTTGCATCCTGCCGCGACGACGCTGCCGCGAACGGCGGGGTGGTCGACCTCGTCTCCGACCCGCGCGATGCGGTGTCGGGCGCGCAGGTCCTGTACACCGACGTCTGGACCAGCATGGGGCAGGAAGAGGAGCACGCGCGCCGGCTCCGCGACCTCGATCCGTACCGCCTCGACGCCGAGAAGCTCGAGCTGGCCGGCGACGACGCGGTGGCGATGCACTGTCTTCCGGCCCACGTCGACGAGGAGATCACCGCGGACGTGCTCTACGGCGACCGGTCGCTGGTGTGGGACCAGGCGGAGAACCGCCTCCACGTCTACAAGGCAGTCCTCGCGCTGACCGTGCGATGAGGTTCGACGACGTCGTTCGCTCGGCCCTCGACACGCTGCCGTCCGAGCTCGCCGTCGGGCTTCGCAACGTCGCCGTCGTCGTCGAGGACGAGAACCCCGACGACCCTGACCTCTACGGGCTCTTCGACGGCATCCCGCTGACCGAAGGCGGTCCCGGCCCGGGCGACCTCCCGAACCGGATCGCGATCTACCGCCGCCCGCTCGAGGCCGACTTCTCCGACGTCCAGGAGCTCCGCGAGGAGATCCGCATCACCGTGCTGCACGAGCTCGGCCACTACTTCGGCCTCGACGAGGACCGGCTGGCCGAGCTGGGCTACGAATGAATCAGCTGCTCGAGATCCTCACCTGGGCCGCGTTTGCGGTCGGCGTGCTCGTCCTCGCCGTCTTCCTGTTCGCGCGCCGGTGAACGCGCGTTTGGCCCCGGGAATGGCAGGGCACGCCGAAACGTTGACATGTGCATGGAGACCATCCCACGGATCCACGCCGAGATCGACGAGCTGAGCGAGCGACGTGTCGAGCTCTGGAACTCGCTCTCTCAAGGTCGCGATCCGGAATTGGTGGAACAGATCAAGGCACTCGACGCACGTCTCGACGAGCTCTGGGCACAGCACCGGGCCGAGCGGGCACGCATCCGCTTTGGCGAGCGAGACGACATCGTGCGGCGAGCGCGAGCCGAAGAGCGGCTCGAACGGGCCGCCTAAGTCGTCGGTGACCCCGCGGCAGGCGCGTTCCCGGAAGGGAACGCCGCGGGTTCGCCGTACCATGTGGGGGTGCTCGTCCGCCGTGTCGATAGCGACGACCCCGTCGCCAACGAGCGCCAGGCTCTCGTCGAGCAGCGTGCCGCGCTCGAGGAGCTGAAGCGCCAGCTCGCAGAGCGGATCGCAGCGGTGAAGCAGCGCGAGGACGAGCTGCGTGCGGCGATCGCCCGTGTGGCCGCCGGCAAGGAGCCGGGTATCGCCTTGCCGCCGCAGGCAAGCCCCGATGCCGAGCGGCTTGCCGCGCGGGCCGTAGCGCTCGCCGAGCGCGAGCGTGCGCTCGCGGCACGCGAGGCAGCGCTTGCGGTCGGGTCGGGCAACGGAGCCGGTGCGCAATCGGCCGCGCTCGAGGCCCGCGCTCGTGAGCTCGAGCGGCGTGCGGCGGAGGTGGACGCGCGGGAGCGCGCGGTCGAGGAGCGCGAGGCAGACCCGGACGCCATGCGTCTGGCTGCCATAGAAGCGCGCCTCGACGTGCTTCGCGAAGCCGAGGAGGCGTTCCTCCGCACCCGGCGCGAGCTTGCCGATCGCAGTGACGCCGTGTCGGCGCGCGAGCGCCTCGTCGCCCAGCGCGAGCGCGAGCTGGACGAGCGTGAGGACGCCTGGGGCGGCCCGGACATGCACGAGCTCGAGGCCCGGCTCCGCAAGCTGGAGACCGGCGGCCCGATCGGGAGGACCGGAACGTTCAGCGGCGGCTTCAAGAAGCTCGCGCAGGAGGGAACGCGGCGCCCGCCGGACGCGTGATTCGAGCCTGCGCGCTCTACACTGAACCCCTCGGGGCGTTAGCTCAGTTGGGAGAGCACCAGCTTTGCAAGCTGGGGGTCGCCGGTTCGAGCCCGGCACGCTCCACTAATCCGCGAAGCGGGATTCTGCTGGAGCAGAATCCCGTCGCTCGATCCCCGCCTGCGGCGGGGCAGAGCGCTGAAGACGGCCGCTTCGCGGCCGGGCGGCCTGGGTTGCCTCATGGCTCGGACGAGCTACTGACCGCCCGGCTGACGCGGTGCTGTGATGTGAGCTCAACCCGCCCGCGCGGGAACTTCACCCGAACGGCGTCTATGCAGCGATCTCATCCAGGGCTATCCCCGAACCAAGCATGAGCGAGCCGTAGCCGAAGGAGAGAACGTCGTTGGTCACCTTCGCCCACGGCCGCGGCAGCGGATCAACAGCGGTCGAATCCCTTGGCCACGCGATCCCGTGGCTTGCGAGCGCGACGTCGTCTTGCATTGCGTCCAGGGCGACTTCCACCACCCATTCGACCTCGGAATCCTCCACCGTTTCGGAGAGGTCCGCGATCCCCCTCCCACCCCACGGCCCCTCGTCGCTGTGCATGAACACGCCGATGCCGCCCCAGATCGGGACACTGTCGACCGTCAACCAGAGCCCGCCGGAAGGTGGGCGTTTAATCTCAGCACTAGGGCGTCGGCGAGCGCACGGACACTCAGCGTCATCGGTGATGATCTTGGCCGACCAGATCGCGTGGTGCCACGGTGCTACACGTCGTCGAGTCGCGCGTCCGCCGCTGACCTCTCCTTCACAACCACGTCGTAGGCTTGCGGCCTCGCGTGAGACGTCCGGCGATCCTTATCCTCGCGAGCCTTGTCGGAATGCTCGCACTGTCAGTCGCGGCCGCTGCTGGTCGCGCCGCTGAGCGTCCGCCCTGGTTGCGCGATGCGATAGAGCGAACGGTCGCCCGCCAGTTTCTCGGCGCTGCGCCGACCCGCATCGACGTCCTCGGCTACCCGCGCAAGGTCGCGGTCGTCTTCACGTTCGCGCGACCCACGCTCAATGCCTCCGTCTCTAACCCGTTCGGTAATCCATCCCCGCGGTTTCGCGTGTGGCGCACTTGCTTCTATCGTCCGGGCTATCACACCTCGACTGACGCATGGCGTGGGTGCGCCACTCGCCGCGCCTGCCTGTACCAGTAGAGGGACACGCATCTTCTCGGCAGGGCGCATCAGGGACGGCGGGAAGCGGCTAGAGGCCGAGGACGAGCATCAGCGCCTCGTCGACGGCGCGCAGCTCGTGCGCGTCGAGCCGTCCTGTCGATCGACCTACTCTCCCTGGATCGACGACCGTCGTCTGCTCGGCGAGCAGACGCGTCTCATCGCCAGCGAGCGTGATCGTCGGTCGGAACCTCGCTGCACGCGCGCTCGTCGAGGTCGGAGGAACGAGCAGGGTGCTTAGGCCAAGCAACAACGTGACGACAAAGAGCAGGGGACCCCATTGCTTCAGCCACGACGAGATCGTAGTGTTTGCTACAAGTCCCGATCCTGAATGCCGTCAGGGGGATCGATCTGAAGTTCTTCGGACCGCTTCTCGTGTTGATCGCAGTGCTTGCTGCCGCTGGTGGGCACTGGAGATCGGACGCGTCGGCCACGGCGGTCGTGGCTGCAGCACCGCCAATCGCAACCGGGCCGGTTGCCTACGTCGGCCATGGTGCGCTGTTCGCCCTCGACGGGACGGAGCTTGCACCCACAGCCACGTTCGTCTCTCGGACGCAGTCGTTCTATCGGAGCCAATTGCTGTCGCGCGCCGGCGCCAAGCAGGCGACGCGCCTCGCAGCAATGCACAAGAAGATGACATCCGGATTGCGCCTCGACAAGCGACAGCGTCTGGTCGTCGACGTGCTGCTGCTGGACTGGCTCATCCGCCGCGTGAATCCACCCGATGCGGAGCGCCTTCTCGGGATCAACCACCACCTCAAGCGAGCTGTGCGGTCGGGGAATATCTCGAAAGCACTCCGCGCCCGTATCCTGCGCGCGGGCCTGCTACCGCGGCGGCGAACCCCGACGTCGCGCGCCCTCGTAACCCCGGCGACGGGCCAGGCGTACATAGGTCTCTGCCGGCAGAACGGAGTACCGATTCCGCCCGACTGGGGGACGGCGCAATGGGTCAAGCAGGGCAACCTCACGAGCGTCTTCATCAGCAACAATCTTCAGGCAGAGGTCTATACCTCCAAGAGCACATCTCCTGAAGGGATGAGCGTCGCTCTGCCCCGTTACGACGGCGACAGAATTGAGCTGTTGGGAATCATTAGCATCGGAAAACAGTCTGGAAACGTTTGTTTCTGGGATAACCAGACCGGCAACCCTCTCAGCCCGCAGTTCTTCCCACAACGAGGTCAGGTAGTTCCGATCGATATGTTCGGTGGGGGAGCAAGTCTACTTCCGAATGTGGGCGGGCGCTGTTCGAGTTGCCACGCGGGCGAGAACCCATACATCGTGCATCCCGCGACGGTGCTTGGCCAGCTAAAGACGTCGGGACTTCCCACCTTTGCAGATCGCTACTACGAGCCCTTCATTCCCGCCGGCTTTCCGGAGAATCCTGTGCCGACGCCCATAACCGCCGGCCCGGCCAGCGCGGGCTCCTGCAGCGGCTGTCACTTCGCTGGCGGTCCTGGGGGCCGCTTCCCGGAGCTTTCAGCTGACGTCGCCGAGTATTGCGGCATCCTGAGCAGGGCATTTGCAGGCGGCACAACTTCGCTGGGGATGCCGATTGCACCGACGATGCCTCCCAGCAATCCGGGCAGCCAGTCGAACGAGCCGCAACCTGTCGCATTGCTTCAACAGTGCCGTTACTTCGTTAGCCAGACCCCTCCTCCCACCACCGTGCAGTCCAGCTCGTCGTTCACTGCCACCGTCACGTTTATGAACCCCGACAGAATGATCAATTGGATCGGGTCGCACACGCTCGCCTTTGCTCCGCCGCCAAACGGGCCGCAGGTTTGGCAGGCTCCAGCCTCGTTCAACGGAGCTCTGGGTACCCCGGGTCAGCCGATCGGTCCGGGAAGCACCGTGACTCGAACAGTAACCGTCCTCACACCGAGCCAACCCGGGACGTACGAGTTTGCATTCGTGGTGCGCGATCCAGGCGGAAGGATAATCGGACGCTCACCGGCGACCAAGATCACCGTCATGGGCACGGGCCCGATCCCAAACGCGTCGATCGTCATCAACACGGCACCTAACTCGCTGCGCGACGGTCAGAGCACGACGGTCACGGCGACAGCCACGAACAACGGCCAGACAACCTGGACGGCTACCGACCACATCGTTCGACTCGGCAGGATTCTCAGGATCAGCCTTCCCCAAAACACCGTCGCCATACCTAGCGGCGGCGTCGGTCCGGGCCAATCGTTCACGTTCAACTTCACCATCCTGTGCAATGGCAGCGGCCAGGGGGGATTCACCGTTCAGATGGCCTCGTCGGCAGCTGGGCCATTCGGCCAGTCCGTCGGCCGCACTGTTGTCTGTCAGCCGTAGGGCGGCCGCTCAGCTGCAGCGGCACCTCGTGCAGCAGGCTCGGAGCGCCGGTCGGAGCTGGACCGAGATCGACGACTCGCTGGGGATCAGCAAGCAGTCGGGGGTGGGAGCGCTTCTCGGCTCCTCCCGGCGAAGTGCAATGATTGAGCGGCAATGCTGACCTGGATCGCAATCGCCGTGCTCTACGTCGTCGAGATCGCCGCGTTTCGCGCGCTCGGTGGCACCGGCGCGGCCGGTGACGCGCTCCGCCGGTGGGGGCGTTTCAGCTCCGTCGGCCGGCACGCCAGCCCGCGAAGCTCCTGAGCTGGCCCCGAACCGCGGCTCGTCAACGGCGCCTCGAATCGCTAGAACCGCGGCGGATGCCGCTCCAGAACCGCGTGACGCCGCTCGGGGACCTGATCGCCGACCCTGCCTGCGGGCTCGTCTATGGAAACCGCGGCTGCCTGCACGACGCCGATGGACGCATCCGCCGGCCCTACGGCGTCAAGCGCTGGATCGCATGCCGCCTCGAGTACAAGGGGTGGCACCGCACGCCGCTCATGCAGCCGGGCAAGTTCACGGAGCTGTTCTTCCTCGACGAGGTCACGGCGCTCGCGGCCGGCCATCGCCCGTGCGCGCTGTGCCGGCGCGAGGACTACCGGCGGTTCGTCGACCGCTGGAGTGAGCTCCACCCCGGTGAGCGCGACGCCGACACCATCGACGCGCGGCTCGACGCGGAGCGCGTCGACCGCAGAGCCCGAGAGCGGCGTCTCCACCCCGCGGCGATGGATGCGCTTCCGGACGGAGCCTTCGTGATGCACGACGGCCGCGCGCACCTCGTGCTCGGAAAGCGGCTCCTGCCATGGACGCCGGCCGGATATCCGTCCTCCGAGGAACGGCCGCGGCGGGTCGTAGCGACGCTCGTCACTCCGCCGTCGCTCGTCGCGCTGCTGCGTGGGTGGGAATCGACGTTGCCACTACTCCATCCGAGCGCAAGCCTCTACTAGTCCACGTGCTCGAGCCCGACGAGACCCCGTCTGCTACCACTCCCCTCCGTGCCTGCGGACAACACACCAGGGTTCACCGTCTGGCTGACCGGGCTCTCGGGGGCCGGCAAGACGACGATCGGCCGGGCGGTCGCGTCCGAGCTCGAGCACCGCGGCCTGCACGTCGAGCTGCTCGACGGCGACGTCGTCCGCACGCACCTCTCGAAGGGTCTCGGCTACACGCACGAGGACCGCGACACGAACATCGAGCGGATCGGCTGGGTCGCCTCCCGCCTCACCCGGCACGGCGCGGCCGTCGTCGTCGCGGCGATCTCGCCGTACGACGGGACCCGCAAGCGCGTCCGCGCCCTGATCGAGGGGCAAGGCCCGTTCGTCGAGGTGTGGGTCAAGGCGTCCGTCGAGGAGTGCGCGCGTCGCGACGCGAAGGGCCTCTACGCGAAGGCGTTCGCCGGCGAGATCACGCACTTCACGGGCGTCGACGACCCGTACGAGGAGCCCGACGACGCCGAGATCGTGGTCGACACCGTCGCGTCGACGCCCGAGGAGTCGATCTCGTTCGTGATGTCCGAGCTCGAGCGGCTCGGCGTTGCACCGGAAGCTATCCCGGCGAGCTGAGCTCGTAGCCCAGCGCGAGGAGCGCGTCGCCGGCCTCGCGCTCGACGTCTGCGAGCTGCTCGGGGCCGAGATCCCGACGCCAGCGACCAGCGGAGCGGTCGTGCACCTGCGAGAACGCGTCGGCGACGAGGCCCGTCGAGACGCCGAGCGCGCCGGCGACCGGGGCGGCGGCCGCGGCCGGATCGGCGACGAGCTGCTCGTACCGAATCTGCACCGTGCGCGCGGGTACCACCCGAGCCGCCGCCACGTAGCGCCGCCAGGCCCAGGCCGCCCGCGTCGCGTCCGAGGCGCTCGAGAACTCCGCCTCGCGGCCAGGCTCGACCCAGAACCGCGCGTGCGATCCGAACGGCAGGCGGGCGTCGTCCGTTCCGGAGCGTTCTGCGCTCAGCCAGCCCCGCTCGAGGAGCGAGGTCACGACGTCCCGTCCGTCGCGTACGACGTGCACGGCCGTGGCCTCCGGGTACGCGCGCAGCGCGGCCGGGAGGACGAAGCTCGTCTCGGGTGTCTGCTCGACCCCGCGGAGCCCGCGGGCGACACCGAGGAGCCGCACGCGCTCGAGGATCGAACGGAGCTTGGCCGCCGCCTCTTCCTCGGGCCGACCGATGAGCTCGGGGATCGCGGCCTTCCACGGCTGGACCTCGTCGAGGTCGACGAAGCCCGGAAGCGAGCCGAGCGCACGACCTGTGAACGTGGTCCCGGAGCGCGGGGATCCGACGACGAAGACGAGCCGCTCCTCCGTCCCGAGGCGCCGTGCCCGGCGCGCGATGCGAACGGCGCTGCGCCCGTACAGCGCGATCTCCCTGGCTCTGCGCACCGCGGGAATCTAGCCCGCGTACGTCGCGGCGAGCTCCCGGATCCTTGCCGCGCTTCGCTCGAGCGCAACGCGCGGCAGCCCCCCGGCTCTCGCGTCCGCCAGCAGCCGGTCGTAGACGCGGGCGGTCGAAGACTCCGAGCCGACGACGAGCAGGAGGTCGACCCCGGCCCGCGCGGCGCGGAACGCCGCCTCGTCCAGCGCCACGCCACGCGTCGACGCCAGCGCCTCGAGCGCGTCGGTGATCGTGACGCCCTCGAAGCCGGTTCCCGCGAGGAGCGACAGCACCTGAGGTGACCAGACGGCGGGCATCGAGCTGTACGCGCGGTACGACGCGTTCGACAGCATCACGAGCGGCACGACGCCGGCGGCGATCGCACGTCGATACGGGACGAGCCCGTCGTCGAGGACAGAGGCCGGCGCGTCGATCGCGACCGCCGCCTCGTCAGTCGATTCGATCGCGAGGCCGAGCCCGGGGAAGTGCTTGAGCGTCGGCGCGATGCCGCCGTCGAGGAGCCCTGCCGCAAAGGCCGTGACGTCCTTCCCGACCCGATTCGGGATCGTCGAGAAGGCGCGGCGCTGCGCGCCGACGAACGACCCGTCGACGGCGGGAACGTCCGCGACCGGGGCGAGGTCGACGTCCACGCCCAGCCGCTCGAGCGCGCGGGCCGTGTCGCGACCGCGGCGCCGAAGGGCCGCCTCGCCGAGCCGACCCAGCTCGTCGGCCGGCGCGGCCGGCGGCGCCCAGCGGAAGCGGCGAACCGACCCGCCCTCCTGGTCGGTGAAGACGAGAATCCGCCGCCCGCCGGACCGGGCGGCCGCGCGCAGGCTCGCCGTCAGCGCACGCACCTGCGGCGCCGAGCGCACGTTCCTTCCCATGAGGATCACGCCGCCGACGCGGCCGTCTCGGATCCGGGCGAGGAGCGACGCGGTCGGCGTCGTGCCGTCCATGCCGACGACCAGACGGGCGCCCACCAGCCGTTCGAGGCCGACGGGCCGCGCGGGCTCGGCCGCCGCCGCGAACGCCGCCGCGCAGGCGATCGCGACGACGAGGCAGATCGCGCGCCCTAGCGAACCTCGTCCTCCTCGGCGCGAACGGAGAACGGCAGGCGCCAGTCGTCGTCGGTCGCGTCGTCGATCGTCAGCCGCCACTCGTAGACGCCCGGCGCGAGGGGCACCGGACCGGAGTTGACCGCGACGGGGAAGTCGAGGGGCGTCCCGGGCTTGAGACCGGCGGGGCGGCCGACCTCGAACGGCACGTCGTCGAAGAAGACGAGCGGCTGCATCCCGTCGTCGGTCTCGACCTCCACCGGGACGCCGTCGGCGTCGAGCAGCTCGAGCCGCATCACGTGCCGGTGGTTCGCCTGGTCCCAGGGGACGCGGATCAGGATCGCGATGCCGAACGGAACCGGCTCGGGGCCCGTTAGCGACCACCCGCCGCCGACGATCGTGAGCTTCCCGTCGCTCACCTGTGCGAAGTCGGCGAGGAGCATCGTCACGCGCACCTCGCGAGTCTCGCACAGACCCTGGTCCTACGCGGTGACGCAGTCCTCCCGCACGGCGTTGACGAGCTCGGCAACGCTCTCGGCGATGAGCCCGCGGAGCTCGTCGTCCGACCCGGCGAGTCGCTCGTGCGCCTTGGCCACGCCCAGCTCGCCTTCGAGCACGCGCGCGCCCATGATCGCAAGCACCTTCTTGAGCTCGCGCTGCGCCCAGATCGCGCCGAACGATCCCGTGCTCGCGCCGATCACGGCGACAGGCTTGCCGCGGACCGGGTTCTCGTTGATGGGCCTGGACACCCAGTCGAGCACGTTCTTCAGCTGGCCCGGGATCGAGCCGTTGTACTCGGGCGTCGCGACGAGAATCCCGTCGGCGTCGGCGAGCGCAGCTTTGAGGCGCTCGACCGCCTCGGGCGTCAGGTCCTCGAGGTCGTTGTCGTACGGCGGGACCTCCGCGAGGCCGTCGTAGATCTCGAGCTCGAACCCCTCGGGCAGCTCCTCCGCCGCCAGGCGAAGGAGCTGCGTGTTGTGGGAGTCCGCGCGGAGGCTGCCGGAAAGGCCGAGGAGCTTCACGGCTACGCCTCGGTCGTCCCCGCGTTGACGAAGACCAGGGACCCCTCGAGCTCGACCTCGTCGCCGATCATCGAGCCGCCCTCGGGAAGGGGGGCGTTCCAGGTCAGCCCGACGGCGTTCTTGTCGACGGAGCCGCGGACCGTGAGGCCGAGCTTGCTGTTGCCCCAGGGGTCGCCCACCGGGTCCGTGATCGTCCCGGTCAGGTTCACCTGGGCGCGGTGTCCCTTCACCTCGAGCACGCCGAGGAAGGTCACGTTGTCGCCGTTGCGGGTGCCCGCCGCCGCCTCGAAGCGGAGCTCGGGATACGTCGCGGCGTCGAAGAAGTCCGGGGAGGCGAGATGCTCGGCGAGCTGCTCGTTGTCCACGTCGATGCTCGAGGCCTGCGCCACGCCGCGAAGCCCGTCGGCGTCGAGCGTCGCCTGGACGTCGGTGAACGCGCCGCGGAACGGGGCGACGCCCATGTAGGTCACCGAGAACCCGACCGTCGAGTGAGTCGGATCGAGCGTCCACGTGCCTGCAGGTGCTACAGCCGTCGGCTGGATGGTGCTTGTCATCTGAGATTCCTCCCGCGTCACGTGCGCTTTTTTGCGCACTCAATACTTGTTAATGCAAGTAACGCGGGGAGGGGCGGCGCTATTCCCGGTCGGCGATCGCCGCGAGTGCGGGAGCGATGCGCTCCCGGTCTGCGAGCGGAAGTGGGAACATCGGTGACACGACGAGCACCTCCGCTCCCGCCGCCCGTTCCGAGGCGAGCCGGATCGCCGCCTCGAGGCTCGCGGCGCGGATCGTCTTCTCCTTGTCGAAGAACGGCGCCAGGCGGACGGCGGCAGGGCCGAACAGCACCACGAGGCGCGCCGCGCGGCGCGCCTCGGCACACGCGAGCTCCAACAGCAGCTCCTCCTCGGGTGAGGCGTGCACCTCGAGCCCCGCCTGCTCGAGCTCGCCGCCGGCGACGAGGACCACGGAGTCGTCGGCACGGTCGTCGAGCGTCGACGCCGTCTTTGCCGGGGTGGCGGCCATGCTGTCGTCGATGAGCTCGGTCTCCCCCATCCGCCCGATCCGCCGCGCGCGAAACGGCGGGCTCTGCGGCGGCTGCAGCTGCTCGGGCATCGCGCCCGCGGCAAGCGTCGCGGCGGCCGCAGCGAGCAGCGCCTGGACGCGGGGGCCGTCGAGCGTCTGCGGCAGGCGAAACGTCTTGTCGCCGTCCTCGTCCCGCAGCACGACCTGCTTCCCGTGGACGAACGCGCCGAGGGGCACCTCGCCGCGGCCGGAGAAGCCGTACCGCCGCCCCGGCGAGAGATCGGCGATCGCCGCGGCACCGGCGTCGTCCTCGTTCACGACGACGACGTCGCTAGGCGACTGCCGGCGGACGATCGCCGACTTCGCCTCGCGGTACTTCTCGAACGACCCGTGCAGCTCGAGGTGGTCCGGCCAGAAGCACGTGATGACCGCGATGTTGGGGCTCCGCGTCGTGTAGCAGAGGTGGGAGCTCGTCAGCTCCATGACGATGAAGCCGTCCGTCGGAGGCGGCAGCAGCTCGGCCGTCGGCCAGAGGTTCGAGGCCCGCGCGGTCGTGCTGGCATGGACGCGGACGCCCGCGGTGCGGAGGAGGTACGTGAGGAACGCCGCGGCCGTCGTCTTCCCGGCGGTTCCCGTCACGCCGATGGTCGGCACGGTCGAGCGCTCGAGCACGAGATCGCCGAGACAGCGCAGGACGCAGCCCTGCTCGCGAAGCAGCCGGACGCGTGGTGCCGTCTCCGGCGTCCAAACGTCCATGAACGCCTCGTCATGGCGCCCGGGATCGCTGTCGAGGCTCGCGCTCCCCTTCACGTCGATCCACTCGTGGCGCAGCGCGAGCGCCGCTTGCGAGGCGGGGCCGAGGCCCGCGAGCGTCACGCGGCGACCCTCCCGCTTGAGCATGCGGGTGAGCGTGACCGAGTCGGGCTCGAAGCCCTCGACCAGGGTCGTCGTCATGTGCGGGGCGGCGCGGTCGTCATGAGCCGGAGCGGCCGGGGCGGCGCCGCAGATCCGCCCCGACCGGCAACCGAGGATTGTGTACCCACCTTGGCCACTTGGTCAACGGCCATGGCGGCGGCCCCCGCGCGCGTTACCTCGTCTGCGGGAAGCCCAGGTCGACCTTGCTCGTCGCGGGGTCGGGCCAACGCGACGTGACGACCTTTCCCCGTGTGTAGAAGTGGATCGACTCCGGCCCGTAGGCGTGCGAGTCGCCGAACAGGGACGCCTTCCAGCCGCCGAACGAGTAGTAGGCGACCGGCACCGGGATCGGGACGTTGATGCCGACCATGCCCGCGTTGACGTCGAACTGGAACCGGCGTGCCGCCCCGCCGTCGCGTGTGAACAGCGCGACGCCGTTGCCGTACGGGTTCTCGTTGGCGAGGCGGACCGCGTCGTCGTACGTCGGGGCACGCACGACCGACAGCACCGGCCCGAAGATCTCGTCCCGGTAGGCGTCCATCTCCGGCGTGACGTTGTCGAGCAGCGAGACGCCGAGGAAGAAGCCGTCGCCGTCCGGAGCCGTCTCACGGCCGTCCGCGACGACCGTCGCGCCCTGCTCTTCTCCGGACGAGATGTAGGACGCCACCTTGTCGCGGTGCTCGCGCGTGACGAGCGGGCCCATCTCGTTGTCGGGCTCCATGCCGTTCCCGACCTTCACGTTCGGGAGGCGCTCCTTGATCGCGGCCACGAGCGGATCCGCGACGTCGCCGACGGCGACGACGACGGAGACCGCCATGCACCGCTCGCCCGCCGACCCGTAGCCGGCCGAGACGGCGGCGTCGGCCGCCATGTCGATGTCGGCGTCCGGCAGCACGATCATGTGGTTCTTCGCGCCGCCCAGCGCCTGCACGCGCTTCCCGTGCTTCGTCCCCGTCTCGTAGATGTAGCGGGCGATCGGCGTCGAGCCGACGAACGAGACGGCTGCGATGCCGGGGTGCTCGAGGATCGCGTCGACCGCCACCTTGTCCCCGTGGACGACGTTGAACACGCCGGCCGGGACGCCGGCCTCCTTGAGCAGCCCAGCGACGAAGAGCGAGGCCGACGGGTCCTTCTCCGACGGCTTGAGCACGAAGCAGTTGCCGCAGGCGAGCGCGGGGGCCCACATCCACATCGGGACCATCGCCGGGAAGTTGAACGGCGTGATGCCGGCGACGACGCCGACGGGCTGGCGTATCGAGTAGACGTCGACGCCGGTCGACGCCTGCTCGGAGAAGCCTCCCTTGAGCAGGGTCGGAATGCCGCAGGCGTACTCGATCACCTCGAGCCCGCGTGCGACCTCGCCCATCGCGTCGGTGAGCACCTTGCCGTGCTCGGCGGTGAGGATCTTCGCGATGTCCTCCCGGTGGCTGTGGACGAGCTCGCGGATGCGGAAGAACAGCTCCGCGCGCCGGGCGAGCGACATTGCGCGCCACGCCGGGAATGCGGCGGCAGCCGCCTGGACGGCAGCATCGACCTCCTCGACCGACGCGAGGTCGACGGCGCCCGTCTGTACACCGAGCGCCGGGTTGTAGACCGGTCCGGACCGCCCGGATGTCCCGTCGACCCGCTGGCCGCCGATCCAGTGCGGGATCCGTGTGACCTGCTGGTCGCGCCCGGCGGCAGGCGCCTCGGCAAGCTCCGTCATGGCCAGCTCCTCTCGAAATCAGTCCTCTTGAGGGTATCGCGACTCGGCTCCACGCCGCTTGCCGGGCGGGACGGTGTCAGACACCGAACCTTGTCAAGTCGTCCGTTTCGGACAGTGCAAGAGGCCGCTCCGAGCGGAGGAATCTGTCCCGACATCGTGACATTCGACGCACACGTGTCTGACACCGGTGTTGCCTTGACAACACCGGACAGACGAGCCCGAACGTCGGCTCGCCCCGCGCCGCGAACTACGCCGGTGTCTGGCAGACGGCCTCGATGTTGTTGCCGTCCGCGTCGCGGACGAAGGCCGCGTAGTAGTGCTCGTGATAATGAGCCCGGACGCCCGGCTGGCCGTTGTCCGTGCCGCCGGCCTCCACGGCTGCGGCGTAGAACGCATCGACGCTGGGCCGATCCGCCGAGAACGCAACGTGACCGCCGCCAGCTGGACCGCGCTGGACGACCCCGAAGCTCGGCGCTCCTGCATCGCCGAACCCGAGAAAGCCCTCGGCCTCGTACACGAGCGAATAGCCGAGCGGCTCGAGCGCCTTCACGTAGAACGATTTCGCCGCCTCGAGGTCGGTGACGTTGACGGCGGTGTGATCGATCATGGTCTCCTCCTTCGCGCCGTGGTCGGCCAGACGCTACTCCGGCCCTCACGAGACGCCAAGGCCGACGCTCAGAGGTCGACGTCGCTCGTGTCGCAGTCGTCGGGCTTGCCCGAGTCGAATCCCTTCCTGAACCACTGAACGCGGAGCTCCGACGAGCCGTGCGTCCACTGCTCGCGGCTCCCGGCGCCGAGGCGGTCGTCGCCGACGGCGGCGGCAGCGGTGAGCCCTTCGTCGATGTCGCCGGGCTCGAGGATGCCCCGGTCGTAGGTCGACCGGGCCCAGATGCCGGAGAAGCAGTCGGCCTGGAGCTCCAGGCGGACGCTGTAGAGGTTCCGGTTCGCTGGATCCTCCTGCTGCTGCCGGCGGACGTCTGCCTCGATCCCCAGCACGGACTGGACGTGGTGCCCGAGCTCGTGCGCGATCACGTACGCGGCGGCGAAGTCCCCTGGGGCGCCGAACCGGCGCGACAACTCCTGGAAGAACGACAGGTCGAGATACACCCTGCGGTCGGCCGGACAGTAGAAGGGGCCCGTCGCGGAGGAGGCCGGCCCGCAACCGGACACGGTGCCGGACGTGAAGATGACGACCGGCGCTCTCGCGTACTGCCTGCCGGACTGCTGGAAGATCTGCGTCCAGACGTCCTGGGCGTCCTTCGCCACGAACTTCGCGAACTCGAACGTGTCGTCCTTGCCGGCCGCGCCGGCGTCGGGCCGGCCGCCGGGCTGCGCCTGAGGCGCCGGCTCGTCGATGTCCGGCGAGTACGGCCCGCCGCTGCCGCCTCCGCCGACGACATTCCCTCCGAAGACGAGGAAGAGCACGAGCAGCAGGATCAGGCCGAGCCCGCCGCCACCCTTCCCAATCGGGATCGGGAAGGCGCCTCCGCCGCCGAACGGCCCGCCGCCCTGCCCCCTGCGGTCCTCGAGGTCGCCCCGGCCGGACACTCGCTTCCAGCGCACGGTGGGACCCTACCCCGCTGGCGTCCGGGCTATGCCACGAGGCCGGCCTCGGCGAGCGGCCGGCGTGCCCAGGCGAGGCTCGCCGCGTACCACCCCTGGAGCGGCTGCAGCGTCACCCCGCCGCTCGACGAGTGCACGAACCAGCCGTTGCCGAGGTAGATCCCGGAATGCCCGATCTGCGACGGCTTGGACTTCGCCCCGTTGCTCCCGAAGAAGAGGACGTCGCCCGGCTCCAGCGCGGTCGGAGCGACACGAAGAGACTTCGGCACCTCGGCGCTCATCACGTACGTCGTCCGTCCCTTGATGACGGTTGCGAGAGACGGCGCGCCGTCGAAGGGCTCGAGCTTGAACACGCGCCAGACGAGACCGGAGCAGTCGAAGCCGCCGGGCACGGTGATCGTGTTGCCCGGTTCCGTCGCGCTCCAGAGCGTCTGCGTCTTCTCGGACATCCCGGCGAAGACGTACGGGTAGCCCACGAGGCGGATCGCCCGCGACAGGACCGCCCGCTGCCAGCTCGACAGCGACGGCACCGAGAACTCCGCGACGAGCGACTGGATGAGGGTCGAGCGCGCAGGATCGAGAGTCTTCAGCTTCGCGAGCGAGTACGCGGCTTCCGCGCGTGTCGCGTACTCCTTCGGGCCACGCTCGAGGTACTCGCTTGCCTGCGGGTGGTTGAGCCGAAGGCCGAGGAGGCGCGCGATCGTCTCGGTGCCGAGCATGTCGGTCGGGTCGAGCCGCGCGTCCCGCGCGACGAGCCTGATGGTGCGGGCGGAGGAGATGAGCCCGGCGGCGGCGACGAGCTGCGCGTCGAGCTCGCGCATCGTGACGGGCCGGTACGGGTCGAGCGGCGCGGTGTGCGGCTTGCCGAGCGCGACGATCGCGTCGTGGAGCTCCCCGCGCGTCAACGTGTCCTCCGGCCGGAATACGGTCACGCTCGGTCCCATCAGGCCGGCGAGCACGACCGAGGCGATCTCCGGCGCCGCCCAGCTCTTCTCGGCGCGGACGATCGTGGGTGGCGGGTCCTCCACGACGGGGACGACCGCGCGGGACGACCCCGCGGCCGCCAACGCCACGAGGCTCGCCGTGAGGGCAAGAGAGAAACGCCGCATCCTTCTCGTATCGGACGTCCGAATCGCGGGCTTGATCGGCCGATCGGGAACGCGAACCGAATCCGAACATCCGGCGCACCCTCGGGTACAACGGCTGCATGGCCCGGGAGACGATTCGCGACTGGGTGCGCACGCTCGAGCGCGCGGATCCCACGGAACAGTGGACGATGATCTGCTTCTTCGCCGGTCGCAGCGTCACGGTCGACGAAGGCGAGCTCAACGCCGCGATCCGTCGCGCGGAGCTGCTCCTGGCGGCAGGCGGAGACCCCCGTCGCGAGCTCGACCCGTTCGGGCGCGCTGCGACGGCGCTCGCGAACGACCTCGACTCCCCGGAGCGGCGCGCGCAGCTGCGCGCCGGTCTCGAAGCGCTCCGCACCGAGCTCGACGGGCTTCGCGGTGCCCGCGAGGCGCTCTCGCTCCTGCTCGACGACGCCGAGCTCGCGTGGACGGTGTACGCCACCGCGCTGCTCGCCGAGGCGCTCGCGGAGGAGTAGTCCTCAGCCGGCGAGCCGCGCGATCAGCTTCAGCGGCCCGCGCGCCGCTCCCCTCGCCTCCGAGGGGTGCGCGACGTTCCCGCAGAGGAGCCCTGCCACGACGTTGAAGACGCCCGGCGCCCGCGCCGCGGCGAACACGAGGCGCGGGTACTTGTCGAACGCGCGCTTCGCGGCCCACGACGCCGCGGCGTGGTGGTCGAGCGCGGCCGACAGAGCGGTCGTGTACCCGTCCATGTCGCCGGCCAGGATCGCGTCCGCCGCAAGCCGTGCCGAGACGAACGCCTCGTACATGCCGTCGCCGGAGAGCGGATCGACGAGGCCGGCCGCGTCGCCGACGAGCAGCACGCGTCCGCTCGCGGCGGGCGTGCCGAGGCGGCGCATGGGCAGCCGGTGCCCGCGGACGTCCGTGAGGACGTCCGGCTCGAGCCCGTGCGCGCGGGCGAGCCGCGCCAGGTGCTCCCGAAGCCTCGGGCCCTCGCTCCCCCATCCACCGACGCCGAGGTTCGCGTGGTCGCCCTTGGGGAAGACCCAGCCGTAGCCGCCGGGAACGATCGCGAGCTCGATCACGGCGGTGCGGTCGAGATCCTGCTCCAGGACGTCGAGCGGTACGTTGCCTTCAATGGCAACGCCCCGTACGATCCCCTCGCCCAGACCGATGGCTCGTGCGACGACACCGTTCGCGCCGTCCGCGCCGACGAGCGTGTCCGCCCGCACCGCCTCGCCGCGCACACGCGCGGCGAAGCCCTCGAGATCGACCTCGACGTCGGCCACGCCCGCGCCGTCCCGAAACTCTGCGCCCGCGGCGGCCGCCTGCTCGGCGAGGAACGAGTCGAGCCTGCGCCGCTGCGTCATGCGGATCAACGGCTCACCGTGGCTCCGCGCGAACTGCGCGCCGTAGCGGAGTCGGAGCTCGAACCGGTCGACGTCCCGTTCCACGACCGGCGAGGGGTCGACGGGGATCCGCTTGAGCGCGCGGCCGGTCAGCCCGCCGCCGCACGGCTTGTCGCGGGGAAACTTCGCCCTGTCCGCGAGCAGGACACGCGCACCCTCGCGGGCGAGATGGATCGCCGTGGCCGAGCCGGCTGGGCCGGCCCCGACGACGAGGACGTCGTATCGCCGCACGTCCCGAGTGTAGGGCGCGAGGGCGGCGCGGCTACAATCGCAATCCCGCAGGGATTCCCGAGTGGCCAAAGGGGGCGGGCTGTAAACCCGCTGGCTCAGCCTTCGGAGGTTCGAATCCTCCTCCCTGCATCGACGCCATGGACCGGCTCGGCGCCACGCGCGTCGTCCTTCCTACCCGGCTCCGCGCGTGATAAGAGAGAGCGCTGCGATGAGGGTCCACACGGAGAGCCGACGCTAGGACGACCCGCCACGACGCGTCGTGGCACTGCCGATGCCGGCCCTTCCTCACATCGTGCTGGTGATGGCCGACCAGCTCGCCGCGCGGGCGCTTCCCGCGTACGGCAACCCGGTCGTCCGGGCGCCGAACCTCGCGCGGCTCGGCGAAGAGAGCGTCGTGTTCGAGCGGCCGCTCTGCGCCTCCCCGCTCTGCGTGCCTTCGCGCAGCTCGTTCGTGACGGGGATGCTCCCCTCGCGAACAGGGGTCTACGACAACGCGTCCGAGCTGCCTGCGTCGGTTCCCACCTTCGCGCACTATCTCCGGCTGCGGGGCTACCGGACCGTGCTCGTGGGGAAGATGCACTTCATCGGCCCCGACCAGCTCCATGGCTTCGAGGAGCGGCCGATGCCGGACGTGTATCCGGCAGGGCTCGACTGGATCCCCGACTGGCGGCTGGCCGACGACGAGACGCTCGCCTGGTACCACGACCTGTCGAGCGTCCAGCGGGCCGGCCCCGTGCGCGAGACGCTGCAGGTCGGGTACGACACCGAGGTCGTCGGCCACGCCTGCCGGACGATCCTGGACAGCGCCCGAGGCGACGCGCGCCCGCTCCTGCTCGTCGTCTCCTTCACGCATCCGCACGACCCGTACGAGGTGCCGGCCTCGCACTGGGACCGGTACGACGGCGTCGAGATCGACGCGCCCGCGTTCCCCGAGCCGCCGGAGACCGTCGACGCGCCCACGCGCCGGCTGCGCGCGATGGTCGCGGCAGACCGGATCCCGCTCGAGCCCGAGCAGGTCGTCGCCGCGCGGCGCGGCTACTACGGCGCCGTCTCGCTCGTCGACGACCACCTCGGCAGGATCCTGACGGCGCTTCGGGAGGAAGGCCTCGCGGACGAGACGATCGTGGTCGTCACCTCCGACCACGGCGACATGCTGGGCGAGCGAGGGCTCTGGTACAAGATGGCGCCCTTCGAGGACTCCGTTCGCGTGCCGCTCCTTGTGCACGCGCCCGGCCGGTTCGAGCCGCGGCGAGTAGCCGAGCCCGTGTCGCTGCTCGACCTCGCCCCGACGCTCGTCGATCTCGCCGGCGGGTTCGGCGAGGACGGCCCGGCCGCGGAGATCGACGGCCGAAGCCTCCTTCCGGCACTCCACGGCGAGCCTGCGCCGGACCGGGACGTTCCGCTCGAGTACCTCGCCGAGGGCGTCCGCGCACCGCAGGTGACGCTTGTCCGCGGGTCGCTCAAGCTCGTGCGCGAGCTCGGCGAGGACGATCTCGTCTACGACGTCGCGCAGGATCCCGGAGAACGGACCACGCTCGCAGCCACGCCCGACACCGACGCTCTCGCTCGGACGGCGGACTCCCGCTGGGACCTCGGTCGCCTCGACGCGGACGTTCGCGCGAGCCAGCGCGCCCGTCGGCTCGTCGCCGCCGCATTGGCAACCGGCGAGCTCAGGCCGTGGGACCTGCCGGCCGCCGAGCCCGACGGGCCCTACATCCGGTCAGGCCAGGACTTCTGGGGCCGTCTCGAGCGAGCCCGCCGCGTCTGACGCGCGTCGCGCCGCCAGGACGCCCTCGAGGATCGCCTCCTCGAGCGAGCGCGGCCCGAGACAGTCGCCCGCCTCCTCCACGCGGTACCCCGCCTCCCGCAGCTCGACGGCGAGCTCGTCGTTCGGAACGCGTCCGAGCGCCGTGACGAGCAGGTCGGTCTCGATGGCCATCTCGAGGTCGGGCGCGAACACGTTGGCGAGGGTCACCCAGCCGTCGGCGCCGCTCCGCAGCTCGTGGTGGTGGACGATCGTCACCCCGGCGCGGTAGAGGCGTTGCAGGTAGAGGTTGCGCCGGTATTGATGGACGCCCTCGCCGGGCGCGACCGACGCGATCGCGAGCGTGACGTCGCATCCCTGCGCGGCGAGAAGCTCTGCTGCGTCGAGCCCAGACGGATCACCACCCCAGTCCGCAACCACGACGCGGCGGGCAGAGGACGCTTGCAACAGTCTGTTGCAAAGTACATCCCACGCCCGGATGACCTCCACACCCTCGAGCGGGAGCGTGGGCTCGTAGGGACGCGCCCCCGTGCAGACGACGACCGCGTCGGGCGCCTCGGCCCCGAGCGCCGGAGCAGACACGTCGACACCGAGCCGCACGTCGGTCGACCGGTGGATCTCGAGGAACGCGCGCGCGATGCCGCCGCCGCCGGGCGTGTCGAGCGCCAAGGCGAGCTGGCCGCCGATGCGGTCGCCTCGCTCGAGCAGGAGGACGTCGTGACCGGCGCGCCGCGCCTCGTCCGCGGCGGCGAGACCCGCAGGGCCGGCGCCGACGACGACGATCCGTTGGGGCCGCTCCGTCGGGATCGTCGCCGGGAGGCGGAGCTCGCGGCCCGTGCGCGGGTTGACTGCGCAGGCGATCGGCGTGCCCGCGTGGTAATGCGCGATGCAGACGTTGCAGCCGATGCAACGGACGATCGCGGCCGCGTCGCCGCGGCGGGCTTTGGCAGGCAGCTCGGGATCGGTGATCAGCGCCCTGGTCATGCCGACGGCATCCACGACGCCCGACGCGACCAGCCGCTCCGCGGACGCGACGTCGACGATGCGCGACGTCGCGATCAACGGCGCCGTACGCGCGATGCCTGCGAGCGCCTCCGCGACGACGTTCTCGACGACGGGAGGCGGCGGGACGATCATCGTCGAGCCGAGGTAGGAGGAGGACCGGCCCAGTGCCGCGGACAGGTAGTCGACGCCTTCCGCGCCCGCGACCTCGGCGATCAACGCCGCACGCGGCGAGTCGGCCGAGAGCCGGACGCCGAGCGCAAGCCCTGGCGCCGCGTCACGGACCGCGCGGAGAACGGCCCGCAGGAACTCGGCGCCGTCGGCCCACACGTCTGTGCGGCGGTTCAGCGCTGGGTCGAGGAACTGCTCGAACAGATATGCGTGGGCAGCGGTCACCTCGACGGCGTCGAGCCCGCCCTCGGCCGCGAGGGCGGCGGCGCCCGCGTACCCGGCGATCAACTCGTCGACCTCGTCGGTGCGAAGCCCGCGCGGCTCGACGCGGAAGCGCCCGCTCGGCACCGACGACGGCGCGAGCGCGGGCGTCCGCGGCGGGCTCGTGATCTGCTCACGTCCTCCGTGGAAGAGCTGCACCCCGAGCCGCGTGCCGTGCGGACGAACGGCGGCGACGAGCTTGCGGTAGCCGTCGACGATCTCCGGCAGGTAGCCGCCGAGCGTGTGCGGGGTGAGCAGCCCCGACGGGTGGACGGCGGTCGCCTCGATCAGGATCAGGGCAGTCCCGCCCCGCGCGCGCTCGGCGTGGTACGCGACGAGGTCGTCCGTGGGCAGGTGCTCATGGACGAGGCTCGTCTGGTGCGACGTCGAGACGATGCGCGCGGGAACCTCGATCGGACCCAGCGCGAGCGGCGTGAAGAGGTGCGGGAAGGCCGTCACGCGACCGCCTCTCTCGGGCGGCGGAGCGACGTCGCGAGCCAGAACGAGCACAGAACGCACGCGCCGATCGCCGGGACGAGCCCGAGCCGGATGCCGCCGATGTCCGCGAGCGCCCCTGCGAGCACGGGCCCGACCGCATTCGAGGCGCCCCAGGCGACGTTGAGGACACCGACGACAGTCCCGTAGCCGAGACCGGCGCGATCGGCGCCAATCGCGCCAAGGGGATACGGCAGCGTCGAGACCGTCGCCCACGCGGGGCCGCGGATGACGACGAAGACGAGCAGCGCTGCGGTCGCCGTCGTCACCAGAGGCACGCCGAGCAGCATCGCGTATGCGCCCGCAGCGACGCCGGCGAGCCCGAGACCGCGGCCGTTCCCGGCGGCCCGCGTCACGGCGACCGTCGCGGCCACGAAGACCGCGCTGGAGGCGGAGAACGCGAGGCCGATCTCGCCCGACGTCAGCCCGTTCGCCCGGAGCTCGAGCGGCACGAGCAGGTTGACCGAGCCGTTCACGATCCCGAGCACGAACATGAGCAGCAAGGCCGCGAGGACGTACCGCTCGTACGCGCCGCGCGCGAGCAATGCCCGCAGTCGCGGCTGCTCCGCGGGAGCGGCGGCAGGCTCGTCCCGGAGCAGCGCGACGGCGAGCGTCGCAACGGCCGTGAGCGCCGCGACACCGAGGAACGGCGCCCCGAGGCCCACCTCGTCGCCGAGGTACCCCGCGATCACGGGCCCGGTGACGCTCGCAGCGCCCGCGGTCGTGATCGTGCCGCCGAGCGCGAAGCTCCGGTGGCGGCCGACCGGCACCGTCGACAGCACAGCGAGCCCCGCCGTCCACACGATGCCCATTCCGACGCCGAACAGCGTCCGGGCGCCGAGCAACGACCAGTAGCCGTCAGAGAGGCCGAGCCAGACGTGCGAGGCGACGAGCAGCACCCCGCCGGCGACGGTGAGCCGTCGTGCACCGAGCCGGTCGGCCAGCATGCCGACGGGCAACGCCACCGCGAGCATCGCAAACCCCGCCGCGCCCAGCACCGCGCCGGTCTGGACGGGACTGAGGTCGAGCTCCTCGGCAAACCGCGGCGCGAGCGGCACCATCGCGAGCCACGCGAACTCGGTCGCGAACAGCAGGATGTAGATGCTGGCGACGCGGGCGGCCACCGGTCGAGCCTACGCGCTACTCGACTGCCGCAAACGCGTGCTCGAGGCTCGGTGTGTCTGCGAGCAACTTCTTCGTGTAGTCGGCCTTCGGGGCGTCGAGCACCGCACCGACGGTGCCGTGCTCGACGATGCGACCCTCGCTCATGACGGCAACCTCCTGCGCGATCGTCCGGATGAGCGCGAGGTTGTGGGTCACGAAGAGCAGTCCGATGTCGAGCTCGCGCTGGAGCTCCGCGAGGACGTCGACGATCGCCGCCTGGACCGAGACGTCGAGCGCCGAGGTGACCTCGTCGCACACGAGCAGCTGCGGGTCGGCGACCAATGCTCGCGCGATCGCGACGCGCTGACGCTCGCCGCCCGAGAGCTGGTGCGGGTAGCGGTCGATGCAGGTCCGAGAGAGCTGCACGCGGTCGAGCGCCTCTCCGGTGCGGCGCCGCGCGTCCGCCCCGCCCGCTGCGAAGAACTGCTGGAGAGGCTGGGCGATGATCTGCCCGACCGTCTTGCGCGGGTTGAGCGAGTTGTACGGGCTCTGGAACACATACTGGATCTCGCGTCGCGCCTCGGAGTCGCGCGCCCGGCTGCCGGCCGGCAGAGGCTTGCCACGGAAGGTCACGTCCCCGACGTACGCGGTGTGAAGCCCGCCGATGCATCGTGCGAGCGTCGTCTTCCCGGAGCCGGACTCTCCTACGAGCGCGAGGCACTCGCGCGGCCGTACGGCGAGATGGACATCGTGGACGACCTCCCGCTGCCCGTAGGAGGCAGTCAGCGAACGGACGCCGACGAGCGCCGCCGCGACGTCGATCTCGGGAGGCGGCGCTGCTCCTGGACGCGCGGCTCCGGAAATCTGCATCACTTCCGCCGACCGGAAGCACCGCGCGACGTGGCCGCTCGCGACCTCCTCCAGCGCCGGCTCGGCTGCCCGGCACGCGTCGACGACGAAGGTGCAGCGAGGCGAGAACAGGCAGCCCGACGGACGGTGCCCCGGGCGGGGAGCGGTTCCCGGGATGCCGACGAGCGCATGGTGACCCGTCAGCTCGGGGATCGCCTCGACAAGCCTCCGCGTATAGGGATGAGCCGCGCGCCTGAAGAGCGCGCTCGTCGGTCCGACCTCCGCGAGTCGACCCCCGTAGAGCACCGCGACACGTGTTGCGAGCGTCGCGACGACGGCCAGGTCGTGGCTGACGTAGACGGCCGCGACACCATGCGCCCCGCACAGGTCGCGGATCGTCGCGAGCACGTGCGCCTGCGTCGTCACGTCGAGCCCGGTCGTCGGCTCGTCCAGGACGATCACGCGTGGACGGTTAGCGAACGCCATGGCGAGGCCGACCCGCTGCTGCTGTCCGCCCGACAGCTGGTGCGGGTACCGCCTCAGGAAGCCGCCGTCGCTCGGAAGGAGCACCTCACCGAGCGCCTCGGCAATGCGTGCCTGCTGCGCCTCCCGAGAGCCGAAGCCGTGCTCGGAGAGCGTCTCCTCGAGCTGCGCGCCGATCCGCATCGACGGGTTGAGCGCAGAAGCCGGATCCTGCGGCACGTACGAGACGAGCGAGCCGCGCAGCGCCTGGCGATGCCGCGGGCGCAGCTCCAGGATGTTCTGGCCCAGGATCCTCACCGCGCCGCTGCGGAACCTCGCTCCGCGGCGGGTGTGTCCGAGGATGGCGAGGCCGACGGTCGTCTTGCCCGAGCCCGACTCGCCGACCAGGCCGAGCACCTCGCCTGCCTCGACGCGGAACGAGACGCCGTCGACGATGTCCTCGTGGTCGCCGTCGGCGAGCTCGACGCAGAGGTCGACGACCTCGAGCGTGGGGATGTCGACCACCGGCGTGGAGGCGACCGCGGCGGCTGCCTGGCTCACCCGCTCGACCTCCTGCCCCGCTCGATGCCGATCGCCGCACGCGCGAGACCGTCGCCGATGAGGCTCGTTCCGATGGTCAGGAGCCCGATCGCGATCACGGGCAGCACCACCGGCCACGGCTGAATGATCAGCCCGTTCTTGTTCTCGTTGATCATCAGGCCCCAGTCCGCCGCTGGCGGCTGGAGGCCGAAGCCGAGGAAGCTCAGGCCGGCCACGACGGCGATGTTGAACGTGAGACGCAGCGTCGTCTCGACGACGAGCGGGCTCGTGATGTTCGGCAGGACCTCGCTGAACAGGATCTTCCGCCTGGGGACGCCGATCGCCTCGGCGGCGCGGACGAAGTCGCGCTCGACGACCTCGACCGCGGCTCCACGTGAGACGCGGGCGGCGCGCGGCAGGGTGGTCACGGCCACGGCGAGCACCAGCAACCACAACGACGGACCGACAGTGGCGGCGAGGACGAGCGCGAACACGATCTGTGGGAACGAGAGCACGACGTCCATCGTCCGCATCAGCAGGTCGTCGAGCCTGCCGCGCGAGTACGCGGCGAGCAGCCCGATCACGACTCCTCCACTCACCCCGAGCGCAGTGGCGAGCCCCGACAGGATCAGGACGGTGTAGCCGCCGGAGAGGAAGCGGCTCAAGGTGTCCCGGCCGAGCGCGTCGGTCCCGATCCAAGCGTCGCTCGACGGCGGCGCGAAGGGAAACTGTCCCTCGACGCCCTGGTCAGGCGGGTAGCGGCTCACGAACGGGCCGATCACGGCGATCAGGACGAGCAGCAGCGTGATCCCGACCCCGATCTTCGTGCGGTGCTGCGCCCACGCGGCGCCGACGAGCAGGCGCCAGGGCGCCTTGGCGTCCTCGACCTCGACTGCCGGCGCGTCGGTCGACGCGACGACGCTCACGAGAGCGACGTCCGGAGTCGCGGGCTGACGAAGATCGTCGCGAGGTCGGCGAGCAGGTTGAGCACGACGTACAGCCCCGCGATCAGCAGCGCGAGCGCCTGAACGACCGGGACGTCGCGCCCTCGCACGGCGTCGACGAGGAGCAGCCCGATCCCCGGGTAGTTGAAGACGGCCTCGACGACGACGATGCCGCCGGCGAGGTATGCGAGGTTGATCGCGGTGACCTGGAACGTCGGCGCGAGCGCGTTCGGCACAGCGTGGCGCCAGAGCACGCGGCGCTCCGAGAGGCCTTTCAGGCGCGCCATCTCGACGAAGTCGCTCTCGAGGATCTCCACCGTCGACGCGCGCATGATCCGCGCCGTGTACGGGACCACGGCGATGACGAGCGTCGCGACGGGCAGAATCAGCTCCTTCGGGTAGTCCCACGGCCGGGCGCCGGGCTCCGTCACGATCACGCTCGGCAGGAACGTGAACACCGTCGTCGAGAAGAGCACCGCGAGGCCGATGCCGACGACGAACTCGGGCAGCGCGGCGAGACCCAGCGTGACGATCGACGTGACCTGGTCGAAGACGCCGTCGCGGCGCCGTGCGCTGATCGCGCCGATCGCGATGCCGAGCGGCACGCTGATCACGGCGGCGAGCATCATCAGGAAGAGCGAGTACACGAGCCGCTCGCCGATCACCTCCGTCACCGGGAGGCTGTTCGCGAGCGACTGGCCCAGATCGCCCGTGAAGACCCCGGAGATCCAGTCCCAGTACTGGGTGGTCACCGGCTTGTCGAGCCCGAGCTGGCGGCGGAGCTCGGCGAGCGACTCCGGGGTGGCGCTGCGGCCGAGGAAGGAGCGCGCCGCGTCGCCGGGCAGCGCCTGGGTCGCCGCGAAGATGATCACGGACGCGAAGAACAGCGTTACGAGCCCCAGGAGGAGCCTGCGAACGACGAAGCCCGTGATCCCGTGCATTGGCATGTGGGGGCCGGGCTCGCGCCCGGCCCCGTCAGTCGTTTCAGACGAAGAAGATCGTCCGGAATCCGTTCCCGTACTTGTTGAGGTTGAGCGTGCCGCGGTCGAGCTTGAAGCCGCCGACCTTGGTCGAGTACGCGTCGGTGAGGTTCTTGAAGCCCCAGATGATGAGGCCACCGTCGTCGTACTCCATCCGCTGCATCTCCTTGATGAGCTGCGCCCGCTTCTCCACGTCGACGGTCGCGAGCGCCTGGCGGTAGAGCCCTTCGAACTTCTTGTAGCCCGGATAGGCGTTCCAGTGGGTCTCGTTGAACGGCGCCGTCGCGAGGACGCCCGCGGCGACCTGCTGGAGGTAGTTCCTCGTACCCCAGTAGTCCGCGGAGAACGGCCACTTGAGGTACTGATCGCCGTAGATCGTGCCGCCGTCGACGTTCTTGACGGTGACGTTGACGCCGCCGGCCTTCGCGTTCTGGGCGAAGATCGTCGCGCCCTCGACCATCCCGGTGTCGGCCGGGCTGGTGACGAGCTCGACCGAGAGCCCTTCGTGGCCGGCCGCCTTGAGGAGCGACTTCGCCTGCTCCGGGTCGTACTTGCGCTGCGGGAACTCGTTGCCGGCGTAGGCCGGGTCGAACGGCGAGTAGATGTCGTTCCCCACCCGGCCGAACCCCGAGAGGCCCTGCTGCACGACCTGCGGCCGGTTGATGAGCAGCCGCATCGCACGCCGCACGCGGGCGTCGGTGAACGGCGCGACGTCGACCCGCATGCAGAGCGGGGTCCACGCCCCGGTCTGCGCCGTGTAGATCTTGAGGTTGCCGCGCCGCTGCACGACCGGGACCTGCGCGAACGGCACGTCCGTCATCGCGTCGATCTGCCCGGACAGGAGCGCGTTCACCTTGGCGGCGTCGTCGGGGAAGTTGATGATCCGCACCTCGTCGAAGTACGGCTGCCCTTTGCGCCAGTAGTTCGGGTTGCGCACGTGGACGCTCTCGCGCCCCGGCGTGAAGCTCTTCACCTTGAACGGGCCCGTCCCGATGAACCGCAGCGGGCCCTTGCCGACCGCGTTCGGCTGGTACCCGACCGGCACGACGCCTTGGAAGTACTGCGCGAACGCCTCGACCAGGGTGACGTCCGGCCGTGAGAGGTTGAGGCGCGCGGTGCGCTTGTCGAGCTTCTTGATCCGCTTCAGGTCGATCGCGCCGAAGCCCGCGTTGCCGAACAGCTTGAGCTTCGCGTTCTTCGTGCGCTTGATCGAGTAGATGACGTCGTCGATCGTCAGCGTCTTGCCGTTGTGGAACTCGATCCCGTCCTTCACGCGGATCAGGTACTGGTTGGCCTTCTCGGCCCTGAGCTCCTCGGCCAGGTTGAGCTTGATGCGGTAGTTCTCGTCGAAGTACGCCAGCCCCTCCCACCCGGTCATCAGCCGTGCGATGTCCGACTTCGCGACGATGTGCTGCCCGTCGATGAAGTCGGTCGAGCCGCCGCTCACGGCCAGCCGGAACGTCCCTCCCTTCTTCGCCTGGGCGTTCGCGAGCGCAGCCTCCGTCAGGGGTCCGAGAGACGTGGCCGACGCGACGATTCCCAGCGCCGCGGCCCGTCTCACGAGATCCGCCCGGGTCATACCGGGTTTGACTTCTCGACTGAGGACCTCGTCGGTTGACTCCATCAGCCCTCCTCCTTGTGGACGCGACGATTCAAGGGGATGGAGACGCACACGTCAACCGCGGCCGCCTTGGGAGCAGCTCGGCAACTTGCACTCCACCACGGTGCGCCGATTGTCCCAGATGTCGGTTTGTCAGTCAATCTGACATTATGTGCGCGTGGACGAGCAGTGGACCGTTCCGCCCGTCGAACGCTCGTCGACGACCGAGCAGGTGCACAAGGCGCTGCGCGACGCGATCGTCGACGGGACGATCCCCCAGGGCGCACACCTCCGGGAAGTGCACCTCGCCCGGCTCGTCGGCGCGAGCCGCAGCACCATCCGCGAGGCGATCCGGCATCTCGTGCAGGAAGGCCTGGCGGCGTACGAGCTGCATCGCGGGACGTTCGTGCAGTCCCTCTCGGTCGACGACCGGCTCGACGTCTACGTCGCCCGGGCTGCGATCGAGGTCGGTGCCGTGACGAGGCTGCTCAGCCGCTCGGAGGAATCGGATCTCGGCCCGCTCGAGGAGGCGCTCGAGACGCTGAGGCGCGCGGCGCGTGGACGGCGCCGCCCGACCGAGCGGATGATCGAGGCCGATCTCGCCTTCCACCAGGAGCTCGTCAAGCTCGTGGGGAGCCCCAGGCTCGATCGCGCGTTCGACACCCTCGCCGCGGAGACGCGGATGCTCCTCCGACACCATCCGGTCTATCCCTGGCGGACATACGTCGCCGACCACGAGCAGCTGCTCGACGGGCTGCGCGACCGCAATCCGGAGCTCGCGCGGCTCGTCGCCGACCACCTGACCCTGAGCGCCGACCTCATCGGCGGCGAGCTCGCCGGTGCAACCGCCGCACGCGAGCAGGTGGCGGCCGTGTGAACACGGAGGCGTTCATCACGTGCGCCGTGACCGGCGTCGGCGCGACGACCGCGCGCAGCGAGCTCGTCCCGGTGACGCCCGAGCAGATCGCCGATGCAGCGCTCGAGGCGGCCCGCGCGGGCGCCGCGATCGTCCATCTCCACGTCCGCGACCCCGCGACGGGAGGGCCGTCGCGCGATCCGGCGCTGTACAAGGACGCCGTCGAGCGGATCCGGGCGTCGGGTACCGACGTCGTCCTGAACCTCACCGCCGGGATGGGCGGCGACCTGGTGCTCGGCGGCGTCGAGTCGCCGCTCCCGCTCGATCCCGGCGGCACGGACATGGCCGGCGCGACCGAGCGTCTCGCGCACGTCCGCGAGCTGCGGCCCGACATCTGCACGCTCGACTGCGGGACCATGAACTTCGCCGAGGGCGACTACGTCATGACCAACACGCCGTCGATGCTGCGCGAGATGGCGCGCCAGGTGCAGGAGCTCGGCGTCAGGCCCGAGCTCGAGGTCTTCGACGCGGGTCACCTCGTCTTCGTCAAGCAGCTCGTCGAGGAGTGCCTCGTCGACGACCCGGTGCTGATCCAGCTCTGCCTCGGCATCCCGTACGGCGCGCCCGACGACCCCGCCACGCTGCTCTCCCTCGTCCACAACCTCCCGGCGGGCTGCGTGTTCACGGCGTTCTCGATCGGCCGGATGCAGCTCCCCTACGTCGCGATGTCCGTGCTCCACGGAGGCAACGTCCGCGTCGGGCTCGAGGACAACCTCTGGCTCTCGCGGGGCGTGAAGGCGACGAACGGCGACCTCGTGGCCCGCGCGGTGACGATCCTCGAGGCGATGAACGTCCGCGTGCTCGGCCCGACGGAGGTGCGCGAGCGACTCGAGCTCGCCGTTCATGTCTGAGGCGCCGCGCGTCGCGCTCGTCGGCGGCGGCGTGATCGGCGGCGGCTGGGCGGGCCGTCTGGTCGAGACGGGCCACGACGTCGTCCTCTACGACCCGCACCCGGACGCGGCGCGACGGCTCGGCGAGGTGCTCGACAACGCGGAGCGCGCCTGGGCACGGCTCACGCTCGCGCCGCGGCGTCGCGGCCGCGTGACGTTCGCCGACTCGATCGCGGAGGCGGTGAGCGAAGCGGACGTGGTGCAGGAAAGCGTCCCCGAGGACGAGGCGCTCAAGCGGCGCCTGCTCGAGGAGATCGAGGCCGACGCGCCTCCGGATGCGCTCGTGTGCTCTTCGACGTCCGGCCTCCTTCCCTCGCGGCTACAGGAGGGCCTGGCCCACCCCGAGCGCTTCGTCGTGGGGCACCCGTTCAACCCGGTCTACCTCCTCCCTCTCGTCGAGGTCGTCGCCGGCGAGGGGACGAGCGAGGAGGCCGTCGACCGCGCGATGGCCTTCTACGCCTCGCTCGGCATGAGGCCGCTGCGCGTCCGGCGCGAGATCGAGGGGTTCGTCGCCGACCGGCTGCTCGAGGCGCTGTGGCGCGAAGCCCTCTGGCTCGTCCACGACGGCGTCGCGACGACCGCGGAGGTCGACGACGCGATCCGCTTCGGCCCCGGGCTGCGCTGGGCGCAGATGGGGTCGTTCCTCACGTACCGCATCGCCGGCGGCGAGGACGGCATGCGGCACTTCATGGCGCAGTTCGGGCCCGCGCTCGCCTGGCCGTGGACGAAGCTGACGGACGTGCCGGAGCTGACGGACGAGCTGCTGGACACGATCGCGTCGCAGTCCGACCAGCAGGCGGACGGCCTCTCGGTGCGCGACCTCGAGCGCCTCCGAGACGACAATCTCGTCGGCACGCTCCACGCCCTCCGGGCCCAGGGATACGCGGCGGGCGGCGTGCTCGCGGAGCACGAACGGCGACTCTTCGACGCAGCGCACTCGAGCAACGGCCGGCACGATCCGACGCGACCGCTCGCGCTCCACGACGCCGTCGTCCGGTCGGACTGGGTGGACTACAACGGCCACATGACCGAGGCGCGGTATGCGGAGGTGCTCGGCAACGCGAGCGACGCCTTCCTCCGTCATGTCGGGTTCGACGCCGGCTACCTCGACGCTGGGCACAGCTTCTACACGGTCGAGTCGCACATCCGGTACCTCGCCGAGGTCGCGGGCGGCGAGCCGCTGACCACGGCGACCCAGGTGCTCGCCGCGGACGAGAAGCGCGTTCACCTCTTCCACACGCTGGCGCACGGCCGCACCGGGGCAGTGCTCGCGACCGGCGAGCACTTGATGCTCCACGTCGACACGAACGCGGGGCGGGTGTCGCCGATGCTCGAGCCGGTCGCGGGCCGCGTCACGGCTGCCGCGGCGGCCCATGCCGACTTGCCGGCGCCTGAGGGTGCGGGTCGGTCGGTGGGCGCACCCACGGGTTAGCACCTCGGCCGCGGTGTCCTGGTGTCTGACTTCAGTCAGACACCTTTGCTCACACGGCGCTGACGACCCGCTCCGCGCGCGCCAGCCAGTCGGGCGAGATCTCGACACCCCAGCCCGGCCCGCCCGGGATCTCGACCATCCCGTCCACCACGCGAGGGCGCGGCTCGTACATGCCGGCCTGCCACGGGTAGTAGTCGTCCGGCTCGATCGAGAACTCGACGTACGGCCCGGCGTTCTCGATCGCCGCAAGCAGGTGCAGGGTGAACACGAGCACGAGCGACTGGTTCGCGGCGTGCGGCGTACACGGCAGGCCCACCGCGTCCGCGAGTGCCGCGACCCGAAGGGCGCGCGTCAGCCCGCCGACGTAGCAGACGTCCGGTTGGACGACGTCGACGGTGCGTGTCTCGACCATCCGGCGCCAGACGTGAAGATCCCAGTCCTGCTCGCCGCCCGTGACGTCCAGCGTGAGCGCTTCGGCCACCTGACGCGTCCACTCGAGCTCCCAATACGGGCACGGCTCCTCGAAGTGGCAGACACCGTGCTGCTCGAGCAGCACTCCGACCTCGATCGCCTTCCGCGGCGAGTAGCAGCTGTTCGCGTCGACAAGGAGGGCGACCTCGTCACCGAGCGCGCGCCGCACCGCCGGCACGATCTCCTCCGTGCGTCCCGGCCACTCGTCGGCGTCGTGGCCGCACTCCTTCCCGATCCTGACCTTGAACGCGTCGTAGCCGTCGACCTCGCGCAGGCGCGCGAGCCGGTTCGCCTCCTCTTCGGGGCGGATGTCCCGCCGCATGCTCGAGCCGTATGCGCGCACCTTCCCGGGACGACCCCCGAGGAGCTCGCAGACGCTTCGGTCCTCGCGCTTTCCGCGGAGGTCCCACAAGGCCGTCTCGAGCCCGGCGAGGGCGCGGTAGAGGTGGGAACCGGGAAACTTGTGCTCGCGCTCGGGTATCTCGTCCACGAGAGCCTCGATCTCCGACGCCTCGCGCGCGAGCGCGTGGGGCGCGACCTGGCGGTGGAGCACCTGCGTGGTGATGTCGGCGTGGTACGGGGCGACCTGTCCCCAGCCTTCGTGCCCGTCGTCGGTGCGCACGCGCACGAGTGCGACGAAGGCGTTCCCGAACGTCTCGACGCTCGCGATCCTCATCCGGCGCGCATAACGACCACGTTGCGTATCGCCTCGCCGCGCTCAGCCGTGTCGATCGCGTCGTTGACCCGCTCGAGTGGGTACCGCGCCGTCACGAGCGCGCCGAGCGCGAGCCGCCCCTCCTCGTACAGCCGGACGAGCCGCGGCACGACGTCGGCCAGTCGCCCCGAGCCCGCGCCGATCTTGCAGCCGACGATGCTGACGTCGTTGTCGACGAGGTCGACCGCGACGACGCTGAACGACTCGCCCAACGGCGGCATTCCGAGGACCGCGACCGTTCCACCGCGCCGGACGAGGAAGAGCGCCCGCTCGACGGCGGGCGCGCTGCCAACGGTGACGAACACGTAGTCGGCCCCACGGCCGTCGGTGAGCTCGCGCACCGAGGCGGCGAGGTCGTCACCCGGGTCGAGGCCGTGCGTCGCGCCGAACCCCGTCGCGACGGCACGCCTCTCCGAGGACGGCTCGACCGCGACGATCGTGGCCGCCCCGGCAAGCCGGGCCCCCTGGACGACGTTGAGCCCGACCCCACCCGCCCCGACCACGACCACCGTCGAGCCGGGCGCGACACGAACGTTGTCGAGCACCGCGCCGACGCCGGTGATGACGCCGCAGCCGAGGAGCGATGCCAGGTCGAGGGGGAGCGTGCTCGGTACCACGGCGACCTGCGAGACGTCGACGACGACCTCCTCGGCGAACGCGGCGGTGCGCAGGCCCTGGACGACCGGCTCGCCGTCCGCTGTCTGAAGGCGCGGCACGGAGTCGGCTGGAAAGGCGCCGTTGCAGAGGTGCTCCTCCCCGCCCCGGCAGAACGCACAGTGCCCGCACGAGCGGAGGAGGCTGACCACGACCGGATCGCCCGGCCGGACACCCTCGACGTCCGAGCCCGTCTCCGAGACGATGCCCGCGGCCTCGTGGCCGTAGACGGCCGGCAGATCGCCGCCCCACGCGCCGCGGGCGTACGCGATGTCGCTGTGGCACACGGCGCAGGCGGCGATCTCGACGCGCACCTCGCGTCCTACGGGACGCGCGAGCTCGAGCTCCTCGAGCGTCAGCGGCGCGCCGTGTTCGCGGCAGACGGCGGCTTTCACGCGGTGCCGGCAAGCGCCTCGTGGACGAGACGCTGGAAGTGCTGCAGCAGGTGCTCGCTCCCGAGCAGGAGGCGTCCCTGCTCGACCATCCCCGAACGGAGACCGCGGTGGACCGACTCGACGAGTTCCTTGTCCTCCTGCCCGACCTCGGCGCCGAAGTCCGTGATCTCCGCCACGACGTCTTCCGGCGTGTCGGGGTCCCAGAAGCCGTCGACGTAGGTGCGCGTCCGGTCGGGCCCGTCCGGCTCGAAGACCAGCACGCGGACGTGCGCCGGCCCCGGGAAGACGTTGAACGTCCAGTTCGGCCAGAAGAAGTGGAACTGGCTCGCGGTCAGCGGCCCGGACGGGACGTAGGGAACGCCGTTCGTGTCGCCCGCCTCGACACGGCGGGTCACCGGACCGACCTGGCTCGACGACCAGCGACCGGTGGACAGCCCGTACGCGTCGGGGTCCACGTCGATGAGCCTGCTGAAGCTCTTGTGCGCGACCGGGCAGTGGTAGCACTCGAGGTAGTTCTCGACGACGACCTTCCAGTTGGCCTCGACCACCCACTCGCGGGAGCGGCCGCGGTACTCGAGCACGTTCACGTCGATGCCCCGGTCGAGCATGATCTTCGGGACGTCGCCGAGCACGTCCTCGAGCGCGATGCCGTCGTCCGACGGGTTCACGTAGACGAGCGGCCCCCACGTCTCGACGCGCACGGGCAGCAGCCCCAACTCCGAACGATCGAACTCCGGCTCGCGGTCGGACCTCGGGGCGGCGCGCAGCGACCCGTCGAGGTCGTACGTCCAGGCGTGGTACGGGCACTGGAGCGTCTCGCGCTTGCCGCAGCCGGACGCGACCTCGTGCCCTCGGTGGCGGCAGACGTTGACGAACCCGCGGAGCTCGCCGTCCTTGCCGCGTACGACGAGGATCGGGATGTCGCCGGCGCGGCACGTGAAGAACGAGCCGGGCTCGGACACCGACTCGGCCGTGCCGCCGTACTGCCAGCCGCGGCGGAAGATCCGCTCCTGCTCGAGCCGGTAGACCTCCGGGTCGGAGTACCAGGACGCGGGCAGCGTCAGGCCGCGGTCGAGCTGCTCTCGGAGATTGCCCGCCACGTCGACGGCCATGGCCGCAGCTTCGCAGGTTCACCCGGCCGGCGCGAGAGCGACGAGGCGCCCGAGGGGACCGTCGAGCATGCATCGCCGCCACGAGTCACCCCGGTCACGGCTCTCCCACAGCTGGCCGTCTGCGAGTCCGGCGAAGAGCCGCTCACCGACGTGCAGCAGCGCGTAGGGCATCGCGGGCAGCGGCTCGGGTAGCCCGCCGCCGAGCGCGGCCCAGCCACCGTCCTCGCGCCGGTAGATCCTGGCGTGCGGGTCTCCGCGGCCGTGCGCGGCGAACGGGCCGGTGCTCGCGGAGACGAACCACACGTCGGGGTCGTCGGGATCGACCGCGACCGACCACGTGTAGTGCCGATCGCGGCCATCGTCGGCTCCCTGCCACGTCTCTCCCGCGTCGTCGCTCCATGCGGCGCCGCCGCCTCCGGCCTCGTACGCTCGCCCCTCGACCGCCGGGTGCCAGGCGAGCGAGTGCACGTCGCGCTGCGCCCCGGGGCGATGGTCCTGCCAGGTCGCGCCTCCGTCCGTCGACCGCATCAGCCCGCCGAGCTCGATGCCGACGAGCAGCAGCCCGCCGTCGTGCGGGCTCGGAGCGATCCACCGCACGTGCGACGTCCACGGTCGCGGCGGGAAGCTCCAGGTCGGTCGCGACGGCAGCTCGAGCAAGCCGCCCAGCTCGCGCCAGCTGTCGCCGCGGTCGTCGCTCCGGTAGAGCGCGCTCGGCTCGGTGCCCGCGTAGACGGCTCCGTCTGCGGGGCTGACCGCGACCGAGAAGACGGCGGGCTGCGGTAGCTCGCACTCCGTCCAGGTCTGCCCTCGGTCGGTCGAATGGCGCAGTCCGCCCTCGCGCAAGCCGACGTAGACCGTGTCCGGGTCGGACGGATCGGAGGCCACGCACTGTGTGCCGCTTCCTTCGAGCGAACGATGGAGGGTCCACGCGCCGTCGACCTCGTCGAGGTGGGCGAAGCCGTCTCCGGTCGCCGCGTAGAGCCTCACCGAGCGCGCGTCAACCCCTCGCCGCGACCACCGCGTGATCGTACGCGTCGTGGTAGTTCCACCACTCGTACGGCGGGGTCTGCGGGTAGCCCTCCGGTGAGTCCTCCCACTCCTCCTGGCGGCCGAAGGCCGTGATGTCGAGGTAGGCCCACGTGCTCCCCATGTGCTCGTCACCCCGCGCGTCGACGAAGTATGTCCGGAAGATCTTGTCGTCGTCACGGACGAAGGCGTTCGTGCCGTGCCACTCGTCGACGCCGAAGTCGCGATCGAAGTCGTCGGTAATCGTGTACCACGGGATGTCGGCCCATCCCATCCGCGTCTTCCAGCTCTGAATGTCGGGCTGAGGCGCACGCGACGCGAACGCGAGCGTCGTGTCGCGTGCGTTCAGGTGCGCCAGATGGGCGACCTGGTCGGCCAGGAAGGAGCACCCGGGACAGCCGCGCTCGGGGAAGCTCGCGACGCCGGGCTCGTAGAAGAAGCGATAGACGATCAGCTGGCGGCGCCCCTCGAACAGGTCGAGCAGGCTCGCCGGGCCATTCGGCCCCTCGAACCGGTAGTCCTTGTCGACCGCCATCCAGGGCATTCGCCGACGCTCTGCTGCCATCGCATCGCGCGCGTGCGTCAGCTCCTTCTCCTTGACGAGCAGCTTCTCGCGGGCGCCCATCCACTCCTCGGGCGAAACGACCGGGGGTGTGTTCATCTCATCCTCTCCTCGATGTCGAGGGCCGGCCTCATCCCACGCCGCGAGCAGCCGACGGCGGAGCTCCCCGAGGCCCTTTCCGCCTCGTCTACCCCGAAGCCGGGAGTCGAAACGAGCGAGAATCGCCGCCTCGGCGCGGGCTAGACTGGGCCACCGAGCGCCCTCTTAGCTCAGTCGGTAGAGCACCTCCATGGTAAGGAGGGGGTCGACGGTTCGAGTCCGTCAGAGGGCTCTGCAAAGTCCCAGCAAATCAGGCGTTTCGCTTTCTGATCGGCTTGCACGTGCTTCAGTATGCAGTAGGTATGGAGCCGATTATGGAGCTTTCAGGTTTCAGACCGCGTTGTTCGGCGACGGATGGGCGTCGAAAAGCCTGCCACGCGCTGGAAGGCCGACGCCTCCTGCGACTAGGTCGGCGCTCGGAGTCCGGGAGTCGTGCCCGCCGGAGCGGGCGGTATGATCTTCTACGAGAGGTGTGTCACCTCAGCGTCGGCCTCGCCGGGTGACTGACAGGAGTCGCTCGCCCAGCGGGAGGGCCACCAGGCACCGAATGTGACGGCAACCCTGAAGCCCGAAGTCGCCGGTGGCGTAGCACCAGCCGATCCGGACACGCCGTGACAGCACGGACAGCCGGAGCGGGAGCGTCCTAGACGGCCTCTCTCGTGTATGGACCTCGGCCAGAAAGGGCTGGGATTCAGGAGGTGTCTAGGATGACCGAACTCACGCAGTCGCTGAACCCGCACGCCGCCGAGACCGCCACGGCGCCGGTCGACACCAAGGGCCACGACGAAACGTTCGTCCGGCCGATACAGGAGTTCAACGTCGCCAAACAGACCGCGGTGCGGAACCTCGCCCGCGCTCTGGTCGAGCAGTACGCCTTCTCCGAGGGCGGGGCGATGGCGATCGCTCAGGCGGTCGCGGACCCAGCGGCGGTGCGGAAGCAGCTCGGCACGCCCGACGAGACGACCGTGTTCGGCGGGACGCTCCTGACGGTGTCCACACGCATCTCCTCGCTCGCGGTGATCCCGCACGTCACGAACGGCCGCGTCATCGGCGCCACGCCTTACCCAGCCTCCGACACAGACGGCACGTTCACGCAGCCGAAGTACTGGCCCGAGCGCGACCTGAAGTCGAACGGCAGCGGCGAACTCATACTCGCCGGCGGAACGCGCTCCCGCGTGATCGAGGCTCTCGGCATGGCCGACGCAGAACTGCTCGCACACAACGCATGGGAGGAGTCGATCCGCACAAACGGCGTCTTCGCGCCGATCACGGCCGCTGTCCTCAAAGTCGAGACCAACGACGAGGAGGACGTCTGGGCGCTCTCTGCCGTAGACGGGTCGAGCCGCGTCGCGTCCTGCCACCGCATCCTCGGCCTCGACGTCGGCGATCCGCTTTACGGCTCCGTCGCGATCGCCCGCAACGCGCGCGGACGGGTGCAAGAGCTGATGAGTGTCGTCCACCGCTCGCGTGATGAGGTCACGCCGAGCGAGCTCGAGAAGGCGAGGGCCGCGACCGTACCCGCCACGATCGTCGTCGGCTTCCGGCCCGACCAACCCGGCCGCGGCGACCTCGTGGACGCCCTCGACGAGTACGTCGCGCTTCTCCACCTCGAGCCGCCGACCCCGTGGGCCGGCCCGGCCCGCGATAACAAGATCGCGGACTCGGTGATCGACGCACTCCGCGAGGCAAAAGCGCTCAACGACGAGCGCGCCTTCTGGTTCGCCGGGATGCTTGCACCAGCAGACGCTGCGACCGCCGGCCTCAGCACAGAGGCCGACGAGCGATCCGCCGACATCCTGCGGACGATCACGGCACCGTCGGACACGGACACGGGTTATGCGATCGGGCTCGGTATCCGACGTCGGACGCTGCGCCAGCGCATCCATCACGGCCCGAAAGCGGAGGTCGCGGCATCGCTTGCGCTGCGCTCCTACTCGACCGCGAACGTTAACCGGCGGAAGGTCGCGACAGCACTTCTCGAGGACATCTACCTGCTCGACGAGCTCTGGGAGAGCGACTGGGCCGTGACCGGACGCGACCCCGACGACATCCTCGAGGCGGCGCTCGAGGAGGACGAGGTCGGCGTGATCGGCCCCAGCATCAAGGAGCTGGCCGCGCTCGCCGCGTACCACATCACCACGCACGGCGCCCTCGCGACCCAGGAGGGCGGCTCGGGCGACATCACCGACCCAGGGACGGGCCTGACCCGTCCCCGCGACAAGCGGGAGCCGCGGGCGGTATTCGGCTCGATGCTCCACAGCGCGCACGGCCTGTACGCGCTCCACCGCACGATTGTGGACGGCCGCAACAGCCAAGCACCGCTCCAGGTGGACGAGCGGGGCTTCGTCGCCGTGACGGTCAACCGCGAGCCGGTTGGCCCGATGAACAACTTCTGGATGCGGACGGTGTTCCGCGAGAACGGTGCGGCACCAGTCACCCAGAAGGACACCCCAGCCAGCCCACGACAACAACTCACCACAGCCGTCAAGACGCTCAAGTCGGCGGTGTCGGCGGTGACCGAGGCCGTCGCCGGCATCGAGGGCGTGACCGACGCGACCGGGACGCCCCTCGTGGACATCGAGGGCGTGGACGAGTCGATGGTCAACGACCTCCGGGAGAAGCTCGAGGACGCCCGCGAGAGTCTCGCTGCGTACAAGCGGACGTGGCAACGGCGACACCCGCGGCCGAGCAACGCCGAGCCGACCGAGGACGACCTAGAGAACGAGTCCTGATGGTGAAGTTCACCGCGAACCTGTACTGGGTCACCTGCACGCTGGCCGGCAAGGCCCGCCGGGGATACCTACCGCACGGCGTCAACCTCCTCACCGCCGAGCCGAAGTTCCCGCAGGTGCGAAAAGCCGTCTACATCGTCGTCGACCGCACCGGCTGCGTCGCGTACGTCGGCAAGGTGTGCCGCCCTATCGACATCACGGCGGTGGAGTCGAGGCTCGTCGAGCACGTCGAGGAGGTCGCGAAGGCGAGGACCTGGGCGAAGCTCTACGCGATCCCGCTCAAGGCCGACACGCCGGACCTCGTCGTCGAGTACATCGAGGGGCTCGTCGGCGAGCGCCTCGAGCCATACCAAAACAAGCGCTTGCCGAACGTGGCGCGGCTGGCGGCCACCGTCGAGGCGCTGGTTGCCGACGCGATGGTGTAGGGGCGCCGCCGGCGTGAGTTCGTCCGGTCGGCGGGATCGAGTCGAGGGCGGAGGTCGGTCATCTTGAGCGCAAGCGATCATTCTGGACTTCACCTTGTGGGCTGACAACGAGACTCGGATCGATCTCCTTGGCTTCGACTTCCTGGTCGACGAGCTGCTGCTCATCCTGCGCGACCAGCGGCTCCTGCCGGTCACCGTCGGCGTCGCCGGCGACTGGGGCTCTGGCAAGAGCAGCTTGATCGGCATGGCTGAGGAGGCGCTGTCTGCAGACCCGAAGTTCCTCACCGCCTCTTTCAGCCCCTGGCGCTTCGAGGACTACGAAGATGTAAAGACGGCGCTGATGGCATCGGTGATCAGCGCGCTCCAGGAGCGGGCGCGCACGGATGCAACCTTTGCCGAGAAGGCGAAGACGCGCCTCGGCGGGCTGGTACGGCGTGTGAATCTGCTCGGCGCAGCCAAGCTGACCGGACGGCTCGCGCTCATGTCGCACGGAGTCGACGTGCCGCCCGAGGTTGTGGCGCTCTCAGACATGCAGCTGCTCAAGCAGGCGCCCGACGCCGAGGAGGAGCAGGACAGCCCCGACCGGCTGCACTCGATCGGGGAGTTCCGCACCGAGTTCGCCGCGCTGATGCATGACCTCGACGACCTGCAGGCCCTGGTCGTCTTCATCGACGACCTCGACCGCTGCCTGCCGGACTCGATCGTCGACACCTTCGAGGCGATCCGCCTCTTCCTGCACGTGCCGAAGACCGCCTACGTAATCGCCGCGGACCAACGCATCGTCCAGGCGGCGATCGAGGCCCGCTACCCGGCCAACCGCGAGGGCGACGAGACGCTCGGGGTCGACTACCTCGAGAAGATCATCCAGATCTCGGTCAGCATCCCGCCGCTCTCGGAGCCCGAGGCCGAGACGTACATCAACCTGCTTCTCGCCGAGCTCTACCTCGATGGGGAGGCGCTCGGGCGGGTCCGCGCTGCGGCGCAGGAGCGGCGCCGCAGCGAGCAGCTGACGGTCGCGATGAACTGGGGTATCGCCCGGGAGATCCTCGCCGAGCCGCCGGCGGAGCTGGAAGCGGCGTTCGCGGTGGCGAACCAGATCTCGCCCGTGCTCGCACGCGGCTTGCGCGGCAACCCACGCCAGCTGAAGCGCTTCTTGAACATCTCGACCGTCCGCCGCCGCGCCGCCAACGGCCGCGGAGTCGAGCTCGACGCGGCCGTCTTAGCGAAGCTGATGATCCTCGAACAGCTTTACCTGAAGGACTTCGCGCAGCTGTTCGCGTGGCAGATCGACCAGCAGGGAAAGCCCGTCGAGCTGAAGCAGGCCGAGTCGCTCGCCGCAACCGACAAGAAGCAGAAGGGCATGAGCGACGAGGCGGCAACGTGGGCGGCACAGCCTCACATCACCCCCTGGCTTCGGCTCGAACCGGCGCTCGCCGATGTCGACCTCGCACCGTACTTCTACTTCTCGCGCGACCGCCTCTCGCCGGCAGCGCCTGCAGCGCGGCTGCCGGCGGCGCTGCAAGAGCTGCTCGGACGCCTCGAGCACGCCGTCGCAGCGACGCGGCGGACGGCGATCGAGGAGGGCGTCGGCCTCGGAGCCGCCGAGATGGTGCAGGTGTTCGACGTCCTGCTCGAACGCGGCTCGCGCGATCCGCGCGGCCACGCGCTCGACAGTGCGATCGAGGTCGCGGCGCGCAAGCCCGAGCTCGTCGGACGGCTCGCCTCTGCGCTCGATGATCTCCCGCCGGCGAGCGTGCCCCTGCAGCTGCCGGCGAAGCTGGTCGCCGCGATCGACCCGCGTCCACCGGAGCTGACGCAGCTCCTCGAGCGGTGGGGAACGTCGGGGTCGGGTGGGCTGAAGCGCGCTGCCGCAGAAGCGCTTGGAGGAGGCCGCTGATGGGTACCTCGACCGACTACGGCGGCGGCCAAGGCGGCGCGTGGACGCCGTTCAAGCGCGCGGCGACGAGCTACGCCAAGCACGGCGGTCACAGCCGCGCCGAGCGGGTGGTCGCCCGCCACGTCGGCACCCTCGGCGGTGCCGCCGGCGCGACCCGGTCGGCGCGAGCCGGGATCGCCGGAGCGGCCAACTTCGCCGGCCTCCTCGCCGGCATCGCCCGTGACGGGCTGACGCCAACCCTCCGCGACGCTGGCCTCGGCGACCTAGTCGGCCGCGGCCGCTTCGACGTTGTCCGTGCGCTGGTCGACGTGATCGCCGGCGCCGGCAGCGACCTGGAAGGCCAGGCGGCGCGGGCGGCGGCCCTCGATGTGATCGACGAGCTGTTCGCCGACGCCGAGGCCTACGACGAGCTCGCCGACCTCACCCTCGACGCCGACGGGCTGGTGCGGGCGCTCGAGGCCTTCATCGCCTACTACATCTACAACCGCCTGCTGCCCCAGATCGACGAACGCCTGACGCGCTATGCCGACGCCGCCCGCGCCGAGCGACTGGACGGTGACTTGCGGCAGCTGATCAGGGCCCAGGTCCGCATCCGGCTACGCGACGTCGACCCGCTCGCAGTCGTCTGGTCAGGAGCTGAGGGACGGCGCCTGATCGAGTCGGCGCTGCGGAGCGTCTACGGCGTCTTGGAGGACCTCGAGGAATGACCAGCTTCCACCTCCGTACCGCGCGCGACCAGCCGCTGCCGACCGACGCCGATACGTTCGTCCTCGACTGGTTCGGCGGTGCCCACCGCCAACGCTCGACAGTGTCGGCAACGACCGACCTCCTCTACGGCCTGGCCCCGACTCCAGCTGCGCGCGACCTGTTCCGCCTCGGCGGCGCGGTCTACTGCGTCGACAAGGTCGCTCGCCGCGACAAGACAGCGGACGCGTGGACGCGTGAGCTCGACCTCGCCGCCCCGATCACGACGCGGTCCGACTGGCAGACGGCGCGGCCGGCGCTCACCCAGGCGCTCGCGTTCTTGAGTGGCGACCGCTGGAAGCTGCGCTTCCGCGCCGGGGGCGAAGGCGTGAGCGGCGAGACTCGCGTGCGCCCGCCCGACGCCATCTGTCTCTTCTCCGGAGGCCTCGACTCGCTCGCCGGCGCGATCGACCTCCTTGAGGAAGGTCGAGACGTAATCCTTGTCGGCCACTTCGAGAGCGGCTTCATCGGCGGCGTCCAGGAGACGCTCGCCCGAGAGCTACGGCGCAACTACCGCGATCGTGTTCGTCTGCGGCAGCTTCGGCTCGGGCCCGCGAAGCCGAACCGCCTGCAGGCGCGCCCGCTGCCGAGCGAGAAGGAGCGCGAGGTCACGACGCGGGCGCGGTCCTTCCTGTTCGTCGCCGCCGGACTCGCCGTCGCTAGTGCCTTCGGCGAGGAGGTGCCGCTCTACATGCCGGAGAACGGCTTCATCGGCATCAACGTCCCCTTCGTCGCCTCGCGCGCCGGCAGCTTGAGCACCCGGACGACCCACCCCTACTTCATGGCGCAACTCGAGGACGCGCTAGACGCGCTCGGAATCGGAAACGAGATCGTCAACCCGTTTCGGCTCAAGACGAAGGGCGAGGCGCTTTCCGACTGCCGCAACCCGAAGCTGCTCGCGGCACTCGTCGACGAGTCGATCTCCTGCGCGCACCCGGAGTCGGCGCGCTGGGACAGGCTGCCGCCGTCGAACTGCGGCTACTGCTTCCCGTGCTTGATCCGCCGTGGAGCCCTCCACGGCATCAGCCTCGACGCCGGAGCTAGCTACCGTCACGACGCATTGGCCGAGGCCGACCTGCTCGAGGAGGAATCCGATCGCGGCGCCGACCTGCGCGCGCTGGTGCGCGGGCTCGCGCGCGACCCGCACCGGACCGATGTGCTCCGCAACGGAGCGGTCACCGCTGACGACGCTGCCGCGTTCGACGCGGTCTACCGCCGCGGCAGGGATGAGTTTTCGTCCTGGATCACCGCCGGCGCGGGAAAGGAGCTGCTTGACGCCCTCGCCGCCGGAGGGGACCGCGGCTGAGCCTGTTCGTCGACAGCCACTGCCACATCGACCGCTTCGACGACCCGCCGGCGGTACTCGACGCCGCCGAACGCGCAGGCGTGGTCACCATCGCCGTCACGGAGTTGCCGTCGCGCTTCCAGATGCTGCAGACGCAACTGCGCGGGCGCGAGCGCGTCCGGGTCGCACTCGGCTTCCACCCGCTCGTCGTGGCGCGCGACCTCGCCCACGAGCTGTCTCTGTTCCGGCGGATGCTCGAGCGGACCGACTACATCGGAGAGGTCGGGCTCGACCACTCGCAGCAAGGGCGCGACTCGGCGCGACGACAACGCGAGGTCTTCGAGCGGATCCTGGCGCTCCCCGAGATCGGCAAGAAGGTGCTCACGGTGCACGCGAGAGGCGCCGAGAAGGAGACGATCGAGCTGCTCGCCGCCGCGGGCGCGACCGCTATCTTGCACTGGTATTCGGGCCCGCTCGGGACGATCGAACGGGCGCTCGAGG
>Ga0081539_10000629_pt1 | contig 71410 bp, 67 predicted proteins | sample TabmetS4T2R2_FD_71023 | JGI IMG/M metagenome (GOLD analysis project Ga0081539, IMG submission 71023) | Tabebuia heterophylla rhizosphere microbial communities from the University of Puerto Rico - S4T2R2 | ecosystem: Host-associated > Plants > Roots > Rhizosphere ...
CGTGCTGGTGGTGATCCTGATCTTCCTGCAGGACTGGCGCGCCATGCTGGTGCCGGCAACCACCGTGCCGGTCACCATCATCGGCGCCTTTGCGGCGATGGCCGCGCTCGGCTTCACCGTCAACCTGTCGACGCTGTTTGCCATCGTGCTCGCGATCGGCATCGTGGTCGACGACGCCATCGTGGTGGTGGAAGGCGCCGCCCATAATATCGAGCAGGGCTACAACGGCCATGATGCGGCGATCAGGGCGATGGATGCGCTGTTCGGCCCGATCATCGGCATCACGCTGGTGCTGATCTCGGTGTTTTTGCCGTCGGCATTCCTGCCAGGGCTCACTGGCCGCATGTATGCGCAGTTCGCACTGGTGATCGCCGCCACGGCGCTGTTGTCGGCGATCAACGCCGCCACGCTGAAGCCGACGCAATGCGCGGTCTGGCTGCGCCGGCCGGTTCCGCCCGAGCAGCGCAACTTCTTCTATCGGGGCTTCAACGCGGTCTATGACCGGATGGAGCGCGGCTATTCCAGGCTGATCGGCGGCCTGGTGGCGCACGCCAACATCTCCGTCGTCATCGCGCTGATCCTGATCGGCATCGGCGGCTACGGCCTGTCACGGGTGCCGACCGGCTTCATTCCGATCGAGGACCAGGGCTATCTGCTCGCCGCGGTGCAATTGCCCGACGGCGCCTCGCTGGAGCGGACGCAGAAGGTGCTGGATCACGTCCAGGAGATCGCCAGCCAACAGCCCGGCGTGGACCAGATCATGACCATCGCCGGCATTTCCGCGCTCGACAGCTCCTCCAGCCTCGCCAATGCCGGCGTCGCCTATATCGTGCTGAAGGAATGGAGCGCGCGCGGCGCGGGACAGGACCTGCGGTCGCTGTTCGTCGGCCTGAACGAGAAACTGTCGGTGATCCCGGAAGCGCGCATCCTGGTGATTCCGCCGCCGCCGATCCAGGGCATCGGCAACGCCGCCGGCTTTGCCATGCAGGTCGAGCTGCGCGACGGCACCTCCGATTTCGCCAAGCTGCAGGCCGTCACCTCTGCGATGATCACCAGCGCACAGTCGCAGAGCGCGCTGCAGCGGGTTTCCTCGTCGTTCCGCTCGATGGTGCCGCAGTTCAACGTCGAGATCGACCGGGTCAAGACCCAGACGCTGCACGTCACCACCGACCAGATTTTTTCGACGCTGTCGTCCTATATGGGCGCCTCCTTTGTCAACCAGTTCAACAAGTTTGGCCGCACCTTCCAGGTCTATACGCAGGCCGACTCGCAATTCCGCGTCACCTTGCGTGACATCGAGAATATGCAGGTGCGCAACTCGAACGGCGACATGATCCCGATCGGCACGGTGGCGAAGATCACGCCGGCGGTCGGCCCGTCGCTGATCAGCCTCTACAATCTCTATCCGTCCGCCACCATCATCGGCCTTCCATCGACCGGTTACTCTTCCGGCGAGGCCATGAAGTTGATGGAGGAGATCGCGCAACAGACGCTGCCGCGCGGCACCGGCTATGAATGGACGGCGATGTCGTATCAGGAGAAGGTGGTCGGCGGTCAGATCTACTTCGCCTTTGCGCTGGCGCTGCTGCTGGTCTATCTCGTGCTCGCCGGCCAGTACGAAAGCTGGTACGCGCCGATCTCGGTGATCCTTGCGGTGCCGCTGTCGCTGCTCGGACCGATGCTTGTGCTGACGGGGCTGCGCATCGAGAACAATCTCTACACCCAGATTGGCATCATCCTCTTGATCGCGCTGTCGGCCAAGAACGCCATTCTCATCGTCGAGGTGGCCTTGGAGCTGCACGTGCGTGACGGCAAGCCGCTCCTGGAATCTGCCATCAATGCGGCGCGGGCGCGGTTCCGGCCGATCCTGATGACATCGTTCGCCTTCATCCTCGGCGTGCTGCCGCTGGTGCTCGCCACCGGCGCCGGCGCCAATGCGCGAAAATCGATCGGCATCACGGTGTTCTCAGGCATGATCGCCTCGACCTGCCTTGCGGTGCTGTTCGTGCCGACGTTCTTTGTGGTGATCCAGCGCTTCGAGAACTGGCGTGCCGAGCGCAGCGGCAAGAAAGTCGGCGTGCAGAGGATGCCCGACGCGGGGACGGCAGCGGGGCATTAAGCTCCCCCTCGTCCCGCCTGCGGGGAGAGGCATAGGCCGCCTTCGGCGGCCGTTTTTGAGACGCCGAAGCAAAGCTTCGGCTATGGCGCAGCGCCGGGTGAGGGGGATTCTCCACGAGTCGTACTTGCGGATGCAGCCCCTCACCCCAGCCCTCTCCCCGCGAAGGGCGGGGAGAGGGGGAAGATCCCGCCGCCGGACGCAACAGGAGCGGTTCACTGCACTGGCTCGGCGCGGCGCACAGTCGCCGGGACCCTGCCGTCCTTGACGGAAAACGGCGCATTCGGCGAACACCAGGCGAGGATCTGGTTCATCATCAGCTCCTGGCTGTCGAAGCGGCGCTGATCGTAACATCCGAGCGGAAAGACGGCGGTATTGGCGCAACAGAGCGTGCAGAACGAGCAAGGCACGGCGGGCGCGTTAGCGCCGGCCAGGAACTGATCGAGCAGGTCGGGATTGGCGAGCAGCGGGCGGGCGATCGCGACCATGTCGCATTTCTTCGCGGTGAGGGCGCCATCGATGACATCGCGATCCTGAAATCCGCCATTGGCGATCACGGGAATGCCGACGACGGCGCGAATGGCCGCGGCGAAATCCGCGTTCGCCGCCGGCTTGAAACGCCAGGCCGCGCCAAAAACGGCTTTCCTGATCGCCGCCGGGATCAGGTTGAAGAACGTGGCCCGCGCGGCGGCCTTGAAGCTTAGAAAGCGGTAGGCGTTTTGAACGATGCCGACGGCTTCGTCGGGATAACCGCCCGGGCTTCCCTTGGGATTGGGAAAGCCAAAGCCGCTGTCGACATGCAGATAGTCGACGCCGAGCTGCTCCAGCCTCCTTGCATAATGGATGGTCTCCGCCAGATCATTGCCGATCCAGTCACGCCAGGACGGCGGCGGCCACGCCAGCGGAAACCGCACATTGAGCGGTGAGAAGTTGAAATCCCTGGCCGACAACCTGACGCCGAACAGGAAGTCGGGTCCGACCGCCTGCCGCACCGCCTTGACGACATCCTCCAGCAGGCGGAAGCGATTGTCGACCGACCCGCCATATTCGTCGGTTCGTCGATTGGTGAGAGGGTTGAGGAATTGATGGATCAGATAGCCCTTTGACGCGGTGACCTCGACGCCGTCGCATCCGGCAGCAACGACCCGGCGCGCCGCCTGCGCGAAGTCTTGGACCGTCGACCTGATCTCGGCGAGACTCATCGGCCGGGAGCTGTTGGCGTAGCCGTAGAGAAGATCGAAGAAGGCGGAGGCCGAGATGCGATCGGTGTCCTGCGGTTTCAGGCTGGTGTGGGTGTGTGCTCCGGTGTCGCCGATCTGGACGATGTAGCGGCATCCGTGCTGACCGCGGCCGCCAGCCTTGATTTCCCGCACGGCGTCGCGCAACGGGCCAACAAAACGATCGTCGTGCAGCGACGGATACTCGAGCGGCGACATCCGCGCCTCGTTGACGCTGATCGTCGGCGAGATCAGCCCCGCGACGCCGCCTTGCGCAAATCTCTTCTCGAAATGAACAAACGCGGGAGAAACCGTGCCGTCGTAATATGAGGTTCTGCCGCCCATCGACGAGCGAAGGATACGATTGGCGAATGTGACGTTCTTGATCTGAAGCGGCTCGAACAGCACAACTGCCTCCAGTGACAGGGTCCAGTGGAACCTCGCCTGCTTGGATGAAGACGCTCGGATGAAGACGCTCGATTAGTTTTTTCGGCCTTGAAATCGGCATTAGTCGCTCCCGACGAGCGACCTGAACCCTAATCGAAATCCTCTCAAAGTACCAGTCTGTTTGCTTTGCAATCTCTGGTATTTGGAGTCGCAGCCAACGGCCATGGCTGAGCATGATCGAATTTGACCGCGAACCCGGCGATGGATGGCATCGTCGTCGTCGATGCCATCAATCCCGGTCATTCTCGTTCGTTGAATCCGGATCAGGCGCGAAAGCGATCGCTTGAACGCGGCGCTATACCTTGATCATCCGCTTGCCGCGGTTCTCGCCGGCGAGCAGGCCGATCAGCGCGGCCGGCGTGTTCTCCAGCCCGTTGATGATGTCTTCCTGCACCTTCAGCTTGCCGGACTTGACCCACGATTGCAGGTCGGCGAGCGCCTGCTGGTTGTGCTCGGCATAGTCCATCACGATGAAGCCCTGCATGATCAGCCGTTTCACGACCAGCAGGCCGGGCACGCCGCGCGGGCCGTGTGCCGAGGGCACGCCGTCATATTGCGAGATGGCGCCGCAGCAGGCGATGCGGCCGCGGTTGTTCATCTGCGCGATGCAGGCTTCCAGAATGTCGCCGCCGACATTGTCGAAATAGACGTCGATGCCCTTCGGCGCCGCCGCCCGCAGTGCCTTGAAGGTGGCGCCGTCCTTGTAATCGACTGCGGCGTCGAAGCCGAGCTCCGAGGTCAGCCAGTGGCACTTGTCCTTGCCGCCGGCGATGCCGACGACGTGGCAACCCTTGATCTTTGCAATTTGCCCGACGATGGAGCCGACGGAACCCGCCGCGGCCGACACCACGATCGTCTCGCCCTCTTTCGGCTTGCCGACATGCAAGAGCCCGAAATAGGCGGTCAGGCCGGCGATGCCGAAAACGCTGAGCAGATAGCTCATCGGCTCGATCTTCGGCATCTTGGTGAGATGTTTGGCGGGCAGCGCTGCATAGTCCTGCCAGCCGGTATCGCCGAACACGAGATCGCCGGGGCTGAGGTTTGGCGCCTTCGACGACACCACCTCCGAAATGCTGCCGCCGGCCATCACGGAGTTCGCTTCCACCGCCGAACGGTAGGTCGCGCCGTGCATCCAGGCGCGGTTGGCGGCGTCGAGCGAGATCAGGCGCGTGCGCACCAGCGCCTCGCCGTCCTTCGGCTCCGGCACTGCACCATTGGCAAGTTTGAAATGCTCGGGCCCAAGCTTTCCGCTCGGCTTCTCCACCAGCAGGATCTGGCGATTGACGGTCGCGCTCATGATGTTCTCTCCCCTCGACGTGATGCTTCTTGTTGCAACTGGCGCATTGCGTGGCATCCCACGCACGCGCATTGTGCACTGCGCAGGACGCTAGACGCCGCGTGGCAAATTCACAACGGGAACATTTTGGCAAGTGTGCTTGTCGACGCATTCGTGTTGCGTCCGCTTTCAAATCTGCCAAACTTCAAGTTGCCGGAGTTTGAAAACAGCCGGAGCTTACGGGGGTAAGAACAATGTCCAACAGGTTTACGCAGTACATCCTCATCGCGATGGTGCTGGGCATCGTGATGGGAGCCTTGATCTTCAATTTCATAGACAACCGCGCCGAGATCGCCTCGAGCATAAACCTGATTGCGATGCTGTTCCTGCGCCTGATCAAGATGATCATCGCGCCATTGGTGTTTGCCACCCTGGTCGGCGGCATTGCGCATATGGGCTCTGGCTCGAAGCTCGGACGCGTGTTCGCCAAGACGCTCGGCTGGTTCGTCTCCGCCTCTTTCATTTCGCTATTGCTCGGCCTCGTCATGGTCAACCTGCTGCAGCCCGGCGCCAACTTCCCCGGCACGCTGCCGGACAAGGGTCAGTCCACCGGCCTGCCGGTCTCGGCCTTCTCCATCGAGAAATTCCTCGTCCATCTGGTGCCGACCTCGATCGCGGATGCGATGGCGCAGAACGAGATCCTGCAGATCGTGGTGTTCGCCGTGTTCTTTGCGGTCGCGCTCGGCGCCATGCCGGAACGCTCCAAGGCGATCATGGGGCTGATCGATGATCTCGCCCACATCATGCTGAAGATCACCGGCTATGTGATGCTGTTCGCGCCGGTCGCGGTATGGGCCGCGATCACGGCGACGGTGGCCAAGAACGGTCTCGGCGTGCTGTGGAAGCTCATCGTGTTCATGGGCGGCTTCTATCTGGCGCTCTTGATCCTCTGGGCCATTTTGATCACGGTCGGCTTCGTCGTGCTCGGCCCGCGCTACAGCCACCTCTTGAAGCTGATGCGCGAGCCCTTGATGCTCGCCTTCTCGACCGCAAGCTCGGAGGCCGCCTATCCGAAGACGCTGGAGGGACTAAACCGCTTCGGCGCCTCGCCGCGGATTTCCGCCTTCGTGCTGCCGCTGGGTTACTCCTTCAATCTCGACGGCACGATGATGTACTGCACCTTTGCGGCCGTGTTCATCGCGCAGACCTACCACATCGACATGCCGCTCGCGACGCAGCTCGCGATGCTGGCGACGCTGATGATCACCTCCAAGGGCGTCGCCGGCGTGCCGCGCGCCTCGCTGGTGGTGATCGCCTCGACGCTGGCGCAGTTCGGCATCCCCGAGGCCGGGTTGCTGATGATCATGGGCATCGACACCTTCCTCGACATGGGCCGCTCCGCCACCAACGTCATCGGCAACTCGCTGGCGACCGCGGTCGTGGCGAAGTGGGAGGGCGAACTGAAAGCCGAGCATGAACTCGGTCCCGACGACATCGTGCCGGCCACCGCCGTGCCCGGCGACGCCGTTCCCGCGACGCATTGATGGGAGCGATTCATGACCCGCATGCTTTCGATAGCGGCGGGCGTCCTGTTGCTGGCAGCCAGCCTGCCGGCGGCAGGAGCCGTCGCACAGACGGTGAGTGAGCAGCTCAGCCCGACGCTCGCCAACATCAAGAAGACGGGCGCGGTGCGGCTCGGCTATCGCGAGAGCTCGCCGCCGTTCTCGTTTCTCGACCAGTCCAACCGGCCGATCGGCTATAGCCTCGAACTCTGCGAGGCTATTGTCGAGGAGATCGGCGCCGAGGTCGACGACCCCAACCTCAAGATCGAATACGTCAAGGTCACCTCCGACGACCGCATCCAGGCGGTGCTGGACAGGAAGATCGACTTGGAATGCGGCTCGACCACCGCCAACGCCGAGCGTGCGAAGCAGGTGGCGTTCTCGCCGCTGATGTTCGTCGCCGGCACCAAGCTGATGGTGCCGAAGGCGTCCGCGATCTCCGCCATCACGGACATGAAGGGCAGGACCGTGGTGGTGACCAAGGGCACTACCAACGAGCAGGCCATGCACAATGCCGACAAGAAATACGGGCTTGGCCTGAACATCGTCACCGCGCCCGATCACGAGCAGTCCTATCAGACGCTGGTGAACGGCAAGGCCGATGCGTTCGCGACCGACGACATTCTGCTGTACGGCCTGATCGCGCGGCACAAGGCGCAAGCCCAGTTCAAGGTGGTCGGCGACTACCTGTCCTACGATCCCTACGGCATCATGTTCCGCAAGGGCGAGCCGCAGCTCACGGCGGTGGTCGATCGCACCTTCCGCAAGCTCGGCTCGGGGCGCGACCTGATTCCGCTCTACAACAAATGGTTCGTGTCGCGGCTGCCGACCGGCGAGAAACTGGGCGTGGCGATCTCGGCGCAGCTCGAAGAGGCGTTCAAATCGATGGACGATTCACCGGGCGGCAGTAATTAGAGCTAATCAAAGAAAAGTTTGCCCGCGCATGGCAACTATTCCGAGCCGTGGGGCATGAGGGATTTCTGCTCGATCCTTCTGCGCCACGGCAATTTATTTCTGCGTGTCCGCAGCGCTCGGCAAGTTAATTTCGTGACGCCGATCACGCCGCGCTGAACCTTATCCTTCTATAAACCGACTGCCATTGTGCCCCCTCATTTGCGCACCAGATGAGGTTGACTGTCGCGCCCGATGGCGCGATGGAAAGCGCGAAATTTGCGGGATTTTACGGAGGTTTTTGCCTCTGCCCGCGCAGAAACAGCGGTTTGTTCTACGTCAGGCTTCACGGGTAAACGAAAACACATGAGCGCGTTCTACCGAGAGAAGGTTCTTTCCGTTCGCCACTGGACCGATACGCTTTTCAGCTTCCGAGCCACCCGCGATTCCGGTTTCCGTTTCCAGAATGGGCAGTTTGCCATGATCGGCCTCGAGGTCGACGGCCGCCCGCTGCTGCGCGCCTACTCGATGGCGAGCGCCAATCACGAGGAAGAGCTCGAGTTCTTCTCCATCAAGGTGACCGATGGTCCCTTGACCTCGAAGCTGCAGAAGATCCGCGAGGGCGACACCATCCTGGTCGGCCGCAAGGCGACCGGCACGCTGGTGACCGACAATTTGCTGCCGGGCAATCGCCTGCTGCTGCTGTCGACCGGCACGGGGCTCGCGCCGTTTGCGAGCCTGATCAAGGACCCCGACGTTTATGAGCGGTTCGAGAGCATCGTTCTCGTCCACGGCTGCCGCCAGGTTTCCGAGCTCGCCTATGGCGAGGAGCTGGTGGCAAAGCTGCGCGACGACGAGCTGTTCGGTCCGCTCCTGCAGGAAAAACTGCTCTATTATCCGACCGTGACCCGCGAGCCGTTCCGCAACCGCGGCCGCATCACCGACCTCATCACCTCGAACCAGCTGTTCGACGATCTGCACCAGGGGCCGCTCGAGATCGAGACCGACCGCATCATGATGTGCGGCAGCCCGGCGATGCTGGAGGAATTGAAGCAGCTGTTCGAGACCCGCGGCTTTGCCGAAGGCGCCAACCACAAGCCCGGCCATTTCGTGATCGAAAAGGCGTTCGTGGAACGCTGACGCCTCTTGCTGTCATTCCGGGATGGTCCGAAGGACCAGACCCGGAATCTCGAGATTTCGGGTTCGATGCTTCGCACCGCCCCGGAATGACGATGACGATATAGCTCCTCCCTCTCCCCCACTGCTATAATTCCACCCAACGCCGCGCGGCCTCAGCGACGCGGCGAGGGAGGAAGCTGTGTCCGCATCCGGCGCCGCCAGCACAACCAAGACCGCCTTTGTGTTCGCCGGCGGCGGCAGCTTTGGCGCGATCCAGGTCGGCATGCTGCAATCGCTGGCCGCCCATGGGGTTGCCGCCGACATGGTGGTCGGCTCCAGCGTCGGCGCGCTGAACGGCGCGTTCTATGCCGGCGACCCCACAGTGAAGGGCATGGCGCGGCTCGCCGAGATCTGGCGCGGCCTGAGGCGGCGTGACGTGTTCCCGATCACCTGGCGCACCATGCTCGGCTTCCTGTGGCGGCGCGATTTCCTGATCACGCATGACGGCATCCGCAAGCTGATCGACGACCACATCCCTTATCGCAGGCTGGAACAGGCGCCATTGCCGGTGCATGTCGTCACGACGGATATCATCAGCGGCGACAGCGTGGTGCTTTCGGAAGGCCCGACATCGGAGGCGATCGTGGCCTCGACCGCCATTCCCGGCGCGTTCTCGCCGATCCGTTACCGGAACCACTATCTCGCCGACGGCGCCATTTCCAGCAACACGCCGATCCGCGTCGCGGTCGCCAAGGGCGCGCGCCGGCTGATCGTCCTGCCGACCGGCCATGCCTGCGCCAATGACGACCCGCCGGTCGGCGCGGTGGCCAATGCGCTGCATGCGCTGACGCTGCTCATCGCGCGCCAGCTCGTCAACGAGCTGGAAAACCTCGGCCCCCATGTCGAGTATTACGTGGTGCCGCCGTTGTGCCCGCTGGTGGGCTCTCCTTATGATTTCTCGCGCACGGCGGAACATATCGACCGCGCCGTCCTTGCGACCGATGCGTGGCTGGCGCAGGACGGCCTGAAGAAGCGGGAAATCCCGCATGAGCTGCAACCCCACGAGCACTGAACCTGGACGGTCTCGTTGCACTGCAAAAGGAGGCCGGTTCGGCGGCCGCAGGCGTGCGGATTGATTACCGGCGGCGGGAAACGCTAGCCTGCGAGCGCACGTATATGTCGCTGTCATATCCCTGATCCCTCAAGCCGAATATTGTGCGCGGCATTTTGGGATCGCCGTATTAAACTGGCGGCAAACAACAATCCGGCGCAATGCCCGAGGGTCACATGGAAACGCTGCTGCTTCCGTTCTCGCCACGCTTCATCGTCCTGACGATCTGCACCGTGGTGACGGCTCTCCTGATCGCGGAAGTCATCTTCGATCCCGAGTGGTTCGACTTCCTGCTTGTCCCGATCATCATCTTCGGCGGCCTCTCGGTGCTCGGCGTTCGCGACGTGCTGCAGAAGCCGCATGCGGTGCTGCGCAACTATCCGATCTCGGCGCATATCCGCTTCCTGCTCGAGGAGATCCGCCCCGAGATGCGGCAGTATTTCTTCGAGAGCGAGAAGGACGGCATGCCGTTCTCGCGCGACACCCGCGCGGTGGTCTATCAGCGCGCCAAGATGGTGCTCGACAAGCGCCCGTTCGGCACGCAGGAGGACGTCTACCGCGAGGGCTATGAATGGATGCACCATTCGGTGGCTCCGAAGACGTCGGGAAGCGAGAAATTCCGCGTCGACATCGGCGGGCCGGACTGCACAAAGCCCTACTCGGCGTCGGTGTTCAACATCTCGGCCATGAGTTTTGGCGCGCTCAGCCCCAATGCCGTGCGCGCGCTCAATGCGGGCGCAAAAAAGGGCGGCTTCGCCCACGACACCGGCGAGGGTGGCGTCAGCCCGTATCACCGCGAGAACGGCGGCGACATCATCTGGGAGATCGGAAGCGGCTATTTCGGCTGCCGCAACCGCGACGGTAGCTTCAATCCGGCGCTGTTCGGCAAGGTCGCCAGCGAAGAGCAGATCAAGATGGTCGAGCTGAAGATCAGCCAGGGCGCCAAGCCCGGCCATGGCGGCGTGCTGCCGGCGGCAAAGGTGTCGGAGGAGATCTCGAAAATCCGCGGCGTCGAGATGGGCGAGGACTGTATCTCGCCGGCGCGGCACCGCGCCTTCTCCACGCCGCTGGAGATGATGAGTTTCGTCGCCGAGATGCGCCGGCTTTCCGGCGGCAAGCCGGCCGGGTTCAAGATGTGCATCGGCCATCCCTGGGAGTTCCTCGCCATCTGCAAGGCGATGCTGGAGAGTGGCATCTATCCCGATTTCATCGTGATCGACGGCAATGAGGGCGGCACCGGCGCCGCGCCGCTGGAGTTCATGGATCATCTGGGCATGCCGATGCGTGAGGGCGTCAGTTTCGTCCACAATGCACTGGTCGGCATCAACGCGCGCGATCGCATCAGGATCGGAGCCAGCGGCAAGATCGCGACCGCCTTCGACATGGCGCGCGCCATGGCGATCGGCGCCGACTGGTGCAATTCGGCGCGCGGCTTCATGTTCGCACTGGGCTGCATCCAGTCCCTGAGCTGCCACACCGACCGTTGTCCCACCGGCGTCACCTCGCAAGACCCGATCCGCAACCGCGCCCTCGTCGTGCCGCACAAGTCCGAGCGCGTCTACAACTATCACCATGCCACGCTGCATGCGCTGGCCGAGCTGCTCGGCGCCGCCGGGCTGGAACATCCGCGCGACCTGCGCCCGATCCATTTCTCGCAGCGCACCTCCACCACCGAAGTCCTGTCGTTCGCAAAGCTCTATCCGGCGCTGCGCCCGGGCGAGCTGATCGAGGGCACCAATGACCCGCGCTTCCGCGACGCCTGGGCAATGGCGCGGCCGGACACGTTCCAGCCGGCGGGGTGATTGCTCCGCTGTCGTCCCGGCGAACGCCGGGACCCATAATCACAGGGCGGGATTGTAGCGCAAGCTGGAGCTCCAACTTTCGCAAAAGGACTTCCTGTGGTTATGGGTCCCGGATCGGCGCTCGCTACGCTTTCGCTTGTCCAGGACGACAGTGCACCTTTCTCGTCGCGCCCGGTTGTGGATCGGCCGCCCTTGATCTAGGGTTCTCTTACCGGGGATTCCGCAGCCTCCCCGTCAAATGGTGACCCCATGCAAGCGCTGCTCGCTTTCCTGTGGAGCGAGCGCCATGGACGGACACCTTTTCCTGCTTTTCATTTTGGCGACATTTCTCGGCGGCTTTGTCAGCGGCTTTTCCGGCTTCGCGATGGGCATTGTCGTATCCGGCATCTGGCTGCACATCATCACGCCGATCCAGACCGCGGCCCTGATCGCCGGCTACGGCCTGCTCACGCAGGGCTACGGCATCGCGAAGCTGCGCCACGAGCTAAGCTGGCAGAACATCTGGCCGCTGACGCTGGGCACGGCGATCGGCATACCCATCGGCGTGATGCTGCTGACGCACATCAACCCGACCTCGGTGCGGTTCGGCGTCGGCGTTCTGCTCGTGCTTTACGCGACCTACAGCCTGGTGCGGCCGCCGCTCGGGCCATACAAGATCGGCGCTCCCGCCGACATTGCCATCGGGATTTCCAACGGCCTGGTCGGCGGCCTCACCGGTCTTGGCGGCATCATCTCGACCATCTCCTGCCAGGTTCGCGGATGGTCGAGGGATAAGCAGCGCGCCGTCTTTCAGCCGGTGCTGTTCGCGGCGTTCGTGATCATCTCGATCACGCAGCTTGTCGTGGGGTCGTACACAGCCGAAACCGCAAAACTCTACGGCATCGGCCTTCCGTTCATGGTGACCGGCATCTGGATCGGCTTCAAGCTCTATGGAACGATCAACGATGAAACGTTCCGCAAGACGGTCTTGATACTGGTCCTGATCGCCGGCGTGTCGCTGATCGTTTCGGCGTCGGGACTGAGGATCTCCTGATCGTGCTCATGGCAGCGGCGTGATCGCCATCAAGTCGAATCGCGTTACGCTGTCTGCCTTGGTCCAGAAACCGACTCCGCCGGCTTCGGTAAAGGTATTGTCCGTCACTTCGAACAGTTTTGCGCCGTCATACGTCACAGCGAAGCGCTGGCCGGTGGCCTCGAGCGTCAACGTGTGCCATTCACCCGACGTGACGCGGGTGTCGGCCGTGCCGAGCTGCTGCCGCTTGCCGGCGACGACTCGGTAGAAGCGCACGTTGTTCTCAAGCGCATTGGCGCGGGCGATGTAGTAATTGTCGGGGTCCTTGATGCGTACGGCGATTCCGCCGGCGCGGTCGACCTTGCCGCCGACCGCCTTGAATCTGATCTCGGCTTTGACGTTCTTCGCCGACAGGTTGCCGGGAATGGCGAGCGGGAAACGATAGTCGGTGGTGTCGGTGCTGGTTTGCTCGATGACAAGTCCGGCTTTTGCGGTGGGATCGGCGACGACGGTCCACACACCGTCAGTGCCTTGACCGGTCCGCGCAAATGAGAAGCCGGGCGGCGGCGATCCTGCCGTCATTCGGTCGAACTGGATCATGTTGGTTTCTCCTGCTGCAGATGACGGCGTTGCGAGGCACGCGAAAAGCGACGCGGCGAGCGCGGCGCCGAGAATTGTCCCGAAGGAGAAAAAGTACGTCAGCCTTGAATCACGCATGCGAAACTCCACACTTCTAAGCCTAAGCGTCCACCAGGACGAGAACTCCGCCATGGGCTGGTGAAATCACGTACAGCCGGTCTGGCGGCACCAGCGCCGTGGTATGCGCTCCGGCGCCGGTGACCGTCCGAAACCGCTTGCCGGTGCCGGGCTCGATGGTTTCGATCAGCCCCGGCTCGCCGATGGCGACATGGACGCGGCGCGTGGCCGGATTGAAGAACGTCACGTCGGGCGCGCCGGCGATCGGCCACATATTGGTGACTTCGCCGGATCGGCTGTCGACCTCGACCAGATCGCCGGCATCGCACGCCGCGTAGAGACGCTTGCCCGCGTGATCGATGTCGAGACCATGGGCGCCGCCGGATGGCAGCCGCCATTGCGCGAGCGGGTGCAAGTCGGGCAGGCTCACCACCAAAATCATCGAAGGCTCGCGAATGCAGAGGAATAGCCGTTCCGCCGCTGCATCGGTCACGCACCAGCGCGGCCGGCCCGGAAGCTCAATCGAGCGTTGAGTCACGTCGTTCAAATTGATGATCTGCAGTACCGGACCCTGATCCGCGTCGCCGATGCAGGCCGCGATGCCAATGCCCCTGCGCTTCACGATCGCGGCGCCGTTCGGCCTCGGCCCCGAGGGAAATAGGCCTTTGACGCTGTAAGTCGCCGCGTCCAGCCAGGTGATTGTCGCGGCGCCGCGATTGGTGGTCAGGATCTCACCGTCATCAGCCACGGCGCCTGCGACGCCGGGAAAATCCGGCAGTGTCGCAATGTGTCGCTGGCTGTCGTGATCGATGACCTCGACGCAATTGCGCGCGGTATGGGCGATGAACACGCGGCGCGTCCTGGGGTCGAACGCCGCGTGATCGAATTCGCTGTCGCGCGCGTTGGGGATTTCGATGACGCCAACGGAAGCGAGCGGCGCCAGTTTGCCAATATGAGGATTAGACCGAAGCTGTGGGCTGTCCATGCGCAATCTCCTCGAAATAATCGAGTGCTGCGCAGAGCTTGGACGGAGCGCCGTCTACCGGGGAGTCTGCATGTCCCCGCTCATTAAAACTAGCAACGCCGCTGGTATGCGGCAAGGCCTTGCGCTCAGTATTTCGGCCGGTGCGAGTTCGCCCATTCGCGGGCATGCTCGATCGGAAGGCGCGGCACGATGGCGCGAACCTTTTGCGTCGTTGGCAGATTGTCCATGCGTTCCCGCCAGCGGCAGAACGCCGGGAATTTTGGATACATCGATTGCCCCTCGGCGGTGAGGCTGAAGGCAAAGGTCGCCGGCAGCAGATAGAAGTCCGCAATCGAGAGCTCATCGCCGAGCAGGAAATTCTTGCCGTGCGCAAGCTGACGCTCGGCGACGCCGAGCCCGACCTCGACCTTGGGCAGCGCATGCGCCACGACCTTTTCGTCGGAGGCGATGCCGAGTTCGGGAAACACCAGCCGCTCATGCGTGACGTGGTAGATCATGTAGGGATAGTAGTAGGAATTGACCGCGCTGATCCACTGGTTCATGCGCGCCCGCGCCTTCGCATCCTTCGGCGTCAGCGACGCGCCGCCGAAGGCCTCGTCGACATAGGCGGCAATGGCGCTCGTCTCGTAGACGGTGAGATCGCCATGTTTGAGGATCGGGACGCGGTTGAACGGGTGCAGCGCCAGATGTTCGGGCTTGCCCATGACCGGCTCGAGGTCGTGGAATTGATAGGCCACGTCCTTGTGGGTCAGGATCAACCTGATGATGTTGACGAAGGTGCTGCGTGGAAAGCCGTAGACGATCGGATCGGACATCCGTTTCTCCTTTTGATGATGTCTTCAGCGCCAGAACGGCTTGGAGGCCTCGCGCAGCGCCTCATCGCGCGATAGCCCGAGGTCGCTAAGCAGATGCGGATCATCGGCGATCTCGCGCAGCGCGAGGCGCTGCAGCGGCCGATCGATAAAGCTTAGCCATCCGGGCGGCCGGGTGGCGCGCGGCGGTCCTGAGCTGGATTGATGAAGTGGGGTGGCCGGGTCGGCCGCCTGGACCGGCGGGATCGACCAGGTGTCGGTTAGCAGGATTGACATGGACAGGCTCCAAATCTCGTGAAATGCTACACTGGAGCCGTTCAATAATGCTGCGGAGCCGTTTCCCGCAAAGCATCGTTTCTCGTGCCTGCCCCAGTTTTTCTCATGAAGTCGTGCGATGCGCCCACGCCTGCCGCCGCTCAATGCCCTGAAGGCTTTCGAGGCCGCCGCGCGGCATGAGAGTTTTACGCGGGCAGCGGAAGAGCTTTGCGTCACGCAGGGCGCGGTGAGCCACCAGGTCAAGGCGCTGGAAACCGAGCTGGCGCTAAAACTGTTCAACCGCGAGCGGCAGCGGCTGATCATCACCGAGGCCGGCCGCGACTATCTCGCCGTCGTGCGCGATGCGCTCGATCGCATTGCGATTGGCACCGAGCGGCTGTTGCAGCGGCAGAACGCCGGCGTTCTCACGGTCTCGACCTCGCCGGACTTCGCCGCCAAATGGCTGGTGCACCGGCTCGGCCATTTTGCCGAGGCGCATTCCGAAATCGATCTGCGTGTCTCCGCCACGCTGCATCATGTCGACTTCGCGCGCGAGGAGGTGGACCTCGCGGTGCGCCATGGCGACGGCAACTGGCCGGGGCTGGACACGGTACGGCTCAGCTCGGAGCAGCTGTTTGCCGTGTGCAGCCCAAAGCTGCTGTCCGGCAAGCGTCGCATCAGCAAGCCGGCGGACATCCTGAAGTTTCCGCTCATCCACATGGACAGCCGCGCCGACTGGAACAACTGGCTGCGGGAAGCCGGCCTCGACGAGGCCGCGGTCACTCACGGCCCGGTGCTCAACCGCGCCAGCATGGTGATCGACGCTGCGATCAACGGCCAGGGCATTGCGCTGGCGCGCACCACTCTGGCGGCGTGGGATCTCATCAACGGCCACCTGGCGCGGCCGTTTGCGCTGTCGCTGCCGCTGTCAAAAACCTACTGGATCATCTGCCCGAAGGCGACCGCGGCCCTGCCTAAAATCGTGACCTTTCGCGACTGGCTGCTGGCCGAGGCGTCGAGCGATCTGCGCCGGCTCAAGAAGCTGCCGGCGGGCCAGCCGATTTGATCCGCGTTGACAAAACCCGTCCCGCGCCTATTTTGCATCCATGGGGACAGCGATCTCCCCACGAGGCGACATGCCCAAGAATCGCGTCCAGTTCACCAAGGACGCACCATGTCTACACATTCCCGATCTCATCCGAAAAAAATTTCGCTCATGCCCCCCTCGACCAACGAGGTGATGCCATGACGGACGTTCCTGCCAGCAAGACCGCCGCACCGGATTATGCGCACGGCATCTCCTTTGGCGAAGCGCTCATAGTGTGGCTGCGTGTTGCCATTCTCAGTTTCGGCGGCCCGGCCGGCCAGATCGCCGTCATGCATCGCATCATCGTCGAGGAGAAGAAGTGGATTTCCGAGGGCCGTTTCTTGCATGCGCTGAATTACTGCATGCTGTTGCCGGGGCCCGAAGCGCAGCAGCTTGCGACCTATATCGGCTGGCTGCTGCATCGCACCGCCGGCGGCCTGGTGGCAGGCGGGCTCTTCATCCTGCCGGGCATCATCGCCATCATGGCGCTCAGTTACATCTACGCCGCCTATGGCAATGTGGGTTTCGTGGAAGCCCTGTTCTTCGGCCTGAAGGCCGCGGTGCTGGCCATCGTCATTGAAGCTGTCGTGCGGGTCGGCAAGCGCGCACTGCGCAATCGCGTCATGATCGCGCTTGCGGCGACCGCTTTTGTTGCGATCTTTTTCTTCGCCGTTCCGTTCCCGGTGATCATCATCGCTGCCGGCATCATCGGGTTTGTTGGATCGCGGCTTGGCCGCCCGGAATTCGCAGGCGTCGAGCATGGTGGCGGCAAGAATGCGGCCGTCATCGACAGCATGCTCGGTGACGCCGTGCCTGACCATGTCAAGCCCAACGCTGCACGAACGCTGCGGGTGAGCGCGGTGTGGCTGGCGCTGTGGCTCATCCCCGTCGCGGCTCTCGTGATCGGGCTCGGCCCGAACAACGTCTTCAGCCAGATCGCGATCTTCTTTTCCAAAATGGCGATGGTGACGTTCGGCGGAGCCTACGCCGTGCTTGCCTATGTCGCGCAGCAGGCGGCGGATTATTATCATTGGGTGCAGCCGCGCGAGATGCTCGACGGGCTCGGCATGGCCGAGACGACGCCGGGACCGCTGATCATGGTGGTTCAGTTCGTCGGCTTCATGGCCGCCTTTCGCGACGCCGGCGGACTGCCGCCGATGCTGGCGGCGACGCTCGGCGGGCTGCTTGCCACCTGGGTGACCTTCGTGCCGTGCTTCCTGTGGATATTCGCCGGCGCGCCCTACATCGAAACCATGCGCGGCAACAAGGCGCTGGCAGGCGCCCTGTCGGCGATCACAGCGGCAGTGGTCGGCGTGATCCTGAATCTGTCGATTTGGTTCGCGCTGCACACGTTGTTTCGGCAGACCATTGAGGTAAGGAGCTTTGGCTTCGCGTTCGACGCGCCGGTCCCGACGAGTGTGGATGTATCCGCACTTGTCCTGTCAATCGCGGCAGCGACCGCCATCTTCCGCTTCAAGGTAGGGATGCTGACGGTCCTCGCGGCATCCTGCGGCGCAGGCGTCCTGATGCGTCTCGCCGGCCTGATTTGAGATCGGGCAGGTGGCAACCCTGAGTGAACGCTTTTGGCAGCTTCGGCTGATCGCGGCCACGGCCGTGGTCGGGCCGATTGCGTGTCCGATCCTGCAGCCGGCGTGGGTCATGACGGGACCGAAGTGACGGCTGCGATCAGTCGTCACTTCCATGCGCGAGAGGGCGACAGCGCCTACTGCTTTTTCACGTTTGTAATGGCCTTGACGCCGTCCTTGTCTTCCACGGTAAAGGAGATGCGATCGCCGTCCTTGAGCGCGTTGAACAGCAGGGGGTCCTGCAGCTTGTACTCTTGCGGCGAGGACATCGCGCTCGACCCTGTCGTGCCGCCTTGGGCTTGGGAGATGGCGACCGTACCCTTTGCCGGATCGAGTCGGCTTATCGTGCCGGAGCTCGATTCCTGTGCGAGCGCGCCGAGCGAAAACATCGCAAGCGTGACCACGCCGAGAATGATGGTGCATGACGATTTCATGGCGGACCTCCAGCCTGGGGGAGTGATCTCGTAACAAACGTTGCGAAGCCACCGAGTTCCATGGACGCACGCGCCCGCGCACACGGCCTTGTGATAGTCGGATGCAGCCGACGCGCCGGCGTCACAGGCTCCTGTGTTGCGTGTGCAGCGCAACTCGCGGTACAAAATGGCCGGGGATAGGCAGACTCCCCTTCAGACGTTCATCGTCCAAGCTCTGCGCAACACTCGATTTGTCGAGAGGATTGCGCGTGGACGAACGAAACCCTCCGAAATCCGCATCTGGAAGCGCTGGACCGGTTGATCCCGAGGAGGGGCAACCCGCTACGGATTCCATGCTTGCCTTCTTCGGCGACCCAGCGCTGGTTAGCGAGGGGTTTGCAATCGCGCTACGTGCAATGGGGGTCTATCAACCCGAACCAGGAGAAGATCCCGATGCGTAACATGCTTTGGCTCATGGCCTCGATCCTCGCCGTATTCCTGAACACGGCCGCGAGCGCGCAAGAAGCCGACTGGCAGAAGGTCGATGAGACCTTCGGCAGGAAGGCGGCCGTATCCGGCGACGTGCATCGCTATGGCTTCCCGCGCTCCGATCTGTCGGTGACGCTGGATGGCGTCGCCATCAAGCCGGCGCTCGCGCTCGGCGGCTGGGTCGCGTTCAAGCCGGCGCATGGCGGCGCCATGGTGATGGGCGATCTCGTGCTGCTGGAGACCGAGATCAATCCCGTCATGCTGAAACTGATCGAGGGCGGGCTGGAGATCACGGCCGTGCACAATCATCTGCTGCGCGCGAACCCTGCGACATTCTACATGCATGTCGGCGGCCATGGCGATCCCGCGAAAATGGCGACCGTGATCCGCGACGCGCTGGCCGCGAGCAAGACGCCGCTTGCGACCACCGTCGGCGCCGCGCCGCCCCCCGCCGTCGACCTCGACACCGCGCAGCTCGACCAGATCATCGGCGTCAAGGGCCAGAGCAATGGCGGCGTCTACCAGTTCGCCGTGCCGCGCCGCGATCCCGTCAGCGAAGGCGGCATGCAGCTTGTCCCGGTCGGCCCGATGGGCGTCGCGCAAGCCATCAATTTCCAGCCGACTGGCGGCGGCAAGGCGGCGATCACCGGCGACTTCGTGCTGCTCGGCGAGGAGGTCAATCCGGTGATCCGCGCATTGCGCAGCAACGGCATCGAGGTGACCGCGCTGCACAGCCACATGCTCGATGAGCAACCGCGCCTGTTCTTCTGCCATTTCTGGGCCAATGACGATGCCATGAAGCTGGCCAAGGGCCTGCGCGCGGCGCTGGACAAGACCGCGGTGAAGCTGCAATGACCGCACGTGAGAGGAGAGGCCGGATGAAATCGACGTTTCGCTACCTGAATGGTTGCGTCGCCATATTTCTGGCGGTGCTGGCGTCGTCGTTTATGGCTTCGCGAGCCGTGGCCGCGCCGGAGGACAGGACGATTGTCTTCGTATGCCTCCATGGCGTGGTGAACAGCCAGATGGCGGCGGCCTATTTCAACAAGGTTGCGAAAGAGCGCGGGCTGCCGTTCACGGCCGTCTCGCGCGGCCTCGACCTCTACCGGTCGATTCCCGTTCGCATCCAGGACGGCCTCGCGCTTGACGGGCTGGAGCCGGCCAACGCACCGCTCGAACTGACCGCGGAGGAAGCCGGACGCGCCAACCGCGTGCTGGCGTTCGATACCATCCCGGCCGAGCGCAAGGGCAGCGCCAACGTGACCTACTGGTCCGGCGTTCCCGTCGGGATCGACGACTACGAGGCGTCGCGCGACGAGATCGTGCGGCGCGTCGATGCGCTGATTCCGGCGCTGGCAAATGAGAAGAAATGAGGAGACGCCGGATGCGGATGCTTGCCTTGTTTTTCGCGACAGCCTGCCTTTGCCTCGCTGCCGGGCAACCGGCGCAGGCCCAGACCAGTTGCAAGACCTGCGCCGACCAGCAGAAGGCCTGCATGAAGAACTATGCGGGCCCGGCCTGCTCGACCGAATACAAAATCTGCATGAAGGGCTGCAAGAAGTAGCGTCGATCGCCGTGTCTCAAAACTCGCCGTGCAGCCGGCCGGAGAAGATGTGCACCGGGCCGCGATCGGCGTTGTAGGCGGGATTGGTGATGAGCTGGTAGTCGCCCGTCAGCGTGATCGCCTTGGTCAGCGCCCAGGCGTAGTAGGTTTCCAGGATGCGCTCGTTCCGGTAGTTGAGCGCGCCATCGCCGACGAGCACGCCTAACCCACCGGCAGCCAGGAAGTCGCGATAGTCCTGCGAAATGCCGTTGATGGCGCCGCCGATGCCGATCACGTCATCAGGCCGGCCCCACTTGGCTCCCTTGATCGACAGGCCGCCGGACAGGCTGCGATGAATATCGGTGAAGGCCAGCGTTTCGAACCGGCCGTCGTTCCAGCTCCAGCGGCCGAACAGACCGACATCGTCGGTGATGGCCTGCTCGAGATTGAGCACATAGCCGTACTTCAGGCGGCCGCGCCGGGTCTGCGCGATGTCGAGATTGAGCGCGGGATTGTTTAGCGTTTCGCGGAAGCTGCCCATATTGGCGCTGTCGACCCAGCCGATGGTCCTGAGCTTGCCGGGTTGCGAGAACAGCTGATAGCGCGTCTCCAGCTCGACCACGTACTGGCCGCGCTCGGGGACTTTTGTGTCGAAGTGATTTGCATTGGACTCGGCCACCATCAGGAAATAGCCGCCGCGCAGCGCCCATTGCTTCTGATTGAGCTCGGCGGTGACGCCGTAGGTTAGGCCGACCTTGTCGGCCGAGTAGTCGAAGGCGCCCGGCGCCCAGATCGACCAGTTCATGAAGTCCTTGCGGGTATCCTTGGCATAGGCGTTGCCGTCGAACACGTCGATGGCCGCGAACTTGCCGGCCTGCAAGGTGAGCCTGGAGACATCGACCTTCTGCCCGAGCTGCAGCGCGCTGCTCGGCAATTCCTCCTGCTCGCCGCCGAAGCCAAAAGTATGGCGGTAGAACAGCCGCGAGGTGTTGTAGTGCGGGTAGGGGAAGTTCGATTTCTGCGCCTCGCCGTTGGGGAAGCCGGCGGCGCCGACGGTGTCGTTGAGACCAAAACCCTGCAGCAGTTCGGGATTGTAATAGACCTCGCCGCCCTCCCACAGCCGCATGTTGAGAAAGAGACTGTTGCTCCAGGTCGCCTTCGCCTGCGGCGCCGGAGTCAGACTGTTGGTGCCGCTATAGGGTGCGTGGAACGCGGGATAACCCTGCGGCAGATAGGTGGTCTGGCCGTGGATTTCCCGGCGCGGCGATTCGGTGTCGGTGATGTCGGTGTTCGGCTTCCAGCCGGGCGAGCCCGGCCAATCGATCTTGCGGTTCAGCCCGAGCCGCAGCATGTGCAGGTCGTTGGTCGACGTGTATTGCGTGCCCGAGGGGAAAGTGACGTTGGCGCGCTCGAACTGGCTGTAGAGATATTCCAGCCGCACCGTCCAATGCGGCGCGAAGGCGTATTCGATGCCGGCGCCGGCGGCCCAGCCGGTGCGAACGGCGATGTGTTTCTCCGGCAGCGCATTCACCGGCATGTTGACGAAGCGCTCGCCCATGAAGGCGAAGCCGCCGGTCGCATAGAGCAGCCAGTGGCTGGTCGCGTAGCCGACGCGGCCGCGCATGGTGCCGACATAGTCCCACTGCTCGACGAAGTCGGTGTTTCCAGTCGAGATCAGCGCGGTGATCGAATTCGATGGCAGATAGCTCGGAAAAGTCAGGTCGGCTTCAACGCCGAACAGGAAGCCCGACGGTAGCCGCCAATTGTAGCCGCCCTGCAGGCCGCCGATCACGCCGCTGAAATTGCCTGACGTCGCCGTTGGCAGGGGATCCCACAGCGCGGCGCTGTTGGACCCGCGGCTGTAGCCGGTATGACCGCCGATATAGAAGCCGCTCCAGTCGAAGGCCGGTAACGAATAGGGCGCCTTTACCGGCAGCTTGAGGTCGGCCGCCTGCGCCGGCAGCCCGAGCGTCAACGCGCTGAGCGCGGCGCTCGCGATCAGATAGCTCCGGTTCGATTTGACCCGACTCATGTTGCGAACGCCCAGCGGTCCCACGCCATCACTGCAAGATTTGCCGCCGCGCCGCCACCGCGGAGTGCGCCAGCCGCTTCGGATGCTCGATGGCTGTTGCCAAATCGCCTCCGGCCGCAAGCCGGATCGCAAGGAAGGCCCCATTAATTCCCCAAGCCCCGAAGTCGTCTCAGTCTTTATTGCAAGTAATTCGCAATAGCAACTAGTGCAAAAGGTCGCACTCGATCGTAGCCAGCCCCTCGTGACACTCCTGCAACGGCGGCCGGACTCGCGTGGCCCAGAAATGGTTGACCCGCCCGGGGGGACGGCCGGGCGGGTCGGGTACGACACGGGGTGGATGAGGCGCCCGTGCCGGACGCAGCTCCACTTACTCAGTCGATCGCTTAGTAGTAATTGCAGACGCGAACACTGCCCACGTACTGGTGGAACATGTTGTACTGCGGGACCAAGCCACAGCGGCGATAGGTGGTGTAGTAGACCGGGCCATTGCTGGCGGCGATCGCGGTGCCGACGATGGCGGCGGTGGCGAGGCCGGCGCCCACACCCCAGTGCGGATAGATCGGATAGGCTTCAGCCTTGGTGGTGGTGGCAGCAAACGCGCCTGCAACAGCGAGGGTGGCAAGGGCGAAGGCGGCAATCTTGGTCTTGATCGACATGAGTAACTCCATCCTGTTTTAAGGAGCGGCGCCGATATGGTCCGCATGCCCCTTGGACGGAGCCATTTCCAAAGCGGTTCGATCCGCCCCCGGCGACCTGGGTCGGATAGGAAAACTATAGTTAAGACAGCTATTTAGGCCGATGGCCGGTGCCGGCGGCCAATCTCTTCACGTCGAAGTTATCGACATCGTGCAACAGCTCACAGACCGCGCGCGCGCCATGGTCAAGCAGAAGCTCGCCCTTGTCGGCCGAGGCCTGCCGCGCATCACCGACGGCGCCCGACGGGTTGAGATCCTGCGCCTGCCAGGCGAATGGCGCCGGCCGCTGCGCGGAGAGCCAGCGAAATTCCTTCTCCATCGCGGCTGCGGAGGAAGGAAAATCCGCGATTGCCTCTTTCCGCACGGCCTGCGGATAGCGCGCCAGCATGATCGAGGTTTCCACGGCGCCGCCATGAATGCCGTGGCGCAGTTCGTCCTCGGAAAAAAGTCCCTGTGGCGCGCCGAACCGCGACCAGCTCGTCGTCACCGCCAGCATGCCGTGCTGCGCGCGCAGATCCTGCGCCACCAGCATCATCGCGGCACTGTTGCCGCCGTGGCTCGTCACCATCACGAGCTTTTTCAAGCCTCTTTTCGCGATGCTTTCGCCGAGCGCCATCCATTGCTTCAGCGCATCGGAGGTCGAGAGCGTCTGCGTGCCCGGATAGTCGGTGTGCTCGGTGGAAATGCCGATCTTCTGGATGGGCAGGAAGGTGACGGGCAAGGCCGGCGGCAACAACTGCTGCAGCCGCGCCAGGTAGGCTTCGCCAATCATGACGTCGGTTTCCAGCGGCAGGTGCGGGCCGTGCTGCTCGGTCGCCGCCAACGGCAGCACCGCGATCCAGCGTGCAGCCTCAGTGGCGGAAACCTCCGGCCAGGCAATCGCGTTCCAGTCGCGGGGCGGCACTTTGGTCATTATTTCGGAGCGTTTCTTTCAGCGGATTTGCGAGGTAGTTTGTCGCGGCCTGCTTAAGCCTTCCTCGGGGCCCATTCGCGCCCTCCCATCATGGGCCAGAACGTCAGACGGAGTCCAACCATGAACCCGGCCTTTTTGCCGCGAGCGTTAACCGCCGCATTCGCCATTTTGCTGGCGGCCGCAGCTCCCGCGCGCGGGCAAACGCTGGACAAGGTCTCCTTCGGCACCAACTGGGTGGCCGAGGCCGAGCATGGCGGCTTCTACCAGGCGGTCGCCGACGGCACCTACAAGAAATACGGCCTCGACGTCACCATCGTGCCCGGCGGTCCCAATGAGAACAACCGCATGCTGCTGATCTCGGGCAAGATCGAGTTCTTCATGACCGCGAACACGCTGCAGTCGTTTGATGCGGTCGCCAACAATGTCCCCGTCATCGCGGTGGCGGCGATCTTCCAGAAGGATCCGCAGGTCTTTATCACCCATCCGGAATCCAGGGTCACCAAGCTCGAGGACCTGAAGCCGCTGACGCTGTTCGTGTCCAAGGAAGGCGTTGCCAGCTATTTCCAGTGGCTGAAGAACGAATACGGCTTCAACGAGCGGATGGTGCGGCCCTACACCTTCAATTCGCAGCCCTTCCTCGCCAACAAGCAGAGCGCGATGCAGGGCTATGTCACGTCCGAGCCGTTCGCCATCGAAAAGGTCACCGGAAAAAAGCCGGGCGTGCTCCTGCTCGCCGATTACGGCTTCAACGCCTACTCGACCCTGATCGAGACCCGCCTCGACCTCATCGACAAGAAGCCCGACCTCGTGCAGCGCTTCGTCGATGCCTCCATCATCGGCTGGTACAATTATCTCTACGGCGACAACGCGGCGGCCAACGCCATGATCAAGAAGCTCAATCCGGAAATGACCGACGCACTGCTCGCCTATTCCGTCGCCAAGATGAAGGAGTACGGCATCGTCGATTCCGGCGACACGCTGAAGGACGGCATCGGCGCCATGACCGATGCCCATGTGGCGAGCTTTTTCGACAAGATGGTGCGCGCCGGCGTCGTCAAGCGCGACATCGATTACCGCAAGGCGTTCACGCTGCGCTTCGTCAACAAGACGGTCGGCCTCGAACTGCGGCCGAAAAACTGATGACCTCGACCGACCCGCTCTCGGGCCCAGGGGACGCCATGGCGGCCTCCGCGGTGCGGCTGCGCGGCGTCACCAAAATCTACGACAACGGCGTGGCTGCGCTCGGGCCGATCGATCTCGATGTTGGGCGCGGCGAATTCGTCTCGCTGCTCGGCCCCTCCGGCTGCGGCAAGTCCACCGCGCTGCGGCTGCTCGCGGGGCTGACGGCGCCGACATCGGGCAGCGTCGACGTCGCGCGCCAGCGCACCGAGGCCAGCGGCACCCATGCGATCGGCTTCGTGTTCCAGGAACCGACCCTGATGCCGTGGGCGGATGTCGCCGGCAATGTGCGGCTGCCGCTGACGCTTGCGAACATGTCGGCTGCGGAGGCCGATCGCCGCGTCACGGCGGCGCTGGCGCAGGTGGGCCTCGTCGAATTCGTGCACAGCTATCCGCGCGAACTGTCCGGCGGCATGAAGATGCGGGTCTCGCTGGCGCGCGCGCTGGTCACCGATCCCGACATTCTGCTGATGGACGAGCCGTTCGCCGCGCTCGACGAGATCACGCGCTTTCGTCTCAACAACGATCTGCTCGCGCTGTGGCGCGATCTGCGCAAGACCGTCATCTTCGTCACCCACTCGGTGTTCGAATCGGTCTATCTCTCCGAGCGCGTCATCGTGATGAGCGCGCGGCCGGGGCGGATCTCGGCGGAATTCCGCATCGATGCGCCGGAGCCGCGCAGCGAGGAATTCCGCACCTCCGCCGACTATGCCGGTTTCTGCCGAAAAGTCTCGGCCGCGCTGGCGCCGGCCTATGAGGGGCAGCGCGCATGAGCAACGAGGCGGCCGCGCGGACGCAAGCCAAAAGTGGGCAGGCTTCCCCACTGCGTTTCGTGCTGCCTATCATCGTGTTCGTCGTTGGGCTGGCGCTGTGGGAGCTGGTGATCTGGCTCAACGACATCCAGCCCTATGTGCTGCCGGGGCCGTGGCTGATCCTGCAGACGCTGGTCACGGACTGGGGCGTGCTGTTCGATTCGCTGCTGGTGACGCTTTTGACCACGCTCGAAGGTTTCGTTTGCGCCGCGGTCGGCGGCGTTGCGGTGGCCTTGCTGTTCAACCAGTCGCGGCTTTTGGAATATTCGCTGTTTCCTTATGCCGTGGTGCTGCAGGTCACGCCGGTGATTGCGATCGCGCCGCTGCTGCTGATCTACCTGCCGCAGCAGATCGCGGTCGTGGTGTGCGCCTGGATCGTCGCGTTTTTTCCGGTGCTGTCCAACACAGGGCTGGGGCTGAATTCGGTCGACCGCAACCTTGCCGGCCTGTTCCAGCTCTATCACGCCACGCCCGGACAGACGTTGCGTTACCTGAAGCTGCCGGCGGCGCTGCCCTATATCCTGGGCGGCCTCCGCATCGCCGGCGGCCTGTCGCTGATCGGCGCGGTGGTCGCCGAAATCGCCGCAGGCTCGGCGGGCGCGGGCTCGGGACTAGCCTATCGCATCGCGGAATCCGGATACCGTCTGAACATACCCCGTATGTTCGCAGCGCTGCTTTTGCTGTCAGCTGCCGGGATTGTCATCTATGCCGTGCTGGCGCTAGTTTCCCACCTCGTTTTGCGGCGCTGGCACGAGAGTGCGCTTGGAAAGGAAAGCTGATGACGGCAATTTCGTCCGAAAAGATCGACCTGCTGATTTATGGGCCGATCCGGCCGATCCTCGAACACGGCTTTTCCGACCAGTATGTGGTGCACCGGGCCGAAAACCACGAGCAGGTGGATCAACTGCCCGCCGACGTGAAGCAGAAGCTGCGCGGCATGGCCGTGACCTATCACACCATGCACACCGGCAAGGACATGCAAGCGCAATTCCCCAAGCTCGAAATGATCGCGAGCTTCGGCGTCGGCTACGACCACATCGATTGTGCGAATGCGCGCGAACGAAATATCGTCGTCACCAACACGCCCGATGTGCTGACCGAGGAAGTCGCCGATGTCGCCATGGGGCTCTTGATCGCGACGCTGCGCGAGTTTGTGAAAGCCGACAAATATCTGCGCTCCGGGCTGTGGCAGACCCAGAACTATCCGCTCAGCGTCGGCTCGCTGCGCGACCGCAAGGTCGGCTTCATCGGCATGGGCCGCATTGGCCAGGCGATCGCGCGGCGGCTGGAGGCCTCGCGCGTGCCGGTGGTCTATCATTCGCGCAAGCCCGCGAGCGGCGTCTCCTATCAGCACTATCCCGACCTGATCGAGATGGCGAAAGCCGTCGATACCCTGATGGTCATCGTGCCCGGCGGCGCCTCGACCGCCAAGATCGTCAATGCCGATGTGCTGAAGGCGCTTGGCCCGCGCGGCGTGCTGATCAATGTGGCGCGCGGCTCCGTGGTCGACGAGCCCGCTTTGATCGCTGCCCTGAAATCGGGCACTATCCTTGCCGCCGGTCTCGACGTCTTCGCCAACGAGCCCGCCGTGCCGGATGAGCTCAAGGTCATGCAAAACGTCGTCTTGTTGCCACACATTGGCTCGGCTTCCGTGGTAACGCGTAACGCCATGGATCAGCTCGTGGTCGACAATCTGAAAAACTGGTTCGCCGGCAAGGCGCCGCTGACGCCGGTGGCGGAAACCCCGGTGAAAGGCCGCTGATGCCGCTGCATCGCCCCTTCATCGCGGTTCTCGCATGGCTTGCGTTGGCGCTGCCGGCACAGGCGCAGCAGCAGGATGCGTTGAAGAAGGAGATGGTCGGGCAGTGGGAGCTCTCCACCACCGAGCGCAGCAAGACCTGCGTGGTGACCATGAAGAATGAGTCGGCGCAGGGCGGACTGAAGCTCGAGCTTGAGCCGAGTTGCGTGGCCGCACTTCCCTTCACCCAGGACATCAAGGCCTGGAGCATCAAGGGCCTCGACATCGTGCGGCTGCAGGATGCCGCGGGCCAGCCGGTGATCGACTTCACCGAAGTCGAGAGCGGCATTTTTGAAGGCTTGCGCCAGGGCGAGGGCGTCTACATCCTGCAGAATCTCGCCGCCGCCCGTTCGCTGGCCAAGTCAATGGACCAGATGATCGGCGACTGGCAGATGGTGCGCGGCAACGGCCGGCCGATCTGCGCCCTGACGCTGACCAACACCGAGACAACATCCGACAATTTTCAGGTTTTCCTCAAGCCGAAATGCGATCCCGCCGTCGCCGCCTTCGGGCCGGTGCAATGGCGGCTCGAGCGCGGCCAGATCATCCTGCAATCGAAGACTGGCGACACCTGGCAATTCGAGGCCGACGACAACGCGCAATGGCGCCGCGTGCCGGATACCGCCGATGGCCTGATCATGCTGCGCGGGCAGTAGGGGCTCGGCAGCCCTGCCGTCGCTGCATGCGAAAAAGCGTGAAGCCCCCTTCCGCCTGCCTGCAAGCCTGATGTAGCGTTTTCCTGAAGCTGCCAGCGGGAGTGCCGAATCCCCTCAGTTGCGACGGCGGCAAAGGTGGTGCCATCGGCGCGCCTCCGCCGAAGGGGATGGCGCCCATGCCCAAACTCTACGAAGCCCTCGCAGAAGCGTTCCGTGCGGAGGACGTCGACACGCAGTTCGTCCTGATGGGCGACGGCAACATGCACTGGTCGACCACCTTTGCCAAACTGCCGGGTGTCCATACCGTCCATGTCAGGCACGAGCACGTTACTGTCGCGGCGGCGACGGCCTACAATGTTGCCACCAACAAGGTCGCCGTGGCCTCTGTCACATGCGGCCCCGGCGTGACCCAGCTGATGACCGCGCTGCCGGCCGCGGTGCGCGCCCGCTTGCCGCTGGTGGTTTTCGCCGGCGAGCCGCCGATCAACGCCAAATTCTACAACCAGAACATCGACCAGGCGCCGCTGGTGACGGCAACCGGCGCGCACTACATCGCAGCGCACAGCGTGCCGCGCATGATGGACTACGTGCGCGAGGCCTTTCACATCGCCAGATACGAGCGGCGGCCGACGGTGCTGGGCATTCCCTACGATTTGCAGAAGGTCGAGTACATGGCCAACCAGCCCTACGAGACCTCGGCGATGTATCAGCCCAAGGTCGGGCGCATGCACCCCGATCCCGAACTCGTGTCCGAGGTCGTCGAGCGGCTGGCCGCAGCCAAGCAGCCGATCATTCTCGGCGGCCGCGGTGTGCTTTGGTCCGGCGCGCGCGATGCGGCGATCAGGCTCGCCGATCGCTGCGGCGCGCTGCTCTCGAACACGCTGCCTGCGCGCGGTCTGTTCCATGACCATCCGTTCGGGCTCGGCATCACCGGCAGCTACTTCACGGCGTTGGGCAGGGAGATGTACGAGTCCGCCGACGTCGTGCTAGCCGTCGGCACCAGCCTGTCCTACTACGTCGGGGGCGGCGCATTCTGGCCGAAGGCCTTCAAGATTCAACTCGACGACGCGCCGCGCGGCTTGCGCGATGGGCAGAAGGCCGCCGACCTCTACGTCAGATCGGATGCGCTTGTCGGCATCGAGGCCATTCTGGCCGGTCTCGACAGGAAGCTCGGCGCGGGCAAACCGACGGCAGCGTCCATTCGCAGCAAGGAACTCGCGCATCGCATTGCGACTGAACCGGCGGACTCCGTGGCGTTCGACATCGAACCCGGAGTGCTCGACCCACGCGAGGCGATCCGGGCCATCGATGCGGTCGTACCGAAAGACTGGGACATCGTCGTCGGCGGCGGACATCAGGCCTATTTCAACGCCCAGATGCGCGGCCGGCCGGCGGAGCGCTACACGACGGTCCGCGAATTCGGCGCGGTCGGCAACGGCCTGTCCTATGCGCTAGGGGTCGCCGCTGCGCGCCGGCAGGGCCGCGACGGCAAGATCGTGCTGTTCGAGGGCGACGGCGGGCTTCTGTTCCATATTCAGGAGCTTGAGACGTTCAAGCGTCAGGGATATCGCATCCTGATCTGCGCGATGAACGACGGCGGATACGGTTCGGAGTTTCACAAGCTGCGCGCGGACGGCCTCGACGACAGCCTGGCCGTATTCGGCCGGCCGGCGCTCGAAAAAATCGCGCGGGGCTTCGGCCTGCGCGGCCACGAGATACGCGATGTGTCTGACATCCCCAAACTGTTCGCCGACTTCGCTGCCCAGGGCGAAAGTGAAATCTGGAACATCCAGATCTCCGACCAGGTTACGGCGCCGGTAATCCGCCAGACCATCAAGCGCGGGCACGGCAATATGTGAGGGTTTCGATCTGCGCGGGCGGTAGTTTGCCGAAACTGTTGCCGATGCATCACAGCCAACGCATGCAGGTTGTGGCCAAATAGCAGGGAACCGTTGGATTCGATGCGCGCTGGGGCCGCGCACCATCGGTCGTCTTGGGAATGGGAATGGAAATGCAACGGATCGGCCTGGTGTCTGCGATCCTGCTGACATCGGTCATCGGCGCCACAGCCGCGGATCTCCCGGTCAAGTATAAGGCGCCGCCGCCAGATCCGTGGAGCTGGGCTGGCCTCTATGGCGGCATCAACGCCGGTTATAGCTTCGGCCGGGATACCTTCGACCACAGTCTGCTCGGTTTTCCGCCGGGACGGGACCAGGTCGTACCGGGACGTGTGCTGCCGACCGGCGGCGTGTTTGGTGGCCAACTTGGATACAACTGGCAGTTTGGGCGCTGGGTGTTGGGACTCGAGGGCGACGCCCAATGGACTGGCCAGCGCAACACCGGCTGCGGCGGCTTCGAATGCATCCAGAACTATAATGACGAAGTTGGCGCCTTTCTGCTTCGCCACGAGATCGACTGGTTCGCTACGGCACGAGCCCGCCTGGGCTACGCCAACGCCGGCTACCTGCTTTATTTGACCGGCGGCGCCGCTTGGGCCGGTGTTCGTGAAACCTCTACTTTCCGCTTCGATGATTCCATCGGAACGGCCAGTGTGAGGAATGCCGTTGCCGGCTGGGTGTTCGGCGGCGGCATCGAGACGCGGCTGTCAGGCAATTGGAGCGTCAAGTTCGAGTATCTGCATCTCGACTTCTCGCCAACGACCACCACGACGCGCCTTGTCGCGACGACTGGAGTCGCTCCATTTGACGAGCCCAACGTCACGCGCAGCCACGTCACCGATAACATCGTCCGCGTCGGTCTGAATTACCGGCTGTGGAATGCGCAGGCGACGCCTCCTGCTTCGGTCGACCCGGCGGCTGCCGCCTGGCGCTGGAACGGCTTCTACGCCGGCCTCAACGGAGGCTACGGCGTCGGCAACACTTCATTCCGGGAGTTTCAGTACTTCGACCCGGCTGCGCCCCCTCTGCCGGGACAGCTCACCCCCTACGTCTCGTCATTCCAGCCTCAAAGGATTTCGCCGGACGGCGCGCTGCTGGGCGGCCAGCTCGGGTACAACTGGCAGTTCGGTCATGTCGTGGTCGGCGTCGAAGGCGATGCCCAATGGAGCGGCCAGAAGGACACGGTCTGTGCGATGAGCTGCTTCCCCAATGGAGGTCCGATCGAGACGCTGAGCCAGCGCTTCAACTGGCTGGCGACCGCGCGGGGCCGCCTCGGCTGGGCCGACCGCGGCTATCTGCTGTATGTGACGGCGGGCGGCGCATGGGCCGAAATCGAGGAGACGGACGCTTTTGCCAGTGCTGGGGCCATTCATACCTCGACGTTCAGGCAGTCCAAGGGCGGCTGGGCTGCAGGCGGTGGCATCGAAGCCTGGCTGTCCGGCAACTGGACCGGAAAGATCGAATATCTCCACTTCGATCTCGGCACCATTGAGTATGCGTTCCCGACGGGCGATGCCTTCTTCGTGAGCCTGGGCAGCCGATCCACGATTCGGAACGACGTCATTCGCGTCGGCATAAACTACAAGCTCGGGGGCATCTAGGCCCTGGACCGGCGGCCAGCATCTCGCGGAGCCGAAATCGTCCTGTCTCCCGATACCGCCAAATTTTCCCGAAGTGCATGTCGATCCGGCCGCCGCCGGATCGTCGTTCCCTGCAGCGAGACGGAATTGCGGGCCTGATGCCTGCGACTCGCAAGCCACGGGAGTTCTTCATGCGCTTCATGTCCATCGTCATTTCCTCGCAGCCGATGCAAGGCCCGACCCCCGCTTTGATGGAGGCGATGGGCAAGTTGACCGAACGCGAGATCAAGTCCGGCCGGATGGTCGACATGGGGGGCCTGGCGCCGCTGCAGCAGGGCGCGCACGTCGCGATCCAAGGCGGCAGGCTGCGCGTCACCGACGGCCCGTTCGTGGAAGCCAAGGAAGTGATCGGCGGCTACGCCATCTTCGAGTTCCGCGACAAGGCCGAGGCGGTCGCGATGGCGAAGGAGTTCATGCAGCTCCATCTCGACCACATGCCGGGCTGGGAGGGCACCTGCGAGCTGCGGCCCATGGTCGGCCATGGCGTCGACATGAAATGCGGCGAAGCCGTGCAATCCCCCGCGCATGCCTGATGCAGGAGGTGAAACAAAGTCGGCGGCGATGACGGCCGCCGACATCCATGCCGCCATCCTTGCCGCCTGGCGCATCGAGCAGCCGCGACTGATCACGTCGCTGTCGCGGATGCTGCGCGATGTGCCGCTGGCGGAGGAGTTGGCGCAGGATGCGCTGGTCGCCGCGCTGGAGGACTGGCCAAAGTCGGGCGTGCCGGATCGTCCGGGCGCCTGGCTGATGGCGACCGCAAAACGCCGCGCGCTCGATCATCTGCGCCGCGCCAAGATGCTCGCGCGCAAGCACGGGATGCTGGCGCTGGATTTCGAGCAAGAAGAGCAGGCCATGCCGGATATCGATGGCTCCCTCGATGACGATATCGGCGACGAGATGCTGCGGCTGATCTTCACCGCCTGCCACCCGCTGTTGTCGCGCGACGCCGCCGCGGCGCTGGCGCTGCGCATGATCTGTGGGCTGACCACGGAAGAGATCGCGCGCGCCTTCCTGGTGCCGGAGGCGACGATCAGCCAGCGCATCGTGCGCGCCAAGCGGACGCTGTCGGAATCGGGCCTTGCTTACGAAACCCCGCGCGGCGAGGCGCTGTCGGAGCGGCTCGCCTCGGTGCTGGAGGTCGTCTATCTCATCTTCAACGAGGGCTATACCGCCTCGCGCGGCGACGACTGGATGCGGCCGCAGCTGTGCCAGGAGGCGCTGCGCCTGGGCCGCGTGCTGGTCTCGATCGCGCCGATGGAAGCGGAAGCCCACGGCCTGCTGGCGCTGATGGAATTGAACGCCTCGCGCGCCGCCGCGCGCATCGACGCCGACGGCGAGCCGATCCTGCTCTTGGAGCAGGACCGCAGGCGCTGGGACTTTCTCCAGATCCGCCGCGGCCTGCAGGCGCTCGGCCGCGCGCAGGCGCTTGGCGGGGAGGGCGGCTTCTATGTGCTGCAGGCCGAGATCATCGCCTGCCATGCCAGGGCCGAGACGGCGGAGGCGACGAACTGGCGGCGTGTTGCGGGGCTTTACGAAAAACTCTCGGCGCGCGTGGCCTCGCCCATCATCGAGCTCAATCGCGCCGTCGCCGTCAGCATGGCGGAAGGTCCGGAAGCGGGGCTCGCGATCATTGACCGCATCGCGGGCGAGCCGGCATTGCAAACCTATCATTTGCTGCCGGGCGTGCGCGGCGACCTCCTGCAAAAGCTCGGCCGCCACGACGAGGCGCGGGCTGCCTTCGAGGCGGCCGCGCAGTTGGCGGGCAACCGCCGCGATCGAAGCCTGATGCAGCGGCGGGCGAGAGAAGTGCCGTAGCTTGTAGGATGGGTAAAGCGAAGCGAAACCCATCGCTTCTTGATGCGGAGGCGTGATGGGTTTCGCTGCGCTCTACCCATCCTACGCAGTCGGCTAAGGCGGCAGCCCGACATCGTGCAGCGCCTCGACCACGCGATCGCGCGTGGCTTGCGGCAGCGGCGGCAATCCATCCCTCACTTTCGCGAGTGTCAGCTCGGGATAGCCTTCCCGCAGGCGGCGGACGCTGTGGTTGGCTTCGTCCCGCGCGCCGGCGAACATATAGGCCGGGCACAGCGTGCGGTGCATCCAGGCCAGCGATGGATGCTCGGCGAGCGCGCGTTGCTGCCATTGCGCGGCCTCGCGGAAGCGGCCGGCGTTGAAATGCGCCACCCCGATGCCGTAGAGATTGTTGAAGGCGAGCGCATCTGATGGCGCGAGCTCCAGCGCGATCATGAACCGCTCGATCGCCGCATCGTCATTGCCGCGGTAGACATCGACCCAGGCGCTGCGGCCCCAGGCAAAGGCCGAGCTGCCGTCGATGGCGAGCGCTCTCGCGATGACGCGCTCCGCGCTTTCCTCGTCGAGCAGCGACAATGCGGTACCCGCAACCGCAAGCACGCGCGGGTCCGTGCGCAGGTTCAACGCCTTCCGCGCATATGCCGCGCTCTGCGCACGGTCCTGCGCCGGGTCGGCGCCGAAGTAATACACCACGCGCTGGGCGTAGGCCCAGGCGGCGAGCGCAAGCGGCAGGGGATTTTCCGGATCGCGGGCCATCGCCTCGTTCAACAGCTCCATCGCGCGGGCATTGCCGGCCTCGTCCAGCGACAGCACGCCAGGCATCGCGCGCAGCGCCAGATCCTGCGCCGTGAGGTCCGTATCGCGCTTCTGCAAGGCATGGTCGATTTCGGCAGCGCGCAGGCTCGGGCGCAGCGCTGCCGCCAGGCGAGTAGCAAGCTGCTCGTCGAACGCAGCAGCGACATCCCAATCGCCCTCGATCCGGTGCGCCCAGAGATGGCGGCCGTTGTCGCGGTCGATCAGCCGGAAGATCAGCCGCGCCTGTGTACCGGTGCCCCTGATCGCGCCGGCCAAATGATAACGCGCCGATCCGGCGCTCGCGGTGGTCGAGATGCCGATGCGCGCCAGCGCCGTTGCGATCTCGTCGGCGATGCCGCGTGCGGCTTCCTCATGACCGACAGCCGTTTCGATCGGGCCGATCGTCACGCCCGGCCGGTCCGTGCTCTGCGAGAACATCTGCAGCTGCGAGGCCACCGCATTGCTGAAAGTCGCCTGCCGCCGCAGGGTTTGCGACGGCGTCTCGGCATAGCGGTGGCGGTATTCGATCGAGAACCGGCCGAAATGCGGAAAGCCGCAAGCTGTGGCCACGTCCATCACCTTGGTGCCGGGCTTGCCCAGCAATAGCTGGCGCCGCGCGCTGTCGAACCTGATGTCGCGCAGCGCCTCGTGCGGGCTCTTGCCGAGAAAAGTCCTGAACTGGCGCTGCAGCGCGCGGGCCGACAGGCCGGCCGCCGCGGCAAGCTCGGCGATGCCGATGTCGCGCTCAAAGCTCGCCTGCATGACGTCGAGCGCACGCCGCACTGCGCGCGGCAGCACGGCTGCGCCCGCGGACATGCCTGACGACGCCTCGTCCTGCCCGGTCACGGCTGCAATTCCCAGTGGTCCTGATGCGCGCATCATAACCTGATTTGTCTCGGCTACCGCGGCAAAGGTTTCGCCGCCTGGATAGCAGTGTCGCGAATTGGACAGGCCAAATCCCGCTCCCAGCATACCTACGATTGCGCCGGTTCCGGCGCTCGCGAGACGCGAATCGTGGAAACAGGAGGGAAAGCATGAACATACAGGCCACCATCGACGCGCCCGACCTCGCCGCCGTCAAGGCCAAGCAGCAGGCCATTTGGGCCTCCGGCGATTATGCGGTGATCGGCACCACCTTGCAGATCGTCGGCGAGACGCTCTGCGAAGCCGTCGACCTCAGGAGCAACCAGCGCGTTCTCGACGTTGCCGCCGGCAACGGCAACGCCACGCTGGCGGCGGCGCGCCGCTTCGCCGACGTGGTGTCGACCGACTATGTCGGCGCGCTGCTGCAGCGCGGCCGCGAGCGGGCGCAGGCCGATCGGCTTGCGGTCGAATTCCGCGAGGCCGACGCGGAAAATCTGCCGTTCCCCGACGCGAGCTTCGACGTCGTGCTGTCGACCTTCGGCGTGATGTTCACCGCCAACCATCCGCGCGCGGCGGCCGAGTTGGTGCGGGTATGCCGCCCCGGCGGCAAGATCGGCCTCGCCAACTGGACGCCGGAAAGCTTCATCGGCAATCTCTTGAAGACCGTGGTGAAGTATGTCCCGCCGGCGCCCGGCGTGAAGTCGCCGTTGATGTGGGGCAGCAAGGCCTATCTCGAGGAGATTTTCGGCCGCGGCGTCGCCATCAAAACCGAGAGCCGGCATTTCACCTTCCGCTACAAATCGCCGGCGCATTTCCTCGACATCTTCCGCAGCTATTACGGGCCGACCCACAAGGCATTCGGCGCGATCGATGCGGCCGCGCAGCAGAAGCTGCAGGACGACCTGTTCGCGCTGATGGACAAATTCAACCTCGCCAGGGACGGCACCCTGGTCATCCCGAGCGAATATCTGGAAATCGTCATCACCAGGGCCTGATCAGGACGGCGCAACGAGCAGGGGCGCGGCGGGCCATCCGCCGCGCCCTCTTTGGGCAAGAAAGGGGACACCGACATGAGCACCGCCGCCGATCGCGAGCATCCCTATGGATGGGTCATCGTCGCCATTTCCACCGTCAGCCTCGCGCTCGGCTTCGGCGCCGGCGGCGTCGTCTCCGTATTGATGAAGCCGCTGGAGGAAGAGTTCGGCTGGTTCCGCGCCGACATCTCCATGGCCTACACGGCCTACAGCATCGGCGCCGCGCTCGGCGGGCTGTTTTGGGGCGCGCTGTCCGACCGCATCGGCGCAAAGCCGGTCGCGCTGATCGGCACCGTCGGGATGTCGGTGTGGCTCGCGGCGCTGAAATGGCAGAGCGCGCAGTGGCAGCTCGATCTCTTGTTCTTCCTGGTGGGCGCGGTGGGCTTTGCCTGCCTGTTCACGCCGCTGACGGCGCTGACGGGACTGTGGTTCAGTGCGCGAAAGGGCCTCGCCATCGGCATCGCCACCGCGGGCGGTGCCTTCGGGCAGGGCATCGTGCCCTATCTCGGACGTCTCTTGATCACCGAGCTCGGCTGGCGCGACGCCATGCTGGCGCTGGGTGTCGCCTTCCTCGTCATCCTGCTTCCGCTGATGTTCCTGCTGCGGCCGGCACCGATCGCCGCGCAACCGGCAGGGCAGGCCGCGACGCGCGACGGCAATCTCTGGAACGTGCCGCACGCGGTCAGCCTGACATGGCTCGGCTTTGCCGCGCTGTTCTGCTGTATCTGCATGACGGCGCCGCAGGTGCACTTGATTCCGCTCGGCATCGATCTCGGCTGCAGCCCGCAAACCGCGGCGGGCCTGTTGTTGACCGTGATGGTGACCGCCGTGGTCGGCCGGCTGTTGTTCGGCTGGCTCGCCGACCGTATCGGCGGGCTGCCGGCCTATTTCCTGGCTTCAGCCGCGCAGACCTCGGTCGTGTTCTTCTTCACGCAAACCAAGAGCATCGCGACGCTATACCAGCTCTCGGTGCTGTTCGGCTTCGGCTTCGCCGGCGTGATGACATGCCTTTTGATCTGCGCCCGAGAGGCGGCGCCGCTCCGCCTCTCGGGCTTTGCCATGGCCGCCGTCGCCACCGTCGGCTGGGTCGGCATGGGTATTGGCAGCTACCAGGCTGGTTATTTCTACGACATCAGCGCGGACTATCGCCTGTCCTTCGCCAACGCCACCGGCGCGGGCGTCTTGAACCTCTTGATCGTCGCGGCGCTGTTCTGGTACCGGCGCGAGCGCAATCAGATGCGGGCGCGCACGGCTGCAACGACGATACAGTGAGCTAGTCGAAACGTGTTCCGCGTCGGCTCTGTCGGCATGGAATCAGCACGGTTTGAACCGGCATCATCGCCACGCTCAATTCCTCGAGCCGATCCAGCAGCCAGTCGATCGCACGAACCGGGTTCAACAACCCGGTGTCCCACATGCGCGCCAATCTCTGATTCATCATCGATCCCTCTGCGACGACGAGTTACTCTCTCACACATCCCCAAAAGCGCGAAGCGGATAGTAAACAGATGGTAAATGGCAGCGGCCGAATCCGGAATCCCTCATGCTGCGACTCCCGCCACGCGTAATGCCCCATCCGCAACTCGGTGCAAATTGATCTCGGTGCAATCTGTTTCTGCAACCGTACTATCGCGCGCTGCGGGGACAGCCGGAATTGTCCTGCTCTTGGCGCTCTCTATATCCTTCACGAGGCGGCTGTGACGTCTCCGCTGTTTGGGATAAATCCTTGGAGTTGAATCTCGCCACCGTGGTCGTCGCGTTTGCCGGCACCTTCCTGATCGCCTTCATGAAGGGCGGGTTCGGCGGCGGCTTTGCGATCATCGGCATCCCGCTCTTGTCCACCGTCATGGACCCGCTCACCGCCGGTGCTTTCCTGGCGCCACTGTTCGTCGCCCAGGATCTGGTCGCGCTTCGCTATTGGAAGCCTTCGACCTGGTCGAAGCCTGATCTTTCCATTCTTGTGCCGGCACTGCTGGCGGGCATCGCGGCCGGCTATGTGACGCTCACTCATCTCGACAAGCGGGCCGTCGCCATTGTCATGGCCGTCATCACACTGGCATTTAGCGCGCTGTGGTTTCGCAGCGGCGGCAAGGTCGCTGTTCAGCCCCGCTCGATGCCGAAGGCGATAGCCGCCGGATTCGGCTCCGGCCTGACGACCATGGTGGCTCATTCCGGCGGCCCGCCGCTGGCCATGTACCTGCTGCCGCGGGGCCTGTCGAAGGAGCTCTATGCCGGAACGACCAGCATTTTCTTCACGGTCGGAAATCTGATCAAGGCGGTGCCGTGGCTCCTCATCGTCAGGCCTGCTCCGCAGGTCTGGATCTTGATGGCGATTTGTCTGCTGGCGATTCCCTCCGGAATATGGCTCGGCTGGAAGCTGCAGCAACGCCTGGACCAGCAACAACTCTATCGCGTCTGCTACGGCCTGCTAGTGGTGACGGCGCGGCGGCGAAGCTGCTCTGGGACGGCGTGCACGGCTATCTGCAGTGATGCTACTTCGCCGCTCCGTCCGGCATGATCTGTAGCAACGGCTCGGGGCTGACCGAGATCTGCCCGGTGAACGGCCGATCATGCGCGGCGATGAGCAGCACGGACGCGGCGACGCCGGTCGCAAACAGGCCCATGGCAACGCCGCCCGCCAACCGGTTGTCGCAGTGCACGAGACCGATCACGAGCAGCGCGCAGGCCGCCTGCAGATAGAGGCACCACCATTTCACCGAATTGACCTCGGCATGGCTGACGATGATGCGCTGCCGCCGCGCATCCAGCGCCGTCTGCAAGGCCTCCACGATCTCGCGCTGGGCGGTCGCCTGGCCGGCGCCCTGCGCTGTCATCGCGGCAACGAATTGCAGCGCCTCGGCAAGCGCCGGCGGCGCCGTCCGCAGCGAAGCCGCCTGCCGCGCCATCAACGGCCATTCCACCTTCGCCGCCTCCTGCACATACTGGCGAAGCAGCGCGCGCAGCCGCGCCTCCTGCTCGGAGGGCAGCCCGGCGGCAAGCAGCGCAGCCGCGCGCAGCGCGCTCGCCTCGCGGCTGACAGCGCTATTGGCGCGGTCGCTGTCATTCCACACCTGCGCGGCAGTGAAGGCGACGAACAGGCCGAAGATGATGCCGAGCACCGGCAACATGCCGGGCGAGATCGACTTGAAGGATTTTGCCCGGTCTTCGCTGGCGAGCATCGCCACGGCCGCAAAGATTACCGCTGCCAGCAGATAGGTGAAGCCGAAGACGACTGCCGCCATCCACGGCACCGGCAGATTGTGCAGCCAGTCGCTCATTGCATTTCCATCATGTGCTCGAGACCAGCCTCATCAGATCAACCGCATCCCCTTCAGACTCGCATGCCCGTTCTTGCCGACGATGATGTGGTCGTGCACGGAGATGCCGAGCGGCGCGGCGATGTCGATGATCGCTTTCGTCATCTGGATATCGGCCTGTGACGGCGTCGGATCGCCGCTGGGGTGATTGTGCACCAGGATCAGTGCGGTGGCGGACAATTCCAGCGCGCGCTTGATCACCTCGCGCGGATAGACCGGGGTATGGTCGACCGTGCCGGTCTGCTGGACCTCGTCGGATATCAGCTGGTTGCGCTTGTCGAGGAAGAGCAGGCGGAACTGCTCCTTGTCGGCAAACGCCATGCCGCTGCGGCAATAATCGATCACTTCGTTCCATGACGACAGCGCGACGCTGCGCTTGATCTCGCCTTTTGCAATACGGCCTGCAGCGGCGGCCAATAGCTTGAGCTGGTTGATCGAGGCATCCTTGATGCCGTCGACCTCGCGCAGCCGCGCTACCGGAGCGTGCACGACCTCGGCGAACGAGCCGAATTTCTTCAGCAGCGCCTTCGCCAGTGGCTTGGTGTCGCGGCGCGGGATCGCAGCAAACAGCGCCATCTCGAGCAGTTCGTAGTCCGTCAGCGCGTCGGGACCGGCGGCAAAGAAGCGCTCGCGCAGCCGCTCGCGGTGGCCGTGATAGTGCGGCTCCTCGGCGGGCTGGTCGTCGGCTGGGGCAGGCTTGCGGGGCATCGGGCAGGAGCATGCCGCGCCCGGCAACTTTTGCAACTCTGAAGTGCTGGCCGATCGCCTGTAGTTTAGCGGAGCGTCGCTGCAGGGGCCGCCAAACCAGTCGTTAACGAGCCTGGAGCCATTTCCTTCACGCTGCGCGGCCGTGGCGACAGAACCGCCGCCTGATGCGGGGACGCCGGCATTCCGTGGAGCATGAGCGCCGGCGTCGGTGATCTCTCTCGGACGCCGGCCGAACCCGACACGGCAACCTGGGTCTGCGTGATCGGAAATCCGAATCTTTCGAAAACTGGACGTTCTTCAGCCTTGGCGTTGATTCCACCAAGCACGACGACTGTTGCGCCGAAAATCAAGGAAAGCTTGCTCACGTACACCTCCGTTCAAAGTTTGCAGCAAGGCGCGAGATCAGTTCGGCTATTCTGCGCCGATCCTCTTAATATGTCGGTCGACATCTAATTCAACCTCGTCGTTGGATTTGACGCAGATCACTTTCCCGTGGGGCGATCGATTTCGCTTGTCCGTCCGCTGAGGCTGAGCTTGATTGACCAAAAGATAACCGTTATGGTTATGTTTATGACCGCTAACAGTCGTATGGCGAGTGCCGTCCATATCATGAGTTTCGTCGCCTACGCCGGCGACGAGGGGACGACTTCGGAAGCAATCGCGAAAAGCCTCCAGACCAACCCGGTCGTGGTGCGGAAGATTCTCAAGCTACTCGAGCGCGAGGGACTGGTCGTTCTTCGCCAAGGCCGCCAGGGCGGCGTCGGTCTCCGACGCCCGGCATCTCGCATTACACTCGGTCAGATTTACAACGCGGTTGAAAGCGAGAGCGGAGTATTTGCAATGCGCGGCAAGGTGCACGACGGATGCGTGGTGGCCTGCGCGATGAAGCGAAGGCTCGGTCCAATCTTCAACGCTGCGAGCGATGCCGTTGAGCAGGCTCTCGGCAAAACGAGTCTGGCGGAGCTGGTACGCGGCGTCCGCTGAATTTGCCCTATCTTTCATCCTAAGGAGCGAGACCATGGGTAGGCTAACGGACAAGAATATCCTTATCACTGGCGGCAACAGCGGGATCGGGCTGGCCGCAGCGCAGGAATTCGACCGGGAGGGCGCGCGCGTCGCCATCTGCGGCTTGAATGAGGGGACGCTGCAGGCGGCCAAGGCGACGCTCGGAACCGGGAGTCTCGCCGTTCGCGCGGACGTCAGCAATCTCGCCGACCTCGACGCGATGTTCGCTACTGTCAAGCGAGAATTCGGGCACCTGGACGGCATTTTCGTAAATGCAGGCTACAGCGAGTTCATGCTATTCGAAGAGGTGTCGGAGCAAAGCTTCGATAAGGTGATAGGCTCCAATTTCAAAGGGGCTTACTTCACGATTCAAAAGGCTCTGCCGCTGCTCAGGCCAGGCTCGTCTGTCGTCATCAATGCGTCCGTTGGCGCCCGCAAGGGGTGGCCGACGACCTCGACCGTCTCGACCTGCAAGGCCGCGGTCGTCCATCTCGCGCGAATCCTCAGCGCCGAACTCGTGGACCGCGGGATTCGCGTGAATACCCTAAGCCCGGGCCCGACGGACACGGCGATGTTCGCTCGCCTCGCAGGCGAAGCGCAGGGCGACGCCGTCAAGGGCGTCCTTGCAACCAACAATCCCAGCAAGCGGATGGCCGATCCGTCGGAGATCGCGAAACTGGCAGTTTACCTCGTGTCGGACGATTCGGCGTACGTCGTCGGCGCTGATTTCCTGATCGATGGCGGGGTCACGGCCATTTCGCCCGTGGGCGCTTGAGCTTCGTTGCAGAGGGCCGAAGCCATTCACATTCCCGCTCTTGCAAAGGACAAGGGCGCCGCGGTGTGGGGCGCCCCATGTTTCTCGCAGTTCAGCCAGGCTCTCAGGCCTTCACCGCCGCGAACGCATAGCCGTTGCCGTCCTTGGACAGGGTGCCGACATTCGGGAAGCCGAAATGATAGCCGGCGACCATGGCCTTTTCCGCGATCACGCGGTCGTAGAAGGCGCGCCGCGTCGCTTCGGCCTGCGGCCCGTCCGCATCGAACCCGGAGAAATAGCCGGGATTGCGCACGAACAGCTGGTGGATGCCGCTGACGTCGCTCTGGATGAAGAGCTGCTGTCCGCCTGAGGCCACCAGGAAGGACATGTGGCCGATGGTGTGGCCGGGGGTGGCGATCGCCTTGACGCCGGGCACGAGGTCGGCGCCGTCATTGTATTGCTTGACGTTCTTCCAGGTCGGGAACGTCGCCTGGATGCGCTTGACCAGCGGGCGGAAGGCTTCCGGCATCTTCTCCACCAGCGCCGGATCGGTCCAGTACTTGAACTCCACCTCGGGCATCATGATTTCCGCATTCGGGAAGACCTGCGCGTCGGTCTCCTTCACCCACAGGCCCGAAATGTGATCGGGATGGAAATGCGAGATCACGACGGTGGAAACCGCCGCCGGATCGAGGCCGGCCGCCTTCATGTTGTCGGCGAGCTTGCCCACCGTTGCCGGCCCGTTGTTGCCATAGCCGGTGTCGAACAGCACGACCTTGCCGCCGGTCCGGATCGCGGTGACGGTATAGGGATTTTCGATCTTGTCGGGCCCGATGCCGGCGGCGGCCAGCGCCTTCTTGACGTCGTCGAGCGAGGCGTTCTTGACCATGGCCTCCGTGACGGCGCGCTCGACGCTGCCCTCATGCAGGCTGAACACCTCGATCTCGCCGACCTGGTATTTCAGGCTATCGGCGGCGCGCTGCGCATGCGCCGCGCCGATGAATGAAACCGGTGCCTTCATGCCGAACATTAGTGCTGCCCCGGTGCTGCCGAGGACCAGATCGCGACGCGAAATCTCGAACATTGCCTTGTCTCCTTGGTTGATCGCTCGCCCCTTGGAACCCTCGTCTGCGAGGGCACCCGCACCGGTTGCTACCCCAGGGCGCTCGGTCTATTCCGGAGGGATCATGGCGTGGCGGCAGGCATCTTGCCGCAGGGCGTGCGATGCGACGGCCGTGGACTTAAGGCGTGCGCTGCAGTGGCAGGTGCTGAACGGCTACGGCCCGTGGGGCGCGAATTCGCGCCCGGGCTGGTCGGTGACGAAGGCTTCGATAAACTTGCCGTCCTTTTGCGTGACGAACACGGTCTTGCCGTCGGCGCCCCCGAAAGTGAGGTTGGTCGGCTCCCTGCCGAGGGTGGCCACCTTGCGCACCAGGGTGCCGTCGGGGTTGACGATCGCAACATCGCCGGCCGACGGACGCGCGACGAAGATGCGGCCGGTGACGTCGGTGCGCAGCCCGTCGAGCTCGCAATCGTCGTTGAACTGCGCCACCAGCCGCGGATCGGCCAGCTGGTTGCCGTCGAGGCGATAGGCCCAGATCTGCCGCGTGTCGGACTCATCGACATAGAGCGTCGCCCCGTCCGGACTGAGGTCGAGCCCGTTGGTCTGGTGCAACGGCCTCGGCGCCGCCATCACCTCGCCATGCGCCGTGCCGTCGGCGTTGCGCGTGATTTTCCAGATCTGGCCGGTATGCGCGGGAAAATTCGGGTCGCTCGCATAGAGCGTGCCATCGGCTGCGATGGCGAGGTCGTTCGGCTGGTTGAAATGGCTGGAGTGAAAATAGGGGTGCGCGTTGGTCTGGCCCGGGGCGATGACGAGCACATTGTTCTTCTTGAAGTCCGCAATGTACATGCGTCCCTGGCGGTCGAACCGGATCCCGCTGCCGACGCTGCCGGTGGGCAGCTTTGCGAACAGCGTCGAATGCGAGGCGCCGGGCGCAACCTTGCCGATGGTGCCGGCGGAATGGAAGTTGACGACGTAGAGATTGCCTGAGCTGTCGACGGCGGGGCCTTCGATCTGGAAGGTGTATTCACCGGGCGGCGTGAGGCGGTGACTCACGAACAGGGACGGCGCGGGCATATGGCAACTCGTCACGCTGGGGATTTCCAGCCTTGCATCTACGTGAACTTTGATCGGCGCAATGATAAGTTGCAAGTGAACTGCTTCACAGTTCTGCAGGCGGAGACGAATAATGTATTCGGCGCGAATTGTCGCGATCGGCTTGCTCGCCTGTTTGCCAGGTGGTGCGCAGGCGAAAGACTGCGTCATCCGCATTGATGATATGACCGTCGATAAGAATTTTGTCGGCAAGGAAGCCGCGCGCGTTGAGGAGGAAACGGAGAAGGTGTCGGGAAAGGCGGAGGGCGTGATGCTTCTGGAAATTCACCGGGCGCGTCCGCACAGGCGTCATCCTCTTCGACAGCCTGACGAACGGCGCGCTCCATCTCGTAAGATTTGCGATCCAGGACTAACCGTGACCCGGAGCTTCTGCGCCGTCAGACCGCCCACGGCTTCTCAGCCGTCCGCTCCGACAGCGTGAAAATCTCGACGCCGTCATTGGTGACGCCGACCGAATGCTCGAACTGCGCCGACAGCGAGCGGTCGCGGGTCACCGCGGTCCAGCCGTCGGACAGGATCTTCACATGCGGCTTGCCGAGATTGATCATCGGCTCGATCGTGAAGAACATGCCGGGCTTCAGCGGCACGCCCTCGCCGGGGCGGCCGATATGGATGATGTTCGGCTCGTCATGGAACAGTCGGCCCAGGCCATGGCCGCAGAAATCGCGCACCACGCTCATGCCCTGCGGCTCGACAAAGCTCTGGATGGCATGGCCGATGTCGCCGGTGGTGTTGCCGGGTTTTACCGCGGCGATGCCGCGCATCATCGCCTCATAGGTCACCTCGATCAGCCGCTCGGCCTTGCGCGCGATCGGCTGGATCACATACATGCGGCTGGAATCGCCATACCAGCCGTCGAGGATGAAGGTGACGTCGATATTGACGATGTCGCCTTCCTTCAAGCTGCGGTCGCCGGGCATGCCGTGGCAGACCACATGGTTGATCGAGGTGCAGGTCGAATAGCGGTAGCCGCGATACATCAGCGTCGCCGGGTAGGCGTTATGGCTAAAGGCGAACTCGCGCACGAACTCGTCGATCGCTGACGTCGGCAGCCCCGCCTTCACGATGTCGGTCAGCTCGTCCAGGCATTTTGAGACCAGGCGGCCCGCCTTGCGCATGCCGGCGAAGGCCTGCAGCCCATGCAGCTTGATCTGGCCGGTCTTGCGCAGCGAGGTGTCGGTGGCTTCGACATAATTCATGGGCGGATGTGCTTTGGCGGGAGTGATCGGATGTAACGTTCTAATTTAATGATCGGCGGCGTTAGCGCAAGCTGTGCTTGTTGCGGGAAAATGCCTCATTATTCAGCTCGGAACTTCCACGATTGTCTCCACCGGCAGTGCGCCGCCGCGGACGCGGATTTCGCGCACCGGATAGGGCACGCGGACGCCCTCGCGCTTGAAAGCCTCCCACAGCGACAGCATCACGTCGCTTTTGACGTTGTCCATGCCATCAGGGTCGGCGATCCAGAAGGTGAGCGAGAACTTCATGCCGGTTTCGGCGAACTCGATGAGGATACAGTTCGGCGTCTTGCCCTTGGTGGCGCGCGGGTGCGCGGCGGCGGTCTCGGCCGCGACCTTGCACACGAGCTTGGGATCGGCGTCGTAATTGGTGGCGAAGGGTATCTTCACGAGCGTGTTCTTGTCGGTATAGGTCCAGTTGACGACCTTCTGCGTCACCAGGTCCTCGTTCGGGATCAGGAATTCGCGGCCGTCGCCAGCGGCGACCGAGATGTAGCGCGTCTTCATGGCGCTGATGCGCCCGGTGTTGTCGCCGATGGTGACGAGGTCGCCGGGTTTCACCGACTTGTCGACCAAGAGGATCAGGCCGGAGATGAAATTGGCGACGATCTTCTGCAGGCCGAGCCCGATGCCGACGCCCGCTGCACCGGTGAAGACGGCCAGCGCCGAGAGGTTGATGCCGACGGCGCCGAGCGCGATCGCCACCGCGATCACCAACAGTCCCATGCGGATCATCTTGATCAGCAGCACCTGGATCGAGGGCGTCAGATCCGTCGAGCGATTGATGCGGCTCTCGGCGAAATTGGCGGCGATGTTGGTCAGCCACACCGCGACCAGCACCAGCGCGCCGGCCTTGATCAGCAGCAGCGGCGTCAGCCGCAAGCCGCCGATCTCGAGCGCGTAGCCATCGAGCGCCTCGATCGCCGCATCGAGCTGGCCGATGATGGAGAGCGCCGCCACCGTCCACGCCGCCAGCGACACCACCTTGACGATGAAGGCGTTGCGGATCACCGACGTGATCAGGCGGATCACCAGCCACGCCAGCGCCAGCTTGGCCGAAACCGCGATCAAATAGCTGCGGCTCGGCCAGGTCGCGTGCCACATCACCACGCGCGAGACGATCATCAGGATGGCGAAGATCGCGGTGGAAGCGGAAAACACCATCACGCGGACGAAGTGGCGCAGCGGCAGCGGCCAGCGCATCGCCAGCGACGACAGGTCGACGCGCGAGCGGATCGCGGCGTCCGTCGCCCACGCGATGCCGGCGGCGGCCAGGATCAGGCCGAACTGCAGGTAGAACCAGGGCGAAGAGACCTCAGCGCCCACCGACCGCAGGCCGGTTTGCACCGCCTCCACGATCTCGTTCAGGTCCATCGCGAGGAGCTCTTTGGCGGGGGGATGGGACATCGGCTTTGATTCGATTGGCGGGGAAAGAATCTCACACTGCGGGCTGGCGGGCCATCGATACTCCACACTGAAGATGTCGATTTGACCGGGAAAAACCGCAGCACATTGCCGCTTCGGGGAATAAGGGGGTTGGCGCGGAAGTGTGGCGACGATAAGGATGCAATTGCAAGTATTTGCAATGATTTGTCAGGGCTGATGGCTTCTCTCGACTCGGTCAGTATTGCGATCCTGCTGGGCTCCGCCCTGGTGATGGCCGGCATCCTGTCGAGCCTGCTGGCGCTGCGCTTCGGCGCCCCGCTGCTGCTGGTGTTCCTGTTCATCGGCATGCTGGCCGGCGATGCCGGCCCCGGCGGGCTGCAGTTCGACGACGTGCGCTCGACCTATCTGGTCGGCTCGGTGGCGCTGGCGCTGATCCTGTTCGATGGCGGCTTGCGCACGCGCTTTGCGAGCATCCGCGCGGTGCTGGCGCCCTCGATGGTGCTTGCCACCGCCGGCGTGCTGCTCACGGCGCTGCTCACCGCGCCGGTCGCCAAATACGCGCTCGACATCTACTGGACCGAGGCGCTGCTGATCGGCGCCGTCGTGGCCTCGACCGACGCCGCCGCCGTGTTCCTGCTTGTGCACGCGCAGGGCCTGCGCCTGCGCCCGCGCGTCGGCGCCACGCTGGAGGCGGAATCCGGCACCAACGATCCCTTTGCGATCTTCCTCACGCTCATGCTGGTCGAATTCATCTCGATCGGCCAGAGCTCGGCCGCCCATGTCGCAATGGAGTTCTTGCAGGAGGCAGTGCTCGGCACCATCATCGGCGTGGTCGGCGGGCGCATGGTGGTGATCGCGCTGAACAAGGTGGCGCTGCCGCAGGGGCTGCACGCGCCCTTCGTCACCACGGCGGCGCTGGTCGTGTTCGGCGTGGCGCAGATCGCGCATGCCTCCGGCTTCCTCGCCGTCTATCTCGCCGGGATCATCATCGGCAACCGGCCGACGCGGGCGCATAATTCCGTCGTCACCTTCCTGGATGCCGCAACGTGGCTGGCGCAGATCGTGATGTTCGTGCTGCTCGGCCTTCTGGTGTCGCCGAACCGGCTGGTCGACAGCGTCGGGCCCGCGGTGATCGTGGCGCTCGCGTTGATGGTGGTGGCGCGGCCGGTCGCCGTGTTCCTGTGTCTGGCTCCCTTCCGCTTCAACTGGCGCGAAAAGGTGTTTATCGCCTGGACCGGCCTGCGCGGCGCGGTTGCGATCTTCCTCGCCTCGATTCCGATGCTGGTCGGCCTGTCAAAAGCCTATCTCTATTTCGATGTCGCCTTTGTCGTCGTCATCATCTCGCTCTTGTTGCAGGGCTGGACGCTCGGGCCCGCCGCGCGGCGGCTGCATGTGGCCCTGCCGCGATCCGATCGCGGCCCGCGCCGCGTCGAATTGGACTTGCCCGGCCAGCTCGAGCAGCAGCTGGTCGGCTATCCCGTGCGCTCGAAAAGCCTGTACTTTCGCCGCGGCTTGATCCCGTCCTGGTCCAAGCCGACGCTGGTGATCCGCGACGAGCGCATCCTCACGCCGACCGAAGCCGATCCGGTCGCGCCCGGCGATTACCTCTATCTGCTGGCGCCGCCGGAAAAGGCCGAGGCGCTCGACCGCTTCTTTGTCGACATGGCGCCGTCGACCGCGCCCGATCCGCACCTGCTCGGCGACTTCATGGTGTCCGGCGAGCACACGCTCGGCGAACTCGCCGAGGTGTACGGCGTGAAAGTCGACGAGGCGCAGTCGAGGCTGACGCTGGCGGACTATTTTGACATCCATCTCGACTACGCCCCCAAGGAAGGCGCGGAGCTGGCGCTCGATCCGATTGTCCTGGTCGCCCGCAGCCTTGGCGGCGGCCGCGTCAATGTCGTCGGCCTCCGCCTGCCCGAGGAGGAAGACGAGGCTCCGCCATTGACGCGGATGCAGCGATTCAAGCGCAAGCTCGCGGATATCTGGGCGCAGGTGGCGGGGGTGTAGTGGCGGGACGACGCGAGACGGAGGAGCAGGGCACATGATTTTGGCCGGTCATTTCCGACTCAATGCCAGCCGCGTGCAGGACACCATGTTCTTTCTCGGCGTGCCGCTGCTGCTCAGCGCCTGCATGACGATCGTCGGTCCCTATGCCACGCAGATCGGCGCGGCGAGCGCATTTGTCTTTGTCGCGATGATGGCATTCGTTCCCTGGTGGATCGCCGGACTTTCCACGCATGTTGTGCAGCAATGGTGCGGGAAGGATTGGCCGCTTTGGCTGGTCGCCGCCATCGGAGCCGTTGCAGCGGGGCCGCTGGTCGTCGTCTGGGCTTCCGGGATGTATGCGATTGCCGACGTCTTGTGGCCGTCCTTGCGCGTATCCGGCAGCGGTGTCGCGCGATGGCAATCGATCGCATTGAGCGAAGGCCGCTCCATCGTGCTCTGGGTCGCCTTCGTCATGATCTTCGCCGAGACTTTTGGCTGGCAGCGGTATCGCCGATCCGATGCGTCTGCGCCGGCGGCGAAAAACCGCTTCCAGCACAGCGGCGCGCAATGGACGGACGCGGATGATGCGCAATTGCAGCGGCTGATCGCTGAAGGCCTGCCGCCGCGCGACATCGCCTCGCGTATGCAGCGTACCTATGGCGCTGTCCGTGCGAGAACCGCAAAGCTCGGGCTGAAGAACAACCGGCCGTGAGGTGTCACTCCTCCAGCGTGAACCCGACGCGCAGGGTCACCTGGTAGTGGGCGACCTTGCCGCCTTCGATATGGCCGCGGGTCTGCACGACCTCGAACCACTTCATCTCGCGGATGGTCTTCGACGCCCGCGCGATGGCGTTCTGGACGGCGTCCTCGATGCTCTTCTCGGAAGAGCCGACGAGTTCAAGGATCTTGTAGATGTGGTCCTTCCCGGACGTATCAGGCATGGCAGGCCTCCGGTTCATCCGCGCGGATTGCGGCGCGTGGAGAGAACCGCCGAGGTCAGGCCGTTGTTCCCGAGAGCACCTTCACCCCGCCGAGCGCCGTCACCCGGCCATTGCGCAGCATCACGATCTGCGTCGCGAGCTGGCGCAGCTCGGCCGGATCGTGGCTGACATAGACCATCGGCACATTGGCTTCATCCCGCAGCCGCACCAGGTACGGCAAAATCTCGATCTTGCGGCCTTCGTCGAGCGAGCCGAGCGGCTCGTCGAGCAAGAGCAGTCGCGGCCGCGACAGCAGCGCGCGGCCGAGCGCGACGCGCTGGCGCTCGCCGCCGGAAAGTTTGCCGGGGCGGCGGTCGAGCAGATGGCCGATGTCGAGCAGCTCGGCGACGCGCTTCTTCTGGACGGGATCGTCCGGCAGGCGGTTCATGCGCCGGCCGTAATTCAGGTTCTGGTCGACATCGAGATGCGGAAACAGCCGCGCATCCTGGAACACATAGCCGATGCGGCGGCGGTGCGGCGGCACATGCACGCCTTTCGCTGTGTCGTCGAGCACCTCGTCATCGAGCGCGATCACGCCGCGGTCCGGCCGCAACAGGCCGGCAATCATGCCGACCAGCGAGCTCTTGCCGGCGCCGGAGGCGCCGAACAACCCGGTGACGCGGCCCTCGCTGGTGAAGGACGCTTCCAGCAAGAACTCTCCGAGCTTTTTGGCGACATCGACGCGCAGCATGTCAGTTTCCGTGCAATCGCAGCAATGCGCGCCGCGCGAACCATTCCGAGCCGATCAATGCCACTGTCGCGATCACGACGGAGACGACTACCAGCCGCATCGCGGCGGCATCGCCGTCCGGCGTCTGGATCAGCGAATAGATCGCCGAGGAAATCGTCTGCGTCTCGCCGGGAATGTTCGACACGAAGGTGATCGTCGCGCCGAACTCGCCGATCGCTTTGGCAAAGCCGAGCACCATGCCGGCCAGAATGCCGGGCAAAGCGAGCGGCAGCGTCACCGTGGCAAACACCTGCCAGGGCGCCGCTCCCAGCGTGCTCGCGGCCTGCTCCAGCCGGCGGTCGATCGCCTCGATCGACAGCCGGATCGGCCGCACCAGCAGCGGAAACGACATCACGCCGCAGGCCAGTGCCGCACCGGTCCAGCGGAAAGCGAATACGATGCCGAGGTTGTCGGCGAGCCACGCGCCGACCAGTCCGCGCCGGCCGAGCGCCAGCAGCAGCAGATAACCGGTGACGACCGGCGGCAGCACCAGCGGCAGATGCACGAGCGCATCCAGCACCGCCTTGCCCCAAAAATTATGGCGCGCCAGCAGCCACGCCAGCGCAATGCCGAACGGTGTGGCGACCAGCGTGGCAATCACGGCGACCCTGAGCGAGAGCAGGATCGCGGTCCATTCGGCAGGCGTGATCTCGCTCATCAGGTCGAGGGGCTCACCAGGAACTTGAAGCCGTATTTCTCCAGGATGTTCTTCGCCGCCGTGGATCGCAGGAAGGCGAGGTAGTCGGTCGTTTCCGGCTTCGCGGTCGTCGTCGCGGCGACGGGATAGATGATGGCGGGATGGGAATCGGCGGGGAAGGTGCCGACGATCTTGACGCCCGGCTCGACCTTGGCGTCGGTCGAATAGACGATACCGAGCGCCGCTTCATTGCGCGCCACCAGCAGCAGCGCTGCGCGCACGTTATCCGCCATCGCGAATTTCGGCTCGGCCGCCTGCCACGATCCGAGCTTCTCCAAGGCGGCCTTGGCGTATTTGCCTGCTGGCACGGACTTCACGTCGCCGGTCGCGATCTTGCCGTCGCCGGCGAGTTTGGCGAGATCGAAGCCGGCACCGATATTGACGTTGTCGATCCTGGAATCCTTCGGCGCGATCAGCACGATGCTGTTGCCGAGCAGGTTGACCCGCGTCGGCTCGTTGATGTTCTTCCTGGCGATCGCGTAGTCCATCCAGTCGGTGTCGGCGGAGACGAACACATCCGCCGGCGCGCCCTGCTCGATCTGTTTTGCGAGACCCGAGCTCGGCCCATAGCTGACGGTGACTTTCACGCCGGTCTTGGCGGTATAGGCCGCGTCGATGTCGTCGAGCGCGTTCTTCGTGGAAGCCGCGGCGAACACGGTGATGGTCTTATCCTGCGCCGTGGCAGGCGCGGCGTCTACGCCGCCGAGAGCGAGGAAGGCAACGAAAATTCCGGCAAGACGATTCATTAATGGCGCTCCATGCCGCGTTGCGCGCGCTGTCGCGCACGCAAATCAGGCGTCAGCGATTTCAGGCTCGCGACAGGCGGAAGCGCCGTTCCGGCAATCCCAGATCGACGCGCAGTCGGCTGGGATGTCGCTGTTCGCCGAGAATATCAGGATGAGGGGCGGGGTAAAGCCCGCCCCATGCGCCTAGTGCCGCGGCCGGTGTCCGGCGTCTCCTGCGCCATAGCCGCGCAATTCGGCGTATTTCACCATTTGTGCCGGGCTGAGCAGTGCCGCCGTCGACAAATGGTACTTGAGATGGGTTTCCCGCAGGACGCCCTGCGTGGCGGCGACCGTCGCCGTGGACGCCTTCAGGCTCTCCGGCGTCACCGTGCGGTTGGCAAACTGCCGGTCGAGCTCGGCTTCCTGCTCGATCAGGCGCGCGCCGAGCGGCAGCGCTTCTGCCTTCATGGAGTTGAACAGGCGCTGTACCTCGCCCTGCTGCTCCGGCGAAAGCCCGAGCTTGTCAGCGAGCTCCAGCACGTGCGCCGGACCGGGATAGCCGTTCAGCTCGGCGGCGAGCGCAAGGCCCATGCCGCGCCCGGCCTTGAGGTCGCCGACCTGCTGTTCGGACAACGCCTTGATCGCGCGCGTCTGCATGCCGGCATAGGGGGTCTGCGCTTGCGCGCCGGCAACCGCAAGGATGATGGAAGCAACGACAGGCCACATCTTCATCGCATGTCTCCTCAAAATGGTCTGGAAGTCACGGTTTGGCGTCCGGCAGGTTCAGCACGCCGCGGCAGGCCGGCGGCAGCTGCGCCATGGTCATTGGCGGCTTCGGCTTCGGCGGCACCTTTGGCGGCTTCGGATGCAGCGTCGAATCCTTGAACCAGAAGGCGAGATCGCCGGCAGAGCAGCCCTCGCTCGTGTCGGGATCGGGCTGGCTTTCGCATTCGCCCGAGCCCGGCGGGCATCTGATGCGGATGTGGAAGTGATAATCGTGGCCGTACATCGGCCGGATCTTGTGCAGCCAGCCGCGGTCGCCCCTAGCCTCGCGGCACAGCGCCTTCTTGATCGCGGCGTTGACGAAGATGCGCTGCACCGTCGGCTCCTGCGCCGCCGCGCGTATGACAATTAGATGACCCGGCGTGAACACTTTTGGATCGATGTCGAGCCGATCGTCGCGCACCATCATGGTCGCCGACATTTCCTCGCGCTCGTTTTTCGAGAGCTGACGGTCCGGCGCCGGCGTCAGCCAGATATCGGCGTCAAGTCCGACCTGATGGCTGGCATGTCCGGTCAGCATCGGCCCGCCGCGCGGCTGCGACATATCGCCCACCAGAATGCCGGGCCAGCCCGCCTCCTTTTTTGCCTTCATGGCGAGCCGCTTCACCAGCGCGACCATGTCGGGATGCGCATAGTAGCGGTTGCGTGACAGCCGCATCACTTGCCAGGCCTCGCCATTGATCGGCAGCCTTTCCGCGCCGGCGATGCAGCCATGGGCATAGAAGCCGATCACGCGCGGCTTGTCGGCCGCCGCCGGCAGATATTTGCGGGCGAACAATTCCTTGGCGCCGATCTTGGGATCGTTGGGATTTTTCAGCGGCGGCAGCGGTTTTGCGTCGACCGTGCCCTTGTCCTGCGCCGGCGCGGGAGACGCGCCGAGCACGGCTGAAAGCAGAAGGGGGATCAGCAGGAAGCGGTGATGCGTCGGCATGTCGGGCAAAGGCTAACACGGATTCCACGGATCCGGACCAGCGCGCTGGTCGGTCTTCCACGCTCAATTTTGCGAGACCTCGTCCGGTTAAGATTAACCTCGGCCGCGACCGCGTAAGCCCTTTACAAGCCGCGTATGGAACCGACATCATGGCCCCAAAAATACTACTGGGCAGGGCGTTTCATGAAGTTGTTGTCGGGCTGGCGGCCGGCCATTGCGGCTGCATGTGCGTTGTCATTTTTCTCCATCGCGCCGGCATTGGCCGACGTCGTCGTTCACATCGACAAATCCTCGCAACGCATGTCGGTGAGCGTCAACGGGCAGCCGCGCTACACTTGGCCGGTTTCCACCGGCCGCAGCGGCTACGGCACGCCGACCGGCGTCTTTGCGCCGCAGATGATGGCGCGGCGCTGGTTCTCGCGAAGGTACTACAACTCGCCGATGCCGCACTCGATCTTCTTCTATCACGGCTTCGCCATTCACGGCACCCACGACCTCGGCCGGCTCGGCGGTCCGGCTTCGCATGGCTGCGTGCGGTTGCATCCGGCGAACGCCGCCACGCTCTATGCGCTGGTCGAGCGCAACGGCCGCGGCAGCACGCGGATCGAAATCTACTGAGAGCAGGTCGAACTTAACCGTTCGATAACTCTGCCAAGGCGGACTGAAGTCGGCATCTCGCCCGAGCGAGGGTACTTGCCGGCGGAAGCCGGCAATCCCAGATTCAACCTTGCATGAGCATTGACTCGGAGCTTCTGCCCTTCGCCATCCAGTTTGTGCTGGAGCTCGCCGGCCGGCCGCTGCGCGCGTTCCGGCGTTGGGCGGATCGCCAGCCGGATCGCGATCCCTCGCAGATTTCCACGCTGCACAAGATCGGCCGGCTGGCCGTTGGCGTCACCATCACGATGGCCGTCTTGCTGCCGATAGGCTGGTTGGTTTTCAAATGAGCCACCGTCATTCCGGGGCGATGCGCAGCATCGAATCCGGAATCTCGAAATTCCGGGTCGCCATGCGCTTGCTCGCAGATTTCATGGCTGCCGCTCGATCAGCGCTGGCCCTTGAGGCTGCAGGCCGTCGCGCATGTCGTGGTCACCCCGTTCTCGCACTTGATGCAGGCCGCGATGCACTGGTCTTTGTCTTTTGGATTGTAGGAGGGGAAGTTGCTCGCGATGCATCTGGAGACCGAGCCCGGCGTCGGATCGGGCGAACAGGCCGCCAGAAGCACCAGCGTCGCCAGCCCGACCGTCACAATGACTTCCCGCCACCTCATCCGACTATCCTGTCAGCGGATGCGCAATTCGAAAGGGATGAACGCGGATGAGACTAAGGGAGTTCCGGGGACGGCGAAACCCGGGTTTTGCCGGATCAACAGCATGTGCCGGGGGAACGGCCATGGCAACGCCTCATGTCAGATCAATGGCGGGATAAGCCCGCACGCCCATCCCCGTCATTGCGAGGAGCCAACGGGTCGCGCGAACGCGCGCCCGATGACAGGCTCCGCGACGAAGCAATCCATCTCCTTGCGACGATGGGAAGCTGGATTGCTTCCGCCTTCGCTCTCCGAGCTTCGGCGGACTCCCAGCCCTGCGAAGCTTGCGCAGCAAGCGTAGAAGGGTCGCTTCGCTCGCAACGACGGGGGAGGTCTGTTTGACGGATCGAATCCGAAACTCGCGTCCCTACCTTGCCGCCGGCGGTCCCGCCAGATTGCCCGACAGGATCGCCTTGCCCATCTCCTCGTAATGGGTATCGCGGGCCTGGAGCTGCTGGTTGATCGCATGCATGTCGCGCAGGCGCCGCTCAAAGCCGTTGGCGCGGAACACCGCGGTGGCGCCGGCCATGTGATAGGCGACGTCGACGATCTCGGTCGATTGATGGATGGTCGAGGTGGCGGCAAGTCGCAGCGCGACGCGATGCGCCTCGGTGAAGGGGCCGCGCACCAGATCGTCCCAGACCTCGGCGGCGGTCGCGAACAGATAGGCGCGGGCGCGGCGCAGTTTTGCCTCGGTCAGCCCGATCAGGCCCTGCACCGCGCTGTTCTCCTTCATCGCCGAGAGGCCTTGCGGCGTCTTCCTGCGCGACAGCTCGATCGCCGCATCGAACTGCGCGCGGGCGACGCCAAGCGAGGTCGCGGCAAAACCCATGCTGTAGATCGCATTGGTCGGGATCTTGTAGAGCGGCCCCTTCTCGCGCAGTGCGGAGGGCTCGTCGCGAAGGGCAGCGAATTTCTCGGGGATGAACAGATTGTCGACCGAATAGGAATCGGTGCCGGTGCCCTTGAGCCCAATCACATCCCAGACGTCGTACAGCGTCGCGCTCGAGAGCGGGAACAGGATGGTGCGGATTTCCGGCGAGCCGTCCGGCTTTTTGCGCGGCGTGCCGTCGGCCTCGGTGATGCGGACATGAGCGCCGAGCCAGCTTGCCTGGCGAATCCCTGAGGCAAATTCCCAGCGTGCGTTCGCCCGGTAGCCGCCGGGCTCGGCGCGGACGTCATGGTTGACCGCGCCCCAGGCCAGAATGCCCTGCTTGGTGTTAAAGATCTCGTCGGCCGCGTCGTGGTCGATATAGGCCGAGATCACCGCGCAGACGCTGCACTGGCCGAGGCACCAGGCGGTCGAGGCATCGGCCTTGGCGATCTCCTCCTGCATCTGCATGAAGGTGGCAAGCGGCACCTCCGCGCCGCCGAGGCTCTTCGGCAGCAGCGCGCGGTACATGCCGTTCTCGATCAGCGCTGACGTGACGGGCTCGGTCAGCCGGCGCGTGCGCTCGATCTCGTCGGCTTCCTGTTGGATCAAGGGCGCCAGCGCCCGCGCGCGTTCGACGAGGTCGATAGCGGTGGCCTTGTTCATGCGTCTCCCCGTGCCCTTCTTGATTACTGTTTGGCGGGCGGGCGGATGGTGGCAAATCCGCCCCGCCCGATCAAGCCGGGCCAGCGCATGTCAGGCCGCTGCGCGGCCGAGATCGAGCGATTGGCGGCGTTTCGACGGGAAACTGAGCGCCACCGCAACCGCGGCAAGCCCGATGGCGAAGGAACCGGCATGCAGCCAGGTGTAGGCGTGGGTGGTGTCGTAGACGAGCCCGCCGGCCCACGGCCCCAGCGCCATGCCGAGGCTGGCAAAGGCCGAGACCGCGCCGAACACCGTGCCCATGATTTTCGCGCCGAAAAATTCGCGCACCAGCACGGCGTAGAGCGGCATCACCCCGCCATAGGCGAGGCCGAACACGACGGAGAGCGCATAGAATTCGCCGAGCCGGAACACGGCGAGATAGGTCGCGATGCACAGCGCCTGCACGAGAAGGCCGCCGACCAGTACGGGTTTTGCGCCGATGCGGTCGGCAAGTGCGCCCAGCAGCAGCCGACCGCCGAGCCCGGAGAAGCCGGCGACGCTGTAGACGGTCACCGCGGTAAGCGGCGCGATGCCGCAGATCATGGCGTAGCTCACCATGTGGAAGATCGGCCCGGAATGCGCCGCGCAGCAGGCGAAATGCGCCAGCGCCAGCGTGATGAATTGCGGCGTGCGCAGCGCCTGCGCGGCGGTCCATTCGGTCGCGGGCTCGTCGGCCGTGTTGGCGGCACCGCCGGCTGCCTGCGGCGCGCGGCGCACCAGGAAGCAGGCCGGGATCAGAAGCGCCCATGCGGCGATGCCGATCACCAGCATCGCGGTGCGCCAGTCATAGGCCGTGATCAGCATGCTCGCGGTCGGCGCCACCGTCACCGGCGAGACGCCCATGCCGGCTGAGACCAGCGCCACCGCAAGGCTGCGATGCTTGTCGATCCAGGCGCTCGCCAGCGCCATCATCGGCGCATAGAAGCTTCCCGCCGCAATACCGATCAGCACACCGAAGCAAAGCTGGAATTGCCACAGCTCCTGCGCCTGGCTCGCGCTGACAAGCCCAAGGCCGAGCAGCACGCTCCCGGCGAGGACCACGATGCGCGTGCCATAGCGGTCGGACAGCGTGCCCCAGACAAAGGCGGCAAAGCCCATGCAGAGGAAATCCAGCGTCGCCGCCGCCGAGACGCCGGCGGTCGACCAGCCCATCGCCTGCGAAATCGGCTGCAGGAATACTGCCAGCGACAGCATGGTGCCAAAGCCGATGCAGGTCATCAGCGCGCCCGCCGCGACGATGACCCAGCCATAGTCGAATGAGGAGGGCTTGCTCATGCGTTTCCCCGCGCTGTTGGTGTTCTTGTGGCGCGGACGAATCGTGGCCTATCGCCAGGCCCTGAGCAATATGAGGAGCGACATGCCCCTCATTCTGATATCAGCGGAGTGTGAGTTGCGGGCAGAGAGGCGAAGGCGCCGGCCGGTCGTCGCCGGCTACTGTGCTTGGGGTTGTTTTCGCGCTTTTTGTTGGCGGTCCCGGAAACGCCCCGATCTCGTCATGCCAGGGGCGGTCGGAGCGTGCGCCTCAGCTATCCACCTTCAGCGCGGCGATGAAGGCTTCCTGCGGGATGTCGACCTTGCCGAACTGCCGCATCTTCTTTTTGCCTTCCTTCTGCTTCTCCAGAAGCTTTCGCTTACGCGTGATGTCGCCGCCGTAGCATTTTGCGGTGACGTCCTTGCGCAGCGCGCGGACGGTTTCGCGGGCGATCACCTTGCCGCCGATCGCCGCCTGGATCGGGATCTGGAACATGTGCGGCGGGATCAGCTCCTTCATCTTCTCGACCATGGCCCGCCCGCGGCCTTCGGCGCGGGTGCGATGCACCAGCATGGCGAGCGCATCGACCGGCTCGCCATTGACGAGGATCTGCATCTTGACGAGATCGGCGGGCTTGTAATCGGTCAGTTGATAGTCGAACGAGGCGTAGCCCTTGGAGACCGACTTCAGGCGGTCGTAGAAGTCGAACACCACCTCGTTGAGCGGCAGATCGTACTTCACCATCGCGCGCGAGCCGACATAGGTCAGCTCCTTCTGCGCGCCGCGGCGGTCCTGGCACAGTTTCAGCACGCTGCCGAGATACTCGTCGGGGGTGAGGATCGTCGCCTCGATCCACGGCTCCTCGATCTCGGCGATCTTGACCACGTCAGGCATGTCGACGGGATTGTGGATCGCGATCTCCTGGCCGTCGGTGAGGTGCATCTTGTAGATCACGCTCGGCGCGGTCGCGATCAGGTTGAGATCGAACTCGCGCGACAGCCGCTCCTGGATGATTTCGAGGTGCAGGAGGCCGAGGAAGCCGCAGCGGAAGCCGAAGCCGAGCGCGGCGGAAGTTTCCATTTCATAGGAGAAGCTCGCATCGTTGAGCCGGAGCTTGCCCATCGCCGCGCGCAGCGTTTCGAAGTCGTTGGCATCGGCCGGGAACAGGCCGCAGAACACCACAGGGATCGCCGGCTTGAAGCCCGGCAGCATCTCGTGGATCGGCTTCTTGTCGTCGGTGATGGTGTCGCCGACGCGTGTATCAGCCACTTCCTTGATCGCCGCGGTGATAAAACCGATCTCGCCGGGACCGAGCTCCTCGACCTGCTCCATCTTGGGCGTGAAGAAGCCGACGCGCTCGACGTCATAGGCCGCATTAGTGCCCATCATGCGGATGCGCTGGCCCTTCTTCATGGTGCCGTCGACGATGCGCACCAGCACGACCACGCCGAGATAGACGTCATACCAGCTGTCGACCAGGAGCGCCTTCAACGTCGCATCGCGATCGCCCTTCGGCGGCGGCAGGCGGGTGACGATGGCTTCCAGCACGTCGCCCACGCCCTGGCCGGTCTTGGCCGAGATCATCACGGCATCGGAGGCGTCGATGCCGATCACATCCTCGATCTGCTGCTTGACCTTGTCGGGCTCGGCGGCGGGTAAATCGACCTTGTTGAGGATCGGCACGATCTCGTGATTGTTGTCGAGCGCCTGATAGACATTGGCGAGCGTCTGCGCCTCGACGCCCTGGCTGGCGTCGACCACCAGCAGGGAACCCTCGCACGCCGCCAGCGACCGCGAGACTTCATAGGCGAAGTCGACATGGCCGGGCGTGTCCATCAAATTGAAGACGTAATCCTTGCCGTCCCTGGCGCGGTAGTTCAGCCGCACCGTCTGCGCCTTGATGGTGATGCCGCGCTCTCGCTCGATGTCCATGGAATCGAGCACCTGTTCCTTGCCCGCCATCTCGCGCTCGGAAAGTCCGCCCGTCATCTGGATCAGGCGGTCGGCCAGCGTCGATTTGCCATGGTCGATATGGGCGACGATGGAGAAGTTGCGGATGTTGGAAATGGGGGCGGTCGTCATGGGCGGCGGGATAGCACTCGCGACCCACACGGGCAACCATTATGGGCCGTTTTCAAGGGTGTTTGTTCACGCCAAGCTGATTCCACAACTGCGAAAAAACCGCTACGCAGGGACCATGTCATCAGCCTCGTTTTCACCCGCGGCAGCGCGCGCCAGAAGCAAGCTATCGCCGCGCCGTGTGGCGGCGTGGGTTTACGCGCGCGCCGTCGATCCCAAGGGCGGGCCGTGGTTCGTGATCGGCTTTGCAGCTGTTCATGCCGTGCTGTGGACGCTGATCCTGATCAATCTCAAGGCGGCGCAGGATGTCCACATGGACGTCGCGGAGGCCTTCGCCTGGGGCCAGAAATTCCAGTTCGGCTATGGCAAGCATCCGCCGCTGTCGGGCTGGGTCGCTGGCCTCTGGTTCAAGCTGTTCCCGGTGAAGGACTGGGCGACCTATGCGCTGGCCATGACGGTGCTGGCGGCGGGCATGGTGATTTCCTGGTTCACGGCGCTGCGCGTGGTGGACCGGCGGCGCGCCTTCTTCGTCGTGGTGATGCTCGCGCTCTATCCGATCTTCAACTTCAAGGGTTTTAAGTACAATCCGGACCTGCTGCAGCTCGTCACCTTGCCGCTGGTGGTGCTGGCCTATCTCAATGCCTTTGAGAAGCTCGACTGGAAATCCGGCGTCTGGCTCGGGCTCGCCGGTGCGCTGGCGCTGATGACCAAGTACTGGGTGATGACCATGATCGGCGCCATCGGGCTTGCCGCACTGATCCATCCCGAGCGGATGCGCTTCCTCAAGTCGCCAGCGCCATGGGTCGCGATTGCCACGCTCGCCGTTGCACTGATCCCGCATCTGGTCTGGCTGAAGCAGGTGGATTTTATTCCCTTCACCTACGCCGGCTATGTCTACGGCCAAGTCACGCGCGCGACGACGCTGGCTCTGACGATCGGCTATGTCCTGCACAATCTGGCACTGCTTGCGCTTCCGGTTGCGCTGGCGTTGCTCGCGTTGACCTTCGGGCGGCGCTGGTGGTCGCCGGCTGCCGTTACGGCGCGCACATGGGCGCGCGGACCGAATCCGGGCGTCAACCTTTCGCAGGCGCTGAATGTCTGGATCATCCAGATCATTGTCGCGATCGGGCCGCCGCTTGGCGCGCTGTTTTTCGTTGTCTATCTGAAGACCGATTGGGGAATCTCGCTGTTCTTCCTGACGCCGCTGGCGCTGGTGGCGATTCCAGTGCTGCGGTTGCGGGAATTTGTTCTGTTCAACATCACGGCCATGTGGCTTGTGCTCAGCCTTGCCATTCTGGTCGCTTCACCCTGGATCGCGGTGGAGGAAATGCTGCGCAATTCCGCTGGACCCGCGCCCTATGTCGCGCGATCGGAGCTGGCGCGCGAATTGACGCAAGCCTGGCGCTCGCGGTTCGGCGGACGATGGGCCGTCGTTGTCGGCAACATGGATGTCGCCGAGCCGCTCGCCTTTTACAGCCCCGATCATCCCGCGCCATTCACGCAAGGCGAGGCGTGGTCGTCAGGCCTGACATCGCTGGAGGAGGCGAAGCGCCTCGGCTTCATCGGCATCTGCGACACGGCGACCACCTGGAACCTGCCGGCCTGCGAGGAGTGGATGGCGAAGAATGCCGCTAACGCCGAGCGGCTGGTGATGACGACGCAGCGATTCTATCGCGGGCATCCCGGGCCGTCGCGAAACTGGAAAATCTATATCGTGCCACCGGCGAAATAACGCCGGGGCAAGGGGAGGATGTTGCTATGGATCTCGATCTCTCGGGCAAGCTTGCGCTCGTCACTGGCTCGACGCGCGGCATCGGGCTCGCTGCCGCAAAAGGTCTCGCCGGCATGGGCGCCGAAGTCATCGTCAACGGGCGCGAGCGCGCGGCGGTGTTTGATGCGATCACGCAGATCAGCCGGATCGCGCCGAAGGCAAAGCTTTATCCGGCGCCGTTCGACCTTGGCAACGCTGCGGGTTGCGCCGACATCGTCGAGCAATTTTCCGAGGTGGATATCCTCGTCAACAATCTCGGCATCTACGAGCCAAAACCGTTCTTCGAGATCGAGGACGCCGACTGGTCGAAAATGTTCGAGGTCAACGTCATGAGCGGCGTGCGGCTGACGCGGCATTACCTGAAGCGGATGCTGGACAAGAAGGATTGGGGCCGCGTCGTCTTCGTCTCCAGCGAGTCCGGCATCTTCGTGCCGAAGGAGATGGTGCATTACGGCTTCTCCAAAGCCGCGCAACTCTTCATCGCCCGCGGCGCGGCAGAGATGACCAAGGGCAGCCATGTCACCGTCAATTCGGTGCTGCCCGGTCCGACCTGGGTGGAGATGGCGCCGACGCGCCTTGCCGCACGGGCGAAGAACATGGGAACGACGGTCGACGATCTCGTCGCCCGCACGTTTTCCGAGCGCCGGCCGGCGTCGCTGCTGCAGCGCTACGCCAAGCCGGAGGAGGTCGCCAATCTGATCTGCTATCTCTGCTCGAAAGCATCGAGCGCCACCAACGGCGCCGCGCTGCGCGCCGACGGCGGCATCGTGACCAATCCGTTTTGAAGACTCCTCTTCTCCTCTCCCCGCTCTTGCGGGGAGAGGATAGGGGTGAGGGGCTCTCTCCGCGAGCACGAATGTCGATAGACCTGCGATGCAATCCGACCTCTCCCCGCGGGCGGGGAGAGGTGAAAGAGAAGACCGGCTTACGTGCCTTCTTCGTTGAACTTGTCGGCTACCAGCGCGGTGATGGCATCGAGCGCGGCCTGGGCCTCGGGGCCTTTCGCGGACACCAGGATCGTGGTGCCCGGTGCAGCCGAGAGCATCATCAGGCCCATGATGGAGGTGCCGCCGACGGTTTCGCCGCCGCGCGTCACCCAGATCTCGGCTTCGAACTTTTCGACCAGCTGCACGAATTTGGCTGACGCGCGCGCGTGCAGGCCGCGCTTGTTGATGATCAGCAGTTCGCGGGAGAGCGCATCGGGCGGCACGGCCGCCCCGGCGTTATTCGCGGGCGCCGCCTCGTCGCTCATTTGCCGGCAAGGACGCGGCTGGCGATGGTGACGTATTTGCGGCCGGCTTCCTGCGCCATGGCGATCGCATCGGGGAGCGAGCGCTCCTCGCGCACCTTGGCGAGCTTGACCAGCATGGGAAGATTGATGCCTGCGAGCACTTCCACTTTCGGGCGGCTCATGCAGGAGATGGCGAGGTTGGAGGGCGTGCCGCCGAACATGTCGGTGAGGATGGCGACCCCGTCGCCGCTATCGACGCGGTTGACCGCCTCGATGATGTCGTTTCGACACAAATCGGAATCGTCTTCCGCGCCGATCGTCACGGCTTCGATTTGCTTTTGCGGGCCCATGACGTGTTCCAGCGCCGCCCTGAACTCGTCGGCAAGGCGCCCATGGGTCACAAGCACTAGACCAATCATCCGGAAACTCCTCGCGCGTGCCTTTTGGTGCACCGCACGAACGCGCCACTTTGACCATCCCGAGCCCCGGCGCAAGAGGGGTTCGTCGCGATTCGTCCCGGAAAATTGGGGCCGCTTCGGGAGGACGCGCCGGTGTTATTCCGTCGCGATAGTGGGGCTTATATGGTTAGCAATCTCTTTCCGGCAATCAGCCGAAGGTCGGTCACTGGCCGTACCGTCGGTTGTCGTGAGGGCCGCTACAATCAGCGGCAATGGCGAAAACCGTAGATTTACGGGAATTCGCGGTAATTCAGCACCATCAATGCGAACGGTGAGCGCTTCCGTCGCAGGCATCCGGTCGGCGTCCGCGGCCGCGAGGTCGACGACGAGGCCGACCACGGCCTCGCTGACATGTTCGACTCGGCGGATGCCGAGGCCTCGGATTTCGATCAGGCCGGCCAGTTCCGGCGCGGGCCGTACGATCAGATTTCCGGCGCTTGTGGCGAGGTGGACACGGTCATCGCCGACCAGAATGGCCCGCGGAAGCTGCCCCGAGCGGCCGGCGAGAATCAGGTCGAAGGCAAGGCGCGACTTGCCCGATCCGGAAGGGCCGCGGATCAGTACGGCGCGCTCGCCCACCAGCACGGCGGAGGCGTGCACCGTGGCCGTCATTGCGCCGGCAGCCGCACGATGAAGCGCGCGCCTGCGACCGTCGGCTGGCCGTCTTCGTCGGCTGGACCGTGGCGGTTCTCCGCCCAAATGCGCCCGCCATGCGCCTCGATGATCTGCTTGGAGATCGACAGGCCGAGCCCCGAATTCTGGCCAAAGCCCTGGTGCGGGCGGTCGGTGTAGAAGCGCTCGAAGATGCGCTCCAGCGCGTCGTCGCGGATACCGGGCCCATCGTCGTCGACCACGATCTCGATTTCGGAGCGGACGCGGCGGCAGGTGATGCGCACCTTCTTGCCGGGCTCCGAGAACGACTGCGCGTTGGAGAGCAGGTTGGAAATCACCTGGCCCAGCCGCGAGTCATGGCCGGGCACAGCAAAGGTGTCGGACGAGCCGCGGCCCTCGAAGCGGACCTCGACGGCAACGTCATGACCGAGCCGGGTTTCGTTGGCGACCGACGCCAGCGTCGTCAGCAGGCGGCGCAGATCGACCAGCGTCATGTCCTGCCGCTGCAGCTCGGCATCGAGCCGGCTGGCGTCGGAAATGTCCGAGATCAACCGGTCCAGCCGTTTGACATCATGCTCGATCACCTCGAGCAGCCGCGCGCGGCTGGCATCGCTGCGCGCCAGCGGCAGCGTTTCCACCGCCGAGCGCATCGAGGTGAGCGGGTTCTTCAATTCGTGCGCCACGTCGGCGGCGAACATCTCGATCGCCTCGATGCGGTTATAGAGCGCGTCCGTCATGTCGCGCAACGCGCCGGAGAGATGGCCGATCTCGTCGCGGCGGCGGGTGAAGTCGGGGATTTCCACGCGGGTGCGAATGCGGCGGCGGACGCGCTCGGCGCTGTCGGCAAGCCTGCGCACGGGACCGGCAATGGTGCTGGCAAGCAGAAGCGACAGCATGATCATGACGGCGGAGGCGACGCCGCCGACCTTCAGGATGGCGAGGCGCTCGTTCGTCACCATCTGGTCGATGTCGTCGCCCTGGGTCGACAGCAACAGCGCGCCATGCACGGCGCGGAAACGCTGCACGGGCACGGCGACCGAAACGATGACCGCGCCGCGCTCGGTGACGCGCACCGCGCTGCTCTTCTGGCCTTCCAGCGAATGGGCGACCTCGGTATAGCCCTTGCCGTTGTCGAGCTCGCGATAGGACGGCAGATCGCCGCGATTGAGCCAGGTGCGGACCGCAAGCAGGCTGCGCTCGAACATGTTGGGCTTTTCCGCCGAGGGCGGGCCCAGCTCGATGCGCAGCACATCGCCGCGGCCGAACAGATTGCGGCTGTCAATGATCAGCCCGCCGTCGCGGTCGTAAATGCGGGCGCGCGTCTTGGTCGGCGAGATCAGGCGGCGCAGGATCGGCGCGACGCGCTCGGGATTGATCGGGAAGTCGGAATATTCGTCCGGGATCGGGTAGCTCTCGCCGGGCTTGAGGTCGAGCAGCTTGTCGACGTCGATGGTCGGCGTGTTGGTCTCCACCGTCGCGGAGGCCGCGATGGCCACCGCGATGATCTCGGCCTGCACCAGCAGGCTCTGCGCGCGGGCCTCGATCAGGCCGGCGCGGAACTGCGACAGGTAGAGAATGCTCGCCACCAGCGCGACCAGGCCCGCCAGGTTGAGCGAGACGATGCGGCGCGTGAGGCTGGAGAAAGACAGCGAGAAGAAATACTGCCAGGCGCGCTGCAGCCAGTTGAGCGGCCGCTGCCATCCCCGCGCCGGCGGGGCTTGTACGGCAGACTCCTCTTGATCGAGCGACGGCGCGGCGTCCTCGGCTTGCAGTCCCTGATAGGGCGGCGTTCGATCAAGCAATGGCAAAACTGCCGGTTGTTGGGTTCCGTGATGCAGGTCGGTCCGCGCAACCTTACCCCGGATGCGCGGCCGATGTCAGTCCAAGCCTCTGCGCCAGACGCGCGTCAGGCTTCCTTGAAACGGTAGCCGACGCCGTACAGCGTCTCGATCATCTCGAATTCGTCGTCGACCATCTTGAACTTCTTGCGCAGCCGCTTGATGTGGCTGTCGATGGTGCGGTCGTCGACATAGACCTGGTCGTCATAGGCCGCGTCCATCAGCGCATTGCGGCTCTTCACCACACCAGGGCGGGTGGCGAGCGCCTGCAGGATCAGGAATTCGGTGACGGTCAGCGTGACCGGCTCGTTCTTCCAGGTGCAGGTGTGGCGCTCCGGGTCCATGCGCAGCAATCCGCGGTCGAGTGCGCGGGCATCCGGCTCCTTCGGAGCGGCGGTCGGATCCTTCGGCTGCGAGCGGCGTAGCACCGCCTTGACCCGCTCCACCAGCAGCCGCTGCGAGAACGGCTTGCGGATGAAATCGTCGGCGCCCATCTTGAGGCCGAACAATTCGTCGATCTCCTCATCCTTGGAGGTCAGGAAGATCACCGGCAGGTCGGACTTCTGCCGCAGCCGGCGCAGCGTCTCCATGCCGTCCATGCGCGGCATCTTGATGTCGAGGATGGCGAGATCCGGCTGGCTGGTGCGGAAGCCGTCAAGCGCCGATGCGCCATCCGTGTAGGTCATGATGCGATAGCCCTCGGCTTCGAGCGCGATCGATACGGATGTGAGAATGTTGCGGTCGTCATCGACCAGGGCGATTGTGGGCATGAGCCTGCTTTCAGTATTGAGAGTGGCTTAAACGGCGCGCAATCCAGCGGTCCGCCGCAAAATGGGCTTTCGAACTCGGTCAAACGAGCAATGCAAGCTGGGCTGAAGTGTGACCAAGTTCCGCTAGAACGTGTCCCGAGGGAACCACGTTCCAACCCATGTGGTACCCCGTTTAGCCCGAAAAAGAGACCAATTGCAATAACATGGCCGAGAATTCCTGATGCAGCCGACCCCCGATTTTAACCCTTCCAGATCGGCGAAATCTCTGCTTCGCCGCAGCCGGCAGGGCGCGCTTGCCACCCTGATGGTTAACAGCGGCGATCCCTATTGCTCTCTGGTCAACGTGGCCGCGAACCCCGATGCCGCGCCGTTGCTGTTGATCTCGCGGCTCGCCGTGCACACCAAGAATATCCTCGCCGACAGCCGGGTCTCGCTGATGCTCGATGAGCGCGTTGCGGGCGATCCGCTGGAGGGCGCCCGCATCATGCTGGCGGGCCGCGCCGAAGAGCTTTCGGGCGACGCGTCCGCGCTGGCGCGCCGCCGCTATCTTGCCGCACATCCGTCGGCGGAGGCGTTTGCCGATTTCAAGGATTTTGCCTTTTTCCGGATTGCGCCGTCGGGGCTGCACCTTGTGGCAGGGTTCGGGCGGATCATTGACCTGAAGCCGGACCAATTCCTGACCGACGTCTCGGATGCCGCCGATCTGCTCGAGGCCGAAGCAAGCGCCGTCGAGCACATGAATGAAGATCACCGCGAGGCGATGAATCTGTACGCCACAAAGCTGCTTGGCGCCGAGATCGCCGATTGGCGCTGCACCGGCTGCGACCCTGAAGGCATGGACATGCAGGCCGAGGGCAAAACCTTGCGGCTGGAATTCCCGGAACGGATCAGGACCGGCACGGAATTGCGCAAGATTCTGGTGCGGCTGGCAGGCGAGGCGCGGGCGAAGCAATAAGAGCTTTCCTGGATTGAACGCCGGTTCGCCTTCGTGCGACCCATGCAGCATGAAATCATCCGGAAAAGCGGGTTTGCTGTTGGGGCCTGCCCTGGCCGCCTGGGTATGCGTCGTAACGCCTGCGTCGGCGCAAGGCCTCGCCGCCCAAAGCAAGAAAATCGTCGAGCTCGAGCGCGCCGGCAAATACCAGGAGGCGCTGGCGCTGGCACAGAAGACGCTCGTCGATGCGGAGAAAGCGCATGGCCCCGTGCACCGCGAGGTGGCTGCGTCGCTGAGCAATCTCGGGCAGGCCTATGCCAGCCTCGGACAGGACTCTGAAGCCGAGCCGCTCTACAAGCGCGCGCTGGCGATCTTCGAGAAGGCCGGCGGCCTCGAGTCCGCCGACTTGGCGCCGCTCCTTAACAATCTCGCTGCGCTCTATCAGCGGCAGGACCGCTTTGCCGATGCCGAGCCGCTGTTTCGGCGCGCCCTCGTCATCAGCGAAAGATCGCTCGGACCAGCTCATCCCGACACCGGCCGTTCGCTGAACAATCTCGCCACCTGCTACGAGAAGCTCGGACGCCACGGCGATTCCGAGCCGTTGTTCAGGCGTGCGCTCGCGATCTACGAAAAGGCGGCCGGGCCGGAGCATCCGGCGGTCGCGACGCTGCTCAACAATCTCGGCCAGGTCGCCAAGGTGACCGGCCGCTACGCTGAAGCCGAGCCGCTCATAAGACGCTCGCTTTCGATCCGCGAAAAGGTGCTGGGCGCCGATCATCCGGATGTGGCGCGCTCGCTCAATAACATGGCCGATCTCTATGAGCGCCAGAGCCGCTACGCCGATGCCGAGCCGCTGTACCGCCGCGCCTTGTCGATCCGCGAGCGCGCCGTCGGCCTCGATCATCCGGAGACGGCGACCTCAACCAATAATCTGGCCAATCTGCTATGCCTGGAAGACAAAACCGCCGAGGCCTTGCCGCTGCTGGCGCGGCTGATCGTGACCGGGCGCGCGCAGGTGCGGGTCGCGCTGCGCGCCCTGTACGAGGCGCAGCGGCAGCAGCTGGTGGCATCGGGAACGGCGATGGACGACGCGCTCAACGTGATCCAGCGCGGCGCGCAATCTTCCGCGGCCTCCGCCGTCAACAAGCTCGCGGTTCGGCTTGCCGCCGGCAATGACCGCCTTGCGGAGTTGGTCCGGCGGGACCAGGATCTCGGCTCGGAAGCCGAATCCCTGGACAAATCGATCATGTCCGCGGTTTCGAAGGACCGCGCCAAGCGTGATCCCTCCGGCGAGCAGCGCGCCCGCGAGCGGATTTCCGCGATCGCCGGTGAGCGCGCCAAGCTGCAGAAAACGCTCTCCGCCGAATTCCCCGATTATTCCGCGCTGTCGAACCCGCTGCCGCTGACGGCGAAGGAAGTGCAGTCGTTGCTCTCGGCGGACGAGGCGATGGTGCTGTTCGCGGTCGCCGAGAAGGAAAGCTACGTCTTTGCGCTGACGCGCGATGCCTTCGACTGGAAGCCGATCCCGATTGGCGCTGACGCGCTGTCGGACAAGATCGCCGCATTCCGCCGCGGCCTCGATATCGCCAAGGCCAGCGATGCCTCCGGCAAATCCGGGCTGTTCGATCTTGCGCTCGCCAACGAGCTCTATGCAACGCTGCTTTCGCCGGTCGAGACCTTGGTCAGGGACAAGCGCAGCCTGCTTGTGGTGCCGTCGGGCGCACTGACCGCGCTGCCATTCCATCTCTTGGTGACCGAGAAGCCGGACATGGCGATCCCCGACAAGTTTGACGGCTATCGCAATGCCGCCTGGCTCTTGAAGCGGCACGCGGTATCGGTCTTGCCGTCGGTCACCAGCCTGAAGGCGCTGCGCGCCTTTGCGCGCCGTGACCAGAACGTCAAGCCGATGACCGGCTTCGGCGATCCGCTGTTCGATTCCTCGCAAGCAACGGGCGACAAGCGCGCGGCGCAGAAGACCGCTTCACGCAGCGTAGCGCGCGTGGCCTACACCGAATTCTGGCGCGGCGCCGGCGTCGATCGCACCATGCTGGCGCAGGCGCTGCCGCAACTGCCCGATACCGCCGACGAGCTCAACGCGGTGGCAAAGGACCTTGGCGTTGCCGCCAGCGACATCCATCTCGGCAGCGACGCCAGCGAGACCACGCTGAAGCGCGCGCGGCTGTCCGACTATGCGATCGTCTACTTCGCCACCCACGGCCTCGTCGCCGGCGACGTCAAGGGCGTGGGCGAGCCGTCGCTCGCGCTGAGCATTCCCGCACAGCCGACCGAATTCGACGACGGGCTGCTCACCTCGAGCGAGGTGGCGCAGCTGAAGCTGAATGCCGACTGGGTCGTGCTGTCAGCCTGCAACACCATTGCCGGCGACAAGCCGGGCGCGGAAGCGCTGTCGGGACTGGCGCGCTCGTTCTTCTATGCCGGCGCGCGGGCGCTACTGGTGACACACTGGGCGGTCGATTCGGCTGCGGCCACGCGGCTCACCACCTCGACTTTCGATCGCCTCAAGGCCGATCCGAATCTCGGCCGCGCCGAGGCGCTGCGCCAGGCGATGCTGGCATACCTCAACGATGCCTCCTCGCCGCGCAATGCCTACCCGGCATTCTGGGGGCCGTTTGCCCTGATCGGCGAGGGTGTCGGGCGTTAAGTCTGACTTTTATTGCAGGTTTGGCCTTTTGCACCGCAAAATGAGTGCAGAAATCCGGTGCGGCGCGACGCTTCGCCGCGTGGTTTTGCAGGCCGAAAAAGGCCCGTAGCGCGGCGAAGATGTGTGGCACATCAACCCAGTCGCCGAATAAACCAAATCTGACGGGATCAGCTTGGCAATCCGGGCGTTGCCAAGTAATAGGTCGCCGGACCGTGGCCGGATGGCTATATTTGGAGGTCACCGCGAAAGGCGCACTTGGCGGCAAGCGCGCCTGAAATACGCGGGTTCGAGGAGGATCCTTCGTGCGAGAGACGGGCGTGCGCAACGGTGCCTTTGGCGCCGACAAATTCGGCTTAAAAAATCTCCAGACAGTGCACTGGAATCTGGGTGCCCCCCAGCTCTACCAGCACTCGCTCTCCGCGGGTGAGGCGATGTTGTCGGCCGATGGCGCGCTTTGCGCGGATACCGGCGAATTCACCGGCCGCAGCCCCAAGGACAAGTTCACCGTGCGCGACGCCACCACCGACAAGAAGATGTGGTGGGCCGGCAACCAGTCGATCACCTCGGAGCAGTTCTCCGCACTCTATGCCGATTTCCTGAAGCACGCCGAAGGCAAGACGCTATTCGCGCAGGACCTCTATGGCGGCGCCGATCCGACCCATCGCATCAAGACCCGCGTCTTCACCGAGCTTGCCTGGCACTCGCTGTTTATCCGCACGCTGCTGATTCGCCCTGAGGTCTCCGAACTTGCGGGCTTCGTGCCGGAATTGACCATCATCGACATGCCGAGCTTCCGCGCCGATCCTAAACGTCACGGCTGCCGCTCGGAGAACGTCGTCGCCATCGATTTCGCCCGCAAGATCGTCCTGATCGGCGGGTCTTATTATGCCGGCGAGATGAAGAAGTCGGTCTTCACGACGCTGAACTACTAACTGCCGGAAAAGGGCGT